>Ga0075021_10000332_pt1 | contig 25957 bp, 20 predicted proteins | sample ColStrG_CSR_2012_FD_72749 | JGI IMG/M metagenome (GOLD analysis project Ga0075021, IMG submission 72749) | Freshwater sediment microbial communities in response to fracking from Pennsylvania, USA - Cold Stream Run_MetaG_CSR_2012 | ecosystem: Environmental > Aquatic > Freshwater > Creek >...
GGGCGGGCAGCCCGGCCCCTCATGGCAGGGTTGCGCCGGGGAATCCTCGAACGGGGTGGATCTCGTAGGTGAAGACGCCGGCGATGACCCCCGGGTCGGCGTCCATGATCCGGCGGGTCTCGTCCGGGTCGGTCGAGAAGACCGCGAATCCCGATGGTCCGTCGGGGGCCGTGACGGGGGTGATGATCGGGGCGAGCCCAGCGGCGATGAGGGCAATGTTGCGGCGCCCGTGGGCCCAGATGATGGGGTCGACTCGCGGGCGTTGGAGCTGATCTGTGGGGGACAGGACGACCATGGTGTAGTCGGAGGACCCGGCGAGCCGGGCGCGCATGGCGTCATCGCCGATCCACGGCAATGGCTGGTCCTGGGTGAGGAAGGCGTTGAACCCGTCGAGGTTCCAGCCGGACGAGACCGCGTCGCGTATGCCTTCCCAGCCGTCGCCGTGGCGATCGAGGTGGCGGTGGGTCAACACGACCCGGGTGCGGTCCGGTCCGTGTGCCTCGAACGTGATCTCGACCTCGCTGGCCTTGGCGGGGTCGGTCTCGATCTCCCAGCTGGTGGTGATGTCCCAGGAGAACACGACGCTGGTGGGTGCTTCGTAGGCGAGGATGCGCGACCAGGCACAGGTGCTGCCGTCGATGCCGTGATCGATGATGCGGCCGCCGACCCAGGGCTGGAACTCCATGCGCGTGAGCGGGGCGCGCAGGATGTGTTTGTCGGCGTCCCACCAGCTGCCGATGCCGATCGTGAACACCTCGAAGGCGCGCTCGATCGGGGCGTCGACGAATGCCTCGACGGTGGTCGCAGTGGTCGCGGTGTCGGGGTTCATGGATGCTCCTGGGTCTCGCAGGGATCGGGTTGTGTGCCGGCGTCGGTCGTGGCTTCGGCGGCGAGCCGGAACGCCATCAGGGACCGTCGACGTCAACGGAGCCGGGGCCGAGGACTGAGCGCTACCGGTCGAGCTCCGTACGTCGAGGATGTCGATCCGGCCCGCGACCACGAGGTATTCGATAGCGACTGACTCGATGAGGTGCAACTTCCAGTTGCACATTCAGCCCCGATGTGCAATCGTAGGTTGCACATCGGGGATCGGCCTCGGTGCTGACCGGAGGAATCGACCATGACCACAGTTTCCGCATCGAACATGCTGCCGTCGGACGAGACGGCGGACTACTGCTACACGATGGAGGTCGCCGTTCCGCTCGAGAGGATCGTCGCCGCGCTGACCGATGACGCCGAGATCGTGCAGTGGTGGACGGCCGTGACCGCATCGGAGCGCACCGGCGACGTGATCCGGCTCGCCATGGGCGGCCAGTGGCTCGCCTTCATCGTCGAGCGCCGAGCCGACGACGAGGTCACCTGGACGGTTACGAGTTGTGAGATGGCGCCCGACTGGGTTGGCACCGAGCCGACGTTCACAATCCGCGCCGGCCGCGGCGGCGCCAGCGAGCTGACGTTCCGCCACGTCGGGCTGGTTCCGTCACTGGAGTGCTTCGACATGTGCCGCGCCGGGTGGGGCCACTTCCTGCCGAGCCTGCGGCAGTACCTCGAGACCGGCGAGGGTCTCCCCAACGAGCCCCGCCTCGTGTCAGCCTGAGTGCAGTGAGCTCGGAGCCGAGTGGAGCCATGACGACCTACACGATTGAACGAGACATCGAGATCGACGCGCCGGTCGAGGTCGTGTGGCGCACGATCACCGAGCCGGACCAGATCCGGCGATGGTTGTGCGACTCGGTCGAGGTCGAGCCACAGTCGGGTGCCCGCGGCACGCTCACCTTCGAGCGCGACGACGATGAGCCCTTGGTGGTGAACCTCACCGTCGTCGCCGTCGAGCCTCATCGCCTCTATTCGTTCCGGTGGTGCTACCCGAGTGGGGTCCGCGCCATGCCGGCCAACTCGGTACTGGTCACCTTCACGCTGGTCTCCGTCGGCGAGGAACGGACGAGGCTGCGGGTCGAGGAGACCGGGCTCGATGGCGTTGACTGGCCCGACGCCGAGAAGGGCACTTACGTTCAGTCCCACCAGGACGGCTGGCAGACCCGCGGCGAGATCCTTCGGCAACTCTTCGCCGCCGACACCTGACCCCATGCCCGGCCCGGCCAGCGAAGACCTGCTCTGGGAGGCCATGACCGACCCGACGCGCCGCAAGCTCCTCGACCTGCTCGTCACCCACGGTCGAGCGACGGCCACAACGCTCACGGTCGACATGCCTGTGAGCCGCCAGGCGATCTCAAAGCACCTCGCGGTGCTGCAGCGTGCCGGGTTGGTCGAAGGCCACAAGGAAGGGCGCGAAATGCTCTACCAGCTACGCAAGCAACGCTTGGCCGAGGCCGCCGAGGCGCTGTCCGCCGTCGCCAACCGATGGGATCGCCGCCTCGAAACCATCAAACGCCTCTCCGAAGAAGCCCACAAGCACGGGAGTTGATGCCGCAAGCATCTCGCCGGCGAGTGGAGCCCGTCCCGGTCCTGGCGTTTTGGGACGCCGCTGAGTCGAGCCAGCGGTCCGGGTCCAGGAATGCTGGGGCGCTGTTCGCGTCGTTCGAGGACGCGCGTTCTGGAGCGGCCGAGACGCGCTACCTCGGCACGAGGTACTCGCCTCCGGCACGACGAAGATGTGAGCGATATACACCGTCCCAGACGGCCCGAGTGGGGCACCTCCATCGCGGCGGTGCGGAGCGGCGCAGGGAAGCGCCGATCGCCGGTTCTGTGGGGCCTCCTGGGAGGCCGCCTTCCTCGGGTGTCGCAGGCTGGGGTCAGTTGCCGCGGCCGTGGCGGGACGGGCTGCAGGCTCGGTCGTGTCGTAGCATGGCCAGGCGGTCGCCGGGGAGGGTTTGGTCATGGAGAATCGCCGATGCGGCGCTGAGGACGTGCCGGCTATGGCCGAAACGATGGCCCGGGCCTTCCACTCCGATCCTCTGTGGGGTTGGGCGTTCCCGGATCCCTCCGAACGTCTGGCCCAACACGAAGCGCTATGGACCCTGTTCCTCAGGGGGAGCATCGACCATGGTTGGGTGTGGGCCACCGAGGGCTACGAGGCCGCATCATTGTGGATCCCCCCGGATCTCCCTGAGCTGACCGAGCCATACGCCAGCCAAATGGAGCCACTCCTCGATGAGCTCCTCGGCGACAGGGCCAAGCTGCTGCTCGAAGTGTTCGAATGCTTCGAAGCCGCCCATCCCCGCGACGAGTCCCACTACTACCTCAGTCTGCTAGCCACGCATCCCGACCACCGAGGACAAGGCCTGGGCATGCAGCTGATGCGAGCAAACCTCGACCTGATTGACATAGAACACCGGCCCGCCTATCTGGAGTCAACGAATCCGGCGAACAACGACCGCTACCGGTCGGTTGGGTTCGAGCCGCTCGGAGAGTTCCAAGTTCCCCAGGATGGACCACCGGTCATGAGCATGTGGCGAACTGCCCGCTAGGAGTTGGCCGACGGGCCCCTGGCGCGACCCGGCACGCACATAACAGCCCGGATCTGGGCCGAGGCAGGGCGGCGTATATCGCTCGGTTCTCCCCAGGCGACGTCGGGCACCGAGGCGAGTACTTCTGCCGAGAGGTCGGCGCCTCCCGGCCTGTCCAGGACGCTCAAGTTCCAACCCACGCTTTAGTCCATCCGTGTATCGTCAACTCCACGGCATGATCTTCACGCACAGAGGATCGCGAGAGAACAGGACGCAGAACCATGAAGATCCGACAGCTGGCGATCTTCACCGCCTTCATGACGGTGGCCACCCTTGCGACAATCGGCGCAGCCACTCCTTCGATGTCCGCGCCAGTCCGCACCTGCGTCCCGACGTTCACTCCGAACCCACTTCAGGCGGGCCAGAACTATCACTTCGGTATCACCGGCTTCGACTCGGCCGAGACCTTCACCCAGCACGAGCTGATCGTGTCAGGCGCAGGCGCAGGCGCCACCAGCGATACCGACTACAAGGCCGACGGCTCTGGCAACTTCGCCCTCGACTCGTCGGGTCCTATCCCGCTGATCCAGGACCAATCGGTGTGGCGATTCACTTGGACTGGTAAGACGAGCGGCACCACCTGCACCTTGGATGTCTCGGTCGGCGGTTCCACGACATCCACCACGGCTGCTCCAACGACCACTTCGACATCCCCGGCCACCACGACCGTCCCGGCGGCCAAGGCGGCCGCTGTGGGAACAACCCCGCGTTTCACCGGCTGACCGATCTCTCGCCCGGTCCACCCGGCGGGTCGCCATGGTCCCCCCTTCAGAGTCCATCGACCTTCGATCGTTCGACGCGGCCCTCTGGACTCAACCTGGTCGCCTGGCGGCCCGACGACGGGTACATCGTCAGGGGTCCGGCGGACCCAGGGACGAAGCAACGACCGACCGTCGCCTTCATCGCCCGCCGACGGTCGGCAGGCAACGCGGCTAGGTGCCTTCAAGCCGACCCTCACCAGATGGCGTACTTCGTGAAGTTCTCCCCAGCCCTATCCCACGACCGAGGCGGCGTAGTTTGCCAGTTAGTCCTCGCTCCCGTGCGGCCTCTGGTTCCCTATCGGTAGTGGATGTCGGGAGTCCCCCAGAGTGACTTCCGCATGCGTTGGTGTCAGCGATCGTGCCCTGGCCGTAGCTGACGATCGTGATCGACACGTCGTGCTGTCGTGACGACCGGCGCGCCCTGCTGCGGCATCGGGACAGCCCGAGGATCACTCAGGTCACTTCTGTGCGACCTCGGGGCCGTAGACGCCGAAGGCGATCTCGAGCATGGAAACCGGTCGGGGGGGCAGGGGCGTGGCGCCGCTGGCGTGCCACGGGTTGTAGAGGAGGTACGCCTTTTGCCCGTCGACGAAGACGGATGACTCGCCGGGGCCCGAGCCTCCGGGGTTGCTCCCCAGCAACGGTGTCGGGGAGAGGTCGGTGCACGGTCCGAACGGCCCTTCGCAGCGGGCGTAGCCGATGGCATAGCCGTCGGTGTTGAACCAGCCACCGGAGAAGAAGAGCCAGTAGTGCCCGAATATGTTCACCATGTCGGGTGCCTCGATGATGGTGCCTTCCCACGGCTGGGTCGGCGTGAGGATCTGGGTGACCGGGCCGTAGAGGGTGCGGCCGTCTGGTGAGAGTCGCTGAGCCCAGATGGCGGTCTTGCCGTTCTGGTCAGGCCCGGGGATCCGGGGGTTGGCGTTGTCCTCGGATTTGAAATGGAGGATGAGCTGGCCGTCGTGGTCGAGGAACGTCCGGGGGTCGATGGTGCCGCGGTGGTCGAGTTGGCAGACGAAGGGCTGGTCGAGCGCCACGAACGGTCCCGTTGCACTGGGTCCGAACGCGGCACCGATGCAGTGGGTGCCGGGCACGACGTCGCGCATCAGTGTGGTGAAGTAGAGGGCCCAGCCGCCGTCGACCTGGCGGACGTCGGGGGCCCAGGTCTGGCCGGCACCGGCCCACGCCGGCAACTCGGGCAGCGCCTCCTGCGGCGGTCCCCACGACCCCAGCGAGGTAGATGTTCGGACCGGCACGTTCATCGGCGTCTCGCCCTGGCCGGTGTACAGGTGGTACTGATCGCCGTCATGGACGATGAACGGGTCGGTGAGGTCGGGCCCGACTGCGATCACCCCCGTGGCTACGACGGCCGAGGACTCGGGGCCAGCGAGAGTGCCGGCGGCGGCGGGCGCCGCCGCGGCTGTCGACACTCGGTGTGAGGCTGGCCGCACCGCCAGCCCCACGGCCACGAGGGCGACGACGACCAGCGCCGATCCGACCAGCCAACGCAGTCTTCCCCGGCCGGCAGCGGGCGACACGGGAACGGACGACCTAGTGAAGACCACCTCGTCGACCGGTTCGGATGCAAGGGCGGCGACGATCCCTCCGGCGATGGCCACGGCGGGGAGGTGCCAGCCGTAGTCGACCAACCCACCGACGGCGAACGTCACCAGCGCGGCGGCGGCGCACGAGGTGGCCGTGGAGCACCGCTTTACGGTGGCGGCGACGGCGGCGACCGACGCGGCAAGGAGGACCGCGCCGACGATGCCCGCGTCCAGCAGGACCTGCAGATAGTCGTTGCCGAGGAAGTTGTCGTACAGACCGACGGCCCCGGTGAGGTTGGTGACCCCGTGGGGCCCGAGTCCGGTGACGGATGAGGTCCACCACTGATCGATGATCGAGTGCCACGCCAGGTCCAACCGGTCGCTCTGGGCGGAGAACAGATGATGGCCCGACCCCCGTGACGCGACGATCACCACGGCGAGCGACACCAGCACCACGATGGCCAGGACGATGGGTCGGCGCGTCCTGGGGTCGGACGCCGTGCGTTCGGGGGCGAGCCACACCCAAGCGAGGCCGAGGAGGATCGGGGCGAGTAGCCAGGGGCTCGGCGCCCGGGTCGACGCGGCGACGGTGACGGCCCCGAGCAACACGCCGGCGGGAAGCGCCCGCGGGAACGCCGTCCACCGGGCCCGGGGCACCAGGACGAGACCGGCGGCGACGGCCAGCAAGGCGACGACGCTCTGGGTCGCGATCAGACTGGCGAGGCATACCACGACGGCCATCCGGGTCCACGGACCCGTCTCGTCGAGACCCAGTGCCACGAGCAACGCCATTCCGAGAACCAGGCCGGCCGCGTTCGCGTACCCCATGGTGGTGGCCACCCGCCATGTCTCACCCGCTCGGCTGGACAGCGCCGACCAGTGGATCAGCACCGCGACGATGCTCGCCGCCCCCGACACCGACGCGATCGCCACCAGCGCCTGGGCGACGCGAGCACGACCGGCCTGGGTCAGGGGTCGGGTGGCGAGGAATGCGGCGAGGAATCCCAGGATCGAGGCCCCGAGCGGGAGGAACGCCTTCGGCGTGTCGGCGGTGAAGGAGCGGACGAGCCACCAGAGCGCGAGGGCGCCGACAGCCATCACCACCCGGAGCCCGCGGCGGTCGTGGCCACGAAACAGCGCCAGAACGATCACGATGGCGCCGAGCGCGGCTATGCCCACCGCGACCTGCGGGAAGAAGCCACCGGATCGGTAGGTCGCCGCCGCCAGCATCCCGACCACCACCGCGGCGACGATTGCGGTGCCAGCCCAGTGGTCGTCGGCGGGCGACGGCGTTTCCTCGCCCGCCGGTCCCGGCCGCTCCGGCATCGACAGCAGCGACATCAGGCAATCCTGGTCATCGGCGACGCATCGAGCTCGGACGAGGCGGCACCCGGCGAGCCGGCGCAGTAGTCGTGCAGCCCGATGGCCACCGCGATGAGGGCGAGCGCCAGCGTGACCGCCGCGTCGAGCCAGGCCCTCCGGGGGTCGACGGCCACGAACGCGGCCGAGCAGGCGATCCACGCCAATGATCGGGATGGGAGGCGCCGGCCAGCCAAGTCGAGCACCAGGATCACGACGCTCGTCGCCAACAGGTAATAGGGGATGATCACCGACTCGAAGACGAGTCGACCGGCCAGGCAGGCGAGGACCAGGCCGATGACCTGCACCGGCGAGAGCTCGGCGACCCGGGTCCGCCGGAGGGCCCACAAGCAGACCAGCACGGCGAACGCGATGGGTACGCCTCGGGCCAGGGCCGACTCCACCCCGGAACTGACGTTCAGCTGCCCGATCACGGTCGCACCCCTGACCGCGCCCGCCGCGCCGATCCCAACCGCGTCGTCGAACGTCCGGCGGGGCGCCACGGCGAAGAACGGAGCGACGATCACCCCGGCGATCGCCGCCCCAGTGGCCAGGACTCGGCCCCGAGCACGCCAGGTGGGCACGGCGACCAGCGACGGGATCAGGATCAGGATGGCGAACTGCTTGGTGGCCATCGCCAGGCCGAACAGGAGCCCGGCCGCCACCCACCTCCGGCGCAGCACCTCGGCGAGAGCGGCGAGAGCCAGACCGAGACAGAGCAGGTCCTGGGGATGGAAGAGCTGCACGATGGAGTTGCTAGCGGCGGGGAGGATGGCCATCGCCCAGGTGAGGCCGATCTCGGGCCATCCCGGCTCGATCCCGGCGGCACGCAGCAGCGAGATCGCCCCTAGCGCCATCACCACCCAGGCGAGGATGGCGACTGTGGCCTGGGACCGATACCACGGCGGGAGCGGGCCAGCTCCCTCCCCGGTCGACGACGAAGTTGCGAACGCGCCGCATTCACCGGCGCGCTCGGCGGCGGACGGGAAAGGGTCCGGTGTCGCCCTCCTCGGCATCGCCGCCGGCGGAGTGCACCACGTCGACTCCCCGATCAACGGTCGGAACGCGAAGATGGCCGCCGCGGTCAGTAGCGCGTAGCCCGGAGGGCTGGGAAGGACGGCTGCCGTTGCCGCCGCCTGAAGGTGGCCCTGGGCCAGGGCCACCGACGGCGCCGTGATCGACGGCGTGTCACCCCCCGAGGGCGGACCGTGACGGACGAGCAGGATCGTGATGAAGGCGACGACGGCGAGCACCTGTAGGACGATCCGCACGGCGCGCCGCGTCCCGGTCAGGATCGCGGACGGCGCTGTCGTGCCCACGGGCACCGGTCCGTCAGGGACCCGGCTCGCTGGAAGTCAGGCGAACCGTGCGATCATCGTGCTCGCAGTCCCGGTTCCACGGGAAGCAGAACCGGCGGGCCGACACCGGCGCGGTGGAAACCGACGGGGGACCGTAACCAGCCGCGTTGTGGGCCTTCACGGTGAAGGTGTAGCGGATCCATGGCCAAAGCCCTGACACGATGCAACTCCGCGGACCCTTGGCCACGACACAGCTGTGCCCACCCGGCGCGGAGGTCACCACATAGGTGTCGATCGGCGCGCCGCCATCCGAGAGCGGAGCCGACCAGCTGACAAGGACGCCCCTCACCTTGGGCGACGCCACTGGATGCAGGGGCGGCCCCGGTGCGCCCGGCGCGACGGTGCATGTGCTCGAGGAGCCGGAGCTCCCACTGCTCGCACTGCTCCCACTGTCATCACTCGAGCCGCTCGACCCCGACCCGCAGCAGCCACTCGACGAACCGGAGCTGCCAGAGCTGCCAGACGCGCCGGAGCCACAGGTACCCATGACGCGCTCCGACACCACGCTGGACAATCCCAGCCCGTTGGCGATCGGTGGTACGACCAGCACCAAGAGCACGAAAGAGGCCACGACCATCACACCGACATGGATGTTCCGCTTCATCCCGACCCTGCCTTCTCGCGTGGGGTACGCGCTGGACCATATCACGACGATCCGATCGGTCGGCTTGTAACAAGCGGTGCCATCGGCAACGGTTGCCACGCCGTCCGAGCGTTTGGATCGCCCCGCGTGCAACCCTGACTGGTTCAGGCCACTTGGACTTGCTTCCACGTGGCGGAGGTGCCGCCGATGGTGCACAACCACAGGCGGGCGGTGGAGTCGAGGAACAGGTCACCGGTCTTGCCCGCGGTGGGGTGGGTGGCGACCGTGGCGGGAGTGAGCTGTACCTGGGCAGCGGCGCCGGTGAAGATCCCGCCGCGTCCGGTGGTGGCGGTGCCGCGGACTCCGACGCCGCTTGTGGCCTTACCGGACAGGCCGTTGCCGCCGTTCGAGGTGCCGTAGACGCCGGTCCCGTTGCTGGACTGGGTGCCTTGGACGCCGATGCCGAAGACCCCGGCCAGGTTGGACGCGCCGAGCACGCCGGGGCCGGAGAGGCCGACGCCATACACGCCGGGGCCTTTGCCGTTGGTGTTGCCTTGCACCGCGGCGGCGGTGCTTCCAGCGTTGTTGATCTGGCCGAGCACAGCGTGGCCGATCCCGTTGGTGTCGCCCTGCACGCACGCCTGGTTATTCGAAACGTTCGAGCTGAACCCATAGAAGCATTGCCCAACACCACCGGTTCCACCGACCACCGCGGCGGCAGTGCTGGCGGAGTTCGTGATGGTGCCGAGCAGCCCATTGCCCAGCCCGTTGGTTGTTCCCTCGACGCCTGAGGATGCACTGGACGTATTGACGATCTCGCCGCGAACGGCGTCGCCGGTACCGTACGTGAGCGCCTGCACCGCGTGGGCTGTCGACCCGGCGTTGCTCACGAAGGCGTAGACGCCGGGTCCGCTGAGGGAGTTGCCGTAGACACCGGCGCCCGATCCAGAGGTCAGTCCATTGACCGCCGGTTGAGTACTGGTGCCGTTGTCCATGATGGCCAGGACGGCTGGGCCCAGGCCGAAGGAGTGGGCATAGAGCGCGCTGGCACCACTGCTGGCGTTGGTCTGTTCCGCGAGGACGCCATAGCCGGTGCCGGCGGTCGAGGCCGAAACTGCAGCGCTGCCATTCGAGGCCCCGGTGACGAGCCCGACGACTCCGGCGCCACTCGCACCGTCGGCTTCGCCGAGCAGGGCGTCACCTCCGGCGGAAGTGAATGCACGAAGGCCGCCGCCGATGCCGGACTGGTTCACATCGAAGGCGCTGACCGAAGACGAAGAGTTGAGCGTGGTGAGGTCACCGCCGGCGTTGTTCGGCGCCCCATACTGCATCGCGCCCGTGACTGCCCCTGCCGGCGCCGCCTGGGTTGCGACGAGAACCGCGCTCCCCGCGACCGCGCCCGCGGCCAACATCGCCCCGTGCTTGAGCAAGTGACGACGATCCGTCGCCATCTCACCCAACTCAGTCGTCCCGGCGCCTTGCGGTAGCCGTACCGCTCGCTGAAGTTCGGCGACCTGGGCCTTCAAGGCCTCCCACTCGGCGATCGGGACTCGCATTTCACCCTCGGAGACGGACACGGCACACCCCTTTTGTCGGCGGGCCGCCACCGACCCCTTGGCCACCATGATCAGGCCACCACTCAGCTGGGTCAAGCAAACACATCCGAGCACGAACGCCTCTGGAAATACACGACCCCTCGACGGATGGCTCGGGCTGTTCGGATACCCGAGCCGCCAGTGGAGGTCGGGATGCGGCGAACGCGACCGGTCAGGTCACCCGAGGGCGTTCGCCCGGGCGATCTGGCCGAGCCAATGGCCGGCGGGCTTCACCGTGCGCTGCTGCGTCGTGCGATCCACATTGATGATGCCGAAGCGGGGCCCGTAGCCGAAGGCCCACTCGAAGTTGTCGAGGCAGCTCCAGTAGGTATAGCCCCGCACGTCGATGCCTTCGTCGAGGCAGTCGAGCACCCCGTTGAGGGCGAGCTCGACGTAGCGGCGGCGCTGGTCGTCGTCGTCGGTGCCGATGCCGTTCTCGGTGACGAGCACAGGAACGTGGTCGGTGACCTCCCAAGCGCGCCGAATGCAGGCGGCCAGGGCCTCGGGCCAGAACTCGTAGCCCATGGGCAGCACCTCGACGCCATCCTCGGGACCGAGTTGGCCGTCGGGGCCGACGCGGCTGCGGCTATAGGTCTGCACCCCGATGAAGTCATCGCCCTTGCATGCCTCCAGGAAGTTGTCCTCGCCGTGGCCCCGGATCCGCGCCGCGGCGTTGATGGCTTGAGGGTCGTCGGCGGGCACCGGCTGGTAGTCGGTCATCGACAGGGTGAGCCCCACGGGGAAGTCGCCCCGACCGCCCTTGATGACGTCGTAGCTCTGGCGATGCGCGGCGATGAAGTGGTCGTTCGTCGTGAGCCACAGATCACGGTCGACGATGCCCGGAGGGAACGCCCCCATCTGGTAGCTGACGAAGCTCACCACATCGGGCTCGTTGATGGTGCAGGCCCGAGTGATGAGGTCGCCGAGGTGGTCGGTGGCCTGCTCGCAGAACCGAGTGAAACGGTCGATGATCGCCGGGTTATGCCAGCCCCCATCGGCGGTGGCCCAGCGTGGCGTCGTGAAGTGGTGGAACGTGACGGTGGCGTCGAGACCGTGCTCAGCGCAGGCGGCACACATGCGGCGGTAGTGGTCCAGCGCGGCGGTCGAGAACTGGCCCTCCTCAGGCTCGATGCGGCTCCACTCCAGCGAGAAGCGATAGCTGTTGAACCCCAGCGCAGCCATCAGCGCGATGTCCTCGGGATAGCGGTGATAGTGATCACAGGCGTCGCCGCTGGGCTCGACACACACGCTGTTGGGCCGGTTCTCCCACTCCCACCAGTCGTTGTTGACGTTGTTGCCTTCGACCTGGTGCGCCGCGGTGGCGGTGCCCCATCGGAACCCCTCGGGGAATGCTCGTGACATGGTCGGGAACCCTACCGTGGCAACGCTCGACGGCTCAGGGGTGGCGCCCTGGCGCCGTTGCCACCAGGCGAGGAGGCCCACCACACCGAGCGCCACCACCGCCAGAACCCACCACCATGACGATGTTGAACCGTCAGGTGGGGCCGCTTCCCTCACGGTTCCATCCGGCTGCACTTGGGCCAGGGGGGCGACGGCGAACCCGGGGATCTCGAGCGGTGCCGTCAGGACGAGGCCATTGCTCGCGGTCGCGCCCCGAACCACACATGGGCAGGGCACCGGAGGATTCACCACCACCAGACCCGACCCTTCACCATCCGCCATCTGGACGACGTTGGATCCCACCTGGTCGCAATCCTGCGAGCCCCGAATGGCGTTGTCGCCGCACACGGTCACCGTCACGAAGCGGTCGGGCCAGTTGTTCAGGTTGACGCGAACCGTCGATCCGATGGGAGACGTCGGAGGCGTCACGCCGATCTCCGGTGGTCGGAGCGTCGTGCTCGACGCAACGGCCTGGGCGGCGAGGCCTGATCTATCCGCGACGACGGCTGCGCCTACGAGCATCAGGCCAGCGACCAGCCGCAGCCATCGGCCGTCCATCCACCGTCGCCGGTGTGTCAAGAAACACCAACGTGGTCGGGAGAGACAGTCGTCGTGGACCGCCGACGCCGAGCAACGCGACGCCGCCACACGATGACGGCGATGAGCACGCCGAGGACGGCGACCAGTACCCAGGGGATGGCCCACACCGTCGACGAGGCGGTTGCCCGCGCCGGAGCGGGATCGACGGCGCCGGCCCGGGAGAATGGATCCAACGTGACCACACTCGTCACCCGAATCGTCGGCAACACACCCGAGAAATGTGCCGAGTACGCGACTGTCGCTCCAGGGAGCAATTCGGGCACATCGTCGAGGGTTTCCGATTTCATCGTCCACCCGAACGGGGCATCGACGGCGACCCCCTGATGGGCGCTAAGGCGAACGTTGCCGGTGTTGCGCACCGTCCAGCTGACGTCGAGTTCGCCGCCACCGACGGACCCGACCGAGCGGTGATAGTGGCTCTCGATGTTCTCCACCGCCATTGACGGGCTCAGCGGTCCCGCTACCTGCACATAGGCCGGCAGCCCGAAGCGAGTATCCACCGTGACCTGCTTGCCATCCGGATCGGTCCCCGGCGCCTCGATGGAGGCCACCAGGCCCCCGGCATGGTCACCGGCGCTGGCATCGGCCGGGACCGTCAGGGTGAACGGCACGGTCATGGCACTCTTCGGAGGCACGATGACGGCGCCTTGGGACACCTTCACCCAGGTTCCGACCTCCGTCGGCTGTTGATCCCCACGGAGGAGATCGAAGGCGCCCTCGGGCGTGTTCAACGCGTCGGTGGCATAGAGCACGAAGTTGGCGGGCACGTCGGAGTAATTCCAGACGGTGACTGAATCATCGAGACTGGCCCCGGCCGCCAGTTGATAGGTGAAGTCGTTCCGCGGGCCGGGCACCGTGCGATCGGGGCCGGTCGGGGTGAAGCCCCACCGGTTGGCCCCACCCGGGTTCTGCGCCGGAGCGTTCTGCACCGGCGCGGTTTGCGGCGACGACTCCTGCGCCGCCGCAGGTCTGCCGGAAAGGCCGAGGGCGACAACCAAGACGAGCAGCAACACCAGCCCGGCCGGGTTGAGCCGCGTCCGCGCCGGGACACGCTGAACACCGGAACAGGCGGGCATAGCTGCGTCCAATCGAAACGGGGATGAGGAAGATCAGGGTGGACACGACGATATGGGGTGGGGTGGTCCGAGGACCACCCCACCCCATAGCCGTGGTGTGCTTGCTATTGGAGACCTCAGCACGAGGCCTCCGTCCTTCCCAGACTCAGGGAGTCGGGAAGAGGGTGTAGGTCATGACCCCCGTGTAGGTGCCAGCCGGGGAGGTGAGGGGGATGTTCAGCTTCACCGGACCGTTGATGGTGCTGTCGCCCAGGCCGTGACCGGCATTGCCCGTCGCCGAGGTGTGCGAGGCGCTGTAGGCCCCGACGTTGGCGGCGTTGCAGCCCGGAGCAACCTGCTCCGAGAGGCCGTAGGTCTGGGTGTAGGGAGCCAGGGCACCGAGGCCGGCGACGGCGGGCAGGAACCCGAAGTTGCAGGACGGGATGACATTGGCGCCGTTGGCGAAGCTGGTGGTCAGGGCGGTGGTCACGTGCCAACCGGCATCGGACGCCCGCAGGTCACGAACGGTGACCTCCTGGGTGGTGCCACCGGAGGTGTAACCCGTGCCACCGGCGTTGAGCACCGGAGCCGAAAGGGCGATGTTGCAGTTCTGCGGCTGAGGAGCGCCGAGGAACGGCTTGTCACCGTAGGGCCCGGAAATACCGCCAACACCAGGGGTCTGGCCAGCGGTGAAGGCACAGGCCTCGCCGATGGTCAGCGCACCCGTGGGGACGTTCACGGTGATCGTCTGTGTCACGGCGCCGTTGTTGGAAACAGGCGTAACCCCACCTGCGGGGTAGGGGCTGGTGGGGATGGTGCCACCGACGTAGGTGGCCGTGACGATGACCTGGACCGACACACCATTGGCCAAGCCGGTGATGTCACAGGTGAGCGCCACCGTGGTGGTGCAGGGGACGCCGGTCGCCGTGTTGGTGCCGGTCAGCACCGCCGATGCGGTGTAGCCCGTGGGGGAACCCGAAGCGGCGTTCCAGGTGACCGTCACCTTGCCGGGACCAGCCTGGGCACCGACGTTGGTCGGGCCGGTGGGACCGGGGGTAACCGCCACCGTCGGCGAGGCCGGGCTGGTGCCGAGGGCGTTGGTGGCCGTCACGGCCAGGTTGTAGGTGGTGAAGCTGGTCAGGCCGGTGACCACGCACTGGGCGGGCGTCACCGTGCAGTTGACCGTCGAACCCGCCGGCGGAGCCACGACGTTGTAGGCCGTGATGGCCGAGCCGTTGTTGGCGGGCGGCGTGATGTTCAACGTGGCCGAGGTGATACCGGGCACGGCCGCGGGTGCGGCCGGAGCAGCGGGAGGTCCGGCGAACGTCAGGTTGAAGTGCTCGAAGAACTGACCCGTCGGGTTGCCTGCCACCGGGCTGGCCAAGATGGACAGCCAGAGGCTGCACGGGTTAGTGGCGTTGCACGTCATCGACGTATCGCCGCTCGGGTTCGTCCCAAACAGGGCCGCCGTGCCGGTGCCGACCTTGAAGGCCAGGTTGGCAACGGCGTTGGGCGGCGCGGTGGCCACCTGCACGAAGTTGTCCGAACCGGCCGACAGCGGGGCAATGGCGCAGTAGCCGCCAGTGGCGTCGAAGTCAGCGCTGTTGATGATGTTGGCCGTCGACTGGCAGACCCGGGCATCCACGCCGTAGACGCTCTGTCCGGCGTTGGCCGTCACGGTGAAGTTGAGGTTCTGCAGGTTGACCAGCCCCGAAGTCGTCGGGGCGGTGATGACGGCCGGCAGGTTGGGCGTGTCAGCCGAGGCCGACGATGCCAGCAAGGGAATCGCCAGCGTCGTGAGGATGACCGCGGCGGTGGCGATGGCGGTGACCATCTTTCCACGGCGACGGAGTGGGTTTCTGAGCAAGGGAAGTCTCCTTGTGAGTATTCGAAACTGGGGGGAATGGTGTGTTCGTGGTGCGAGGCGGCAGGCGCGGCGGCCCGCCGCACATCGGGTGAGGCCGCGTCGCGACCCCACCCGAGGAGCAGGGGGAGCTAGTTGATGTACTTCCGGCAGGTGGAGCCGGCCAGGTTGTGGCTTCCATCACCTGGGTTGCCCGCCGCCGTCAGCGGCTGGAATCCCGCGGAGCTGATGGTGGAGGCGAATCCCGCGCTGCACAGGGCACTCTTCGTGCCTGCGGCCACGTTGGTGAAGCCCACCAGCGACTTCACGTCGGCATAGTCGAGCACCACGGTGTCGGCCACGTTGTAGACGTAGCGGATGCCGTAGAAGTCGGGGGCTGGCGTGTTCACCTTGATGTTCGCTTCATTGACCGGGGTCGCCGGGGTCGTGCCGGCATTGACCACGTAGTTGCTGTTGAGGGGCTCCCAGCGGATGGTGTTGGCGTTGACCGCGGTGGCGGTCACCTGGCCCACAACCCGGGTGCCGTAGCGGAGGTCGAGCGTGGGATTGAGGCGGAGTTTGGACATGAACAACCACTGGCCCACCGAGAACGGCAGGATCGCCGAGTCGTGGTTGGCGGTGATGATGTTCTTGAAGTCGTTCTCCTCACCGGTCACGATGACCGGCGGGCAGGCGTAGGCCGAACCAGGCACCCCGCCCGCGGGCTGGCTGATCGTGGTGGCGTCGAAGCCACCGATCAGGTCGGACTTGAAGAACGACGCCGTGCCGGAGCTGGCCAGGTTGGGGATGTACCGCTGGATCGGACCGGACCCACCACCGGGCAGCTGAGCCCAGTCGGAGAAGGTGCAGTTGTAGATCTTCAGCAGATCACCCTGGCTGATCGAGCCGGGGGCGTACGGCGATGCCGTGACGATGGCCACCGAGTCCATGGCGTAGGCGTAGTACTCCATGTTGGCGCCGTCCGTGGCCAGGCCACGGGGGCTACCCGACGAACGGGCCATGTCCACGCAGCCCCGGGGGGTGCTACCCGGGCCCGCGGTCTCCTCAGCCTTCAGGGCGTTGCGCCCGGCACCGGAACCGTTGGGGGCCAGCACTTCGCCGACACCAGCGGGCGTGTCGAACGTGATGCCCGTCGGACAGGTTGCGTCAGCAGGGATAGCCAAGGCCGGGCTCTGCTGGGCCTTGACGTTGTAGAGGCCGGTACCCGCTCCGGGTGTGGTCAACCCGAGGATGGTGGCCATGACGTCTTGGGTCGTGTCCGAGCCCACGGCGGTGATGTTGGTGGTGTTGGGAACCGCGGCCTGCGCCGGAGCCGACACCAACGCGGTGGTGGCGACCGAAGCGAGCAGGGCCGCAGCGACCAAACCTCGCATCAAGGAAGATCTCTTCACGTGATTGAGTCCTTTCGTAGGGATGCTGGCCGCCTTCCCGACGACCGGTCCTCCGGGTCACCCGACCCGGCACGTCTGTTCTTTCATGCCGAGGTGAACTCGCGAGGTGCCTCCCGGAAACGGCGAATGAAGACCTCGGGTGCCCCAGACGAATAGGCAGGGGGAGCTACATCCAGGCGGGAAAGAACCGACTGAACGACTCGGCAGCCAGGATCACGAAGGCGATCAGCGGCGGGGTGGTCAGCAGGTAGGCGATGCGCACACTCGACCGTCGGTAGAGCACCACGGCGGCGGCGGCCGCCAGGGCGAAGCCGGCGAGGGCCAGGACGAATGGGGGCCAGGCGGCGGCGTCGCCGGCGTGGCCCGTCTGGCTATCGGTGCGACCACCTTGGGGCGTCGGCGGGAACGGCAGCCCCGAGAGCTTGGCCACCACGACCGTGGCCAGGTCGCCGTTGCGGGGATTGACTTCGGCCGAAGTGACCAGGGTCAACCGATCTTCGCTCGTCGACCCGAGGAGTTCGGCGCGCGCGTCGCTGGTGTCGATCCGCTGTTGGCTTACGGACGCCACCCGGTAGACGGCCTGGCCCTGGGTCGTCGTCACCACGATGGGATCGTCAGGCTCCAGCTTGTCGAGGTTGCGGAACGGAGCGCCGAACGTCCCCCGCCGACCGACGATGGCCGCGTTACCGGGCTGACCGGGACCGGCCGTACCGGGCACGTGGCCAGGCCCAGCCTGGGTCTGTGACGATTGGGCACCCTCGACGACCACCTGCTGGATCTGGAGCTTCCCGATCTCGATGATGGCCACCGCCGAGCCCAACTCGGGGGCCAGGGTGGGGACGGTCACTCCGCCGAGACCGCCCGTCTCGTTGGCGGCCCGCTCGATCTTGAGCCGATAGGACGACAGCAGCTGGCTCTGGGTTCGTTCCTGAAAGATCGGCTCCAGGCCATACAAGACCAGCATCATCGACACGAAGGCGACCACCACCCAGACGACCCCGAGCAGCACCAGCCGGCCCGGCGTCGGCGGGGCCGGCGCAACGGTGCGCTCGGCCGACCAGTCAACCGACGCGGGGGCCGAGTTCGGGTCGGCCTCGACGGGAGTCACCAGATCAGGGCGGATGTCGAGCGCGGTCACGAGTCGGGTGACGGGGGCGAGCGCCACAGGGACCAGCCCCGGCCCGACGAGAAGGCCGCGGCACCGAACACCAGCAACAGAACCCCGGCCATGGCCGCCACGCCGATGAGACCGCTGGCCGGGCTGTTGCCGACGTAGTCGGGGATGGGCCCGCTCGCCACAGCCAACTCAGCGCTGGCGGCAGGAGGAGCGGCAGTGGCGTCGCTGCTGGTGCCTGACGATGTTGCGGTGCTCGTCGAGCCGTACGAGCTCGAGTAGTTGGTTGCGCCGACGAGGTCGGTCGGTGCGGCGACCGCACTCGGAGTGGAGGTCCCCGGCGGCGGCGTCGTGCAGGTCGCCGTCGACGCGGTGGCCCCGACCTTGGCCAGTTGCTGGGTGGCCGTGGCCGCCAGCGCCGGTGGGAGCGGCAGCATGCCGGGAGGGAGGTTCTTCTGCCCATCGCCCAGCACATAGGTGAGCCAGTCCGTCAGCAGGGCCTGCGACGCGAGGCGGGCGCAACCCGACGCGTCCACCAGTGGCTCGGCCGGCACCATGGCGTACTCGACCATGGTCATCGGATACGGCTGGGGCTGGCCCGCCGGACCAGCGGCCGCAGCCGAGGGCAGGAGGGTGCCGTCGGCCTGAGCGGTCATGGTCGCCACCCCGGCGGTGACGCTCTCGGCGGTCGGCGCCACGAACTCGCCGGCCGCATTGGCGATCGACACCGGGGTGAGGCCCACGGCGGTGGCCGTCTCGAGATCGGTGAGCGCCCACAGGCCACCGAAGTCGAACCCGCCGATCGACCGCAGCGCCTTGCGCAGCGAAGGCCGGCCGGAATACAGCCCGAGTGCCAGCGCGAACGACGGCGAGGCCTGAGCAAGTGTCGCATCGGCGCCGCGGGACTTGTTGGCGTCTGTGCCGAACAGCGGGAGGTTGGGCACCCTCCAAGCGTCAGGGGTCAACTGCTTCAGGTAGTTCGTGCCGATCCAAGAACTCGACTCCGATTCGGCCGGACCCTCTACCGGGTAGACCCCATTGGCCTTGATGTAGATGGTCGTTCCCCCCAAGGCAGGGTCGAACTCCGGGTTGCGAGCCGCGATGGCGGCCTCCTGTTGCGGGCTGAGCCCGAACTGGCCGCCGCTCAAGACGCCGGCCACCTCGTCGAGGGTGAGCTTGGGGGGGGCGTAGGGGATCTTGTGGCCCCCCGGGCCGGGCTGGCCGTTGCCGACGGCCAGCACCGTGGCGTTGACCGCGACCGGCACCATCACCGCCGAGCGATACGGCTTGGGCGTCTCCGGCGACAGGTTCACGGCCGGGTTGTAACCAGTGGCGCTGTACGCGAGGTCGAGCCGACCCGAGGAGAACCCCTGCACGGCATCGCCTTCGGACAAGAAGCTGGCCGTGGTCAGCGCTCCCTTCCGACCGGGCTTGTGGCAGGCGTCGAGGGTCCAGTTCACCCACGCGTCGGACATCCGATCGGACGCCCCGCTCTGCACCACACCAGCGGCCGGCCCACCACACCCGGCCACCGGGTCATCGACCTGATAGGTGAGCTGCTGGGTCCACGGGATCCACGTCGCGGGATTGCCGGCCAGGATCTCGACGACCAACGTGCAGGGGTTGGCCGAGTCACAGGTCAACGTCTTCTCGCCGCCCAGCGTGCTCGTCCATTTCACGACCCCGATGCCAACGGCCAACGAGAAGGTCGCTCCCCCTGGCGTCGGAGCGAGCGTGTAGGTGTTAGCGGTAACGCCGGCATCGGCCGACGAGGAGATCGGCGTCAAGGGGCAGTTGTCGGCCCCGAGGCGAAAATCGACACTGGGTCGGTCATCGGTGCTGGGCTGGTAGGCGACCCCCGAACGACACACGTGGGCTTCGGCCGAATAGATCGGGAAGTCGGGCGTGGAAGTCTTCGCGTTCATCACCACCGACTGGCCGTCGGTGAGGCCGGCGACGGGCTTGGCCGTGAGACTCCACGGCTGTTCGTCCACGGCCCCCACCGACGAGTTCGACACCACCGGTGCCATCACCGCGGCGAGCGCCACCAGCACCAGCCCGATCAGGGACGCGCGCCTCCCGCCCCGGGGGACCGTTCGCGGCGGGAGGCCCCGCATTATTGGAAGTACCCGGCGACGTCAGTGATGACGTTGACGTTGCCCGACAGGTTGAACACGGAGACCTTGCCCGCCGTCCCCAGCTTGACCGTCACCGCGTTGGGAATGGTCACGCCCGCAGTCCAGTTCAGGCTCGACGCCGTTGGTTGGGCCACACCGACGGGCCAGATGGTCAGGAACGACGAACCGGTGGTGTCGGTCACCGTGACGTTCAACACCACCGCATCGGCGGTGACCGGGACACCGGCGAGACCGCCGACTGAAACATCACGGCTCACGCCATCAGTCCACGGCGTCGAGAACGGCCCCACCTGCGACGGCGGTGGTCGTGAGTCGAGGACGCGCCCCGGCGCCAACGCGTGGAAGGACTTGCCCGTGCCCGACTTGTAGTAGCCGGCCACGTCGATGATGACGTTCACGTTCCCCGACAGATTGAAGACGGAGACTCGTCCCAACGTTCCGAGCTTGACCGTCACCGCGTTGGGAATGGTCACGCCCGCAGTCCAGTTCAGACTCGACGCCGTGGGCTGGGCCGCACCGGTGGGCCACATGGTGAGGTACGACGACCCGGTGGTGTCGGTCACGGTGACGTTCAAGACCACGGCGTCGGCGTCGAGCGGCACGTTCCCGAGGCCGCCAACTGCGACATCACGTTTGATGCCCCCGGTCCACGGGGTGGAGAACGGCCCCACCTGCGAAGGAGGAGGCCGCGAATCGAGCACCCGAGCGGGGGCCAACGAGGTAAAGCCGTCACCGGGAATGGCGTCGTAGTACCCCGCCACATCAGCAATCACGTTGACGTCGCCCGAGAGGTTGAAGATCGAGATCTTGCCCGCCGCGCCCAGCTTGACGGTGACGGCGTTGGGAATCGTCCGGCCCGGCGTCCAGTTGAGGCTCGACGCCGTCGGCTGGCTCTGTCCGGCCGGCCAGATCGAGAGGAACGACGACCCGGTGGTGTCGGTCACCGTGACGTTCAACACGACGGCGTCGGCGTTGACGGGAACGCCGGCCAGGCCACCGACGGACACGTCACGCTTGACCCCCCCCGTCCACGGCGTCGAGAAGGGGCCCACCTGACTGGGGGGCGGCCGCGAGTCGAGGATCCGGACTGGGGCCAACGGATGGAACAACGAGCCGGTGGCCGTCGGTATCACGGAGTTCGAAGTGGACGAGGCGGGCCCGTTGCCCACCGCGTTGTGGGCCACCACGGTGAACGTGTATGGGGTGCCATTGGCCAAGCCCGACACGACGCAGGAGAGAGCACCCGTCGTCCACTGACAGGTTTGGGCGCCGGGGGCGGCGGTCACGGTGTAACGGTCGATGACGGCTCCGCCGTCTGAGGCGGGCGCCGTCCACGACACCGTGGCCGACGCACTGCCCGCCACCGCCGTGACCGCCGTCGGGGCGCCGGGGACCGTCGCCGATCCGGCGTAGCCCAACGCGAACGACTTAAAGACGAAGCCCGCGGGCACGAGCATCTCGAGGACGAGCTTGCAGGGATCGGCGGGTCCGCACGTGATGGTCACCGGCGTCCCCGAGTTGTCGTAGGTATCCGTGCCGACGCCGACCTTGTAGGCGAGGTCGGCCACCCTATTGGGCGGCGCCGTGGCTACCTGGACCAACGCGTCCGTCCCAGCCGAGAGGGGGTGGCCGATGCAACTTCCCCCGGGGATGGGATCAAAATCGGCGCTGTTGTTGATGGGCGCCGACGCCTTGCAGATCCGGGCATCAACGGAAAAGACGTTGGAGGCGACCGCGTTCGGGGGGCTATTGGCGTCGACATGGATTGAGACCGTCGAGCCGTCCACCAGACCGGTGAACGGCGACGTCTGGGTGACCGTCACCGGCAAGTTGGCGGTCTCGGCTTGGGCCGGTGCGACGATCGCCAGCGCGGGGGCCAGCAGGAGGAGCGCCCCCAGGAGCACCCAAACAAGACGGGTCCGACGGGGCTTGAGATTCACAACGGCACTCCTGGGAAGAGGAACGACGCTGGCGACGGGGCCACCAGCACGCGCGGACGCCTCACTCTCCCGTCCCGACCTGAGCGGGAACCTACTCCCGGCCCAACCGTGGTTGAACGGGTAGTGAACATTGGGGGGCGAACGCCCGGAGCGTTTCCCGACTCACCGATAGGTCACGGGATAGGTCTGGAAACCAAACGCGTTGGGAACCTGCAACAGCAGCACCAACTGACACGGATTCTCGGGCCCGCACGTGATCGTCACCGGCGTCCCATCGGTCATCTGGAACGAATCGGTCCCCACCCCGACCCGGAATTCGGCGTCTAGGGCCTGATAGGGAGGACTGCCCCCGCTCTCGACCAGGAGATCGGAGTTGGGCGACAACGCGTGGCCGATGCATTTGCCGGCCGTGGCCGGCTCGAAGTCGTCAAGGGCCGGGAACGTGGCGGCGCCCTCACACAGACGAACGGAGACCCCGAACACCTGGGAGCTGGCCGTCGGGACGATGTGGAACGACACCTTGTCCCCGTCCTTCAGCCCCGACGTGTCCGATGCCTTGACCGTGAGCGGAAGATCAGCGAGAGGGAAGTGCACGTCGCGGACGGTGGGTGTCACGGGCACCGGGGGAGGCGGCGTGGTGGATCCGGTGGTGGCCGTCGATGTCGTCGTCGTCACGATGGACGACGTCTCCGTCGAGGCCACGCTGGACACGGTGGACGTCGACTCGTCGGCGGCAGTTGTGGTGTCTCCCGATGGGGAACGGGTAGCGAGGAATACGCCGATGATCACCACGACGAGGACCGCGGCGAGCGCCACCTGGACGCGCCGGTCAGAGAAGAACGATTTCATGGCGGAACGATCCCATCGGAGAGGTCAGGACCGGCGGGCGCGGCGACGCCCAGCGATCAGCGGCGGAAGGAGGAAGATGGCGAGCAGAACGAGGAACGGCCCGGTGTTGGAACTCGACTGACCAGTCCGGTCGTACAGAACCGGAGCGGTGTCGCGCCAGTTGCCGCTCCCACCCCCGGCCGATTTCTTGAGACCGAGGTCGGCACCGAGGGCGGATTCGCCGGCGGCAATCGCGGCCGGAGTCGTCCCCGACGTCGACCCGTTCGCCGTCCCCCCGCCACCGCCGGACGCAGCTGCCGGTTTGGCGGTGATGAGGGGATCCTTGGGCGCGGCTTCGCCCAGATTCCCGGTGAAGCGCGGGTTCGGGCAGTTGGCGGCGGTCAGCTTCTCCGGTGCGGTGCCCTGCAATCGGCCGATGGAGTTCGCGACTTCCTGCGAGAGGTTCGGGGGCAGGGGCGAATACCCAATGCTGGCCATGTTCGTCTGGCCTTCGCAGGCGATGTAGCGCATCCACTTGGCCAGCGTCTCGGTCACGCCCGGGTTCGAATACGGCCCCTTGCAGGTGGGGCGGTCGGCCGACACCGCGCACTGGGTCACCATGTAGCTGTAGGCCGAGATGGGATAGGCCAACGGGTTGGCGCTCGCGTACACGCCGGAGAGCTCCTGGCTCAGATCGGGGCGCAGCGTCGCACTCTCCAATGCGGCCGAGATGTTCGGCGAGTAGGGCTGCTGATACGTGCCGCTCTGGTTCTGCACCCAGGCGGCGGGAACCTTGTACGTCTTGGCGAACCCGAACTCGTCGTAGCCGATGCTCCAGGCGCCGCTGGCACTCCCGATGTATTGCGCGATCTGGTCAGAACCCTGGAAGGCCTGGGTCTTGCAGGCGAAGCCGGGGGAGCTGTCGAGTTGGATGATGCGCACGTTGGTGGGCAACTGGTTCTTGGCCGCCCACGGCCCGAAGATGTCGGGGGCAACATGGGCCACGAAGTCGTAGAAGAGCGCGGTCGTCCCCGATTGACCGCCGCGATACACGACGTTGATCTGCTTGTCGGGAAGGACCAGGCCGTCGGGCAACGCCGGACTCTTGTTCTCGGCCTTGATGGCCGGGTCGGCCCACGAACAGATGTCGCCAGTGAAGATCCGGGCCACCGTGCGCCGGGAGAGGTGGATGTAATCCACCTTGCGCCCCGCGGTGTCCTCGACGTTGTACATGACGGCCACCGCACCGGCCACGTCGGGAACGTACTGGTACCCGCGAGAGGGATCGGCGCCGGCCTGGAGTGCCGAGAACTCGGCTTCGGTACCGGCGAAGTCGATGAGGTTCTGCCCGAATGCGGTAAGGCCCTGCGGCGAACCCGTGGGCAGGTAGTTGATCTTGAGGCCGGCGGTCTGACCGTCAGCAACCCACTGCTGCATGGCCAGCGCCACATACGACGAGCCCGACCCGTTGATGGCCGCGGGTGACGCCTGGGCGGAACTGGCGGGAACCGCGAACAGCACAGCCGTCAGCACCGCCAGGGCCACACCGAAGCGAACCGTCGAGCGGCGGCGGCGCACGCCCGTCATCCGAAGCGCCCCTCGACGTAGGCCAGCGTCCGCTCATCGGTCGGATGGTTGAACATGTGGTCGGTGGTGCCCTTCTCGACCAGGAATCCGGGCTGGTTCTCCTCGGCCAGAAAGAACGCGCACTGATCCGACACCCGCTGGGCCTGCTGCATGTTGTGGGTTACGACAACGACGGTGATGTGCTCGCGCAACTCGGCGATGGTTTCCTCGACGCGTCGGGTGGAGGTTGGGTCGAGGGCCGAACAGGGCTCGTCCATCAACAGCACATTGGGTTGAACGGCGAGTGACCGGGCGATGCAGAGACGTTGCTGCTGCCCACCGGAGAGTCCGCCACCCGGCTTGTCGAGACGGTCACGGACCTCGCGCCACAAACTGGCCCGCACCAACGACTCCTCCACCAGCGCGTCCTTGTCGTCGCACTTGATCCGGGCCAGCTTCAGGCCCGAGAGGACGTTCTCGCGGATGCTCATGGCCGGAAACGGATTGGGCTTCTGGAACACCATCCCGATGCGAGTGCGCACCTGTTGGGCCCGCCGACCGGTCTCGTAGATGTCCTCGCCGTCGAGGAGGATGCGGCCGTCGAGGGCCGCCCCCGGGATCATCTCGTGCATGCGGTTGAGCAGCCGCAGGAAAGTCGATTTGCCACAACCGGACGGACCGATCAGCGCCGTCACCTGACCGGACGGCATCAGGAGGTCGACGCCTTCCAGCACGAGGTGGTCGCCGAACCAGGCGCAGGCGTCGCGCGCTTCGAGGGTGGCGGCGCCGGGTGGCGGGCCCCCGACCAGCGTGGCCCGGCGGGCCGGCGCGCCACCGGGTGATCCTTCGAGCTGATGGGGGACGACCGGCGTGATGAGATCACTCATGGCGAGGCTTCTCCTGAGGGAAGGCGGCTGGCGGTGAAGGCCGACGAGGCGGTGGCGGGTGCCGGCGACGGCGCCGAGCCCCAACCGGGCCGACCCGACCTCCCGCGATTGGTCTTGCGTTTCGATCGGTCGCGCCCGATGAAACGAGCGACGGCGAACAGGCTGAGCACGATGATCATCAGCACCAGCGCCCCGGCGAATCCTCGAGCGATGGCCGAGACGTCGGGCTTGCGAATGTTGCGATAGACGAACAGCGGCAGGCTCTCCTGAGGGCCGCCGAACGGATTGGAATTCATGAGGTCGTAGCCGAAGGCGGTGAAGAGCAACGGAGCCGTCTCGCCCACCGCCCGGGCGATGCCCAGCACCACGGCGGTGGTCATGCCGCTGCGGGCAGTTGGGAACACCACCGACCACACCGTGCGAGCCCGCGACGCCCCCATGGCCAGGCTCGCCTCCCGCAACCCGTCGGGGACGAGCCGCAACACCACCTCCACGGTTCGGGTGAT
>Ga0075021_10000334_pt1 | contig 25930 bp, 30 predicted proteins | sample ColStrG_CSR_2012_FD_72749 | JGI IMG/M metagenome (GOLD analysis project Ga0075021, IMG submission 72749) | Freshwater sediment microbial communities in response to fracking from Pennsylvania, USA - Cold Stream Run_MetaG_CSR_2012 | ecosystem: Environmental > Aquatic > Freshwater > Creek >...
CGGTGACCGGAAATGTCTGCACCGCACGCAGCATCACCTACAAACGTAATCCTGCCATGACTATCCGCACGATCGCTAGCTGTGGATCGCCCCACCCGGCAGGCTGTCAATGGCCTGCGGCCGCGCCGGTTTGGCTACAATCATCAGGATGGCAGGTTACTCCAAACGCACGATCATTGACAAGCTCGGCATCAAACCCGGTCAGCGACTCATCTTCCTCAATCCGCCTGCAGGCTATGCCCAGACGCTCGGCGCGCTGCCCGCTGGCGTCACGCAGGTCTCTTCGCTCCGCGATGAATTCGACTTCATCCATGCCTTTAGCACGTCACGCACCACAGTTGAACGCGACTTTCCACGCTGGAAGGCCCACCTGGCAAAGACGGGCATGCTATGGGCCAGTTGGCCGAAGGGTGCGTCAACAATTGCGACCGATCTCAGCGAAAACCTGATCCGCGATATTGGCCTAGCAAATGGTTTGGTGGATGTGAAGGTCGCTGCGATTGACGAAGATTGGTCGGGTTTGAAATTCGTGTGGCGGCTAAAGGATCGCTGAGCTAAGACCCGAGCACATCATTCATCGTCCAGCATCCGTTGCACATGCGACCAGGCTTTGCCCTTCAAGCGGTGATACACCTTGGCGAAGCGTTTGCGTAGCTTTTGGGCACTCGCGCCGTAGTGCTGCATCATGACGTCAAAGGATTCTTGCGTTTGTGCGCTCAGCGCATCACCTTGCTCCTTGACAAGTGCCTGGAGTTGCTCAATTGCGACGTAGGCATCTTGGTGCTCACCTAATACATCTTGCAACTCGATCACGCGAGCCACAAAATGCCGTAGGCCCTTGGCATACAGCAGCTGCGCAAATTCGAGCGTGTAACGCAGGTGCTTGCCCTTGATGCGCAAAGCATGCAGTGCCTGCGCTGGCGAGTCGGCGTCAATCACATCGCCCAATTCGCGCACCTGGGCATAGTGCGTCAAGATCAGCGCTGGCAGTTCGGCGCGTGCTGGCCGTTTCGCTGCTTCACCCACCGCACCCGACTGCAAAAAAGCCTGATAGTCTTTTAAGAGTTTGCGATAGCGGGTGGAATTAAACGCACGTAGCAGTCTCGTTTGGGCCTCGGCGCGCTGAGGCTGCAGGTAATCCTTCATCACCCGCCATGCCTCAGCGTCAATCGCAGAAGGACTTCTAGCCTGGCTCTGCCAAAACTGAAGGCGCGCAAGTTGCACATCCAGGTCACGCACCGCCCCGAGCACATCCGCGATCCAGCCCAACGCGCTCCGCAACTGCTTGCTGTCGGACCCGAGCGCATGCTTAAACAGTCGCATTGCAGCGCGTAGCTTGCGAATGGCCACTCGCATCCGGTGCACATACTCAGCGTCCAGACCCATTCGCGCGCCACTTTCGCGGCTAGCAAACTGCGCGAAGTTCTCGCTCAGCACGGATAGGGCCAAATCACCGAAGGTCATGTCCTTATCCACTGCGGGTGGCTTTGGCAACGTCGATATCTCGGCCGCGTACGGGTCCAAGTTGTGGGCCGCAAGCCCAGCCTCGAAGGTTGAAACGGTGGCTGGATACAACCCGCATCTTTTCCGCAATTTCGCGACAAACACATCGAGTGCAGCTTGTGGGCCGGACGAAAGCGTTGCGGCAGCCTCGATCTCAACTCGCCTGAATAGGGTTGGGCTGTGAGCCTGATCGACGGCGCTGCGCACATCGTCGAGCGCGATGGCTGCGATTGGCACACTGCCCTGCCGCATGAGCACGCTGTGACGATGGGTGGTCAATTCAAACAACGGCTTTAGATGTTGCTTGCCGAGCACATCGCGCACATGCTGACCTACCGGGCCTGGCATCTGCGCTATCGCTGTCTTCAATGACTGAGGGCCGAAGGGGCCCGCAGGGCCGCCGACGTCCTTTGAGCCCATCACGCCCATATCATCCCCGGCAACCCCGGCAACTTCAAGGGGCTCGGTCATCTCATGCCGCGTGATCTTTCCGTCATTGTCAGCATCACCGTTACCATCCATTTTTTTGACTCGTGACATCAGCGACTTGAGCGTGGCTTCTGATGATGTTGCATCCCGGCGCAGCCATAGACAGTAGCCCGCGCGGTAGATGCGCCAATCGGCCGAATCAAAATACACATCATGGAACGTCTCGGGCTGGAAAAAGTGCAGATGCATATCGTCCGGGCGCGACTGTTTCTGTAAAAACGCCTCCACGCTCGCCAAATCAGCCGCACCGAATTGCCATTCCACGACACATAGATCACGCCTATCCGAATTCATCATGCGCATAACATTACCCGATTCCAGAAATCCCCGCTAGTATTGGCATCACGTCCCGCAAGGTAAGACGATTCGCATTCATCAACCCGACAACCATACACACAAGGCCAGGCAACATAATGATCACATTTGCTGGGAGCATGACCAGCCCATGCCGATCCGGCGGCACAACGCGCTGGCTCAAACTGGTCTCAAGCGGCATATACGGTCCCCAAACGGCAGCGCAAAACAACATGCTGGCGAGTGCGACCGGCAGCGAGTTCGATAACCCGAGGCTGAACTCCGCTGCGCCCCACTGGATGGCGATGATGGCGAGCACCTGTCCTGGCCGGCGCCGTTGCCTCAGCCATGGCACGCTCAGGTTACCCAGCACCGCACCCACACCCAGCACTGCCCACAACAGGCCGAAGCCATCGGCATTTAGGTGAAGGCGTTCCCTGGCATGCACGGCCAAAGACGCCTCCAGCGGCCCGTAGGCGAAGAAGAACGCTGGCGACATCGACGTGAGTGCGATAACCACTGGATAGTCCCGCAAGATGTCAGGGCCCGCGACACGCTTTGAGGCCGTCTGGGTAGAAGCCCGGGCCAGACGGGGGATATCCGGCATGCGCATGAGCGCCCAGACCATCACCAAAAAGCTGAGCGCGTCGAGCGCGAGTGCTATGGGTGCACCCCAGGCCGCGACGATCACGCCCGATAGCGTAGGCACAAACACCGTGGGCAACTGCGCCGTCCAGGCCAGCGCTGGATTGACTGACTCGAGGTCATCCTGCGACATCATGGCCGGCACCAGGAACACCCAGCCCCTCAACACCCCCTCGAGGGGGTGCATACGGGCCGCCCGGCCTTCGAAAGTGGCCCAGTCCCTGGCCCAGCCCCTCGAACGGGCCGCACGGCCTCGAAGGGCCACCTTCGAACGGGCCGCGAGGCTAAGCCACTCTAAGCGACCCGGTGAGGGGTCGTCGAGGGGTGGTCGAGGGGCCAGAGGTGGGTGTTGAGGGGGTGTCGAGGGGCCGGACTGGGATGTCCTTGGTGTCAAGGGCGGTGGCGTCATACAGTCGCATAGCGTGAGTTGGAGCGGCGACTACCACACACGCTCGAATCATCAGTCAGCTTCAGCTCGTGGTCCACATGCCACGTGCCACCATTCTAAATCTGGCAATAGCGCTCGATGCGGTGGCCAATCAGGTCAAGGCTGGCACGCCAAAAGGCCGAGTCACGCAGATTGATACCAAAACGCGCCGCAAGGTCTGCGGCATTCCCTTCACCGGTGCTAGCAAGCAGCTCCTCATAACGCGGCACAAACGCTTTGCCCTCGTTCTTGTAGACGGCATACAGGCCCGTGGCAAACAGCAAGCCAAAGGCATAGGGAAAGTTATAAAACGGCAGGCCTGCATAATAGTAGTGGGGTTTCCACGTCCACATGAACTTGTGCAGATATCGCTCGTCCAGGCCGTCCCCATACGTCTTCTTCTGACACTCCAGCATGAGCGCGCACAACTCATCGGCGCTGAGTTCGGCTCGCTCACGCCGCTGGAACACCTCGGTCTCGAACAAGTAGCGCGAGGTGATATCGACGATCACTTGTGTCTTGCCGGTCAGATCCGTCTCGAGAATCGACAATTCTTCGCTGGTGCCCTGGGTGTCGCCAAGCGCAGCATCAAAGATGATCGTCTCGCAGAAAATCGAGGCCGTCTCCGCCAGCGTCATCGGGGTCGTGGTGCGCAGGAACGGTCGGCCAACATGACAGTCGTTGTGATAAGCATGCCCAAGTTCGTGGGCAATGGTGCTCACTTGATCGAAGGAGCCATCGAAGTTACACAAGACGCGGCTCTCATCCACACCCGGCACACGCATGCAGAAAGCGCCGCCGCGTTTACCTACCCGCTGTTCGGCGTCGATCCACTTGTGATCGAAGGCGCGCTTGGTCATGGCAGACAGGCGCGGGCTAAAGGTGCCAAAGTGGCGCAATACGAAGTCGCTGGCCTCACGCCAGGTGTAGCTGCGTTCGTTACGACCGACGGGGGCCATCAAATCCCACCACGGTAAGCCCGCCGTATGACCAAGGCGCTCAGCCTTCTTGCGGAGATACCGACGGAAGATGGGAAAGGCATCTTGCATCGCGCCAAGCATCGCGTCTAGCGTGGCGCGATCGATCCGGGCCTGGTCGAGCGCAGCGTCAATCGCTGTGGCCCGTCCGCGGTGTTTGTTGAGCGTGACGGTAGTGCCTTTGACACCGTTCAACGCGGCTGCCAGCGACTCCTTCACTGACTCCCAGGCGGCATGCTCAGTCTCGTAGGCCCGTCGACGCACATCAGCACTCGGGTCATGTTGGCTGACGTTAATGAGGGCCGGCATGGGCAAGGTCTCGGCTTGGCCGTTCCGGCAGAAGTTCACCGTCAATTGCGAGGTGAGCGTGCCTTGTAGCTTGCTCCAGGCGTTTGCACCGCTCAAGCTGAGTTCGTTGGCGAGGTTCTCTTCAGCTTCGCTCATCAGATAGTGGCTTTGATTGGCCGACTCACGCAGATAAAACCCGTGACCGCCTGTCTCGCCACCGTGCGCGATCGCCGCCTCTAGCGCGTCGCCCAATGTGCCCAACCAGACATCAAAACGCGTGCCTATCTGTTGTAAGGCCACACCCGCCGGCTCGACTTGGCTCAACATACGCCGGGCTTCGGCGTTGAAGGAGTCGGTGCTGACAAACGAACGGATGTAGGCGCCGATGGTTTGGTAGCGGCGGATGAGGTCGTTCGCGCGGGTGAGATAGCCGTCCAGAGTCGCCGCAAGGCTAGCTGGATTGACAGGCTCGCTCGCGCGCACATGCATCTCGTCCATGAAATCGGTGAGGTCACGCGTGCGCTGATCGACCCACACGAGGTCGCGCGCGAGGGCATCGTCGTCAAGCGAACGATAGACGTTGGATAAGTCCCAGCGCGGCAGTTCACCAAGATTGCTTTTGTCGGTCATATCAAATTCAGGGTTTTGGGCTCAGGACCCAACACTCAGGATTATGACCCAGATGCGTGATTCTGCAGGCAGGACACGCAACGGGCCACGCCCGGCGCGTGTCGTTAAGTCATCACCCGGCTTGGCGAAGTGTGACGCGGATATTAGCCGGTGGTTACGACGAGGGCTTGATTATCCAGCGCCGTGGCCGCCGTTTCTGGCGGTTGCGCGCCTACGCCCAAGGACGGTCATCCTCCTCAGGCGCAGGTTACCTAATACTGCCAACGGTGCAAGCGCGCCAACTGTTGAATTGCCGCGCATGTCCCGGTCGATCTTCGATAGGCTCTTTAAGCCAGTTTAGGCCACTTTCCGGATGGTGTCCCCCACCCGTATCATCCCGGCTTCGATCACTTTGGCATAGATCCCGCGCAGGTTCAGCCGGGCACCCTCAGGCGAGTTGACGAACAGATAGGCGTCATTGCCGAACCGCGACGAGAATTTCGTGCAGCCGGTGTGATCCTTAGCCGTGATCTCGAGCACGACCCCACCCATAGCCACCAGCGTGCCAGGTGGCAGGTTATCTTCGCTCAAGTCGAAGTCGACATACAGTTGGTCACCTGCCAGCGGCCAGCGTGACTCATCTTGGGCAATCAACGCCGCCGCGCGCGAATTCATGAGCGTCACTGACACCTCCGGTGCCTTTGATGTTCCGGCCCAGCGGTCCCCGTGGATAGCGCCATCCGAACTGGCATCGCACTCGGTCAAAACGACGCGCTCATTTGATTTTGGCCGCACGACAATCATGTGCAGCCTGCCAGAGTCACGTGGTGACTGACGAATATGGTCGAGGCCAGCTTCCAATTCAGGCCTACTCAGGTGACGGGCTTGGGTTTGTGTGGTCATAACACTCCTTACCGGGGATCCTTACCGGCTGTAGCAGAACGCTTGTCTTGGGCACCGCCGGGTAAACGGGGTGCTGCCCGGCGCATCCCGGCGCACAGTGCATATATAGTGTAATGTACTGGCGTTCGCGCCCGATTTCGAATACTGCCGAAAGGATTTATCGTGACCACTGCCCCATCCGCTATGTCCGACCGCCGCGCAGCGCGGCGAAGTGCCCGCAAGCGTTTACCCATCGAAGCCCTGCCATTCAAGGCGCTCAATAATTTTTTGCCGCCGGTGCAGATGCTGAGTGAAGATCAGGTCGAGCAACTGCACCAGGCGTCGATGCGCATCCTCGAAGAGATTGGCATCAAGTTCATGGAGCCGGAATCGCTCGACATTTGGACCCAAGCCGGCGCCGCCGTCGACCACGGCACCCAAATCGTAAAAATCGACCGTGCCCTACTCTTAGGACTCGTGAGCAAAGCCCCAAGCCAATTCACCATCCGCGCCCGCAACCCGGCCAAAAGTATGCCGATGGGCGGGAACAACACCATCTTTTCGACCACAAGCGGGGTGCCCTTCGTCAGTGACCTAGAGCGCGGCCGGCGCGACGGCAGCGTGTCTGCTCTGCACGAACTGGTCAAGATCGCGTATATGTGCCCGCCCATCCATCTGGTGGAAAGCCAGATCACCGAGCCGGTCGATCTGCCGGTGCGACAACGGTATCTCGAACGCGGCTGGGCGATCTTTACCCTAAACGACAAGATCGTGGCCCAAGCGGCGCATGGGAAGGCCGTTGTTGCCGATTGTCTAAATATGGCAGCCATCGTGTTTGGCGGCCACGACGAGATCAAGAAGCAGCCGGTGATGGTGAGCGTCGTAAACGCAAATAGCCCGCTGACCTACGACACCACGATGATCGAAGGCATCATTGGTTATTCACGCGCTGGCCAGCCGATCGTGATGACGCCCTTTATTTTGGCTGGCGCGATGTCGCCTATCACCATGGCCGCGGCCGTGGCACAGCAAAACGCCGAGGCCCTGGCAGGTATCGCGCTCACCCAACTTGTGAATCCGGGTGGACCGGTGATCTACGGCGGCTTTACAACGAATACCGATATGGCGACCGGCTCGCCGGCCTTTGGCACGCCTGAAGGGGCATGGGCGTTCTTCGCTGGTGCGCAACTGGCGCGTCGTTATGGCCTGCCCTATCGCGGCAGCGGTGGCCTGAACACCAGCAAAGTAGTGGACGCTCAGGCCGCACTCGAGACGCAAATGAGTTTGTGGCCGACGATCCTGTCACATACCAACTACATCATGCACGCCGCTGGCTGGCTGGAAGGCGGTCTAGTGTGCAGCTACGAAAAATTCATCGTGGATGTCGAGGGCCTGGCGATGATGCAGCGGCTGTTCGAGCCGGTCGAGATCAGCGAGGCGACGCTGGCTTTTGACATGATCCGCGAGATCGGGTCCGGCGGTCATCACTTTGGCACGCCGCACACGCTTGAGCGCTATGAGAGTGCGTTTTACCGGAGTGCGCTCATGGACCGCCAGAACATCGGCGTGTGGGAAGAACAAGGCCGCACCGACATGGCCCAGCGCGCTCACAAGGTTTGGAAAGAGTTACTCGCTTCTTACGAGAAGCCACCCATCGACCCGGGCGTCGAAGAGGGCTTGCGCGACTACATCGAAAAGCGCACGCACGAGTTGGGTGGGACACGGCCACTGTGAGATAGCAGCAGGCGAAGTCCGAAAGTCGTTGTCAGCTTGGGTACCGATCTGGGCGCTGCGGATAGGCCTGCTGTTTTAGGACGTAACCGTAGCCTGTTCAACCCTAGACATGGCCGAGGTGGTCGACTCCAAATGCCCACTCGAAACGTCCTGTGCAAGCTGGCTGTCCTTGCCCGGGCTGATTGCGCCAGCGTTGTGGATAAGAATCGATCGCGACACTATGCCATGGTCTCGTAAGCGTGGGCAAACGCGCGCACCCCCTCGCGCGAAGCTAGGTCAAGATGCGTCCACTCCGCGCACGTCAGGTGGCGCGCTGCGGATAACACTCGGTGATCATGATCATCTAGGCCAGCGGGCTCGGCTCGGCTTGGCTTATTGGTTTATTCTGCACCGCTGGGATACACCCGGTCACCGGAGGTCTAATCGACGATGCGCTGAAACCGGAATAACTGCTGGGCACGTTTGGAGAGTTGCTCATAAACGGCACGCGGGATTGGGAGGGGGTGGTAGCCGGTATCCCGGAACCAGAAGCGTGAATACACCAGCGCCAGATGCGGACGGGCCTCGTTTGACCGGTTGGGGGTGCCACGATGCCACATACGCATGTCACGAATGAGCAGCGAACCGGCCGGCATCGTCACCAGTTGCGAATGCATGCGCGGAGCGAGGGCAGCCATGTTGAGCTGACCGGGCATGAGGTGTGTACCGCCGGGCCACACTTCGACCGGGCCATGCTCGAGCGTGACATCAATGAGGGGGATGTTGACGACGATGCTATACGCCGGCAGCGACAGATTCGTCTCTGCAAACAGGGGATGGATGTCCGAATGCACATTTTGGTAGTCCGAGCCGGGCAGTGCCGTATCCGAGGCGAAATAGTGGCAGTGACAGTTATCGCCCAGGATGGTGTCGATCACTGCCAAGGCAAACGGGTGTTCGATCACCAACGGGTCAATATAGGGTTGCTCGAACGGCAGGTGCATTTGATACCGGTTTGCACCTCGGTTGGATGGGTTGCGGGTTCGGTTGGCATCGAGTGTCCGCAGGAACGCCTCGTGGATCAGGGCGATTCGCTCGCGCGAGATGGCATTTTCAAATAGGACATAGCCGTTCATTTGCACCTGTTGCACGGCCAAGCGCAGATCGTCCGGAGAAAGGGGGGTAGTAGTCATCACAAACTCCTCACTTGCACGGGTTAGGCGGAAGCCTTCTCGAATAAAAGCCGCGGCTCACACTCCGCGAACGCCGCTGCCGATGGGCCTACGGGCGTTTAGGCTTGATCCTAACGCGATAGATATACCTCACGCAAACTCTGCAGATGATGATCTTCGTGTCCGGCAATAGCCAAGAGTAGCGCACGCGCCGAAACGACATTGCTCGCAGCCGTGCCACGCCGGGTAAGGGCTTCGTCGCTCAGGCTGTGAAAGAGCGCAAGCGTGGCAGAGCGCACCGCATCCAGTTCGTCCAGTAGATCACGTAGGGTGCGCTTGTTGAACGAGCCGGTCGCCACATACTCATCCTGTTCAAAACCCGCCAGGGGCGTGGCATCACCCCGGGCAAAGCGCAACGCGCGATATGCAAAGATGCGCTCGGTATCGCTGATGTGGCCGACGACCTCCTTGATACTCCATTCGTTTGGTGCTGGGTGGGCTTCGGCCTGGCCCTCGGTTAGGCCAGCGAGCGCCGTGTGCAGCGCAGCGTGGGTGATGCGCAAAAATTCGAACACATCGCCGTGAACGCGCTTGATGTAGTTGCCAAAGAAACCCGTGTATTCGTCGGGCGGCTGAACCATTGCGGCCGAAGACGCCATCGAGGCAGGCGGTTTGGATTGTTGAGTCATTGTGCAGATTGGAGGAATGGCAGATAGACGTCGCGGATACTGTCCAGATGATGGGCCTCATGCCCGGCGGTGACATAGACCAGTGCCCGCACCGAAATAGGGTTATCCGATGCTACGCCACGTTTGAGAAATACATCGTCGAAGAAGCTGTGAAACAAGGCTAGCGTTGCCGCTCGCACGGCGTCATATTCTGCCCACAGGTCAGCCAGTGCGCGTCCATTGAAGCGCCCGGCCAACACATACGGATCTGGGTCGAATGAGGCTAGCGGCGTGCTATCACTACGAGCAAAACGCAAGGCGCGGTAGCTGAACAAGCGTTCACCGTCGCTCAGGTGGCCGATAACCTCCTTGACGCTCCATTCTCCCGGTGCGGGTCGCGCCTCGGCCTGGGCCTCGCTCAAGCCATGGACAAACGCGTGTAAGGCCTGATGTGTCACGGTCATAAAGCTGAATACATCGCCTTGCACAAGGTTGGTATAAGTCGAGTAATACGGGATGTGTTCATCGGGGTTGGGTTTGGCTAGGGTCATCGCTGCGACCCATGCTACAACATGCAAGCGTGCGCGACAACTCTGCTGCAACCAGTCACACCACGCCAAGTCTCAAAGCTGGCTCCAATGCCGCTAGAAGGCAAAATCGTTCAAGACGGTTGACCTCAGCAACCGCCGCACCTCCAATGCGGCTTTATCGCGTTAACCTTCACAGCCCGCCGCAGCCCGATGCAGGTGCGCGGACCCTTCAAGTCGTGACGCGCAAGCCGCTGGGATTCGGCGAGCTATTTGCACGGCCGTTCAGCAGTGTTACGTCAGCCGGCGAAACAGTTTGTGGCAGCGTGGCTGATTCGCGTCTCCATTTTTATCGCAACAGTCGATAGCGCAATACATTCCTGTCATAGATACATAGGGTGATCAAAGCCAAGCCTAGGGCCGAGTCCCCCATCACGCTATGGCTGCATCTTCAACGGTGGCCACGGTCTTTGTGCTGATTTGGCTCGCTGACCTGGGGACCAGTGCGGCAGTAGTCATCGTGCGGGCTCGCACGACCACGCTCGACATCATTTCCCTCTGCATGCTTAATTTCGACATGGGGATGTTCTTGGTCAGCTTCTTTCCAGAAGCGTCTAAGGTCAGGCGCATGCTAACCCATTTGCGATGCGGTTCGTCCATTGGGCCTCTCCAGTTCGCTCAACTTCGCTCAACTTCACTCAACGTGAAAGCATTCGAAGCGGCGGGTGTCGTTAAACGGTGCGAGACGCCTGTCTGTCGTAAGCCTGGCGGGCGGGCAATCGTTTTGGCCCGGTCGCAGGGCGGTGGGAGAAGTAGGAAATTCTCCTATTGACATTCCCCCAGGGTCAAGCCTCACCCTATGATGCGGAGGTATCAAAATGACAATTGAATCGATATTCTCAAGCGTGACTGAACTCGCGACCGCCATTCGAGGCCGGCGGGTTTCAGCGGCTGAAGTGCTGGACGCACACCTGACCCAGATTCAAACGCATAACCCCGTGCTCAATGCCATTGTGACCCTAGACGTCGAGGGGGCACGCAAGCGCGCGTTTGACGCCGATGAGGCATTAGCGCGCGGCGAGTTATGGGGGCCGTTGCACGGCGTTCCTTTTACGTTGAAAGATGCCCATTCGACGGCTGGCGTGCGTACCACAACCGGATTCCCCGCCCTGGATCATGTGCCCAGCCAGGATGGCACCATTGCCATGCGGCTAAAGGCGGCCGGTGGCATCTTGATGGGCAAAACGAACGTGGCGACCATGCTGGCTGACCCAGCCCAGACCAGCAACCCCATCTTTGGCCGGACGAATAACCCGTGGAATCTCGGCTATACACCCGGCGGTTCCAGTGGCGGTGCTGCAGCAGCCGTGGCCACCGGATTGACACCGTTCGACATTGGCACCGACCTCGCTGGCCCGATTCGAATCCCAGCTCACTTTTGCGGCGTGTTTGGCCTGAAACCAACTGAACAACGGGTTTCGTTGGATGGGTTGATCCCCGGGCTGACCGGGCCGCGCAGCGTGCGCATCATGTCGTGCATCGGGCCAATAGCCCGCAGCGTTGACGACTTGTCGCTGCTGTATTCGATCATAGCAGGCGCGGACGGATGTGATACCGAAGTCAAGCCTGTGCCACTCGACCCTGTGCCAAAACTCCCGCTGACGCAACTACGGGTCGCAGTCGCCCCAACCTTTCCCGGCGTGCCAGTCGCGACCGGAATTCGCCAAGTGATCACGGAACTGGCTGTCCGACTTGAGCGCACAGGCGCCATTGTTGAAGACGCGAAGCTCCCCGCGGTGGATTTCAGGCAGATGCTATCCAACGCGGGTGAGTTGATCGGGATGTGCGTAGGTGCGTTCCAGCCGGATGAGCAGGCGCAGCCAACCACCTTGGCCCAATACCTGACCGCCCTCGATCAGCGTGACAAGTCAATACTTGAATGGGAACACTTCTTGGCGACGTGGGACGTGCTGCTTTGCCCCGCAGCCGCGGTCACGGCATTCCCGCATTGCACCACCGGTGCACCCCTGCAGCTTGATGAGGAGGAGATGGCCTATTGGACAGTAAACGCCCACACCACTGTTTTCAATTACACAGGGCATCTGGCAATCGTGTTGCCCTACAAACACGATCACGACGGCCCCCCGATTGGGGTCCAGCTTGTGGGGAAGCGCTGGGGTGAGGCCCGCCTGCTCGCAGTCGCACGCGCACTCTCAGACGTCACAGGACCGTTCACGCGTCCGCCAGGTTATTAGAAGGCTGAGTCATGATCGCACCAGTGCAACACCTGGGTAAGAACTTACGGCTCAAGGCAGCCATCGAGGCGGCAACAGATATCGGAGTTTGGTGTGTTACCAGTTATTGACTGCCTTGCCTGCCACGTTCGCAAGGAGCGGGATGGCAAGACGACGCGCCACAATCAGGCGCAGTTTAGGGCAGTTTAGGATAGAAGGCGGCAGTCGTGAGACGTTCCCCATATGCCGCAGCGATAACTGTATGTCGCGTGCCTGGTATTAACAATCGACCATGATTCGGGTAAAGTAGGTGGACTATGAAGTTTCTTTGCTTGTGTTACTACGACGTTGAGGCGTTTAGCCGGCTCAGCCAGGCTCAGATGGAGAAATTGGGGCCAGCCTGCAAACCCTTCGATGAAGCCTTATACAAAACCGGTAAGGTTATGGTGGCATCGCTGTCAGCGCCTGAGATGTGGAAGACGATCCAGCCGCAAGGGGGCAAACCCGCTGTCACAGCTGGCCCGCATCTCGCACAAAAAGATCAAGCCGGTGCGTTCCTCATCATCGAGGCGGCCGATATGGATGAGGCGGTGCGGATTGCCTCGCTGCATCCGGCAGCCAACCTAAACGCCGACCTAGGCTGGGCGATCGACGTGCGTGCCTGCGAGACATTTGATTCTCACCTGCGGGACTAGCCGTGCGCGTCGCTGTATTCTCCGATATGCACGGCAACGGCCTGGCACTAGACGCCGTGCTGACTGACCTCAAGGGCCGAGCGATCGATCACATGATCTGCCTGGGTGACGCGATCCAAAGTGGCCCGCAGCCAGCGCAGGTAGTGCAGCGCTTGCGTGACCTGCGCTGCCCGGTCGTCATGGGCAACGCCGATGCTTGGCTGCTCACGGGTGAGGAGACGGGCGACGAAGCGATCAGTGATACACGTTTGCAGGCGATGAACGATGTGCGGGTGTGGTCACTCGCGCAGCTATCCGATGACGACCGCGCGTTTATCGCCGCCTTCCAATCCACGGTCACGCTCACGCTCGCGAGCGACTTTGCCTTACTCGCCTATCACGGCTCGCCAAAGTCATTCGATGACGTGATCCTACCTGACATCGCCCAAGATAAACTCGCTGATTTTCTGCGGGGTCATGCGGCGACTGTGTATTGCGGCGGGCACACCCACGTGCAGTTCGTGCGGCGCTTGGGTGCAGGTCCGCAAATCCATTTCAACCCCGGCAGTGTCGGATTCGCATATTCGCACCACCAGCCCGAAGAAGGTTTCCAAGCCGATGGGTGGGCAGAATATGCCATTCTGGATGTGAACGGTGACCGGTTCGCACTTGAATTCCAGCGCGTGCCCTTCAACGTGGAAACATTGATCGCAATCTATGCGCGTAGCGGCCGGCCACACACCGATGCAGCCGTCGCTCAATACCGTGGCCGATAGGTCCCGCCCATATCTTGACTCAGTCGGGCAGGACCTGTTGCATGATGCAATCCTGCATCCGGACCTGGACAAACGCGGCTGGGACTGGCATAACGTTTTGACAGACTCACGGCGCTGCACCATCTCAGGATTCGGTATGCTGTAACGGCTGGATCGTGTGTGGCTTTCGCAGTGGCACTGGTCACAGCGTAGGCACACTTGAAGTCATAACAATTGGTCAGCCTAGACCTTGCGGGCCAAGACCGCGACGATGTCGCCAATGTTTACGCCGATCGTTTTATCCCATATCCCCAGCCGCCGAGCCAGCCCTTCGGACAGATGCGCCGACGATGGCAACAGCCGCCCAGTCCAGCGCGAGATCAAGTGACGGACGCTCATCTGCCGTGTCGTCGTCCACACCTTCATCGCTTCGAACCCGTTCCGTGTGACAAAGTCGAGAAGTGTCGCTGGGCTAAAAAAGTTTAGATGATCAGCGACGTAGTGCCGGTGCCGGTGGCCCAGGAGTTTCATCGTCCATGTGTTGTGGTTTGGCACCTCGATCAAGATCAACCCGTGCTGCTTTAGAAACGTCCGCAACTTTTGCACGTCTGAGTCGGGATAGGGCAGATGCTCAAATACTTGAAATGCGGTGATCAGATCGAACGATTCCGGTGCAAAGCTATCTACGCGCAGCGTATCAGTCTTGATCTTCAGGCCAAACTTCGCCCGGGCATAGATTGAGCTAGCTGGTAACGGCTCAAGCCCATACGCGTCCCAGCCGCGCGTCTGCGCCGCCGACAGAAAGAAGCCCCAGCCCGAACCAAAGTCGAGCACGCTGTGCGGCCCATTGCCTCGGTCTGCGCCTTGAGCTATCTGGGGTAAAAACGGCTCGACGATATCGAGGAACTGCTGGGCGTTGTCATGCAGGGCATCCGCTTCAGCTTCTCGCTCCAATATGTAGCGATACTCCCAAAAGTTGCATATGTCATCCAGGTTGGCGCTTGTCAACAGATGCACGTCATGGCCGTCGAGCTTGGCACCTTCAAAGATCAAACTCTGATCATCATCGATTTGAGATACAAAAACCATGCCGCAGTGGGCGCAGCGCGATACCAGGCCTGGCGAAGCGCCTGGCCGATATAAATCTACTTTTTGAGAGCCACTGCAAACAGGGCAGGTGCGCGTGTGCACGCGCGCGGTTGTGAATAGGCTGTTCACCCTTTTGTTTTCCCTACCTCTGACCCAGTCATGCTTCCGGGCATCGATGCATGTCCAATGTTTCCAACGGTTTTGACTTCTTACGTGACCATGTTCCGCTATGCGCACAAAGTAGGTGTGAGTTGTGTCCGCTGCCACTTCACGCAAACTGGTATTTGTAGTCTATAACATGTCTAACTTGGGCTGGCCGAGTTTGCCCAGTCCAAGCCTAAGCTTAATACAAACATGTTAAGCGCCTATCCCTAAACCTAGGTAAGTCCCATTTTGACAGACAGTTTTGTGAAATTAAGGTGCGTTCCGAGATGGGTTCTCAGAACTCTAGCAATCTCTCAGGCTGAAGTGGCCCGACCTGTCATACCAAATACCAGAACTCACGAGAAACAGGGCTCGCGTGCTATCAAATCTTGAAAGGAAGTGGTTTACAACCGCAGCGGCGCGACCCGCCACCACCGGACACGATGCACCGTGCCTTCGTAAATGTGTCAACCTATATGAGGTCCGTGGCGCAAAGCGCTCATGAGTGCTTTTTAGGGACGGCGTAGCGCGATCAGGATGTTGGCAGATAGCATGCCACGCTGGCCGCTTGCCGCTAGCCGGCAGGTGGGTGCGGGTGATCTGCAAATCTATGCCTACCTGGCGGGCATCGACCGGCCGCTGCGCTTTGAAACAATGGCTGATGATATCGGGCACTGCTCAACCACGTCGGCTCCCGCCTCGACTTCGGGCATGTCGATGGCATAGGCTACTCACTGGGCGGTAGGATGATGCCATAACCCGCCAGTCGACATCGGGTCTTGTGCACAAGCGTGTGCTCGCCCCGGCAGCGTAAAGACGCGGTAGCTGGTATCCTTTTGTCCTGACCAGTCTGGTCCATCCCCAGGACTGGCTCATGTTACGCACAACGCTTGGGGAGCTGCTCAGACAAGAGTATGACGGGTCAAGTATGGTAGCCGTGTTCAGGGCCCAGACGCTGATCGCGATGGGGATGCGAACAGCGCCCGCAGCGAATATGCTGTGGCGGTGTTCGAACTGCCCAGCGGCCCTCAGCATGATGCTGGCTGGGACGGGCCAACATATCCAATGTCCGGCTGGAACGACTGTGCCTGTCATGATGCACGCGACCATCTTTTCGTCACCGGCGCTCGCCGGTGAGCGCGAATGGAGTCGTGCCGTTTCTCGGTGAGGCACCTGTGAATGCCTAGTACACTACCCTGCGACACGAGCAAGCTACCAGCATACCCGCCACGACGCTCGCAACGATGCCCATAAAAGATGCCCATACTCGGGCATGTCATACAGTCACATCTAATCACATCTAAGCGAGAGGTATATCCAACCATGAACCCATCCGAACAAATCACCCAACATATCAGCGAACTTGCCGACTGGCGCGGAACGACGATTGCGCATCTGCGCAGCCTCATCCACACTGCCGTGCCTGGCATCGAAGAAGCCTGGAAGTGGGACACGCCGGTGTTCACGTTTGCCGGTAAATCGATCGTGGCCGTTGGCGCATTCAAAGATCACGTTAAGCTCAACTTTTTCAAGGGTGCTTCGCTCAACGACCCGCACAAGTTGTTCAACGCTGGGCTCGAGGCAAAAACCTCGCGCGGCATCGACCTAAGCGAGGGCGGCAGCTTGGATGAAACGGCGTTAAAAGAGTTGATTCAAGCCGCGGTCGCGCTGGAGGGCACGGGTGCAAAAGCGAAGCCCGCATCCTCGGCATCAAAATCGAAGCCGGCGCCAGCACCAAAGCCGAAATCAAAACCGACGGCATCCTCATCAAAATCAAAGCCAATTAAGAGTGCAAAAAAGGGCAAGTGACGCCACAATCGGCCGCCCTAACGTCGAGGAGATTCATGTCCACAAAGAGTGAGAAAGATCGCAAGGCATTTCAATCGTATCTGGACAACATCAAAGCCAAGACAGGCAAGACGCCAGAGGACTTCCGGGCACTCGCCGGGCAAGCCGGGTTGGCCGGACCCGACACAAAGCCGGGCCAGGTCGTGGCCTGGCTAAAATCGGAGTTTGGGCTGGGTCATGGGCACGCCATGGCCCTAGTGCATTCGATCCTGCAGCACGGCCAGCCAAAACCCAGCCCGGATGACGCCGTCGCGGAACACTTCAAGGGCAATAAGGTTGGCTGGCGCAAACCCTATGACACCTTGATATCCAAAGTGAGTCAGTTCGGCCCAGACCTCGAGATCGCACCGACAAAAAGTTACATCAGCCTGGTGCGCGGCACAAAAAAGTTTGGGACCGTGCAGATTTCGAGTGATCGGCTCGACCTTGGGCTCAAACTCAAGGGTATACCAACGGCCGGGCGGCTCGAAGAAGCCGGCTCATGGAACACGATGGTCACCCATCGTGTGCGTATCACGGGCCCCAAGCAGATCGACAAGGAAGTGTTGGCCTGGCTCAAACAGGCCTACGCCGCAGCTTGACAGTTTCGAACACTTGTTCTATCCTTATGCGGTGCCTAGTAGTGCCAAAAAGGAGCATATATGAAATCACTTCATCCATATATTGACTTTGGTGGCAAATGCCGCGACGCTATGTCCTTCTACAAGGACATCTTTCACGGCGAACTCACGATATCGACCTTTGCAGAATTCGGTGTGCCCGTGCCGGAGCCGATGAAAGATCTGGCCATGCACTCTGAACTGCGGGCTGACGGCTTGCTCCTGCAGGCTTCCGATGGACGGCCGGATCAGCCAGCACAAGTGGGTAATAACATCACGCTCAGCCTGCAACTGACCGATGAAGCCGAACAGACGCGCATCTTCAATGCACTGGCCCGTGGCGGTCAGGTCGAACAGACGCTGGAGGATGCTCCCTGGGGGGCTCGCTTTGGTATGCTCACCGACCGTTTTGCGATCCGTTGGTTGTTGAACTGCCCAAAGCCGGCTATTGCCCCTGCCAGCTAGGTCAGGCAACACTGCAACAGGAAAGACGGTCGCGACCCCAGCATATACAACTTGGCGCACGAGTTTTTCCGCATAATTCGGTGTAGCATAATGAACATGAAGCCAATGGATGACCTACCCAAGCTGTCCGCACCCGCGCACCGCGCGCTGGCCGCGGCTGGCGTTACCAAGCTCAAGCATCTTACCAGGCATACCGAAGCCGAGGTGGCAAAATGGCACGGCATCGGGCCGAGCTCGCTTAAGCCGTTGCGCGCGGCGATGACCGGCGTGGGGTTGTCATACAAAGGTGAAGACAGGCAAGTCACGCAGCCTGTGCATCCGCTCGTGTTGCAACTCCGCTTCACCCGCAGTGAATTTCTGCGCTCGGTGAGAGGCGTGAGTGAAGACGATGCGCGTCAGCGAGTGATGCCGATGAACTCACTGAGTTGGAACGTCGGCCATCTGGCGTGGCAGGAGCAACGTTACTTTCTATCCTTTGCCCAAGGGCAGACGCCGTTACCTGAGATCAATGAAGCGTTCGCCTTTGGCTGCCCGGCGAGCACGCCTGCATTAAAGGACATGTTGAAGGCCTGGCGCACGATCACAAGGGCCGCTGATCCCTGGCTCGACCTGGTCAGCTCGGACACTTTAGAGTCGCACGTCATGCAAAATGGCAAACCCGTCCGGCAGTTTGGGGCTTTGCTCCAGCGCTTGATCTATCACTATTGGTATCACACCGGTGAGAACATGGCTATCCGCCAAATGCTGGGGCACCAGCGGCTGGGCGTGTTCGTCGGGAACATCGATGACGAGGCACCCTACCAGCGCGAGGACTCTGGGACATGAGGAAGGTCATCTACTCGATGCCCGTTTCGCTCGATGGCTATATCGAAGGGCCAAACGGCGACTTCGACTGGTCTAAACCCGATAATGAGTTACACCAACACTTCAACGATCAGGAGCTAGAAACTGGCCTGCACCTATACGGACGACGGTTGTATGAGGTGATGGGCTACTGGCGCACCGTCGATATCAACGGCCCAGATCCACTCGTCGAGCGTGAGTTTGCCGCGCGCTGGCGCGAAGTGCCGACGATCGTCTTCTCCAGGACGCTCAGTCATGTTGAGGGTAATGCCACACTGATTCAGGATGACATTGCCGGCTTTATCAAGCGCCAAAAGGCCCAAGAGGGCAAAGATCTGGTTCTGGGTGGGGCCGGCATCGGCGCGACGTTTATACGCCTGGGTCTGGTCGATGAATACCGGCTGTATGTCTTCCCAGTCGTGCTGGGTCGCGGCAAACCCTTCTTCCCGGCGCTGGACAAGCCGCTCAAACTACACCTCGTGGCAACCCAAACGTTCGGATCGGGCGTCGTCTTGTTGCGATATCGACCGGCCGATGATGGTCTGGGTTAGGGCGTAATGCGCGAGGGGCAAAGCCAAATGCAAAAAATCACCACCTTTCTCATGTTCGAGGGCCAGGCTGAAGAAGCGGTCAATGTATATGTGTCGCTCTTCAAAGCATCCAAGATCGAGCACATCGTGCGCTATGGGCCTGGCCAAGCTGGAACCGAGGGTAGTGTCATGCACGCGCGCTTCACGCTCGGCGATCAGGAATTTATGGCGATCGACAGCAACGTGAAACACGCCTTTACCTTTACACCGTCCATGTCACTGTATGTGCAGTGTGACAGCGTGATCGAGATTGACACATTGTTCGCCCGGCTATCGGAAGGCGGTGCAGTCATGATGCCACTCGGTCCATATCCGTTTAGTAAGAAGTTCGGCTGGCTGGCCGATAAGTTTGGCGTATCGTGGCAGTTGACTCTGCGTGATGCGTCATAGAACAGGAGCACACAATGAGTGGAGTACGAGTTCTGGCCGGAACGCGCAAAGGCGCGTTCATTCTGACGTCTGATGCCAAGCGCAGCACCTGGGATGTCAGCGGCCCGCATTTCGCCGGCTGGGAGATGTATCACATCAAGGGGTCGCCCGCCGATCCAAATCGCATCTACGCCTCGCAATCGAACGGATGGTTCGGACAACTGATCCAACGCTCAGACGACGGCGGTAAGACCTGGCAAGCAGTCAGCAATGAGTTCAAATACGACGGGGCGCTCGAAACGCACCAGTGGTATGACGGCACACAGCATCCGTGGGAGTTCAAGCGCGTGTGGCACCTTGAACCGTCACTCACCGACCCCGACACGGTCTACGCTGGCGTTGAGGACGCGGCGATGTTCCGCACGACCGATGGCGGCCAGTCCTGGCACGAGCTACCGGGCCTGCGTAGCGCCAAGGGCAAGTTGTGGCAGCCCGGTGCGGGCGGGATGTGTCTGCATACCATCTTGCTCGATCCAGCTAACCCCAAGCGCATCTTCATCGCCATCTCAGCTGCAGGTGCCTTCCGCACCGAGGATGGGGGCGAGACATGGCAGCCGATCAACCACGGCCTGGTCTCGCCCGGCGAGTTGCCCGACAAATCAGCCGAGGTCGGTCACTGTGTGCACAACTTGGCGATGCACCCCTCGCGCCCGGGCGTGCTCTTCATGCAAAAGCACTGGGATGTGATGCGTAGCGACAATGCCGGTGACATGTGGCACGAGATCAGCGGCAATTTGCCCAGCGACTTTGGCTTCCCGATCTCAGTCCATGCCCACGAGCCAAACACGGTCTATGTCGTGCCGATCAAGAGCGACAGCGAGCACTACCCGCCCGAGGGCAAGCTGCGTGTCTATCGCAGCCGCAGTGGTGGCAACGAGTGGGAAGCGCTGACCAATGGCCTGCCGCAGAAGGATTGCTATGTCAACGTCCTGCGCGACGCGATGGCGGTAGACACGCTCGACCCATGCGGCATCTACTTTGGCACCACCGGGGGTCAGGTCTACGTCTCCGCCGACTCCGGTGACCATTGGGCGCCGATCGTGCGCGACCTGCCGGCTGTGTTGTCGGTGGAAGTGCAGACGCTTGGTTGATCGTTCGGGGACCAGAGCGCTCGATATGCCAAGGGCGCCCTGGTTACAAGCTGGGCTCGAGGTCACTATGATCTTGCGCGTGCGAGCCAGCCTCAAAGCCGTTCTCGAGCGCCCTATCCAACTCAATCGCGTGACGGATCGATAGGCCAAGGGGGCAAAAATCGCAAGATGATCCGGGTTATCCTTCCCCAACACCTACGCACGCTGGCGCGCACCGGCCGCGAGGTTGAACTCCACGTCGATGCACCCATCACCCAATGCGCCATTCTGGACGCACTGGAAGCGGCCTATCCTGTGCTGCGCGGCACCGTCCGAGACCATGGCACGTTGCAACGCCGAGCCTTTATCCGCTTCTTCGCCTGCGGGCAAGACTGGTCACACGAAACGCCAGACGCGCCCTTGCCTGAGGCCATCGTGCGCGGCGACGAGCCGTTCATGGTCGTGGGTGCGATGGCGGGGGGATAGGTTATCCGCTCAAGACTGAAGACGAGGTGGGCATGAGTCAACACCAGATCCGGGAATCGGCACTAGAGCCGAATGACCTGGCTCGATTTTTCGTGGCGCGGGCGAATGCAGGTGATGTAGATGGGCTGGTCGCGCTGTATACACCTGACGCGCTACTGGCCGGGCCTGATAGAACGCTTATCATCGGCCATGACGCCATTCGCAGCTTCTATGTTCGCGTGCTTGCCAGCCGCCCCACGTTTAACCTAGGCATCCAGCGACCAGCGCTACAAAGCGATGATCTCGCGCTCACGTCAACACAGCTCACCAATGGAACCGTCACCGCAGAAGTGGCCAAGCGCCAGTTTGACGGAACGTGGCTGTGGGTCATCGATCAGCCTGTCATTTCAAAATGACGGGCTTAGGTTATCGCCGGATGGAGGGTGATAGACCAGACCCTAACCCGCTAGCCCGCCGTGAGCGCCCAACATCAACTTAAAATGAGCCGTTTGGAATCGGTCTCACCTGAGGCCTATTGTCTTGGAGATAAGCACGAATCACATGAGCGATCAAATGGGCCCCTACGCGCTCAAAGCCAGCCAGGGCTGGACATACCGGTTTGGCATCGACATGACCGTGAAGTCGAGCGAGGTGCGTCAGGCGAGCGGCGCGGCCGTTTTGGAATATGTGACGCGCAAGGGCGAAGAGCCGCCGGATCACACCCACGCCAGCGAGGATGAGATGTTCTATGTCCTGGGCGGAGCGATCACCATACGAAGTGGCGGCGCATCATTTGCCTTGGAGAAGGGCGACTTCATGTTTCTGCCGCGTGGCATCCAGCATGGGTATTCAATCACGAGCGATGCGGATGTGCATCTGCTGATTATCACTGCGCCCGTGCGCGAGGGCTCAAATGGTGGCTGGGGCGGCTTCGTGTCTGACCTAGAGAAGGGTCAAGGCGAGTTGATCGCTAGCCCCGGGAACTGACGAGACAAACGTGAAAATCCACCTCATCGACGGCACCTACGAACTGTTCCGCAGCTTTTTTGGCGCGCCGCCACGCAAGTCGCCACACAGCCGCGAGGTAGGCGCAACACTGGGCCTGCTGAGTAGCCTGCTCGCCCTCATGACTAAGACCGGCGTCACCCACATCGCCTGCGCCTTCGATCACGTCATTACGTCATTCCGCAACGAACTGTATGCGGGGTATAAGACGGGCGAAGGGGTCGATCCCCAACTCCTGGCTCAATTTCCACTGGCCGAAGAGGCGGTGGCTGCACTTGGCATCGTAGTCTGGCCGATGGTGGAGTTTGAGGCCGACGACGCGATCGCCAGTGCTGTGGCCCGTTTCCAAGATGACAAGCATGTCGAGCAGATCATTGTCTGTTCGCCGGACAAAGACCTGGCACAGCTCGTCTCAGGCATCCGGGTCATCTGCTGGGACCGGCGCCGTGAGATCATCTATGACGACAAGGCGGTGCTGGCAAAATATGGCGTGCCGCCCGCGTCCATCCCCGATTATCTAGCCCTGGTAGGCGATTCGGCCGACGGTTACCCCGGCGCCCCGGGCTGGGGCGCTAAAACGGCCGCTACGGTGCTTGCGCGTTATGGACACCTGGAGGACATCCCCCAAGACCCGGACACATGGGATATCGGCCTAGGCAGCGCGCGGTCCAAGCGATTGTCTGAGAACCTCAGGACGAATTGGGCCCAGGTGCAGCTATTTCGCCGCCTGGCAAGGCTCCGGGAGGACGTCCCACTGCGCGAGGGGGTGCCGGACCTGGAATGGCGGGGAGCATACCAACGGTTGAAGGATGTATGTGAGGAGCTGGGGGATAACAAGCTCCCTGGGCGCATCCCGCGCTGGCGCTAGGCGAAGATCGCGTAAGACCATAGACACGTCAGCCCCCAGCCTTGGATCATAACGAGCGGACTGCGGGTCCTCATGAAAGGAGAGTTGAAATAAGCCAGGTGGCGGCCGCCAGCGTGGTCGCACGCGTCTCGACGATCGAGCTGTTCTTTGACCTGGTGTTTGTGTTCACCGTCACCCAGCTCACGGATCTGGTCGATTCGGCTCAAGGGCCGCTCGATTTTCTGCGCGCGCTGCTCGTCCTGCTCGTGATCTGGTGGATGTATGACGGCTATGCCTGGCTGATGAACGATGCGGGTGCGCACCCATACATGCGCGTGGTCTTAATCATTGCGATGCTGGGCTTTCTGGTGATGACCTTGTCTATTCCCCGCATCTTCAGCGACACTGGGCTGACATTCGGACTCGGGTATGTGTTCATCGTGGTGCTCCATCTCGTCGCTTTCGCAGCCCAGGGCGACGTCCCCCAAAATGCGGTCCTTGGCCTAGCACCCTTCAACCTCGGCGCCGCAGCCGCGGTGATCATCGCTGGGCTCGTCGACAGCAGTTGGAAGTGGCTGTTTTTCATGGCTGCCGTGGGTCTGTTCATCCTCACGGCCCTCGTCCGTCGAGAACGGCAGTTCTCAATCAAGGCCTCTCATTTTGTCGAGCGGCACAGACAGGTGATCCTGATCGCACTCGGCGAGTCCGTCGCGATTGGCGCGGGTGCGGCCGAGCGTGCCCTCGATGCATGGACCGTTGCCGCCATGACCCTATCCCTCATCCTGCTGGCAGGCTTGTGGTGGGCATACTTTGACAGCGAGGATGAACGCGCCGAGCGGGCTTTGGGGGTGGCTATCCCCGAAGCCCGCTCTCGTATGGCGCTTTTGGGGTATGGCTATGCCCATCCGCTCATGATCTCCGGCATCCTGTTGCTTGCGACGGGGATCAGGCGTGTGTTGACTCCCGGTGGCTGGGCCTCGGGTAGCGCGTGGTTGGTCGCAATCGGGACGAGCGTCTACTTCCTCGGCGATGTTGCCTTCCGCCAGGTGGTTAGAATCCAGCCTGTGATTGTGCGGGCGATGGGCGTCGTCATCGCGCTGCCCATGGGCCTCGTTGGCCTGACATGGGGTGGCGTGGCTGAAATCGGTGCGCTGACAGTCCTGATCGCCGCCCCGCTCATCATTGAGCACCGCTTGGAGCAGGGCGAAGCGGGTAACCCGGCGGGATCAAGCAGATATTGATACACACCGATAAGATCAAAAGACACTGCAATGGGGGGACAATCGTCAATCCCAAAATCAAGGATTACGGAGGTTACACTCTGAAAGTCATGGTTTTGGTCAAGGCCGACAAGAACAGCGAAGCGGGCAAGCTGCCGAGCGAACAGCTGCTAGCCGACATGGGCAAATACAACGAACAACTGGTAAAAGCCGGCGTCATGCTCGCGGGGGAAGGACTGCACCCCAGCGCAAAGGGTGCACGGGTAAAATTTACGGGCACACAAACGAGTGTGGCCAAAGGCCCATTTAGCGACAGCAAGGATTTGGTTGCAGGCTTCTGGCTACGGCAGGTCAAGAGCATGGACGAAGCCATCGAGTGGCTAAAGCGGGCTCCATTCCAGGATGCTGAGCTCGAATTACGCCAAGTGTTCTCGCCGGAAGACTTTGCCCCGAGCGACCCAAAGGGTGAACTGCGCGCGGCTGAGGCACGCTTGCGTGAGCAGTCGGAGGCGAAGGCCAAGTGACAAGCGTCGGTGCCCACAGCCAGTGGGATAACCCTCGAACCCTTGAGCGCGCTGAGGCTGGTTGGAACGTTGGAACGTTGGAATGTGGCATGTGGCATGTGGCAAAATCGAATGAGAGGTAAACAACATGAGAGAACTGATTGTGGCTGAATTCATGACGCTGGATGGCGTCATTCAAGCACCGGGCGGCAAAGATGAAGACACCGACGGCGGCTTTACCCAAGGCGGCTGGACATGGCCGTTTTGGCATGATGAGATTGGGAAACATTTCTTTCAGGCTATGGCGGAGGCTGACACCTTCCTGCTCGGACGTAAGACGTGGCAAATCCATGGGGGCGCATTCGATCCAATGCCAGAAGGTGACCCGTTTGGCGATACGATGAAGGGCATCCAAAAGTATGTTGTCTCGACCACGCTCAAAGACGCATCGCTTTGGCGCAACTCGACCATCATCCGCCACAATGTCGTCGAAGAGATACACAAGCTCAAAACTCAGCCCGGGAAGAACATCATCCTAGACGGCAGCAGCGTGCTGGCCCATACGCTGGCGGAGAACGACCTGATCGATGAATACGCCCTGCACATCTACCCGCTGGTGCTGGGGGGCGGCAAGCGGCTCTTCCCGGCCGGTAAACATATGAATTTGAAACTGGTCGAAGCGACGCCGATCCCGTCGGGTGTGGTTTTCATGCGCTATCGCCGGGCGTAACGCACGATAGACGCATTTAGGGGCCAGAGGGCACGCTGCAACACCTGGGGCCTGGATAAGCGATATATGGCTTATCCAGGTCACAAGCCCCTTACTCGGCCACAAGTCTTACGGCTCCAACCCGGTGCGAGTGATTGCATGCCACCTTGCTCAAGCGCATAAAGGTGCGCTAAGCTGGCAAGGCATCCGGCCGCGCAGCAATGGTTCGAGCGGCATCACGCACAAG
>Ga0075021_10000336_pt1 | contig 25842 bp, 18 predicted proteins | sample ColStrG_CSR_2012_FD_72749 | JGI IMG/M metagenome (GOLD analysis project Ga0075021, IMG submission 72749) | Freshwater sediment microbial communities in response to fracking from Pennsylvania, USA - Cold Stream Run_MetaG_CSR_2012 | ecosystem: Environmental > Aquatic > Freshwater > Creek >...
TTCTAAATCTCCGGTGAATGCCATGGTACGACTATACAATAAACGCGGCATTTTGACAATAGTAACTAAAGAATTGAATTCTTCTCAAAATGGCAGGACTATTTGCCGCAAAAATGCGCAAAAAGCGCAAAAAATCCATTTTTTGCGCTTTTTGCGCTTCATTGCGGCTAATCGATTTTGAATTTTTTCGTGTTCTGATGGGACCAAACGATATCGCCCGAACACGATGAGTATTGCACGGAGCAGATGATTTGACTATAATGATATCAGGCTTAAGCGTAATGTATCCGCTTATCACAGGGAGGCGCTGAGATGACGCGCAACTCTGAGTATCTATAACGTTGGTTCTTACGGTGCATAATTATCAGGGAAGGAGGACGCATGCCGATTGAATCCACTGAGGCCGCTGATCCTATTATCCAACGCCTGCGCGCGCTCGCGCGGAAATCGCCGGATCTGAAAGACGCGGCCCGGGTGTACGAGGCCGTGCTGCCGCTTCTGCGTGACGCCGATCTCCACGTCAAGACCATTCCGCTCACCCTCGAGCAAGCGCGCGAAAAAATGGGAAAAGGGCAGCCGCTGCTCCTCGGCATGGACCTCGATATCGACCTGGATTCGGCACGCGTTTTTATGATCAAGCTTGCGCGCGCGCTTGAGTCTTCTTCCGGGGGAACGGGATATCAGGCAGGCGCAGCACACCGCATACTGCTCGCCCTTGAAGAAAACAAGCTGGACCTCGGCGTGCTCCTCGTGCCTGCTGCCGAGGGCAAAAACGGGTCAATTGTTTCCTCCGCGCAGGTTCTCGGGCTTGATGCAGAACTGCTCATGACATTGTTGCAAAACGCGCTCAAGCCCGCGATGCGCGAGTGGCGTCGTCAATTAACGCCCTTGGCCGAGGGAATCCCCTGGAACAAAGGGGCCTGTTTTATTTGCGGGGACGCGGCAGCGCTGGCTGAGCTGCAGGGAAACAATCAAGCCATGCATTTGCGGTGCGGCCGATGCGGCGCGGATTGGATGTTCCGGAGATTGCAATGCATATATTGCGGAAACGAGGATCCCGAGACCCTGCGGTATTGGGACTCCGGCAGCCGCGGCGAGATCATGCGCGCGGAAGCGTGCGAGAAGTGCAAAGGCTACATCAAAGTCATCGCCGCATTCGATCCTACGCCCGCGGAGCTGCTGGCTGTTGAAGACCTTGCCACGCTGCACCTGGATTATATCGCCCAGGAGCGCGGATATTCACGCCAAAGAGTGTAGTGCGTCGCCGCCCCTCCTTGCCAAGGAGGGGTTGGGGAGGTGGTTCAAGCCGAATGCGCGTGAAGGACCGCAAGCCCCCTCCCTTACCCGGTTCAGGGTTTGTAGTACATGAGCTGACGTGCGTAGGGCGAGGTATCCTTTATCAGCGCGTCCATTTCAGCCTTGGACATTGGTGTGAACTTCCGGGCAAAGGCAACGTTCTTTTCAAGCTGCCGGATATCATCGCACCCGATCACAATGTTCGTGATGGGCTGAGACAGGGCAAAGCGCAGATACGGTTCCATGGACACATAACCCGGAACCTGTTCCACAAGGCCACGGGCGTAGACCTTCATGCCGATGATGCCCATTCCCTTTTTATTCGCAAGGGGAACCACTTCCGTCAGAAAACTTTTATAATCCGGCTCAGCGGGATTCATCGGCAGCAGCACGGTGTCGAACTCGAACAGTTCAATGCATTGTCTGATGATCTTCGGATCATGGTGGCCCGTAACCCCGATATAGCGCGCTTTGCCTTTTTCTTTTGCTTCCACAAATGCTTCGATCGCTCCGCCTGGGCCGAAGATTTCCGCAATATCCTCTTCCGTCCGCACGTCATGCACCTGCCAGAGGTCCAGATGGTCTGTCTTCATGTTCCTGAGCGTCTCGTGCAGATGCGCGAGGGCGCCCTGCTTATCGCGCGCATGCGATTTGCTCGTAAGGAAGATTCCCGTTCTCCGCTCTTTCAATGCCTGCCCGTAGTACGACTCGCTTCCTGAATAGGCCCGCGCGGACTCGCAGTACGTGATGCCGAGATCGAGAGCGCGGTTGATCAGCGCGGAAGCTTCTTTCTCATTTCCGTGGGTCCTGAGCACACCCTCGCCTCCGAGGCCGAGAATGGTCACCTCAACACCAGTTTTTCCGAGCGCTCTTTTTAGTATAGGCATGAGAAATTATACCACGGGATTGTGTTCTTTTTTCGGATAATCATTTCGTTGTGAGCATGGCGAGGCCCATAGTACGGCTACGGTCGTCACCCTACCATCCCGCACCTTCACGGGGAAGAATAAAGGATTATTATTATCCTGATTTATGCTATAATAGTATGTGTGGACCATGGTGACAAATTGAAGAATACCAATGCAGCGGGAGGAATCGCGCCGAACGATCAGAGCAAAGAGATTAAGCCCTCGGAGTATATTCGGGCGATTATTGGCCATCTCTCGAACGGCAACCAGAAGACGGCCTATTCCATTGCGCAAGCGGCCCTGATTGAGTATCCGGACACCCCCTTGATCCTCTCCTATTACGGCAGCCTGCAAGCGTGCGTGGATAAAAGGTGCGTGATCGGCATTGACAATTGCACGAAAGCTGTCGCATTGTTGAGAAAAAAATCGCTCCGCGAGGGGGAAAGCGTCGAGACGCTCTTTCCCGTCTTATACTTGAATCTCGGCAGGGCTTATATGGCCGCGAGAAAGAAACGGAACGCGGTCGAGGCTTTGAGAAAAGGGCTGCAATATGACAAGCGGAACGGACCGATCCTCAAAGAATTGGAGGGGCTTGGGAGCAGAGGAAAACTTATCGTTCCGTTTCTCCGAAGGTCGAATCCGATCAATAAATATTTAGGTTTGGTCGTGCATTGGAGAAATCAGCAACAGGAAGAAGGCAGGAGGGGCTAGGAGCTCAGGTTCTGCGTAAAGTAGTAGTAATTATTGCGGCCCCGGTCTTTTGCGCGGTACATGGCCGTATCCGCATTTTTGAGCAAGGTCTCGCTGTCTTCGCCGTCTTCCGGGAAAAACGCGATCCCGATGCTGGAGGTGACGATCAGTTCATGACCGTGCAGGATGAGAGGGGCTGAACCCAATTCGATGATTCTATCCGCTGCCGCGGCGACCTCGCGCACGTCATTGACATTCTGAAGGACCACGACAAACTCGTCTCCGCCGATCCGGGAAAGCGTGTCATTCTTGCGGAGGCAGGCGGCGATCCGGCCGGCTACCTGTCGAAGAACGTCGTCGCCGACGTCGTGGCCATAGAGGTCATTGACCTCTTTAAAGCGATCGAGATCGATAAACATGATGACCGCCATCGTCTTGTTCCGATTGGCGGCTGCAATGGCGTGTTGAATTCTGTCCTGCAGCAGGAATCGATTCGGCAGGCCGGTAAGCGGGTCGTAAAACGCCATTTCGTGAATCTGTTTTTCGGATTCGACTCTCGCGGTTATGTCGCTTATAACCAGGACCGCGCCCGTGGTCTCCTCCGCGTAGATGATCGGCGTGACAACGAAGTCGAATACGCCGGCGCGCATCTCAAGCCCTTGGGTCCATCTGATCCTCTGATTTTTCCCGAGGGACGCAATGTCCGGCCACTCCAGGGGAGTTTTTGCAGCGCCCAAGATCACCCGATACCCATAGTGGCCCCGAGCCTTTTGTTGTGAAGTCCTGAACCAGTTTTCCGCTATCTGATTTATCCTGACGATCCGGCTGTCCACGTCGAGGGTCACCACCGCGTCATGCACGGAGTTGAACGTGCGCTCCCAATCCTCGGAGGAACGCTGCAGCGAGCCGAGCGTATGCCTGAGTTTTATGGTGAGTTGCAAAAAGGATGTTGCAAGCAGGCCGACTTCATCGCGGGAACGGATGGTTATTAGGCTGTCGAGCGCGGTATGTGCCGGCTCGTATACCCCGTTCGTCTCCGTATCTTCGAGATTCGTGGTAATCTGAGAAGCCGCGTGTTCCAATTGCTGAAGCGGTAGGGAGACGCGGCGAATGACCGCGGCGCCGAGGGCGATGACCAGGAGTATGGCAACGCTTGATACTACGATGAAATGGGTGCGCGCTTCCGCAACAGGCGCATAGGCCTCCTTCTGCGTTACTTGAACCGCAACGAACCATTCTGTATTGGGGATCTTCCTGATTGCGACCAGCATGGGCACGCCCTGTGAATTGACGGTTTCTCCTACTCCCTCGAAACCCGTGAGCGCCGCTTCGATAAGTCTGTTTTTCCCCGTGTCGACATTGGTCAGTAATCGATCGTCCTGCGGGTGCAGGACCAGAAGGCGGGAGTGATCGAAGATATACAGGTAGCCGGTGTTCCCGAACCGCTGCTTACGGTAACCACCCAGCGCCTCCTGGGAAATAAGGTCCATTGAGCATGCCAGAATGGCTATGATTCTACCACGTGCGCGTATTGGAGCAGTAAACGTAAGCACCGGCAACCCCGTTCGTTTGGATCTATAAGGCTTGCCGATGATCCCGTGGTTCTCTTTGATTGTGCGCTGGTAGTATTCCCTGAAGGCGAAGGATTGGCCCTGCAATGCCGGATGGGGAGGATAATCCACTACGAATTTCCCGTTCCCATCGAGGATGAAGATGCCGTTCTGGAATTTCGGAAAGGTCTCGAACATCTTTCTGAGATGAGCTTGGACTTCACTGAGCCTGCCTTGAAGAAGGTCCTGCCCAGGCAGCATGACTGAGACGGCCTGTGCATCTTTGAGGCCGTCATCGATAAATGCTTCGATGCCATGGGCTGCTAACCGCGCCTGGCCGTCCACTCCCTGAAAAATGGCGTGTTTGAGCGAATCCTCCTGATAATGCAGCCAAAAGAGGCTCGCGGTCACGAGCACCGTGAAAACGATGGCTGCAAGCAGCGCGGTTGTCTTGGTGCAAAGACTCATGGTGTATCCCCCTTACTCGGGGACACCCATGCCTCCAGAGGGATGATAGAGATTCTCTTCATGATCTTTCATAACTATTCATTAAGAATGTGTGCCGGAGCACTCACTCCGAACATAGGGCATATTATAAGCCGGGGAAATCGAGGTTGTCAATAATTATTAGTTTACCCAAAAAAACAGGTTCAAAAACCAGGAATCAATTCCCCCTCCAGCTCCATCCGGGAGGCTCAGCAATTTTCCCGAAGGTCCGGTAAGTATCAAGGGGTTTTTTCGTTACTAAGGAAGGTCGCGGGTCAGAGAGGATGCGACGGGCTATTCCGTTCTTGAAATCGGGAAGAGTTCCGTCTAAATAAAAAAATAGATTTGGAAAGCTTCATGCTTTATGAGCTGAACTACATCGGCAACTACAATTCTAGGCGGTATCACGATCACCATGTAAACATGGTCTGAACGGCCTCCGTCATTCTGAAACAAGAGAGCTCTGACGGAACTGAATGATATCCATGAATCTTTTCGGCATCATTTCTTTGCCTGCTGATACGCCTTTGCCTGGTGCATGAACGCTTCAAGCCGGGTGAGGGTCTGGGAGTCTCCCTGCCCTTCGTAAGCGATGTTCAGGAGCGGGATATTGTGGTGGTCTTCGCGCACGCGCTTGAGTACGGCCGACGCAATGGTCCCGGGCATGCAGGTGAAGGGCATCACATTCACGATGCCCGAAACGCCCCGATTTATGTAGTCGATGGCCTTACCGATGGACAGCACTGCCTCCCCTTCGAAGGAATGGTGTATATACGGTTTGGCCGCGCGCAAGGTCTGCTCGATGCTCGGCTCGTGCAGGCTCCGCAGATTTCCGTTGAATCCGCTCAGGAAACGGCGCTCGTCCTTGTGCTGCACCCGGCCGGTCAGATGCGCCTTCAGCAGCGCTTTCCACGACTGGTTCATTTTTGCCGACACCTTGGCCGTGGCGTTCAAATACAGGAGCCATTCGGATATGGGCGCGACCCACGCCTCGCCGCCGAGCATCTCGATCTGCTGGACCACGTTCTCGTTGCTGAACCGGTTCGAGCGCACGTAGATTTCTCCTACCACGCCGATCACGGGTTTGGTCCGTTCATTGATCTCGATCCCGGAGAAATCCTCATATGTCTCCCGGAGCGCCGGCAGGAGGTCCGCTCTTTTCTCGATGGCAACGGTCACCCGTTCTAGCGCCGCGCGATATACGCGGTCAGCCTGCCCTTTTTGCTTCTCGTAGGGCCGGTATTCCCACAGCGCCTTCTGAATCATGTCCACGGCAAAGACACCGCGCCAGCTCATGAGCACGAAGTTTCTATCGAGCGAGCGCACATCGTTATGGAGCGACTCGTCCTGCATGGGCGAGAGTACCTCCACGCGCTCGAGCCCGACGCGGTCGAGTACCTGCCGGTGAAAGCGATGGTACTGGCCGAACCGGCACGGGCCCTTGCCCGAGGGCATGAAGAAGGCGGTCTTTTCCGCATCGAAACCGGGCCTGCGCGCGGCCTTCAGCATGTCGCCGGTGGTGAGCGCGAGCGGATAGCACTCGCGCCCCGAGCTGAACTTTCTCCCGATCCGCACCGTCTCGTCGTCCGACTCCGGCAGCACCTCGGCGTTCACGCCGCAGGACCGGAACGCTGCTGCGAGAGCAAACGCGTGGTCGGTCATGCGCGGGAACAGCACTGTTTTTGAGTGGAGCGAGCCATTGCTTCTGCTCGGGATAGAGTACGCGCCGTATTTTCTGTTGTTCCCGGCGTGCTTGAGGCTGTCCAGGAAGGCCTCGATCCGCGTGATCGCTCCGGCGTCGGCGCTGTGCTCGTCGATTTCGAGCTGGAGAAACGGTTTGCCGCCCATCTCCTGCTGGAAAAAGTGGGTGATGAATGAGTCGGGCCCGCACCCGAAGTTCGTGATGTATACGGGATAGAGGTTCGGATGTTCTCTGATGAACCGGGCCGCGGCAATGATCTTTTCTCCTGACCGCCAGTACATGCCCTCATGCCCGGCAAGGTCCACGCTGTGGAGCGGCAGAAGGTCCATGGGGATGGCCTGGACACCGAGGTCTCGTATCTTGGACGGAAGATTCATGTTCGCGCCGGGGTCGCAGGTATTGTAGTTCCTCCCTACGAGCACGAGCGTCTTTTCACCCGGCTTGAGGCGGGAAAGGACCTCGCGGCCTTGCTCCTCGACAGCGCGAGCGAACGCCTCCTGCGCTCGCTGGGCGCGCTGCTGCGCCTTCTTCACCGCTCCCCTGCCCTTTCCGAGCAACCTGCCGAGCGCTTGTATGCTTTTGTCGAATTGTCGGTCGTCGTGCAGATAGAGAACAGGCTCTATCGTCTTCGTAGTGCCGACGCGGACGGATGTCCGGGCAATATACGGCAGGGCCTGAGCATAGGGACAGGCCTGGACGCTGTTCGACTCGGCCTGTGAAGAGGGAAACCGTATATAGCTCGGCATGAACACGCTGTCCGTTTTTTTGTCCAGTAGATCCTGAATATGACCCAGAGCGATTTTCGCGGGGAAACAGGTCTCAGCAACCGTGGCCTCGAGCGCCCGGTTGACGAGCGTCCGGTTCGTGCGATCCGAAAGCACTACGCGGTATCCGAGCTCGTTGAAAAAAGTTTGCCAGAAAGGAAGGTGATCGTTCACGTACAGCATTCGCGGAATGCCGATCGTGGGCGCTCCTGCGCCGGGCTGAGAGCATCCGATTTTTTCCATGAGCAGGCTTTCGCGAAGGGCGAACAGGTCCGTGGCTGTTTCCTGGGTCGCTGCTTTTTTCTTCACGTCATATTTTTCGCACCGGCTTCCGTAAAAGAGAGGTTTCTCTTTGTCAAAGCTCACCCGCCGGATGTCGCAGCGGTTCGCGCATTCCGCGCACTCGAAGGTCGTGATGGTGTAAGCGCGCTTCGAGAGATCGAAGCCCTTGAACGCGTTCTTCCCGGCGCTCTCTCGCATGGCGAGAAGGGCAACGCCGATTGCGCCGGTGACCTCGTGATGCGGCGGCACCGTAATAGATTTGCCGATCACCTTCTCGAAGGCGGCCACCACGGCCCTGTTCGCGGCAACACCGCCCTGGAAAAAGATACGGTCCCCGACGCGTTTGCCCGCGACCACCTTGTTGAGATAGTTATACACGATGGAGTACGCCAACCCGGCGGTAAGCTCTGCCACCCCCGAGCCTGTGTTCATCGAGTGCACCAGGTCCGACTCCATGAACACGGTACAGCGTTCGCCGAATCTGCACGGCGACGCGGCCTGGAATGCTTTCCCCTCGAATTCCTGCTTGATGCGGATGCCGAGCCGCTCTGCCTGTTCCTCAAGAAACGATCCCGTGCCGGCGGCGCAGGCCTTGTTCATCTCGAAATCGACGACCGTTCCGTCCCGCAGGCTGATGTATTTTGAATCCTGCCCACCGATCTCAAAGATCGTGTCTACCAAGGGATCGATTGCTGCCGCTGCCGTGGCCTGCGCCGTAATCTCGTTGCGGACGAGGTCGGCCCCGATCATGTCGCCGGTCAGGTATCTGCCCGAGCCGGTGGTCCCCGCGCCCAGGATGTGTACACGGTCCCCGATTTCCGCCCCTACTTCGGCCAGCCCCTGCTTTACTGCTTCAATCGGCCTGCCCGCGGTCGGAAGATACCGTTTGGACAACACGCGCCCCTGCTTGTCGATCACGACGACATTCGTTGACACGGAACCCACGTCAACGCCGAGATACGCTTTTATCAATCCTTGCGACAGCCCGGCCGGAACGGGCCCTGCATCCTGCGCGGGGTTCGGCATGATATGGCACGGCCTGACAAGCGCGCTCATGCCGCTCGGGACGTCGATCGTTTCTGACGCAAGAAACGCGGAGAGCGCGTCGACCCCACGGTAAGCGCCAAGCTGTTCGGAGCGCTGCATGACCAGGAGCGCAACGCCGATAGCGCCGGAAGTATTGAAATGCTCAGGCACCGTCAGGTCCTGCTCGGACAGCTTCAACACGTCGCGGACGGCCCTGCGCATGCCGAGGTTGGCTGCGACACCGCCCAGGAACAGAACCGGCGTAATAAATTTCTTGCCTTTGCCTACGGTGGCCTTGAAGTTCCTCGCCATGGCGTAACACAGTCCGGCGACGATATCGTAATCAGGAGTCGCTATCTGCTGCAGATGAATCATGTCGCTCTTGGCAAAAACGCTGCACCGGCCTGCCACGCGCGGCGGTGTTTTGGAATGGAGGGCGATGCTGCTGAATTCCTCGATGGTGAGATGAAGGCGGGTCGCTTGTTGGTCTAGAAAGGACCCCGTGCCTGCGGCGCAGGCCGTGTTCATGGAGAAATCATCGATCTTGGTCACGCCGCTCGCGCTCTCCCGCGTGAGGGTGATAAGTTTCGCGTCTTCTCCGCCCATTTCGATGATGGTCCTTGCGCCAGGGTGGAAGCGCTCCGCAAAGGCCGACTGGGAAAGGATCTCGTTGACAAATGTTGCCCCGATGGTTTCGGCTACTCGCTTGCCGTTGCTGCCGGTTATACCCGCGGCCCGTATCTTTTTTTCGGAAAATCGCGCGAAAAGGGCCGTAAGCTCGCTTTCGAGAGAGCGAAGCGGGTCCCCCTTGATCCTGACATACGTCTCGAATCGGACGGTCTTATCCGAATCAAGCAGCACGATCTTGACGCTTATCGAACCGACATCTATCCCGAGAAAGAGGTCTTTCTGCATGTGCCTTTCCTGTATGGAGGCAGTCCCGCGAGAACGCAACGGATGATCTCTAACGGAGCTCATTGAGAAGAGTGCAACATTCTTATTATAGTAAGATTCGGAACGTTAGTCAACCCCGTTACGGATATGGAGTTTGCGGCAACAAATAGAATGGGGAAAAAGAGAAAAACAGTGCGCCCGTTGAAAAAGTGATATAATAACGCGTAGATTAACGTATCAAGGAGCCCTATGTTCTCACCTGCGGGTGCTATAAAAGATTTGACCATCCCCTGGCTATTTCAGGATCTCTGTAAAGGACGAAAGACCGGCACGGCGATCTTCGAGCAGGGCGCGGCAGTCATGAAAGTCTTCTTTAAGCAGGGAGACATCATATTTGCCTCATCAAATATTGATGACGATGTGTTGGGTGAGTTTTTGCTGAGCACGGGGAAAATTACGCAAAATCAGCGCGACAAATCTTTTGAAATTATTGCGAGGACGGGCAAGAAACTGGGCGTGGTATTATTTGAGATAGGGGCACTGACGCCGCAGGACCTGGTAGCACAGGTGAAGTACCAGGTAAAGCAGAACATCCTGAACCTCATCAGTTGGGAACAGGGGCAGTACCGGTTCGAGAACGGCCTTCTGCCCGGCGCTGAGATCATCCCCTTCCCTATGAGCACCGCCAGCCTGATCCTCGAGGGAGTCCGCGCGATAGACTGGGAACTCATCGGCAAAACACTTGCGCCGCTCAACACCGTCGTCCGGCAGGTTGCGGATCCATCCCCTCTTTTCCAGAACACCCACCTCGAACAGAATGAACGTACGGTGCTCACCTTCCTCGGCGGCAACCATAGTATGCAGGAGATCTGCTGCCTGTCCGGCATCGGCGATTTCAATACGCTGAAAGCCATCTACGCGCTCCTGGCTTTCCGGATGGCGGAAAAGGGAGAGATCAAGAACCAACCCGAAGAGAAGTTTGCGTGCGAGGTCGTGCGTGAAGCCTTCACGACTACAGAAAATAAACAGTCCGATCCCACGGCAGCCGAGGCATTTATTACCAGAGAGGCGCTCCAGAACGCTTACGACAGCCTTGAAAGGCAGGATTACTACGAGATGCTTGGCGTCGGGCGGAGCGCTTCGCCGCAGGAGATAAGAAAATCGTATTTTCAACTTGCGAAGCTCTACCATCCTGACCGTCATGCCGACCCCCGGTTAAGCGACATGAAGCAGACACTGGAGATGCTTTTTGCAAGTACCAACGACGCATACAATATACTCAGCGTGAAGGAAAAGCGCGACCAATACAACCTCGACCTTGCCAGCGGGACCAGGAAGTACGGGAAAGAAGAGACAAAATCGGCGGATAAAACGGACAAGCAGGATCCGGGCAAGGTTTCCGCCGCAATCCAGTTCAACGAAGGCATGAAGCAATTGCGCGTGCAGAATTTTTGGGGGGCTGAAGAGGCCTTCGCGTGGGCCGTGCGTCTTGACCCGTCCAATCCGGACTATATCTTCCATCAGGGCCTTGCGCTCGCGCACATGCCCCGAAGACGCCATGAGGCGGAAGAGCACTTCATGAAGGCAGTCAGCATGTCGCCGACACATACAGAATATGCTTTGGAACTCGGGAATTTCTACGCAAAGAACGGGCTCAAGGCGAAGGCGCTGATCGTGCTACAAGACGCTTTGAAGCGTGACCCTCAATCGGAAAAGATCAAGCTGGCTGTCAAGAATGCCGGCGGATGACCAGGCAAAATACCCACCCCATCACGAGCTACGTGTACCAATCCTTCCCGGAAATCGGAGCGTCCGCCCAACTATGCGGCCACAGCCTTGACCTGCACTAACTTGCCTCTAGGTCGACGATGTCCATCTCGCGGCCGCTCGTAATATCGAAGGATTTGGAGCCGCAGTGGGGGCAAGCATAAACATACTGCGCGCCTTCCGCGGCAAGAAACGTTTTTTTACAGTCCTTGCACACACCCCCGATGGGAACGGATTCGATCTCGAGTTTCGCATTCTTGGCTATCGAATCCATCTTGGCCGCATCGAAGGCGAAGATAAGCGCTTCGGGGAGAATGCCTGCCGCCTTTCCAATACGGATCCGGACGGAGTCGATGGAGCTATAGCCGGCCCCTATGCATTTTGACTGTACAACATCGAGAATGCTGATGGCAATGGATGATTCATGCATAATTTCTCCTGATTCGACGCGTTCTTTTTCTATCTTTTGGATTGCGAAACCGGCGTGCACGAGGACGTAATCCCCGATCCGCGGCGGTTCCTGCATGAGCATGAGGCTCACCTGTTTGCGCGCGCCGCATACATCAATCGTGGCCATAAGATCATCTACACTGATGATGAGTGAAGGAATGGCGAGACACATTGGCTGTTCCTGTCTTTTTACCGAATAGAGAATGCAGTATAGCAAAGTCCGTACCGTCTGTTATCCCACATATGGAACAACGTGTCAAGACCTGCATCGATTTTTCACATCAAAGAAGGGGTTTTCGTCACGTAGCGCAGCTAAAACGATCAGAGGACTTTTGCCTTTTTTAGCTCCTGGAATATCAGTTCCGTGACTTTCGGGATAACTGCCTTAATTTCAGCGCTCAATTCCATCGACGGTGAATTGACATCTTTGGGCTGAACCGCGATAATAACGGTCTCCGGTTTGCCCCCGGTCAGTTCGGCCATGCGAAGAACATCGATCAGGCTGATCTGATGGAGCGAAAGCTTTTGCTGATACTTGAATTGCAGGTCATCAGGAGTGAAGCGAAACACGGAACCGGGCGTGTCGCCGGCCTGGACCGCGTCTATGACGATAAGCAGATCGAGCTCGCGAAACATCGGGATCAGCTGGTGGCTGACCGTGCCTGCTTCAAGCAGGGTGACATTGTCCGGAAAATCAATGGGGTTGAGGGAATTGATGACATGGACGCCGAAACCGTCATCCGTGAGCAGGAGATTGCCTACTCCCATAATTAAAACTTTGCGGGGAGGCGCGCCCACGCCCCCCCGCATCTGTTGATCAGAAATCATAATTAGTTAGTGTTTTTTCAGTTTAAAACCGGTAAAGATGGACGTAAAAGTCTTGTCCTTGTTGACCATCGATATCATGAGGCTCATGTAGACGTGGATCACCACGAAGATGAGGAAGAACCACATCACGAGGATGTGCCAGATCCTCGTGTACGACTCGCCGCCGAGCATTGAACTGACCCAGCGGAACGCTTCCGGCGCCGGAATGAATCCGAACGCGCGACCGTGGTAGATTGCAAAGCCCGTCAAGGTCTCGAAAATAATCAGCACGGCCACGAACAGGTACGCGAGCGCCTGCATCGGATTGTACTTTCGATAGTCCTTGTGCGACTTCTTGATAAAGAGATAGTAGCTGAGAATATCGGGAATATTCTTGATATTCTCGGTGACCGAAAAATCTTTCCAATCGCTGTCAAAGGTCGAGCGGAAGGCCATGTACACTCTTACCACAAGACCCAAAACAAGAGCATAGGCTGCGACGAAATGGAAAAATCTCATCCAGGCCATGATGAAGCTTTCCGGTCCGCCGGTTATAAACGGCCAGTGGATATAGAACCCGGTAAACGTCAACACGACGATCGCGGCGACCCTGATCCAGTGGTCCAAAAGGTAGCCGAGACTCCACTCCCTTACGTTCTCATTTTTCATGGCGTCTCCCCCTTTAACAGACCTTGAAGTCCATGATCCGGTTCGATTCAGGATGGATCACGTGCACCGTACAGGCAAGACACGGATCGAACGAGTGGACTACGCGCAGGATCTCGAGCGGCATTTCAGGATTCGCCACCTTCGTGCCGACCAAGGCTTCCTCGACCGGTCCGCGCACGCCGTTGTCGTCCCTGCCGCAGCAATTCCATGTCGACGGCACCACGGCCTGGTAGTTCTTGATCTTCTTCCCTTCCACGTCGATCCAGTGTCCGAGCGCGCCGCGCGGGGCCTCCCAGAGACCGATGCCCTGCGCCTTATCGGGAATCGTATACTCGTTGTATACCGCCGCATTCCCTTTTTTGATATTCTCGATGATCTCCATGCCCCACTGAATCATGGAGTCCGCTACCAACTTGGTCTCCAGCGCGCGTGCTGCGATCCTGCCGATGATGCCCTGAAGCACTGCGGGCTGGCCCGGATGGCCGATCGCGGCCAGGGTGCTGTTGATCATCTTTACCACCTTTTGATTACCGGACGCATAGGCCACCAGCATCCGCGAAAGCGGTCCGACTTCCATGGGCTTGTTCTTGAGCCGGGGCGCTTTGGCCCAGGTGTATTTCTTGCCGGCATCGTATCCGGAATACTCGGGGTCCGTCACGCCGACGCTCGGGTTGAGCGCTTTGCCGTTCTTGTACCAGCCATGCGACGTATGCTCCGCAACGTCCTCGGCCTTGGCCTCATGGATCTTCGGAAAGTCCGAAGCGAGCAACACGCCCCTCGGCAGCAGCCGTTTCTTGGGATCAAAGGAAGCATCCTCGAACACGCCCCAGGAGAGATAGTTGGCGTGTCCTTTGCCGACTCCGGCTTGATCGAGATAGTACGGCGCAATTGCCATGACATCGGGAATATACACGTTGTCGACAAAGTCCTGGAGTTCCTTCACGCGGAACAGGTAATTTTTTAGGTCATCGACGCTCGGCACGTGCGTAACGCCGCCCGGAGGACTCGTCATGGTCATGGGCATTCTGCCGCCGAACAGGGCGCTGACCTGGGCTGCCTTCGCCTGCATCTCAAGCGCCTCAAGATAATGCGCAACGGCAAGCAGGTTCAAATCAGGGGGAAGCTTATAGGCCGGATGGCCCCAGTAAGCATTGGCAAAGGGACCGAGCTGCCCTGATTGGACGAAGGATTTTATCTTATTCTGTACTTTTTTGAGCGAGGCCTCTCTGGGGTTCGCTTTCAGCGCCGATACCACGTCAACATAGTCGAGGGCCGCCAAATGATAGAACCAGAGGATGTGGGAGTGGACAAACTGCGCTCCCTCGATGATGTTCCTGATGATACGGCCGTTATCCGGCGGTTTTACCTTAAACGCATCGTCCATGCTCATGGTCGAGGTGTGACCATGCGAAGTGGGGCAGACACCGCAGATGCGCTGCGTAATGTGCCAGGCGTCCCTCGGGTCCCTGCCCTGCAGAATGAGCTCGAATCCCCGGAACAGCGTGCCGGTCATCCAAGCGTCCTTCACCTTGCCGCCTTCGATCTCTACGTCGACCTTCAGGTGTCCTTCAATTCTTGTGAATGGGTCAATCGTTATTTTTGCCATTACTTGTCACCTCCGTCGTTTCCTTTAGTCCTTCCGGACTTTGACGTCGCAACTGCGTGGATCGCAATACCTGCAACCGTTGCCGCCGCCGCTATTGCGCCCAGCTTGTCGGCGCCCGCTTCGACGCCGCCGAGACCGGGGATCTTAACACCGGGAAGCGGCTCATAGAACCCTGCGAACTTATCCGTCCAGCCGCGCTCGGCGCAGCCGATGCAGGGACCGCCGGCCTTGATGCACCAGCTTGTCCGCGCGTTATACTGGATCTTAGGGCATGCCGAATAGGTCATTGGTCCTTTGCAGCCTACTTTGTACAGGCAATAGGAGAGGGCCTCTTCCTTGGTGCCGAATTTTTCCACGAACCTGCCGGCGTCGAAGTGCGCGCGGCGTTCGCAGTTGTCGTGAATGGTCTGGCCGTAGAACATCTTCGGCCTGCCGAAGCCATCCAATTCCGGGATGCTCCCGAGGAGGAGGTAGTTGACGACCACGCCGACGAGATATTCGGGGTTCACGGGGCAGAGGTCGAGATTGATAAGCGGTTTCGTGATATTAAGCCGTTTCATTGCCTCACCGGTCCCGATGATCTGGGAAGGGTTCGGCTTCGCTGCCGGCACTCCGCCGTCGGTGGCGCAGCTTCCTATCGCCAGAATAGCGGCTGCGGGCGCCGCCATTTCTTTAAAGACCTCGAGCATCTCTTTGCCGTGGATCATACCATGGCCTTTTTTGGTCGGTATGCCGCCTTCGATGATCAGGATGTAGCCGCCGGCTTTCCGTGAATCCTCAAGGATTTTCTCGACCTGATTGCCTGCGGCTGCCTGGATCGTCTCGTTGTAATCGACGCTCAGAATATCAAGAATAACTTCTGCGGGACTCGGGTAGGTTGCCTTGATGAAGGCCTCGGTACAGCCTGAATCAGATGCGAAATTGAGCCATACTACGGGGGGTCTTTTGGTGGCTTTTTCCAGGGCTGCTGCGATTTTTGGGGCGTGTAATTCTGTAAGACCGAGGAGAGCTGCGGTTGCGCCGCAATACTTCAGAAAATCTCTTCGTTTGATGCCGCGGAACTCCAACGCATCAAGGAACTGCGTACTCACTTCATCTTTCTTTCCCATAAGCATCCTCCTTTAGATAAACGCCAAAGTTAAGCGAGAAAACTGTGGAATTGCATGAGATCGCGATGCGAAAAACTGTCCTCGGTACTATATTTTAAAGTTATGGAGAGTTGATGGTTACCATCCCGTATGCAAGAATGTGTTAACTCATTCGGCATCATATGTACATTGCAATGCAAATGCCAAATAGCATCATGTTGATTAGTAAGCAGTATAGCTCGCGGTAAAAAATTCTCGGTGCAACTACTTGGAGCAATGTTAATTGAGTATATCAAATAAATTTCAGTTATACAGCAAAAAGCAGGGAATTAATAGTGCAATAATATGTTGCCGTATAGTGCTGCGGTTTTCCTAAACAATACAGTAAATTTATAACAACTCCTTCCATAAACGACAGACCACCATATGGTATGACCAGCACAATTGGTTATGCGAAATTTGAATTGCAATTCATGAGATGGTGTTTGTTCTATATTGACAAAGCGCTTGGCAGAGAAACTTACTAGAACCTTTGGATAGCATAGTGATCAAGCGCTTTTTGCACAGCGGAGTAACAAAAAGTAATGCCGCGACACAGTTACGAGATACAATAAGTAACAATACAAATGAACATTTTCGTCGGGGATTGTTGCAGAAATAATTCGTTAGGGGGTAATTAATAACAAGATCGTGGAAATCCGTCGCACTTCATGCATGCTGCCCGGCGGCAAATCCTGAGGCCCATGCCCATTGGAGGTTATATCCGCCGAGTTCTCCCGTCACGTCTACTACCTCGCCGATAAAAAAGAGACCGGGGATTTTCCGCGCTTCCATGGTCTTTGAAGAGAGTTCATCCGTATCCACACCGCCCGCGGTCACCTCCGCGGTCCCGTACCCCTCGGTTCCTTTAGGCATGATTTCCCAGGCGTGAAGCGCATGCGCGATCTCCTTTAATTCCTTATCCGAACTTTGGTTGATCGGTTTCACAATCTTCATGCGGCCGCACCAGGCCTGCGCGAAACGTTTCGGAAAATATTCTGAAAGCAGGTTCCGCATCTCCAATTTACTTCGGCGCCGTGAGCAGAACACCTTGAGAATATCCATTTCAGGAAGAAGGTCGATCACCAGAGCCTCACCTGGCTCCCAATACAGAGATGCCTGGAGCGCAGCAGGCCCGGAGATGCCCCGATGAGTAAACAACATGTTCCCTCGAAACTGATGCGACTTGCTGGACACGATGACATCAAGGGAAATTCCGGCTAGCTCTTGAAAGATCTTCTGCTCCGTTCCGGAAAAAACAAACGGTACGAGAGCAGGCCTGAGCTGAGTGACCTTCAGCCCGAATTGGCGGGCCACGGCATGTCCGAAGCCGCTCGCGCCGATATTGGAATACGATAACCCACCGGTGGCAATGACCAGCGAGTCCGATGCAAACACGCCCTGGGTAGTGGCAGCCGTGAAGTTTGCGCCTCGCTTGATATCCGTCACGCGGCACTTCAGGAGCGTCTCCACGCGCGTGCGCATGCTCTCCTGTTCGAGCAGCGCGATAATGTCGTGGGAACTCTTGACGCAAAACATCTGTCCCGCCTCTTTCTCGTAATAAGCGATATGCTGTTTCTCAACGAAAGCGAGGAGATCACGAGGCGTAAAACGGGCGAGGGCTGATTTGCAGAAATGGGTGTTTTGGGAAAAGTAGTGGTCCGCAGTGACGTTCAGGTTCGTAAAATTGCATCGTCCGCCGCCGGAGATGCGTATCTTTGAACCAATCCGCTCCGCGTGGTCCAGCACGAGCGTTGAACGGCCGCGCTTTCCGCATTCGATAGCGCACAGGAGACCCGATGCGCCTGCGCCGATGATGATGACGTCTTTCTTAACAGCAGTTTTTGAGGATATGCTCATTGTTCAACTCTTTAATCCCGGCTGAAATCTAAAATTTTTTGCGTCTCAATTGTGGTTACAATAATACTATAAAAAGGGCCATGGTACCAATGAGAAAATACCGGGGAAGTCGGAGTGGCCCCCATTGGCATGCGTTCAGCACTTAAACACGAATTTTCTTTGCAACCGAGGGCTAATTTGATATGATAAAATGCTTTTCAGATAAAAGATTCCGAGGAGATATATGCCGGAAAAAAATCACCCTGGTGAAGACAAGGCATGGGAAGTACTCGCAACGTTGAAGCCGGAGGACGTGTGCAAAGCGGCGTCCGTCGCGTATGATTCAGCGAACGGTCTTTACCGGGTAAAATCTTTTGGCATGGATTTCGACCTGTGCGTGCGGGACAAGACGATAACAAGCGCTGCGCCGGGAAGCGAAGTGCTGCTTCAGAAGCTCGGGGATTTCTTCCGCCTCTCCATCCTCTGGTACCTGGCGCACGCCAAAAACATTGCCTGCACTGGAAGGCTTATCAAGCTCGATACCGTGCAAGGCGGCGACATCTTCACCAAAGGGTCGCACGTTCTGCCGCTCGACACGGTGGCGCAAAAATACGGGAAAAATAAAGAGGGATTTGTCGATAGGGGGAAAAGCCTGGGCGGCGAAATCAGGAAGTACGGCGACGCTGCGCTTCAGCTTGCCCCGCTGCCGAGGGTGCCGGTCATCCTCACCCTCTGGCTGGAAGACGAGGAATTCCCCGCGCGCGTTGACCTGCTGTTCGACTCTACCTGCGGTCTGCAATTGCCCACGGACATTATCTGGTCCATCGCCATGATGAGCCTGCTCGTAATGTTATGAGCTCGTTACAGAAGCGCTACTTTTTTTCTTCTTTCTCTTCCTTATCCTTAGGTCCACCGATAACGAACATGTCCGCAAGATCCACCAGTGCGCCGCTGCCTGCTCCCGCCTTTTTGTGTTCCTTGTCAAGGCCTTGTCCTGCCGTTGGTCCCGCAGGCGCAACAGGTTTCTTGTCTGTCTTTTTGATGAACCCCTGTTGTTCCAGCTCCGTGAGCATTGTTGCCACATTTCCCAAGGCCGTGGCTTGGTCCAGGAAGGCGCCGACGGACATCGTGCCGTCAATCATGATCAGGAGTGAACGCATCGCCTGGGGCAATTTGTACTTCCTGCTTTTCATCTCTTCCGAACCCTTTTCGGTTTTGCCGTATATGTCCTGTCGATCCATGGTATCCTCCCAATAGTGGCGTGTTCCCTGCGGATTAGACGACGGGACAGAAACAGAGTGGTTATCTGAATCTCCCCTTAGTCCTTAACATCCTCCGGCGGTACGAAATAGCATACTACTCTTCAGCCTTCCCCATAACTATTGATATGATGATTACAAGGAAAATAATTGCTGCCGCTATCCCTAAGTAATTCAACCCCTCAGTCGGCGAGAACGGTGCCGCAGCCGCTGTTGCTGCGCCCGGCGTCGCAACCACCGCCGCCTTATAAACAGGCACCATCCACTGGATAACATATGCCTGCAACAAAGCGAAAATACCGATGACCGTGGTCAAAATCAGTGAATGCTTCAGCGTAAAATGCAAGATGTCCGATTCGTGCCCGACGAGACCCACCGCAGCCGTTGCCACGGAAAGTGATTGCGGAGAGATCATCTTTCCGCATACTCCTCCCGAGGTGTTCGCCGCAACCGTGACTACCGGGTCGACGCCGATTTGCCTGGCGGTCACTTCTTGCAGCTTTCCGAAAAGGGCATTGGCAGAGGTGTCGGAACCGGTCATGAATACGCCGAGCCAGCCGAGGAACGCCGCAAAGAACGGGAAGAAAACGCCTGTCTGGGCAAAGGCATAACCGAGGGTCACGGCCATTCCGGAATAGTTCATGATGAATGCAAAACCAAGGATCGCCGATATCGTGACCACCGACCACCGGAGCCTCTTGAGGGTATCCATGCCGACCGTGACAACGGTAGAAACCGATGCGCCCATAACCGGGATCGAGAAAATGGCCGCAAAAAGGATGGCAGTGCCTGCCGCGCTCAGCATGTTGAAGTTGTAAACAGCGGCCATGGGCTTTCCACCCCTGATCACCATATTATGAAGTCCCTCTATCTTGATCGGCACCAAAGCATAGTAGTCGAGGACGGCTCTTATGGGTTTCACACCCCAGGCTGCGACCAGGAGAGACAGGATGATAAAAGGGGCCCAGGCCCTGAAGACCTGCCCGCCGTTATACCGGAGTTTCTCCCTCCCGGCAGAGTCAGGTTCATGTTCAAAGGTCCAGCTTTCCTTCGGGTGCCACAAGTGGACAAAGACCGTCAGGCAGACAATGGAAACGAGTGAAGCCATAATGTCGGGAAGGGTGGGGCCGATATAATTGGAAACAAACCACTGCGTGATTCCGAAGGACCCGCCGCTTACCAGGCAGGCGGGCCACACGGTCATGCCCTTCTCCCACCCGGCCATGAGGATGACAAGATAAAACGGGATCAGTACGCTCAAAAACGGCAGGGTGCGCCCCACCAACTGACTGATCGCCATCTGATCTATACCGGAAACCTGGCTGGCCACGATGATCGGAATGCCGATTGCGCCGAACGCAACCGGCGCCGTGTTCGCAATGAGGCAGATGCCTGCCGCGTAAAGAGGCTCGAAACCGAGGCCGATCAGCACCGCCGCGGTGATGGCCACGGGCGTACCGAAGCCTGCCGCGCCCTCGATGAAGGCGCCGAAGGAAAAGGCGATCAGGAGCGCCTGTATGCGACGGTCGTCAGTGACCGAAGCGAGAGAATTTCTGATGATCTCGAATTGGCCGGTCCTCATCGACAGGCTCAATATAAAAATCGCCGTGATCACGATCCATGCCACCGGCCAAAGCCCGAATAGGCTTCCCAAAATTGCCGCGAGCACCGCCTGTTGCGGCGGCATGCCGAATCCGATAACCGCTGTGAGTACGGCGATAGTCAGCCCGCTGATGGCCGCCCAGTGTCCCTTCATCCGCATATATGCGAGCGCCCAGAAAAGATATAATATCGGGATTGCTGCCACGACTGCGGACAGTCCTAGATTATCTAAAGGGTCGGTCACCATCTTCCACGGCATAAAGTTTCCTCCTTTTGTGGGTAATTTCTCAATCCTTCTGTAGAACTTCCCTCGTGGTCACTTGGGATACCCTGCCCGGAATGCCGGACGTTCTCCTCAAGCATACACGCAAAATCTTTTTCAACAGACCGCGCGTATTTTTTTCTGAATATTATTATCTCATGTAATAATAGAAAAGACAATAAAAAAAAGTCACTAGCATCCGATTTTCGCTATCGGTGTTTATCCTATACACAACGCCACAAAAAGCATGTCTAATCATATCATAAAATAAGATCGCCTGACTCGCTTCCGGCAGGGGCAATAGCAAGGGCTTATCGTTCTCTCTGTATTCCCCACTTTTTCCGTTTCTCCCAGAGTGACTTTCTCGTGATTCCGAGCAGGTCGGCGAGTTGCTGTTCGCTGCACTCGCTTTGGCACTGCCTGATGGTCGCCTTGGTGTAGTCCTCGATCGAGAGCTTTTTATCCAAGGCCTGGAACAGGAACGGCGCTTCGGCCTTCAAGCCCATGGGCAGATGCATGGGCTTGACGAGATCGCCGTCGGAAATGAGGATGGCCCGCTCAATAACGTTTTGAAGCTCCCGCACGTTTCCGGCCCACTCATGGTTCGTCATAAGCTCCATTGCCTCGGGCGTGATATCCTTCACCTTTTTTCCCATGTCGTATGAATATTTTTCGAGATAGTGTCTCACGAGCCCGAGAATGTCCTCTTTTCGCTCCCGAAGAGGCGGGATTTCGACAGTGATAACGTTGATACGGTAGTAGAGGTCCTCGCGGAACGCGCCCTGTTTTACCGCCGTCTTCAGGTCCTTATTTGTTGCGGTAATGAACCGAATGTCCACCTTCGTACCCTTGTTGCCGCCCACGGGTCGGATTACCTGGTCCTCGATGACCCGGAGCAGTTTCGCCTGAAGCGCGAAACTCATCTCGCCGATCTCATCGAGAAATACGGAACCGCCCTCAGCCTCCTCGAGGATACCCTTTTTAGTCACTACCGCGCCGGTGAAGGCGCCCCGCACGTGGCCGAAAAGCTCCGTCTCGAGCAGATTCTCAGGGATCGCAGAACAATTGATCGGCACGAACGGCGAGTCTCGGCGCGAGCTGTTGTGGTGGATCACCCGGGCAAAAAGCTCTTTGCCCGTCCCTGTCTCGCCGAGAAGCAGCACGCTGCTCTTTGCGTCCGATATCTTGCGCAGCAAGTCGAGGATGGCTCTGAGCGCCGCGCTCTCCCCGATGATGCTGCCGAAATCATACGTCTTTCCGAGTTCGCGTTTCAGAAACGCGTTCTCGGTCTGAAGGCTCTTCTGCCGGAGCGCATTCCGTACGATCTGCTTGATCTCCTCGTGGATAATCGGCTTGGTAACGTAGTCGTAGGCCCCGGCGCGCAGCGCCCTGACCGACGTGTCGAGCGACGCGTAGGCCGTGACGACGATGAAGATCTGGTCGGGCAACTGCTCCCTCACCTTTGCGAGCAGTTCGATTCCATCCATGCCGGGCAGAATGATGTCGGAGATGATCACATCGTAGGGGTTCGTTTCGAGCAGGGCGAGGCCCTTCTCCGCGGACTCCGCGGTGTCCACCCCGAACCCCTCTTTCATGAAGATCCGCTTGATGGACTCCCGCAGCGTCTCTTCGTCTTCGACGATCAATATATTTTTTGACATTGCATGCTCCGTGGTAATCGTAGTTTAATTTTTCACCGGAATTTTAATGATAAACCTTGTCCCCCGGTCCATTCCCGGATCGATTTCGATTGTGCCGCCGTGATCTTTGATAATACTGTAGCAGATACTCAGCCCCAGGCCCGTTCCCTTGGTCGGCCCTTTCGTGCTGAAGAAGGGATCGAAGACTTTATCTTTCACCTCGGCGGCGATCCCGTGGCCCGTGTCGGCAAAGAGAATCTCCACGTGTCCGTCCGACTGTTTAATGGAAATGTCGAGGTTTCCGCCGTCAGGCATGGCGTCCCGCGCATTCAGGATCAGGTTCAGAAACACCTGCTGGATCTGGTCGGGGTCGATCTTGAGCGCCGGCGTCTCGCGAACGTCCGTGCGGATCTCGATCTTCCGGAAGTTCTTGTCATACCGGACGAGGCTGAGGGTATTTTCCAGGATCTCCCGAAGGCTCGTTGGTATTTTCTGACGCGGGTAAAGACGGGCAAAATCTCCGAGGTTCCGAACGATCCTCGCAATCCGGTGTACATGCTGGTTGATCGTGGTGAGCGAATCCTTTTCGAACGACGACGCGTTCTCAGTCAGAAGTTCCTGCACCAGGGACGATATGGAGGCAAGGGGATTGCCGATCTCGTGGGAAACGCCCGCGGCAAGCCTGCCGATGCTGGCGTGCTTGGTGGCGCGAAACAGCTCTTCCTCGATCTTCTTTTTCTCGGTCACGTCCTCAAGCACAAGCACGAACCCTTTCTGCGCGCCCGTAAGCCAGCTCAGGTAGCCTTTGAGGATGATCGGGGGCTCCAGGCTCTGCCTGCAAATGATCTCGCCTTCAAGCACCTCCGGGTTGAAGATACTCGGCACCAGGTGTTTCAGCAGGTACCCGGCCCCGCCGTTCAGGGCATCGGACTTTTCCACGCCGGTGATCATCTCCATGCCGCTGTTCCAGTAGGTGACCCGCAGCGACTCATCGAGGGTCGCGACGCCGAGCGGCAGGCTTTCGATAATGTTCTCGCTGAACTCCTTGAGAATGGCAAGCTGCCGGTTCGCGTCGGCAAGTTCCTGGCGAGACAGCCGGAGAGTGTGGGAGATCTGCTGAATGGAGTTCGAGACGCGGTGCGCCTCATCGCTTGTCAAGACCGTCCGGTCCTGGAACACCAGGGTGCTGATAGACGGCCCTAGGGCGCCCGAGAGTATCCGTTCGGCCTGTTCCCGCAGTTTTTGGAGCCACTCGTTCGAAATCGTTTTCCGGTCTAGGTCGTTCTTGTGCAAAAAAAGGTCTACTGCCTCGCGCGCCTCCAGGGGAGTAAGGTACTGGCCCAGGATGTTCTCGATCTCAGAGATATCGGTGGGCCGGTGGATGGGCGAAAAATGGAACGGAGAATAAGAGTCCACGAAGATCATTGCCTGGCGCGCTTCGGCGTCCGATTGCCGGGTGAAGATCGACACGCCCACATAGAACAGGAGGTTCAAAAGCAGGCCCCAGAACAGGGAGTGGCTCCAGCGGTCGAGGTCTCCGAGGCCGAAGAGCGCAGTCGGGTTCAGGAGCGAGGAGTTGAAGACCGCTTCCATGATGCCGCCCTTCTGAAGAATCCCTGCGCGCATCAGCGCGGGAATCAGCAGGGTATAGATCCAGACGCTGAACCCGGCAATGATCCCGGCAATCGCGCCCTTTTTATTGCCACCCTGCCAGTAGAGACCGAGCAAGAGACACGGGGCGAAGATAGTGACCGCTTCGAAGGATTTAAGACCGATGTCTACGAGGCTGTAAAAATCGCCGATGTATACGGCGAAGATATACCCGAGGCCCACGCACCCGAGTATGACGACCCGTTTTATGTTCAGCATCACGGCGGAAAAATTTTTGAAGGCCTGCAGATTCCAGAACGCGGGCATGACAAAGCTGTTCATCACCATGGTGCTAAGCGCCACCGACTCCACGATGATCATGGCAGTTGCCGCCGAGAAACCGCCGATGAACACAAAGAGCGCCAAGAGCGGGTGCCCGTGGTGAAGGGGAATGCTGAGTACGAAGTAGTCAGCCGCGGAGGGATTATCGCCCAGCAGCAGCCCGCCGTAGGCTATGGGGAGCACGAAGATGTTGATCAGGAACAGGTAGAGCGGGAAGAGCCACATGGCCTTTTTGATGTGGTCCGTCGAATGGTTCTCCACCACCGCCACGTGGAACTGGCGGGGCAAAAACAGGATGGCCATCATCGACAAAAAGGTGACGGACGTCCATTCGAGAAAACTCACGGGCGAACCGTCGCCGATCTTCATGAGCGACGCGTACGGGCTCGCGCTGATCTTTCCAAGGATATCTCCGAACCCATGAAAGAGCCCGTAGGTGACGAAGAACCCGACGCAGAGGAATGCGATGAGTTTGATCACCGATTCTAAAGCAACAGCGAAAACCATGCCGCCGTGTCGTTCCAGAGGGTCGAGCCGGCGCGCTCCGAACATAACGGCGAAAACCCCGAGAAGCAGCGTTATGGACCAGCCGGCGACATGCCCCGCCTCGGGTCTGCCCGAGAGCAGAGAAAAGGTCGTCATGATGGCCTTAAGCTGAAGCGCAAGATAAGGAGTAATGCCGATGACCGCCACGAACGTGACCAGGACGGAAAGCGAAAGCGATTTGCCGTAGCGGGACGAAATAAAGTCTGAAATCGTCGTGATCCGGTTCTCTTTGGCTATATGAATGATCTTGCGGAGAACAATCCACCAGAGCGCCGCCATGAGCGTCGGGCCGATGTAGATCGTGAGAAAGCTCAGGCCCGCGTTCGCCGCCTTGCCCACGCTGCCGTAGAAGGTCCAGGAAGTGCAGTACACGGCCAGGGAGAGCGAGTAAATATAGGGATTCGCTACCAGGCTCTTCCCCTGCAGTTCTTTTCGCTCCGCGAAGTAAGCGACGGAGAAAAGGAGCATCAGATAACAGAGGATAATAAAAAGTAAGATCCAGGGAGAAAACACTCAGCCTCCGCCCTCTCTCTTGGAAAATATCGACGTTATAAAAATCAGCAGGATAAAGACAAGCCAGATGACGAACAGATACGTTGGAAGGCCGTCTCTGAAGATGCTCATGATAGGCCAGGAGAACAACAGGAGCCCGATCGCAAACAGAAAGATCCAGACGTCTCTTCTCATATGCAATTTCCTTTAACCGCGCCGAATAGTGGTTATCTTAACACAAAGCAT
>Ga0075021_10000337_pt1 | contig 25823 bp, 21 predicted proteins | sample ColStrG_CSR_2012_FD_72749 | JGI IMG/M metagenome (GOLD analysis project Ga0075021, IMG submission 72749) | Freshwater sediment microbial communities in response to fracking from Pennsylvania, USA - Cold Stream Run_MetaG_CSR_2012 | ecosystem: Environmental > Aquatic > Freshwater > Creek >...
GTGGCTGTCAGTGGGCGCGGTGCCGGGGTCGCGGCGCCTCGACGGCGACCCCCGGCGGCTCCGGCGGCCGCAGTGGCGGGGGTCGAAACCGACGGAGCCGCCTCGGCCTCATCGCCGTCGTCTTCCTCGTCGGAGGCGGCGGGTTCGGGTTCGGGATCGGGCGCCGGCGCAGCGGCTACGGATCCTGGTGCGGTTGTGGGTTCCTCGGCTTCCGCGGGCTCGGCGGCGTCGGCGGGCGCTTCCTCCGGCGTGCCGTCGGGTCGGTCGGTCATCGGGTCTGTCACTCCTGGCGGCCGCCTCGATCATCGGGCGCAGCGCGGGCGCCAGTGTACCCAAGGCGCCGAGCGGCCGTCCGTTCACGCGTCGCGGACCGCCGGCACGAGGAGCCCCGCCAGGCCGGCCCCGACCGTCACCAGCCCGAAGACGGCCATCACCGGTGCCGGTCCGACGAGCTGACCAAGCACCGATCCAAGCAGCATCGCGACCGTCATCGACCCGAACACGAGTGCGAACCGAAAGCCGACGACGCGGCCCATCAACTCGGATGGTGTCCGTTCCTGGAACAGCGTCTGGCTCGGGATGATGAAGATCATGTTGGCGACGCCCTGCCCGAAAGACAGGCCAAGGGCAACCGCGAGGTTCCCGGACAGCGCGAAGAGGAAGATGAGGAGGCCCCAGAGCGCATAGCCTGCGATGACCATCCGGCCCATCGCGAACCGCGTCCCGATCAACCCGATCGCGAATCCGCCGACCAGGCTACCGAGCCCGAGGCTGGTCTCGAGGAAGCCGTACGCGGCCTGCCAACCGAACCCGGACTGGTTGAAGGTCATCTGGACGAAGCTCGGCGTCAGCGCGATCGAGATCCCGAGTGCGAACTGGCCGACCGCCCCCTGGAGGGTGTTGGCGAGCAGGACCGTCTCATGCCGGAGGAACTGCCAGCCGATGGCCAATTCGGACCGAATCGATGGTCGCCGATTCGAATCGGTGATGCGGCCGTCGTCAGTCTCGCCGGGTCGCGTCGCCGCCGCACCAACCACGATCGTGCCAAGGAGTGCCGCCGACGCGAGGTAGGTCGCGCTATCGACCCAGAAGGCGAGCGGCACTGCGCTTCCGAGGACCGCGACGAAGATGCCCGCGAGCGGGTAGCCGACGACGTCCGCGATCGTCTCACCGACCCACATCGCCGAGTTCGCGCTGAGCAGGTCCTCCTCCGGAACGATCCGCGGCAGGATCGCGACTCGGGCGGGCCGGAAGAACACCGAGATGGTGGTGACCAGGAAGATCAGCGGGTAGACCAGGATGATGTTGGTGACCGCGGCCACCGGCAGCAGTAGGACCAGCGCGGCCCGCAGGACGTCGCTGACGACCATGACCTCCTTGCGGTCCCAGCGATCGACGAACGTGCCCGCGATCGGGCTCAGCAGCAGGTTCGGGAGCGTGGCCGCGAAGAACACGAGCCCGGTCGCGAGCGCCGAGCCGGTCGAGATCGCAACGACGGCGACGAGCGCGAGCTGATTGAGGCGATCACCGAACAGCGAGATGAGCTGGCCGGCCCACAGCGCGGAGAAGGAGCCGTTGAGCGCCAGTCGGACGTAAGGGTGGTGACGGACCCGCTCGATCGTCTCGACGGGGCGCGGGATCGAGACCGTGATCGTGCCCGGGATCGCGACGTCCGCCTCGAATCTGCTGAGCGACGGCGACGACAACCCGGGCCCGGCACTGCCCAATACGAGTGGTCGTTCGAGGGCGACGGTGCCGGTCAGGGCGGGCGACAGGCCCGTGTCGGCGCCCGGGTCGCCCGCGCGCAGCGGCCGGCCAGACGCTGCCAGGACGGCCAGTCGCTGGCGGATCGCCGCGAGCTGATCCTCGTCGAGCTCCTGCGGAACGCGGACGACGGCCGCGAACAGGAAGAACGCGAGACCGAGGGTCAGGAAGACATCGCCGATCGACGCGACGTTCTGGATGAGCGGGAATGGGATCGGGATGACGTCTGCGAAGGGTCCGAGGTGAAGGAGGAAGTGCGCGTCCAGCGCCGGTCCCAGGATCACGTGGAGGTTCGAGGTGACGTCCGCGGGCGTGAGGCCGGCCAGCTCGAGGCTTGGGAGGTAGATCGGCATGAAGCCGCCGTTGACGAGGATCACGACCCCGTTGGCCAGCACTCCGATGAACGCGAGGCTCATACCCGGATAGCCGCGATTCGCCCACAGCGCGACCAGAAGGAGACCGAAGGCGGCAGCCAGGAGGGGAACCCGCAGGGTCTCCGCGATCGGGACACCCCGATTCAGGAGGATCTCCGTGCCGAAGCGCAGGAGCACTGCCCCGATGAGGAGGCCGATGCGGTGCAGGCGCACCGAGGCGAGGTTCGTGATCGAGCCGCCTACGAGCAGACCGAGGATGAGCCCGAGGGCGACGCCGCCGATCAGCATGGGGGCAGAGGAGCCTGGTTCACGACTGCATCATGTGCGGTCGTCGGTCGCGCCGCGTGGCGCCCGCGGCGCGTCGGCGGGAGCAGGTCAGACGCGGTCGGCTGGCGCGACAGTCGTTGCCTTGGCATCCGAACGCGGCGTCGCGGCCATGCGATCGGCGGCCTGCCCGATGAGCGGGATCTGTCGCGGGCTGGCCGGTCGACCGGCATCGGCCACCCCTTCGACATGCGGGGTTCGAACGAAAGCGTCCACGACGACCGGGTCGAACTGGACCCCGGCAAACTTGCGCAGCTCGGCAAGAGCCTGCTCGGCGGTGAGCGGCGTCATCCGATAGGGGCGGGCAGCAGTCATCGCCTCGAAGGCATCCGCCACATGGAGGATCCGGGCGAGCTTCGGGATCTCGTCGCCGATGAGCCGGTCCGGGTATCCCGAGCCGTTGTACCACTCGTGGTGGTGCCGGATGATCGGCAACTCCGGGGCGAGCTTCGTGACCGGCGCGATGATCTGTGCACCCAGCACCGGGTGAGAGTTCATGACCATCCGCTCCTCACGGTTGAGCCGGTCTGATTTGAGCAGCACGCTATCAGGCACCCCGATCTTGCCCACATCGTGTAGGAGCCCGCCCCACTCCAGGGCCTCCAGCTCGCGGTCGTTGACGCGCATCACCCGCCCGATGTCGACCGCAATAACCTTCACGTTTTGGCTGTGTCGTGCCGTGTATGGATCGCGCTTGTCCACCGCTTCCGCCAGAGCTCCGATCGTTTGCGTGAACATGTCGCGCATCTCGATCAACCGCTGGGACGCGGTTCGGGTTGTATACAAGGGGAGCGCGAAGAGCAGGGTCGCCCACCAAAGAACGCTATATACGAGCGCCATGAGCCAGCCTAGTGGACCAAGAGCGATGTTCTGAAGAACGTTCTCCCTCGACTCCGCCATCAGCACCGTCCGAATGGGCTGCCCCGTCCGCAGCGCGAGCAGAGACACCGCGAGCCACACATTGAGGGCGTAGAACACCCCCGCAGCGAACATCGCTCTGATGAAGTCGGCGAGTGGCCCGGCGTTCTTACCGGGAAGAAACTCGTAGACCACACCAGATGCAATTGCTGGCAAGGCGATTCCGGCGTGATTGGCCAAGGTTCCGTACCAAGGGATTCGTCCGCGGAGTTCGCGTGCTTCCGTAGTTCCGAGGACTGCGACCCATCCCCCGACAGCAGGGCCACCAAGGAAGATCGCGGCAAGCATCGGCGCGTTAGCCACGGCCTGTTGCGTCCCACGCGGCAGGCGGACCGGGAGCGCCCAACTTACGAGTGTGAGGATGGTCCAGAACGCCACCCCGGCGACGATCTCGACGTCGGTTGGTACGGCACCGGCGAGGAAGTTGATAGCAACCGCGGGATACGACGTCGCCGGATACAAAAGAGTCGCGGCTACCAGCGCAACTGCACTGACAACCACGACTCCAACTATGTAAGCCCTTAGGGCGCTGGATACGGGCGGCGCGCCCGGAGAAACCACCATGGGCAGACTCTACGTCAGTGTGGCCCGTCCGAACGATAGACCCAACGTACTAGAAACCCCTAAGGGAAGCTCCACCTGCAACCGCGATCATTGCGATCGTGCTGATCGTGACAATGACGCGAGTCACGCGAGCTCTCATTACGGCTACCAGCCCTTTTGCTGCGTTTCGGGACTCACGCTCGATCCTCCTTCGCGGCTCCCGTGCCTTGGAAACACGAAAACCGACCTGACTCTTGAGTCGGTCGGTTGCACTACTCGCTCGGCTCCACCCTAAGTGCCCATTTCAGGTGGAGCTTCGGCGCGTCCGAGCGTCTTAACGTTGCTTCCTAGTACTGGGGTACTACGAAGTTCCGGGACTATAGGTAAGCCGGAGTAAACCGGTCAATACGGCACCTTACCTATCCCTACAAGGCCTCCAGGGGCGGAGGTTCAACGCCAAGCTGCTCGCGCATGGCGGTCGCATAGTGCGCGTACTGCTCCGCAGCGGCCGCATGCGCGCCGCTAGCGCGGTAGAGCCGAAGAAGCGAAACCTCGATGTGCTCCGCTCCAGGATCGACGTCCAAGACCCGCCTCGCCAGTCGGATCCCTCGTTCAAAATGTCCACTTTCGAGATCGCTGGTCACGGCTCGCTCAACTACCTCGAGATAGGACGCGTGAAGCCAGTCTCGGTATGGTGTTGCCCATTCCTCGTACTCGAAGTCGAGCGCGAAGCGGCCCTGATAGGCATCGACGAGTGCATCGACATCGGCCGGCGCTGGGATTACGGGTAGGCCCTTGATTAGTTCCCGACATTCATTGCTCCGACTCGTGACCAGTTCGCGATCAAGCCAGATCAGATCAGAATCGTGGTGCAAGTAGCCGGGCGAGAGGTCATCAACGTACGACTCCTCCAGCACTCGGCGGAGGAAATAGACCGTCTGGTTTAAGGAATTCAGTGCATCAAGCGGATCGAGTTCAGGCCAAAGTGCATCCAGAACCTGATCCCTTGTGCTCGACATCGCGGGCCGAGTCAAAAGGAAGCAGAGAAGAGCCAACACCTTGCGACGGATAGTCGACCCTGCAATCTGTCGAGTCCCGACGATGACCATGACGCGTCCTTGATCTTCTACAATCGCGCGCTCCGCTAATCGGCGCGCTAACGAGCGTCCCAACATCGAAGCACCAGGCATTCGCCTCTGACGCCGAGCGAACCCGCGGAGGCGCGCGATGTCGGATTGGTCACCGATAGAATCAAGAATCCGAGCCGCGGTTAGTCCTTCGCCGCTGAGTGCTCGAGCAAGAGCTTCGCGTAAGACGAATCGCCAGCGGCCGGGATGCAATTTCGCAGCTGCGCGAACGTGATCGTGGACCGTGTTGTCCAAGTCATCCAGGCGAATCGCAACGAGGTCTGCCACGAACGTCAGGTTCCATGGCGCCACTGACCCAACGGACTTGATAGCGGCATCGAACAGTGGAGCCGGCTCGCCGAAAGCTTCAACCAGTTCGGCGATCCTTTTCCACCGGACGGCCTCTTGGCGCTTCGCGGCCAACTTGGCGTCATCAACCAGACGAGTCCGCGCATCCAGTCCCGAAACGGTCGCAACGTACGCAGCCGTGACCAGTCTCGCGGTTGAATGACCGATGAGCACGCCCATCGACTGGCCCGAAAGAGACGCGTTTGCCTCTTGGAACCGGCCACGCCGAGCGTAATACCAAGCCGATTGGATTGCGAAGTGCAAGGCGGCGATGCCGTCGGAGTAGTCATTGAGATTGCTTAGTAGATGCCACGCCGCGTCTGGGTCGAGGTAGGAATCGGCGAGATCCGCGGTCTCATAGGCAGCTTCGGTTTCGTCGAGGGATGCCGCGCGCTCGACCGCCTGGCGCGCCTCGTCCTCAAAGCCGAGAAGCGCCAGAGGATACGCCCGCGCCATGTGCGCTGCCGAGAGTTCCATGCGCGACGAGGTGCCTTCAAGTGCCTCAACAGCTTCGCTTGCATGCTCGAGCGCCCGTCCTGGCTGATCCTGGTGTATCGCAGTGATTGACAGGTTCAGCATGGTCACGCCATAAAAATGGGGATGAACACCCCGTTGTCGCTTCGCCATCGACATCAGGTGTCGCGACATGACCTCGAGGCTACCCGAGGTGCTTGTATCGATGATCAATGCCGCACCGAGGGAGATTTCTCTTAGTTGGTCACTGGTGGTGGTCTCAGCCAATCGCCGAGCAGCCTCGCGAGCACGTTCTGCAACGCCTGATTGCAGATATAGCGTCACCAGATTCAGCAGCGCGAAGTCGCTCTCCTGGGAACCGGGCTCCACTGCCTCCAAGACCGCACTTGAGAGCTCTATCGCGGACGAGTAGTCGCGCCGTTGGAACTTGACTCGCGAAATGACGAGATCAAGGACCGGCGGCCGGACACCTTCCGGGAGCCGGTCGATCTCTTCGACTGCGGCGCCATGTTGGCCGCCGCCCATGATCTCGGGGATGGCCGCGGCTATCGTCGAAGCCACGGACGCGTTGTCGCCGGCCTGGCGGAAGTGGTAGGCGGCCATCCGCCAATCGAGAGAGGCCGCGACTGCCGCCAGGCGATGGAGGTTGGCGACCGCGGCTGCGCCGATCGTGGTGAGGAGTCGAGCTTCCAGGAACTCCCTGACGAGGGGGTGGTATCGCTGCGACCCTTTTCCGGACCGTGACTGACGGCTGAGCAGGGTCAGGCGCTCCGCCGCGGCGGTCATCCCGGTCACGTCGACGCTGTCGAGCTCGGTCACGACACCCGCGAGGTCGGCGGTCATCACCTGCAGGATCGCCGTCCGCATCAGGAATTGCTGGAGGTCTTCCGGGAGGTCGCCGACGACCTCCTCGGCGAGGTAGTCATAGAGCTCCTGATCTGCGCCGCTCAGCCCACGAACGAACTGGCGAATCTGGGCCGGCGTCCGGTCGCGCAGCGCCGCCTGGACGAGCTGGAGCGACGCGGCCCATCCTTCCGTCTTGGAGGTCACGTCGGCGAGGACATCCGGGTCGAGCGACCGTCCATACGTCTCGGAGAAGAGGCTGGCGGTCTCCGACGCGTCGAAGCGCAGGTCGTCGGTCCCGAGCTGGGCGACCTCGCCGGCCGAGCGGAGGCGGGCGAGCGGGACGGACGGACTTCGACGGCTGGCGAAGACGATCGACAATCGCTCGGGTGCGCGGGCCACGAGCTCCCGAGCGATCGACCTGATGTCCGGCGACTCCTCGACCAGGTGGAAGTCGTCGAGGATGAGGATCGCGCCGCGTTCGGCGATGGCGGGCAGCTCGCGGAGGAACACCTCGGTCACGGCCTCCCGGGTCGGGACGCCCATCGCAAGGTCGCTGAGCAGCGCTGCCGTGTTCGGCGCGAACGCGGGGTCGTGGACGCGCCCCGCAGCGACGAGATGGCTCAGGAACGAGATCCAGTCCCGATCGTCGTCATCGAGGCGGAACCACAGGGTCCGCACCCGGGTGCGACGCGAGAAATCGGCCAGGAGCGTCGTCTTGCCGTAGCCCGCATCGGCAAGGACGAGGATCACCCGGTGGTGGATCTTCGCCGCGAGCCAGTCCAGGAGCCTGTGTCGGGCGAGGGTCTCATCACGAAGGACGGGACCCTGGACCTTCGCGGGTTGGATCGGGTACCCGGTCATGCCGTCGCCCAGCACTCCATGGCTTGCCGGCCCGACGGTTGGGCGCCCAGGTCCGACGGCGACCGGTGCCCATCGGTCGGTCCGCGGCTCGGGCCACATCGGGTGAGGCGGCGCGAACGATACGGACTGGCTCCGGGAAGTGTCAACGGAGGTTTCGGGTCCAGGCATGCGCGCCATCATGGCGCGAGCGACTCACCTCCCGATTAGCTGCGACCTACCGAACCGTCAGCCCTCGTATTCGAAGCCGATCTTGACCTCGACGCGGTATTCGACGATCTCGCCGTCCTCGACCATCGCCCACGACTTCACGACCTCGACGGTCTGGATATTGCGGACAGTCTTCGACGCGGTCGCGACGGCCTGGCGGGCGGCATCGCTCCACGAGCGCGGGCTGGTGCCGACCATCTCCCGGATGATGATGACGCCCATCTGGTCCTCCTCTACGAACAGGGCCGAATGATGACACGAGGCCGACCCGTTTCCGGGCCGGCCTCGTGGCTGCTCAGGGGAGATTCGGCGTTGGGCCGCCGTGGGCGGGTCGCGATCCTAAACGGTCGCGCTGACCGTCGCTGTCAGGGTCCCGGCCCTGACCTTGTCGAAGCAGGAGCTGCAATAGACGGGTCTGTCATTCCGCGGCGCGAACGGTACGACGGCCTGACCCCCACAGGCCCCGCAGATCGCGGCATGGAACTCGCGCGGACCCTCGGTCGCGCGGGCCCGCTTGGCGACCGCCCGGCATGACGGGCACCGTTGGGGGTCGTTGGTCAACCCCTTGCTGGCAAAGAAGGCCTGCTCGCCGGCCGAGAAGCTGAACTCCTCAGTACAGTCGCGACAGGTCAGGCTGCGGTCCTGGTACACCCTCTCCAGACCCTCCTCGGCTCGGGACGCCATGACAGTCGTGGACCGCGACACCGAGTAGGCAACGGGTCGGCGGCGGGCGCGCTTTCAGGGGTGCGCGCCCGGTCGGCCCGGGCTCGGGGCCCGGAACTCATAGCGGTGAAGATACGCGCGCCGTCAAGCCCCATTCCAGCCCTGTTCTTGGCGTCAGGAGACCGTCTCAGTGAGGCGCGCGCCCGATGAACCGAGAATCGGCAAGAGGGACGGCCGAGGCGAAGGCGGGCGGGGAGCAAGGGAGCGAGCCCACTTCAAGGTGCGTGAGCGACCGGCGGACCCGCCCAACGCCCGCATTCGGCCGCCCCTCTTGCCGCCTTACCCCGCCTCGGCGTACCGATCTGCGGCATACGACACGAACCGTGTCTGGCGCTTCTTGAACCAGAGCTGGATCTCGCCCGTCGGGCCATTGCGGTGCTTGGCGAGTTTGAGGTTGATGACCTCGCCGTCCTGCTCCTGGTCGTCCTGGCCGCGTTCCTTGTCGCGCCACAGGAACATGACCAGGTCCGCGTCCTGCTCGATGGCGCCCGACTCGCGTAGATCAGACAGGCGTGGCTCCTTCGACTCGCGCATCTCCGGCTGGCGTGACAGCTGCGACAACGCGATGACCGGGACCGACAGCTCGCGCGCGAGCGCCTTCAGACCGCGCGAGATCTCCGAGACCTCCTGGACGCGGTTGGCGTCCCGGTTCGTGGTCGTGGCCTGCATCAGCTGCAGGTAGTCGACGATGACCAGGTCGAGCCCAGCCTCCGCCTGGAGCCGGCGCGCCTTGGTCCGAAGCTCCATCGCCGAGATGTTCGGGGTGTCGTCGATGTACATCGGCGCTTCCGAGAGCGCGTTCATCGCCGGGGCGATCCGGGCGAAGTCCAGTTCCTCGAGGAAACCCGAGCGGAGGCGTTGCGAGTCGATGTTGGCGACGCTCGAGAGCAGGCGCAGGACGAGCTGCTCCTTGCTCATCTCGAGGCTGAAGACGCCGACGCTCTTGCGCTCGCGGACGGCGGCATGCTCTGCGATGTTGAGCGCAAAGCTCGTCTTGCCGACCGACGGGCGGGCGGCCAACACCACGAGGTCGCTCTTCTGGAGCCCGGTCGTGAGCGTGTCGAGATCGGTGAAGCCGGTTCGGACACCACTGATCTCACCCCGGTGGGCGTGCAGGTAGTCGAGCCGATCGTAGGCGTCGTGGAGCAGCGACTTGAGTGGGCTGAACCCCGCGTCGACGCGTTTCTGGCTGACCGCGAAGAGTTCGGCCTCGGCCCGGTCGATCGCCTCCTGGACCTCGGGCGGGTCCTCGTAACCGATCCCTGCGATACGGCCGGCCGCCCCGATCAGGTTTCGCAGGACCGCCTTGCGCTCGACGATCCGGGCGTATTGGGCGACGTGGACGGCCGTCGGCGTCTCGTTCGACAGGCTCGACAGGTAGGCCCGGCCGCCGATCGCCTCGAGCTCGTCCTTGCGCTCGAGCGCTTCTGCGACCGTGACGATGTCGATGGGCTCGCGCCGCTCGAACAGGTCGAGGACCGCGGCGTAGATACGCCCATTGGCCTGCCGGTAGAAGTCGGCCGGCCGCAGGAACTCGGCGACCTCGATGACCGCGTCACGGTCGATGAGGATGGCCCCCAGCACCGATTGCTCAGCCTCGAGACTCTGCGGCGGAAGACGATCGATCACGTGCTCCGGACTCCATCAACGGTTGGAGGCCTGATTCTGCGACCCGGACCCTTAAGCCCGGTCAACGAACCGCCGACGGGACGGCCTCCGAGTCCACGAACTTGGAGGCGACGTTCACGCGATGTGGACATCTCCGTGGATATCCACCATCCCGGCGGTTAATCAAGTCGTCGAATCACACCGATCAATTTGCCCTGGATCCGGACGTCGTCATAGAACTGAGCCGGATACGCCTGGTTGGCCGGTTGGAGTCGGATCTGGTCCTTCTCCTTGAAGAAGCGCTTGAGGGTGACCGCGTTCTCCTCCACCTGGGCGACGACGATGTCGCCGTTCCGGGCGGTCGTCTGCGGGCGGATGAGGACGAAGTCGCCGTCCGCGATGTGGGCCTCGATCATCGAATCGCCGCGCACGCGCAGGACGTACGCGTCACCGCCGGGCGCGAGGATGTCAGGGATGGCCATCGTCTCCGTCGCGTCCTGGTAGGCCTCGATCGGCCCGCCCGCGGCGATCTCGCCGATGATCGGGACGATCCGTGCGTCACCAGCGGTCGATTGCGGGACGAGTTCGCTGGTCAGCCCGAGCTGGATCGCGGCGGTCGGCGTCAGGCGGATCGCGCGCGATTGGGCGGCGCCGCGCTCGAGGTACCCATCACGTTCGAGGATCTGGAGATGGTGGTGGACGGCGGAGGTTGAGGCGAGCCCGACCGCGCGCGCGATCTCCCGGACCGATGGCGGATAGCCTCGGGTGCGGAGCGTCGCCGCGATGAAATCGAGGATCTTGACCTTGCGTTCGGCGTCGTGTTTGGTCACTCCCGCCTCCTTGGCCCTCATGATAGCGAACGGACGTTCGATGTCAAGGTGAGCTGACGCGGCCGCGACGCCCGAGGCTGCTAGACTCCGCCTCCGGAATCAGGAGGCGGAACGGCGCATGGCGCGCGACAAGTCGAAGCGGAGCAAGCGTTCGAGAGGCGGTGCCGGGTTCGGTCGCGCCTTATCGGTGCTGGCGTTCCTGCCGATCGCCAGCCGCGTCCCGATGTACACCCGGCTCATCACGTCGCTGGTCATGGACGACCGCATGCCGGCCGGCCGGAAGGCCATGCTGGCCGGTGCGGCCGGCTACCTCGTCCTCGGCCGCGACCTCATCCCGGACGACATCCCGATCATCGGCGGGCTCGACGACCTTGTCGTGGTCGTGCTCGCCGCGGAATTCTTCCTCGACGGCGTGCCGGACGACCTGCTCGACGAGAAGCTTGCCGAGCTCGGGATCGAGCGGGCCGAATTCGATCGCGACGTCGCCCAGGTGCGACGCTTGACGCCGGGTCCGGTCCGGCGGACCATCCGCCGGATCCCCGAGCTCATCGGTGGCGTCGGCGAAGCCATGAAGACACTCGGTCTGGGGCCCCGGACGCGGGCCTGGATCAACAGGGAGGATCGCAACGCGTGAAGGTCATTCTGACGAAGGACGTGGACAAGGTCGGCAAGAGCGGCGAGATGAAGCAGGTCGCGGACGGCTTTGCCACCAACTTCCTCATCCCGCAGAAGCTGGCCGTGCCCGCAGCCGGCGGCGCCTACCGCGCCTGGCAGCACGACATCGCCAGCCGGGAAGACAAGCGCAAGCGCGAGCGCGAGGAGGCCGAGATCGCGGCGACCCGGATCGCCAGCACCACCCTCACGATGGGCGTGAAGGTCGGTGAGGGCGGCAAGCTCTACGGCTCGATCACGTCGAAGGACATCGCCGATGCGCTCGCCCGCCGCGGCATCGATGTCGACCGCCACAAGATCGAGCTCGACGAGCCGCTCAAGACGCTCGGCACCTACAAGGTCGCCATCAAGGTCTTTTCCGGCATGACCCCCGAGGTCACGATCATCGTCGAGCCCAAAGGCTGAGGCTCGGTCACTCCGGCGCGTGGGCCCCGGCCGGAACGGCCTCGGTTCGAAACGTTGGTGCGCGTGGCAGATCGTGCGTCCGAGGACCGCAATGGCCGGTCGCGGAGGCATCTGAGGCTGAGGTGGGGCCGAGCCAAGCGTGAGTCGGATCCGGCTGGCGCCGACGGAGGCCCCGACGGTCGTAGGTTCGGCCATTGCGGTCCGCTCATGCACGTTGTGCCGGCGGCGCCCCGCGGCCTCGGCCGCGACCTCGGCCCGGCCTCGCCCCGGCCCCGGCGGCGGCCCCCGGAGCTCACGATCCGACCAGCCGCCAGACCCTGACCCCATCCTGGTCGTAGACCGTCTCGAAGAGCGGACTCGACCCGAAGTCGGTCCCGGCCGCGCCATCGCACGGATTCCCGCCGCTCGACAGGACGTACGTCGCACCGTAGACGGCCATGCGCTCGGCCGCGACCGTCGGCCCGTCACAGTAGACGGCCTTCGTGTCCCTTGACCGTGGCGCCGGGTCGTAGCCGAGGTTCGAGACGTACGGCCCGAAGGTCGAGATCCGCATGCGCCCGGCGAGGTCGACCGGGCTGTTGATGAAGTCGTCCGTGACGAAGACCGAGCGCTCCGGCGTGTTCGCCGCGATCCACCGGGCGGCCGTCTCCTGCGGTAACCCGAGCGCGGCGTCGTGCGAGCGCATGTGCCACGTCGCGATGAGCACGGGTGACAGCGCGCAGACGAGCAGCACGCCGACGACCGCCCACGTGCGCCAGCGCGCGATGAGCCAGCCGGCGAGCATCGCGACCGCGATCCACATGATCTGGAAGTACTTGTTCATGTCGAACTCGACGGCACTCACCACGACGACGTTCGGGACGATGAACAGGGCGACCATCCAGGCAACTAGGAACCAGCGGCCGGGCAGCCCGCGCGCCGTGAACGCCGCGATGATCGCGAGCAGGACGGGGATGCCCAGGTTGGTGGCGTAGAAGAATGCGACCGCGGCCGGCCCGTCGCCGAAGCGCGCCTCGCTCCAGCCGAGCACGAATCGGAACGCCCCGATGTCGTTCTGCCGGGTGACTGCCCCGACGATGAATGGCGCTGCGAGGACGACCGGCGCGAGGAACAGGACGGCGTCGCGCGCGACCGTCCGGGCACGCCACCCGCCGCTCGTCGCCACGTACAGCCCGACGATCAGGTACGTCGCCGGAAAGGCGAAGAACTGGAACGGCGCGAGGAGCGCGGCGAGAACACCCGCCAGCAACACCCCAAGCGGCCGACGACCGAGACATGCGACGACGAGCAGGACGACCGTCACGAGACCGGGCAGCCCGAGGGTCGTCGCCCGATGCGGCAGGAACCCCGTCCCGAAGATCGATGCGATCTTGAAGAACGGCCACCCGTCCGCCCAGGTGTTGTCGTACGACAGCCGGCTCACCAGGTCGACCACGTTGCCGTTGCCCGCGATGAGGTCTCCGACGAGCCGGATCCAGCCCAGGCCGCCACCGAAGCACACGAGGATGGCGGCGATGGTGGCCAGCCGGCGGCCGCCGGTCAGCCGGACGGCAAGCGCCCAGACCACCAGCGCGAGGACCGCCGCGAACAGGGCGCTCGTCGCGAAGTACACGCCGATGAGGTCGACGTGCGCGACCGTCGATGTGATGGCGCCATCGAAGTCGGCGAACCAGTGATAGGTCAACGGCACCCCGGCGAAGTAGGGGACCTCGGGCGGGAAGTTGCCGGCGGCGATGCTCGAACCGATCGAGACGTGCACGAGCAGGTCGCTCCAGTTCCAGCCGCCAGCCACCCAGCCGTCGGGGGTCTCGTGCCAGCCGTTGCTCATCAGCACGGCCAGGACCGCGAGTCCGGCGGCGGCCGCAACGATCCAGGCTGGGGCGTCCCTGCGGAATGCGGCCCAGGTACCGCCCACCGTCGGTCGCGGGAGCGGAGCGAGCCACCGATGTCGAATACCGGCGACGACGATCGACGCCGCCGCGAGCACGACGGCGCTCAGGATGACCGCCTCGCGCCCGAACCCCATGGCCCGGGCCACGACGTTCACCAGGTGCGCCGAGAGGTAGACGCTCGTCACGATCGCCGCCCCGACGGCTCCCGTCATCGGCAGGTCCGGGACGACGCGGCGGACGACGATCCAGCCCGGGATGAAGAAGAGGACAGGCCAGACCAGGACGATCGAAGCGGCCGGGATGAGCCACGCAACGACCGCGCCGACCACGATCAGGAGCGAGACCACCCCGATCGCGATGGCGGACGGCGGTCGTGTGCCGGCGCCGGCACCGTCATCGGCAGGGGGTTCCACAGCGGGACGATGATAGCGAGCATGACCGAGCGGACCATCCTCCATGTCGACCTCGACGCCTTCTTCGCGGCCGTCGAGCAGCGCGACCGCCCCGAGCTTCGGGGTCGCCCGGTGGTCGTCGGCGGCGCGGGCGGCGAGGACGCGCGGGGCGTCGTGTCGGCCGCGAGCTACGAGGCCCGGACGTTCGGGATCCACTCGGCGATGTCGTTGCGCGAGGCCTACCGCCGCTGCCCGGACGCCGTGTTCCTGCCGGTCGACGGCCGCCGCTATCAGCTGGCCAGCCGAGACGTCATGGCCATCCTCCGGCGCTACACGCCGCTCGTCGAGCCCATCTCGATCGACGAGGCGTTCCTCGACGTCACCGGGTCGGCGGCGCTGTTCGGCGACGGACCGACGATCGCCCGACGGATCAAGGACGAGACGCGCTCCGAGGTCGGGTTGACCGCGTCGGTCGGTGTGGCGACGACCAAGCTCGTGGCCAAGATCGCCTCGGACCTGCGAAAGCCGGACGGCCTGGTCGTCGTGCCGGCCGGCGACGAGGAGGCATTCCTCGCGCCGCTGGCCATCGGCCGGTTGTGGGGTGTCGGCGAGAAGACGGCGGTCGCCCTGGCCGAATACGGGGTCCGGACGATCGGCGACCTCGCGGCGCTGCCGCCGGATCTCGTCATCCGTCGGTTCGGGAAGCACGGGGCGTCATTGGTCGCTCGCGCGCGGGGGCGGGACGCCGACCCGGTCCACGACGGCGACCCGGCGAAGTCGGTCGGGCACGAGCACACCTTCGACGTCGACACCAGCGACCCCGAGGTGATCGAGCGGACCCTGCTGGCGATGGCGGATGGGGTCGCCGGCCGCCTCCGCTCCGCCGGCGTCAAGGCCGGGACCATCGCCGTGAAGATCCGCGACAGCGGGTTCCATACCATCACCCGCCAGCGCACGCTGGCCGATCCGACCGACATGACCGACCCGATCTACGCCGCCGCCCTCGAACTGGCACGACCCGAGCTGCGCGGCATGAAGGTCCGGCTGCTCGGCGTCCAGGCCTCGAACCTCGGCGAGCGCGAGCAGATGTCGCTATTCGACACGACCGATCCTCGGCGGCGACGGGCGGTCGAGGCTGCCGATGCCCTCCGCCGTCGATACGGCGAGCGGGCAGTCACGCGCGGCCGGCTGGTCGGGACCGGGCTGCCGGCACCGTTCGAGCGCGACCCTCGCAACCCTCTCGATCGGCGAGCGCGCGGCGGGTCATCCGCGCTTGCCGACCCAACAGCGCCAGCTGCGGCCAAGGTCTCCGACCGTGACACTCAAGGTGACACGGACTTCGACGACATTCCACCCGACGACGCTTGACATCGAACACCTGTTCGGTCTAGTGTCGGCAGCACAACCGAACAGACGTTCTGTCGAACGAGTGCCCCGGACGACACGACCCAAGCGCCCCCGGAAAGGAGCCATCTCGAAATGGCATTCATCCGTGTCGAACCGGTCCAGGTCAAGGTCCGCACAGATTGGTTCAGCGGCCGGCCGCGCGAGATCACCTGGGGTGACGAACGACTCCAGATCACGCGACTCGCGGTCGTCCGCGAAGAGGCAGCCGCCTATCCGGTCATCAGTGGGCCGCGGACGCTCTTCGAAGTTGACACCCCGCGGGCCAGGCTGTCTCTCACCTACCAGCACAGATCGGGCCGCTGGACGGTGACCGGCCTCGACGAAGAGGTCCGACGCAGAGCGGCCTGACTGCATCACAGCATCGGCGCCGGAGGACTGGGGTCCTCTTGCGGCGCCAGCCCGGACCGGCCGCGGACCTCCCACCGCGGATCGGTCCACGACGTCGGTGATCGGAGCGGGGGCGCCGGTACCGCCCCCGCTCCGGTTCCGACGCGCCGAGAGGATCCGTGTCCGAGACGCGAATCGGAACGGGCGGCCACTGAAGCCGAGCGGCAACCGTACAATCGCGGGATGGACCAGACTGCCGGCTCGCGATTCCGGGACCTCTCACTGGACGGATTCGTGGCCGCGCTGGGATCGGCGGCGCCGGTGCCCGGGGGCGGCAGCGCCTCGGCCGTCGCGGCATCGTTGGCGGCGAGTCTCGTGGCCATGGTCGCGGCACTGTCCGAGGGACGCCCGAAATATGCCCAGCACGCCGACCTCCACGCCTGGGCCGGTAAGACCGGCCGGTCGCTGGCGGATCGGTTCCTGAGCCTGGCCGACGAGGATGCCGAGGCCTATGCGGGGTTCGGTGCCGCGATGAAGATGCCGCGCGAGACCGATGAGGAGCGGGCCGCCCGGTCGGTGGCTCTCCAGTCGGCTGCCCGGGCGGCCGCCGAGGTCCCCCTTCGCTGTGTCGAGGCGTGCGTCGACCTCGTGGCGGCCGCCGAGGCGCTGGCCGGCCGGAGCAACGCCAACGCGTCGAGCGATCTCAACGTCGCGTCCTTGCTCGGCGAGGCCGCGGCACGCGGCGCGGCCGCCAACGTCCTGGTCAACCTGCCGTCGGTCGGCGATCCCGAATTCGAACAGGACATGACCGCCCGGGTGGACGAGCTGCTCCACGACGTCGAGCACCTCGCCGCGGAGACGCGCGAACTGGTCGCCCGGGCCGAGCCACGCGACCCGATCCCGGCCGAAGACCTGCCTTGACCTCATCGTCCTCGCGGGCCCGACTCCTGGAGGGCGGGCCGATCGCCACCGAGATCCGGCGGGCCGTGGCCGAGGATGTCGCCACGTTCACTGCGAAACGTGGCCGGCCGCCAGGCCTGCGGGTCGTCATCGTCGGGCGGGACGCGCCGTCGGCGGTCTATCTCGAACGGATCCTGCGCGGCTGCGAGACGGTCGGCATCGACGCCGGCTTCGTCGAGCTCGAAGGCGAGGCGACGGAAGCGAGCGTGACCGCGGCGGTCCGCGACCTCAACGACGACCCCGCCGTGGACGGCCTCATCGTCCAGATGCCGCTGCCACCGACGATCCGCCTGCGTGCAGTCATCGACGCGATCGACCCGGCCAAGGACATCGACGGAATCCACCCGCTCAACGCCGGTCTCCTCCGCCTCGGCTACGACGGGTTCCTGCCCGCGACGGCCCACGCCGCGATCGAGATCCTGCGGCGATCGGGGATCGAGATCGCGGGCAGGGATGCCGTGGTGGTCGGACGGTCCGCGGTCGTCGGCATGCCGGCCGCGTTCATCCTGGTAAAGGAAGATGCGACCGTCACGGTCTGCCACTCCCGGACGACCGACCTCGGTTCGCACGTCAGGCGGGCGGACATCGTCATCGTGGCTGCCGGCCACCCTGGTCTGATCACCGGGGCCATGCTCAAGCCCGGCGCCGTGGTCGTGGACGTCGGCATCAACGTGGTCGAAGGCCACATCGTCGGCGACGTGGACTTCGCGTCAGTGGCCGAGGTCGCGTCGGCCATCACGCCGGTGCCCGGTGGCGTCGGCCCGCTCACCAACGCCATCCTCCTGACGCACCTGATCCGCGCGGCGGAACGTCAGGCTCCGCCCGTCCCAACCGCCCGCCCCGTCCTGTCCGGAGGAGATCGATGAGCTTCCCGTCCGACCTCGAGATCGCTCGAGGCGTCACGCCGCGTCGGATCGTCGACGTCGCGCACGACCTGGGCATCGCCGACGACGAGCTCGAGCTGTACGGGCCGAGCAAGGCCAAGGTCACCCTCGAAGGGATACGCCGGCTCGAGGCGGAGCGGCCGCGCGGCAAGTACGTCCTGGTCACCGCCATCACCCCGACTCCGCTCGGCGAGGGCAAGTCCACGACGTCGGTCGGACTGGCCCAGGGCCTCAATCACATCGGCAGGAAGGCTGCGGTCTGCATCCGCCAGCCGTCGCTCGGCCCCGTCTTCGGGATCAAGGGTGGCGCCGCGGGCGGCGGATACAGCCAGGTCATCCCGATGGAGGACTTCAACCTCCACCTCACGGGCGACGTCCATGCCATCGGCGCGGCACACAACCTTGCCGCGGCCTTCCTCGACAACAGCCTCCACCACAAGAACCCGCTCGGCATCGACCCGCACGGGATCCTCTGGCCGCGGGTCGTGGACATCAGCGATCGTGCGCTGCGCCACGTGGTCATCGGGCTGGGTGGCCGCGAAGACGGCATCCCGCGCGAGACCGAATACGTCATCACCGTCGGGTCGGAGGTGATGGCCGTCCTCGCGCTCGCGACCGACATCTTCGACCTGCGTGCCAGGCTCGGCAGGATCGTCCTCGCTACGCGCGGCGACGGCACGGCGGTCACGGCGGAGGACCTGGGCGTCGCCGGTTCTATGACGGTCCTGCTCATGGACGCGATCAAGCCGAACCTGCTCCAGACGCTCGAGGGTGGGCCGGCGTTCGTCCACGCCGGGCCGTTCGCCAACATCGCCCACGGCAACAACTCGATCATCGCCGACCGGCTGGCGCTTGCCACGAACGACATCGTGTGCACGGAGGCCGGCTTCGGGGCCGACATGGGTGCCGAGAAGTTCTTCGACATCAAGTGCCGTGCGTCCGGCCTGAGTCCGGATGCGGCCGTGGTGGTCGCCACGGTCCGAGCGCTCAAGATGCACGGCGGGGTCGGCAAGATCGTCGCCGGCAAGCCGCTCGACCCGGCCCTTCTCGAGGAGAACGTCGAGGCGGTCCGCTTCGGCGCCCAGAACCTGGCCAAGCAGATCGAGAACGTGACGATGTTCGGGATCCCGGCCATCGTCGCGATCAATTCGTTTCCGACCGACACACAGGCAGAGGTCGAGGCGATCCGGGAGGTCGCGCTGGCCGCGGGCGCACGCGACGCGGTGGTCGCCACCCATTTCGTGGACGGCGGGGCGGGCGCGGCTGCCCTGGCCGAGGCGGTCTGGGCAGCGACCCAGGACGGAACGGCCGACTTCAAGCTTCTGTACCCGGACGAGATGCCCCTGGCCGACAAGATCGAGACGATCGCGACCCGGGTCTACGGCGCCGACGGCGTGGAATTCCTGCCGGCCGCTCGGAAGTCGCTCAAGCAGTTCGAGGACCTCGGCTACGGCCACCTGCCGATCTGCATGGCCAAGACGCAGTACTCGCTGAGCCATGAGGCCGCGCTCAAGGGCCGGCCGACAGGATTCACGGTGCCGATCCGCGAGGTACGGCTGTCGGCCGGCGCCGGCTTCGTGACGCCGCTGTGCGGCGAGATGCGGACGATGCCCGGCCTGCCGTCCAAGCCGGGCGGCGAGAAGATCGACATCGACGCCGACGGGAACATCGTCGGCCTGTTCTGAGCAGGCGGCCCTGGTCGGGCTGCCCCGCCGTCAGGACGCGACGGACGTCGCCCACATGAAACAGACCGCGATGAGCAGGCCGGCGACCATCCCGAGAACCCCGGCGCCCCACTTCTCGATATCGATCGGCCCGAGCGGCTCCTCGGCATGGGCGTGGTCGTCGTGACCGTGGTCGTCGCCGTGGTCCGTGAGCTCGTGGTGGGAGACCGCTCCCTCGTGACCGGGCGTGTCGCTGTCGTGACTCGTCATCGTCTCCCGTGGACCTCCGCGGCCATTCTGGCAGACACGCGCCGCGCCTACACTCCCTGACGTGACCGCCACCTCGCCAGATCCGGGGCTCGTCGCGAGCCTGCGCGGTCTCGACCGCGACGGCCGGCTGCTGTTCGCGATGCGGACGCTCCGGATGTTCGGCTACGGGTTCCTCGCGGTCGTCCTGGTCCTCTACCTCGCGGCGGCGGGGCTGGATCCCCTGGCGGTCGGCCTCGTGCTGACCTTCACGCTCATCGGCGACACGATCATCTCGCTGTGGCTGACGACCAACGCGGACCGACTCGGCCGGCGGCGCGTACTGGTCGCCGGAGCCGTCTTGATGATCGTCGCAGGCGTCATGTTCGCGTTCACCAGCTGGGTCCCGCTGCTGATCCTCGCGGGCGCCATCGGGGTGGTCTCGCCGACCGGAAACGAGGTCGGGCCGTTCCTGGCCATCGAACAGGCAGCACTCACCCAGACAGTCCCGGACACCCGCCGGACGGCGACCTTCGCCTGGTACAACGTCGCGGGCTACGTGGCGACGGCGACCGGCGCCCTCGGTGCCGGGCTCGTCAGCCAGGCCCTGATCGACGGTGGACTCGCGCCGCTCGACGCCTACCGCGCGATCGTCATCGGCTATGCGGTCATCGGCTTCGTGATGATCGCGGGGTTCTGGCGGCTCGATACCTCCATCGAGGCTCCGCCGGCGACGGTGTCGAACGACGGCATCCGGCGCCGGTTCGGTCTCGGGCGGTCGAAGGGCGTCGTTCTCAAGCTGTCGTTCCTGTTCTCGATCGACGCGTTCGGTGGCGGGTTCATCCCGCAGAGCCTGATGGCGTACTGGTTCCACACCCAGTTCCGGGCCGATCCCGGCCAGCTCGGGCTGATCTTCTTCGCGGCGAACCTGCTGGCCGCCGTGTCGTCACTGTCGGCCGCGCGGATCGCCTGGCGCTTCGGGCTCATCAACACGATGGTCTTCACCCACATACCGTCGAACGTTCTGCTCATCCTCGTCCCGTTCATGCCGACGCTGCCGCTGGCGGTGCTCGTCCTGCTCATCCGGTTCAGCCTCAGCCAGATGGACGTGCCGACCCGTCAGTCGTACGTCATGGCCGTGGTCGATCCGGACGAGCGGTCGGCGGCGGCCGGTGTGACCGGCGTCGCCCGGACGACCGGCGCGGCCATCTCGCCTTCGTTCTCGTCGGTGATGATGGCCAGTGCCGGCTATGCGTCGCTGCCGTTCTATCTCGCGGGGGGCTTCAAGATCCTGTACGACCTGCTGATGTACCGCGAGTTCCGGAACGTCAAGCCGCCCGAGGAGCGCCGCGGCTAGGCACCCGTTGCCGGCCCGTTCGAGTTTTCTGTCACACGCACGTCAGGCGAGCGCACGTCAACGATCGGCCGACAGATGGGTCATCAGGCGGACATCTGACACGATCCACGAGTCCGTCGGGTGCGATCCACGCTCAGGACGGTCGGCGAGCGTTGGGGACGGCCTGACGTGCGCTCGCCTGGCGGGCGATTGTCACAAGGGGACCCCCGCCGCCGCCGATCCCAGCCGGTCGTCGGCTCCGGGCCGCGCGCCCAGGCTAGGCGGCCGCGTCCCCCGCGTCCCCCGTGTCACCGCCACGGCGGCCCGGCCGCCCCGGCATCCCAAGCCGCCACCAGACGAACAGCAGGACCGCCCCGACCACCCCGACCGCGATGAGCAGGTCGAATGGTTGGAGCGCGTGCCGGATCTGTTCCCAGTTCTCACCGAGGACCGTGCCCGCGTAGACCAGCAGGAACGACCAGAGGAACGCGCCGGCGGTCGAGAAGATGATGAACGTCGAGATCCGCATCCGCGCGACGCCGGCCGGGAAGCTGATGAAGGTCCGGACGATCGGCAGGAGCCGGCCGATGAAGACGGTCGCCGCGCCGTGTCGCGCGAAGAACGAGTCGGCCAGTTCGATCTCGTGCTGTCGGATGAGCAGGTACTTGCCGTACCGCTCGAGGAACGGCCGGCCGCCGTACGCCCCGATCGCATAGGCGATGAGCGACCCGATGGTGTTGCCGATGGTCGCCACGACGACCACGATCCAGAAGTTCCACGGCTGCCCGGTGATGGGCTCGATCTGGCTGTGATCCGATACGAGGAAGCCGGCGTACGGCAGGATCAGCTCCGACGGGAGCGGGATCATCGCCGACTCGATGGCCATCGCCAGCATGACGCCGACATAGCCGACGGCGCCATACAGGTTGTTCAGGAACGGGATGACGAAGTTGTCGATGAAGGCGAGCACGCGGACCTCTTGTCTGTCACGGGTGGGCGCGGCGCAGCATAGCCGACTATCCTCGGGCGGTGACTGAACCGGAGGTCCCGCACTTCTACCCGGACCGTCGAACGGTCGGCCCGATCGTCCTCACCGGCGCCGATCTGACGATCGCGGACGTCGAGGCCGTGGCCCGGCACGGGGCGACGGCCACGCTCGACATCCACGCCCGCGAACGGATGCAGGAAGCCCGAGACCTCATCGACTCGCTCGTCGCGGAGGGCGCGGTGGTCTATGGCGTGACGACCGGTTTCGGGGCCTTGGCGTCCACGACGATCCCGGCGGACCAGGCGGGTCGCCTCCAGCGCAACCTGCTGGTGAGCCACGCGGCCGGCGTCGGGGCAGCGTTTCCGCGCGAGATCGTCCGGGCGATGCTGCTGCTGCGGGCCAACACCCTGGCTCTCGGCCACAGCGGTTGCCGGCCGCTGCTCGTCGACCGCATCCTCGACTTCCTGCGTCTCGACCTCCACCCGGTCGTGCCGGAGCAGGGGAGTGTCGGGGCGTCCGGCGACCTCGCGCCGCTGGCACACCTGGCCCTGCCACTCATCGGACGGGGCGAGGTCGAGCGGGACGGGGTGGTCCTCACCGCCGCAGATGCCCTGCGCGACGCCGGGCTGGAACCGCTGGCCCTCGAGGCGAAGGAAGGGCTGGCGCTGCTCAACGGCACCCAGATGATGGGCGCGATCGGGGCTCTCGTCCTGGCCGACGCCGACCGGCTGGCGCGGACGGCCAGCGTCGTCGCGGCGATGTCCGTCGAGGCACTCCTCGGGACCGACGTGGCGTTCGCGGCGGCCTACCAGCTGGCTCGGCCGCATCCGGGCCAGATCGCGGTCGCGGCGGAACTCCGCCACCTGCTACGCGACAGCGGCCTCCAGACGAGTCACCACGGGCACGCCCACAAGGTCCAGGACCCGTACTCGCTCCGCTGCACCCCGCAGGTCCATGGCGCGGTCCGCGACACGCTCGACCACCTGCGCCGGGTCCTCGACATCGAACTCAACTCGGCCACCGACAACCCACTCGTCTTCCCGGGCGGTGGCGTCGCGGACGAGGCGACCATCGCGACCGGCGGCGGGCGCGTCATCAGCGGCGGCAACTTCCATGGGGAGCCGATCGCCCTGGGGCTTGACTTCGCCAAGATCGCGCTGGCCGAGCTCGGCTCGATCAGCGAGCGGCGGACCGCGCTGATGGTGGACCCGCGGCTCAACGGCGGGCTCCCGCCGTTCCTCGCCGCCTCGTCCGGCATCGACTCGGGGATGATGATCTACCAGTACACCGCGGCGGCCCTTGCGTCCGAGAACAAGGTCCTGGCCCACCCCGCCTCGGTCGACTCGATCCCGACGAGCGCGAACCAGGAGGACCACGTCTCGATGGGCTCGATCTCGGGGCGGCACGCCCGGACGGTCCTCGAGCACGTCGAGCGGATCCTCGCCATCGAGGCGCTGGTCGCCGCCCAGGCGCTCGACCTGCGGCTGGCGGACCCGGAGATGGGCGGCGCGCTGCCGGGAGCCGGGGTGGCCGACGCGCTCGGGCTGATCAGGCAACGGGTCCGCCATCTGGACGGCGACCGCGAGCCCGGGCCGGACCTGGCCGCCGCGACGGCCATGGTCCATGACGGCGTCCTCGCCGACCTGGCCGGCTGACCGCCGTAGACGCCAGCCGATGAGCGAGATCAGGATCGTCGACGTGACCGATGCCGCGGGCTTCGGGTTGCTGCCGCCCTGCGCGGACCCGGGCTTCGACCACCGATCGTGCGACTACTGGGAAGATGCAGACCACGGGTCGAAGGCGGCCCGGCTGAGCTGGCTGACGCCATCTGCGACGGGTGGGGGTGCGGCCACGGCGAAGCCCCGCCCGGCCAATCCGTTCCTCGCCGACCTCGAGGCGAAGGAACCGGTCGTGAATCCGTTCGCCACGGCTCGCCCGGCCAACCCGTTCCTGACGCCCGGCGAGGACGATGACGGCCCGCTCGACAACCCGTTCGCGCCACGGCCCGTCGCTCGACCGACGGTGGGGTCCGACGCCCCGCGGAAGCTCCAGCTCCTGGGTCGCGGGCTGGGCGTCGCCGGGAGCTACGCCAAGGTCCTGCTGCGAAACGCGGACCCGGCGGTCTATGCCCAGTTCGGGCCGTTGACCGCGTACCCGCGTGCGCAACGGACGCGCGACCTCTACCCCGCCCTCCCCGACGCGCCGCTGCCGGCCGTCATCACCTGCATCGCGACCACGGCCCTGGCGAGGGGCGAGGGTCTCGCCCGGGTCCTGGTTGCCGCCGTCTGCGACGACCTTGCCGGGCGCGGCTTCACCGCCGTCGAGACCTACCCGACGATCGGGGCGCTGCCGGACGCGACGAGCGCGGCCACGCCCGCGTTCTGGTCGTCGGTCGGGTTCGCGCTCGCGATCGACGACGAACGCTTCCCGGTCATGCGACGCGACCTTGCCTGAGTGTCGCCCACGCTGGGTCCCCAACTGGGCGGTCGCTCTCGTCGCCCTCCTCGCCCTGGTCGTCATCGGTTCCATCGTTGCCGCGTGCGGCGGCGACGTCGTCGGATCGGGCGCCTCCGGGTCTTCACCTGGTGGAAGTGCCACCCGGACGCCTGCAACCACACAACCTGGCCCCGACACCCCGCTCGTCGTCGACGCCCGACTGCTCCGCTACCTGCCGGCCAGCGTGGCGGGCATCGCGATGCAGCCGGCGGCGGAGAGTGCCGTCGGGATGATCGGGGACGCGGAACTCGCCAAGTCCGCCTCGGCCCTCGCCGTCGGGATCGTCGTCGCGGCCGGCGACTCGCGGGGCGACGACCTCGCGGTGTCGACCGTGATCCAGTTGCGGCCGGGCGTGGACAACGACCAGTTCTACCAGGGCTGGCGCGACGCCTACGACCGCGCCGCGTGCGACTCTGCGGGTGGCGTCGCCAGCCACATCCAGCAGCTGATCGGCCCGCACACGGTCGAGGTCACCATCTGCGGCGGGGGTGCCGGCACCTATCACACGCGCCTCGCGGGCGACCGGCTCGTGTCGATCACCGCGGTCGGCGACCGCAGGTTCGGCGACCTCGTCATGGCCGGCCTGCGGCAGTAACCTTCTGGCCACGATGCCGGAGATCCTCGACGAACCCATGAGTGCGGTCGGTGCCCGTCCGGTCCGGGCACCCCGTGGGAGCGAGCTGACCTGTCGCGGCTGGGAGCAGGAAGCCGCGCTTCGGATGCTCATGAACAACCTCGACCCGGAGGTCGCGGAGGACCCGGACCACCTCGTCGTCTACGGCGGGACGGGGCGCGCCGCCCGGTCGTGGGCCGCCTTCGACGCCATCGTCCGCGAATTGCGTGCGCTCGAGGGCGACGAGACGCTGCTCATCCAGTCGGGCAAGCCGGTCGGTGTCCTGCGGACCCATCCGTGGGCGCCGCGCGTGCTCATCGCCAATTCCAACCTCGTCGGGAAATGGGCGACCTGGGAGCACTTCCGCGACCTGGAGCGTCGCGGCCTGATGATGTACGGCCAGATGACCGCAGGGTCGTGGATCTACATCGGGACCCAGGGGATCCTGCAGGGGACCTACGAGACCTTCGCCGAGGCAGCCCGCCGGCACTTCGGCGGGACGCTCCGCGGGACCGTGACCCTGACCGCCGGACTGGGCGGGATGGGCGGCGCGCAACCGCTGGCCGTGACCATGAACGACGGGGTGGCGATCGT
>Ga0075021_10000339_pt1 | contig 25775 bp, 25 predicted proteins | sample ColStrG_CSR_2012_FD_72749 | JGI IMG/M metagenome (GOLD analysis project Ga0075021, IMG submission 72749) | Freshwater sediment microbial communities in response to fracking from Pennsylvania, USA - Cold Stream Run_MetaG_CSR_2012 | ecosystem: Environmental > Aquatic > Freshwater > Creek >...
GGGCACGATCGGCTGGACGATCCCCCTGTCTCGATATCCAGACACTTACAACAAGCAGCCGATCTGCTACGTCGCGCTCTCGTCGCAGAAGAACTACTGCTCGCTCTACCTGATGGGCGCATTTTGGAGTGCGAGTCAGCTCGAGCAGCTGAAGGCGGCGTTCAAGGCGGTGGGGAAGAAGCTCGACATGGGGAAGTGTTGCGTTCATTTCGAGTCGCCGGACGATTTGCCGCTCGAAGCGATTGGCAAGCTGATCTCGGCGATTTCGAGCGAGAAGTGGATCGAGATGTACGAACAATCGCGCTTGATGACCAAGGCGGGGCAGGGGCAGATGGCGAAGCCAAGCGCCCCATCAGCGACCAAGGCGGCCGCCAAGCGCGTCAACACAAAGCGTCAGCGGTAAACTTTCCCAACAGGACTCGCCGATACGTGGCCACCACGTTCCATTGCCGGGTGCCAGGTTTCTCCCGAGGTTTCTCCGCGATTTGTCATCCCGACCGGAGGTGAATCGCCGGTTTCCCGGCGATTCACAGCAGTGGAGGGACCTGCTTTCCTTGGGTGGAACGAACCAATCAGGGTTCCTAAGGTTGGGATCCCTGTGAAATCAATGCTGAGCACAGATCGAGACGCCCCGGGTTTCATAAATACTTTTGGGCAGGGTCACGGCTTCAAAGCCTGCCCTGAGCGCAGTCGAAGGGTGACACACAAGGCCAGAAACATCCGGGCTTTAGCCCCCGAGGTAACGCTCCGCAGATCTCGAGAGCCATTTAGGAAAATCGCCGAGTGCGCGAAGTGGGGATGGTTGAGATTGGGTCAGAATGGACCGCGCATGATCGCGAAATGCTAGCTTCCGGCGGGCCCCAAAGACTGTTTCTCGGCCCAGAGCCTGCCCTGAGCTTGCCGTGAGCTTGTCGAAGGGTTAGCGCCAAAGTACGGCGCGAACCTCGGGCACCCGGCTATGAACACTCCAGCAACTTTTGTCTTCCTGTATGATTTTTCTTCCGTTGGAGGTGCTTTTCCGTGCCTGATTTATACAACCCCGTCAAGAGAACCGTTGGCGATTTACTCAGCACTACCAGCCCGAGGATTGTGGTCTCCGATTATCAGCGGGACTTCAGTTGGACGGAATCGGAGGCGGATGTGTTCTTTCGAGACCTCATTGCTTTCTCGAATCGCTACCCCGACAAGAATGTTGATGCACAGGAATACTTCCTCGGCTCAATGGTGCTTGTGACCGGTGGGGCAGACCATCTACTGCTTGACGGGCAGCAGCGCCTGGCGACGGCGACGATTTTATTATCTGTCATTCGTGATTACTTGAACCACTATGACAAGAACGCGGCTACGCGGCTCGGGCTGAAATACATGTATGACAACGATGACGCGACTAATGAGCGTTGGTACAAGCTGACTCTCAATCGCTATGACGCGGAGTTTTTCCGCCGCGAGATTCAGGATGGTGTTCAAGGACAGCTCCGGACAACTCTTGAGTCTCACCGGCTCATTCTGCATGTTAGACGATACTTTCAAGAGAAGTTTGAAGAGAAATACAAGGAACTTGGTGGCGGCAAAAAGGCGTTTGAGTGGTCCCTACGCATTATGAAGGTGCTCTTGAACCACATGTCAGCGGTTGTGGTCAGCTCCAGTGATGAGGACAACGCCTCAAACGTTTTTGAAACTCTGAATGACCGTGGTATCTCCCTTTCCACGCCAGACCTGCTGCGAAACTTGATCTTGCGTAGAGCGGCATCCGATACCCAGAGGGAGGAAATCATTGATGCATGGCGCACAGTCTTCGAGATTGAAGAGGACGTAAAAATTGAGGATTTTCTCCGCCACTACTGGATTTCCCGGAACGGAGATATTAAGAGCCGGAAGCTGTACCACGAAATGAAGAGCGTTATAACTGAGAAAGACATCGCCTCTCTACCCTTTTCGCAAGACCTTCAAACCAGTTCAATCACGTACAGGCAGATTGTCTCTGCAACGGATGATGAGCCCCAAATTCGTGAGCAGCTTTCAGCAATTAAGATGCTTGGGGCAAAGGCGCTCTTGCCTGCAGTCCTAAGTTGTTATGCTTTTGGTGAAACTGCAGCGCGAACGGATTTTCTCCGCGAACTTGTGTCTGTTTACGTGCGGTACGTTGTCGTTTCGGGGCTGGAGTTGAGTCGGTTAGAGGATGTGGTCTATGGTCTGGCCAAAGACCTCACAAGCACCGGAAACTTTGTTACGGCAAAGACAGTGCTCGGGGAAATAAAACCGACTGACGATGCTTTTGTAAAGCGTTTCGCCACGTTTCAGATTACGCGGCGAGAGAGTCAGAGGTACATGCTTTACCAAATTGAGAACTATGAGCGCCGACAGGCAAACAAGACTGGCGAACTGCAGCTTGCGGGACCGGATAAGGTTCACGTTGAGCACATCTATGCACAGAGACCCGAACAGCGACTACCCGACCATCAGGACCTCGTGAATCGCTTCGGCAACCTCACGCTCCTGGATGCGAAGCTCAACCAAACAATTCAAAATGGAGTCTTTGCTGCCAAGAGATCGTCCTACGAAAAATCAGACGTGCTCATGACGAAGGGACTATTGCACTATCTAGATTGGGAGCGCGAAACCATTGAAGACCGACAACAGAAACTCGCAACGATGGCGGTTGCAATTTGGGCCTAACGCCTTGCTGGGTGCCACAGGTTCGCGCCGTACTTTGGGCGGGTGGCAGGCCCTTTCGTAGTTTTGATCTCTCTTCCACAAAAAAATACAGGGTGGCCCGTCCTTGGAGTTTTTCAAGGGCGGGAAGCGATACTCTCGACCCCACTCCTTGATCGTTCCGTTGTGCCAGCCAGCCCTATAAGATACGTCCCTGGGCGGCGTGGTAGATCCGCAAGACTTCGATGTCTTGCTCCCTCACGCGATACACCGCAATATAGGGCAGCGGAGGAAACAAAAGTTCTCGGGTTCCATCTTCGTGGCCCAAACGGCCCCGCCGAGGCCACTCTTTCAACGACTGGACAGCTTCATACAACTTACGAATGGTCGGCTGTTGGTGCCGGAGATGGCGGTCTTTGAGGTAAGTGCTGATGTGTTGCAAGTCGGCAGCCGCTGCGGGCGTCCAACGGATGCGCATCTATGGGCGGAGCATCTGCTCGAGCCGAGCATCCATTTCTGCTTCTTCAATAAACTCGCCCCGATCAGCTTGCGCAATACCTTCACGCACCGCAGCACGAAAGTGTGCGTCTTCCTGAAGCAGACGTAGAGCAGCCTCTTTCACCAGTCGCTCGGCGTCGGTACCCGCCTTGGTGGCAATCTGTGCAAGCTGCGCTTCCTGTTCGGGAGTGAAATGGACTTCCATCGCCCTCAGAGTACGGCAAGACCCGCCTCTATGCAACATCCCACGTCAACTTGACCCATTACGATCCCAGGGAACTCCGATTGAGTTTTTCAATCTTTTGGGTTGTCATTCCGAAGCGCAGCGAGGAATCCCTACGCCCTCGACTTGTCACAACTCTAGCAACCTTTCTCATTGCGCAGCGTCCTCGTAAGAGGGCAGGAAGGCACCTTGCTACTCCCGGCACACGGGGGATTCCTCGCTACGCTTCGGAATGACAATTTCGAAAAATTAGGGAGAATAGGAAGGTAAGGGACTGACGAAAGTGACCCCGTTCGTTGTGTGCCGTTCTTGGGAATCGAGGGGGGTGGCCACCCTCAATTCCGCTATTTTTTCTTTTTGGCGACCGGCTTGGATTTGACCTTCGAAGCAGCCTTGGGTTTCGCCTTAGGCGCAGCCTTGGGTTTGGCTTTTGCAACAGGCGTCGCCTTCGCCTTGACCGGCGTCTTGCCTGCAGGCGCAGGCTTCGCAGCGGCCTTGGCCACCACTTTCTCCACCGTTTTCTGCACAACAACCGGCTTGGCGGGAACGGCCTTACCTGCAACCGCCTTGCCTGCAACCGGCGCAGGAGCGACAGCGGGCACAGGCGCAGCAACAACCGCAGCCCCTTTCTTGCCCTTCTTCCCGGCAGGCACAGCAGCAGCTACAACCGCAGCCGGAGCCACAGTTCCCGGCGCAACCTTGGGCGCTCTTCCGCGCCGCGGCGGCGGTGGAGGCGGTGGCGGCGGCGGAGCCAGCGGCTTCAGATACTTCATGATTTCCGTCTGCGAGCGTAGCCTTCCATCCAGCAGCAACAGGAAAACGTCGTTCGCAATCTTCGGATACTCCGGCATGGCCGACGTAATCAGCAATTCCGTCATTTCCGGAAGAGGAACGCGCTTCTGCACTTCGCGCCACTTGGTCAGAAAGTTCTTGATCTTGCCAGAAACCGTCTGCTGCTTCGAGGTCACGGCCAGAAACAAAATCGCTTCCGTCCGCGCCGAGCTTAACAGGGTCCACGTTCTCGACGGCGTCGACGCTTCCTTGCCGGTCAAACGTCTTGCCAAATCCTTCGACGCGCGTTCCAGTTCGCGCCAGCCTTCCACCAGGCCCTTGCGCGGAATCGCCTTCTCGATTTCGTGCCGATCTTTCTCGTTCAGCTTCGCAGTCAGGAAATGCAGCACCGCCGGAGACGGATCGGTCCAGTATCCCAACTCGGTCATCTGCTGACGAACCTTCATCAAGGCCATCAGATTCACCGTATCCACCTTGGCCGTCGACCAATGCGGATGCAGCACGCTGAGCCAGCCTTCTTTTTCCAGTGCCTTGATTACGTGGAGCGGGTCGTCTTCGTAGGCCAACTGCTCGGCCTCATAGCCCAGCGCCTTGTGGCTGACGTGCTCGATGTACTTCGCTTCCTTGGCGGCCTCAAATCGTGCCAGGGTCTTCTCTTCCAGCGGCCAGGCAAATCGTGTCGAAAACCGGGTAGCGCGAATCAGCCGCGAAGGGTCTTCCAGGAACGAATAGTTGTGGATAATCCGCAACACCTTGGCTTCCAGGTCGGCCATGCCGTTGAACGGATCCTGCAGCAACCCGCGCGACCCGTCGTTCAGCGACAGCGCCATTGCGTTGACGGTAAAATCGCGCCGGCGCAGGTCTTCGATAATCGTGGCGGGAGCTACAACGGGAGGTTTCCCTGTCTTTTCATGCACTTCCGTGCGCGCCATGCTGATTTCGGCCCGCACGTTCCCCGGCAGGTTCAGGTACAAGGTGTGTGTGTGTTCGTCCACGCCGTGAATAACGGCGCCGGCCCGCTCTAAGTCCTTTGTTAGCTTCAGCGGATTGCCCTGAACGGTGAAATCAAGGTCGCGAATGGGGAAGCCGGTGAGAATATCGCGGACAGCGCCACCGGTCAGGTAGACGTTCAGCTCGGCGACCCGAGCGATGTCCTGAACCAGTATGACCCCACGCATCTGCTCGGGGGTAAGGCGCGTTTCCAGGGTGTAGATGTAATCAGCCATTCTTAAGCGGCGACCGCCAAAGCCCTCTCCATCCAGCCCGATGCCCGTAAGTGCCTCTACGCAAGAGGCTTAGAGCTATCTTGAAGCGGGTAACAAACTACTGAAGTTAACACAACGTTGACGGTTTGGCTACAGGGAACGCGAAAAACATTCGGCTACACCCTGAAAAGTGCGAAAATCGGCTTAGCAGCGCAGTCGTACGTGCTGTTGTGAGAAACCCCCAAAGTCTTTGAAAACAAATGTCTTCGACGCACAAAAAGATCATCGTTCAGAAGCAGGACCGCGATTCCATGAACGGATATGTCGCATCCGCCAGCTTCATCGTCGACGGCAAGCTGGAGATGCTGAACACCGCCGGGCAGGTCGTAGGCATTGATTTGAAAGACATTAGGTGCGTCTACTTCGTCCGCGAGTTCGGCGAAACCGACCTTCTGGCACGCAAGACCTTCACGACCCGCCCCCGAAGTGCAGGCTTGTGGGTTCGCTTACGCTTTAAAGACAACGAGATGCTGGAAGGCACTATGCCCGCCGACCTGATGCAGTCCCCCGCCGAGGGCTTCCTGATTAATCCGCCGGACCTGCGGTCGAACACGCAACGAATCTTCGTACCCCGAAGTGCACTGGCTGGGGTAGCCGTTTTGGCTGTTATTGGGGCGCAGAAACGTAAGCGCCGTGGGGCTAATGAGATACAAGAAAAACTGTTCGAGGAACAGTAAGGATTAGGGCCAACCGCCTAGCGTATGAACAACCTCATGAACTCCCCCGCTCTCATTTTCGTCCTTTCGCGGACTCTGCAGGCACGGTAGCCAAAGCCCGTTCCTGTCGCTTGTTCTCTTGTACAATCCTCCTTTCCACCCCTGCGATGACTCTATGAAGCTTGGACAGATTGCATCCGCGTTAGGCGCACGCGTTGACGGTGGCTCGACTGATCTGGAAATTACCCGCGTGGCAGGCATTGAAGAAGCCCAGCCGGACGAAATCACGTTCGTCGCGAACCCCAAATACGCCTCCCGGGTTAAGACGACCAAGGCTGCCGCAGTTATCGTCGACGACAGCTTTCCGCTGGTTGAAGTTCCAACGCTTCGGGTCAAGAACCCCTATCTGGCGTTTGCGCGGGCGATCGAGCTGTTCTACCAACCGCCGCGGTATTCGCCTGCAGTTCATCCAACGGCGGTGATTCATGCGTCATCGAACATTGGTGCCGGCGCCCACATTGGACCCTACGTCGTGGTGGACGCCGACGTAGTGATCGGCCAGAATGCCACCCTGTTGGCGCACTCTGTTGTTTACCCGGGTGCGCGCATCGGTGACAATTTCTTTGCCCACGCTCACGCCGTCGTGCGGGAGAATTGCACGCTCGGCGATAATGTCATTCTGCAGAATGGCGCCGTCATCGGCGCGGACGGTTTCGGTTTCGCCAAAGATGATTCCGGAAACTGGTACAAGATTGTGCAATCCGGCCCCACCGTTTTGGAAGACTCTGTGGAAGTCCAGGCGAACGCCTGTGTTGACCGCGCCAGCGTGGGCGAAACGCGGATTGCACGCGGCGCGAAGATCGATAATCTCGTGCAAGTCGGACACGGATCGAGCGTCGGAGAAAACAGTCTTCTTTGTGCGCAGGCTGGCCTCGCCGGGTCGACCGAGGTGGGCAGGAATGTAATCCTCGCGGGGCAAGTGGGCGTGGCCGGACACTGCAAGATCGGTGATGGGGTGGTCGCCACTGCACAAACTGGAATTCCTAACGATGTTCCGGCCGGGAAAATTGTCAGTGGTTATCCTGCCATGGACAACAAGCTTTGGTTACGCTGCGTGGCCATATTCCATCGTCTGCCGGAACTGGCTAAAGCTCTACGGCTTGGGAGATAGATCCCGCCGCTGATTCGGAGGTCGACGCGTTTGCCAATTCCGAATTCGGCTGCTGATATTCCTGCGGCAGTCCTGCCTCGATACTTTGGCGAACCGCCAGCATCAGCGCGTCCCGATCCGTGAACCCCTGGGGATCAATGGCTTCGTGGAAAGTGACGGTTACGGTCCCTGGCTTCACAATGAATTTCCCTTTGGGCATCGCCTCGTGGGCCCCTACAATCGTCACAGGCACTACGGGGACTCCGCATTCCATCGCCAGATAAAACGGGCCGCGCTTGAACGGCAAAAGTTTGCCATCGAAAGAGCGTTTCCCTTCCGGGAAGATCGACATACTCACGCCGCTTTCAATGACCTTTTTCGCCTCACGTACAGCTGCGATTCCAGCGTCTCGGTTGGCACGGTCTACGGGGACAAATGAACCGAGGCGCATGGCTTTGCCCAAAATTGGATAAGCGAACAATTCCTTCTTGACCATCACGGCCGTACGCCCGGGAATCACGGACAGGAATACCGAAGGATCGATGTTCGATGTGTGATTCGCCATAAAAATAAACGTCTGGCTGGCTGGAATTTTCTCACGCCCTAACGCTTCGATTCGCACCCCTACCAACTTGACGCCCGCCGCAGCGCACCACATAGCAACGCGATACAACAAAGTCACATCGCCGGTGATCAGCGTATGCGGAATGCAGACCACAGCAGCGAGCAGTAGCGACGCAGCCCAAAATGCAAGCATCAGCCCTGCGCGAATCAATTGGGAACCCCCGTGGCCGGGGCGTTCGGGACAAGTGCCGACGGGGCAACTGCTCTCAGCATCAGCCACGACTTACGGTGGGACTTCTGTTCTGGAGTGGCATTCTCGACATCGACAATCTCATATTGCAGGGATTTGCGCGATTCCAGCTTCCAGTGCAAATCGCGTTCGCTTCCGTCCGCTTTGCGAACGTGCAGATGCAGCACATCACCGGGAGCATGCTCGCGAATCTTGGCTTCCGCACCGGGAACGGGCGGCGCCCCGTCCACCAACAAAATCACGTCGCCGATAGCCAGGCCGCTGGTTTCGGCCGCACTCCCGGGTGCGACGGTCACGACGGACGGAGCGGCATCAAAATTTCGCGTCGCGCGAAACCCTGCTTCCGCAATCGTCTTCTCGCCGACTACAACCCGTAATCCCACCCACGCAAGAAAGTCGTCGTAAGGGATCTCTTCTTTGCCTGCTACATATTTGCGGAAGAACAGTCCAAAGTCGGCACCGCTCACCGCCTCTGCCGCCTGCCTGAGCCCCTCCGACTCTTCAAAATACTTCCCTTTCTTCGCGTAAGCCTGGTTGAGGTACAGAAACAAGTCCCGCAGTGAAGCTTCGTCGTGACTCGCCTTGCGCATGGCCAGATCCAGCATCACACCGAGCAGAAGCCCCTTGTTGTAGTAAGAAACGCTGTGCTCGGGCTGGCGGTAGGAGGGATACTTCTCCAGCCATGCATCCAGACTCGACTCTTCCGCCGATTGCGTCAGGTGCGCCGGGCGGGCCTGCAAAGCCGCGATCTCGTTGGACAGGTTTTGCAGATACTGTTTCTCGTCCATCAGTCCGGCCTGTAGCAAGGCATACTCGCCGACCGTGCTGGTAACGCCTTCACTGAACCAGAGCGCCCGAGTGTAGTTCTCTTTTGTATAGTCGACGGGCGTTAGCGCCTGGGGTCGAATTCGCTTGACGTTCCACAAGTGAAAGAACTCGTGGGCAGTGACCGAGACGAGGTCGGTCGGGTTTTGGCGCAACGCCCGCGCGCTCAGTTCAATGGCGGTAGACTCCGCGTGCTCCATTCCGCCGCCGCCTTGCTCTGGCGGAAAATGGTAGATAAAAAGATAGTTTTGAAATGGGCGGTCCTCCATCCAGGCAGTCTCCGCATGGACTATTTTACGCACCGCCTCCTCTATGCGCGGCAGATCATAGACGTCGGCCTGAGCATCGACAACGATGCGGTAGTGACCGCCTGCGTCCAGAAATGACGTCTCCTGGAACTTCCCCATCTCGACGGGCGCATCCACGAGATTGTCGTAATCGGCGGCGCGCAACTCATCGGGCTTTTTGTCCTCAGGCGCGAGAGCGCATGCCATGTGCCAGGCGGTGGGAGCATGCTCGAATTGAACGATCGCCGGCGCAGAACGCGCGTCTGGCGAGTACATCAAGATCTCAGCGAAATTGAAGAAAGCGTGGTCCGCAGTAAGCTCCACTCCAAACGGCCCAGGTTGATTTGCAAGGACTCGGTATTCAATCACTCCGCCCTGATCGAATCCTTCAACGCGCCAGAGGCTCTTGTTAAGCTTCACAATTTCGCGAGGCGAGCCGTCGGCTCCTTTCGCACGGACCCACTGAACGTACTGCGAGAAATCTCGCACCTGGTAGGTGGCGTTCCACACAGGCAACTGAAATTCGCGCTGCGGAGCACCCGGCGGAACTTGAAGTTCAATCCGCAGCAAGTGCTGTGCTGGGTTTTCCAAGTCTATTTTGTAATGGGTGGCAGGCTGCGCTGTCTTCGATTCCGCCCAGGATCTCCCGAGACATGGCAGGGTCAGCAAAACCGCAAGAAGCTGCCACCTGTGCACATTCTTCATCACTGCGCTGTGCCGTGCTTCAAGGCCGCGTTCGCCGAGAGATCGCGCAGGCGCTGCGGCAATTTCTGGTAGATGTCGCCGAATCCGCCGTTGGATAAGATTGCGATGACATCCCCGGAACGCGCCTCCGGGGCCACCGTATTCACAATACGATCTGCATCTTCCAAAATACGAACATGACGTCCTGCCTGCGCGATTTGGGCGGCCAACGCATTCACGTCCAGACGCTCCGCTTCGGGGATGGCATCCATCTTGAAGACCTGCGCCACAATAATCTCGTCAGCGCCGCACAGACTTTTCGCTAAGGCATCCTGCAGAACTCGGCGTCGAAGAGTGTTCGACCGCGGCTCGAGAATCACCCACAGGCGTCCGTTCGGGTAGCGCCCGCGCAACGCGGCAAGCGTTCCGGCGATTGCGGTGGGGTGATGCGCGAAGTCATCGACAATGGTAACGCCGTTGACCTCAGCCTTAACCTCAAGACGGCGCTTCACGCTCTTGAAAGTCTTGAGCGCGGCCGAGATTTCCGGCACGGAAATGCCGTAGTTTGATGCCATGGCCGCCGCCGCCGTCGCGTTCATCACGTTGTACTCTCCTGCCAACGGGAATTCGAAGCTCGCCCACTGTTGACCGGAGCGCAGCACTTTCCATGTTGTCGCGGAGGGAGTTACATGGAGGTCCACGACGCGCCACATGGATGATTCCTTAAGCCCGTAGCGCTCAACCGGGCAAAACGCTTTTGCAAGACAGCGATCCAGGCTGTCGCCGGTGTCGTGCGCCACAATCTTGCCACGGCGTGGCACCAGATTCACGAGACGCTGGAATGCCGTCTCCACGGCTCGCAAGTCGTCATAGATATCAGCATGATCAAACTCGACCGAGGTGAGAATCACGCCATCCGGAAAGTAATGCAAGAATTTCGGCCCCTTGTCGAAGAACGCCGTGTCGTACTCATCGCCTTCAATAATGAAGTTCGGACCCGAGCCAACTGCGAAACTGCTCCCGAAATTCTCTGCGATGCCACCAATCAGGAAAGATGGATTTCTGCCGGTGGAATGGAATATCCACGACAGCATGGAGGTAGTCGTCGTCTTGCCGTGGGTGCCAGCGACCGCCAGCACTTCCCTGCCGCGCAGGAATTCGTCGTGGAGAATCTGCGGCAGCGAAGAGAATGGGATGCGCTGATCCAGCACGTGTTCCAATTCCACATTGCCACGCGAAACCACGTTACCAACAACGACCAGGTCAGGACGCGGTTCGAGGTTCGCGGGCGAAAACGGCTGCGCCACGCGGATACCCAACGAACCGAGAAAATCCGACATGGGCGGATACGCGGCCGTGTCCGAACCAGTGACGCGATGGCCGCGTGTCTGCAACAAACCGGCCAGCGACGCCATCGCCGTGCCGCAAATGCCGATCAAATGGATATGTTTGGTTTCATTCATGCCGTGGTCGCCGACTCCAGGAACTTGAGTTGCACTTGCGCTTCAGTTACATCCAGCGAAGCTTGTATCCCTATTGGAAGTGTAATATTCCGGCGGGTAACGTGTCCCGAGCGCAGCCCGAATGCAACTGGGATATTCAGGTCGCCGACGATGCGTAACACAACTTCCTCCAGTGTGTAGCCTTGCTGCGGGTGCTGGACGCAATCGTTAAATTCTCCGAAGATGATTCCGCGAACACCCTCAAACTTTCCGGCCAGTTTCAATTGCATCAGCATGCGGTCGATTTGGTAAGGTTTCGAGCCTATGTCTTCTAGAAAAAGAATTCTTCCGGCGGTCTGAATTTCGTGTGAAGTGCCCAAAGTGGCTGCCAGCATCGGCAGGCAGCCGCCATAAAATACTCCCTCAGCATGTCCGTTGCGCAACCCTCGAGCCCCACTATCCGTGATGTCCCACGAGGCGGCGCCACTCAATGCGGCCTCCCATGAAGCCACGTCGACGCCATCTTCGTCCACGAAATCTTTGGCGGACATAGGCCCGTGGAAAACGGTCATACTGGCTGCGTCGCAGAGCAACGTCAGCAGAGTGGTGACATCGCTGTAGCCAATAAAAATCTTAGGATGCCGCTGGATCGCCTCGAGATCAATGCCGGGCACGAGGTAGTTGCACCCATAGCCACCGCGAGCGCAAACAATTGCGCGGATGTCGTCGCGTTCGAACATGTCGTGCAACTCCCGGGTCCGCCGCTCCAGAGATCCGGCAAAATATAAGTCCTGCTCCAGGATGGAATCGAAATAAAACGGCTTGTACCCGATGCGCTGCAAGCCTTGGCACCCTGCCAACAACGCGTCGCGCTTGATGTTACTGGCGGGGGCGATGATACCAACCGTATCGCCGCGTTGCAGCGCGGACGGCTTCAGCCGCTTGCGTGCTGGAGCGTCTTCCGTCAATCGCGCCACAGATACTCTCCGGAACAGATCAAGCTCGCGGGACCGCGCAAAGATATCTCGCCGTCATCCCAGCGCACTGTTTGCGTCCCGCCCGGCGCGTGAACACGCACAGGCGACTTTGCTCGTCCGCTGGCGATAGCAGCCACCGCCGCCGCGCACGATCCCGTACCGGATGAACGCGTCTCTCCGGCCCCGCGCTCGTAGATGCGAATGTCGATGGCGCCGGAATCAATCACTTTCACGAATTCTACGTTCACACCGTTCTTGAAATGGGGGTGCGCGCCGATTTCGGCCCCTTGCGCCTGCCAATGCTGCGGAAACTCTTGTACGAAAGTTACAAAGTGCGGATTCCCGGTTGAAACAGGAATCCCATCTACATCGCATCCGGCCAAGTGCAGTGCGAACAAATCACCTACCGACGCTTGGCCCATCGCTGTTTCGAACTCAAACTCGACATCGCCACCTTGTGTCAGCACGCAGACCCTTATCCCTGCCCCTGTCTCTATCGTGACGCGATCTTTTTGTTCCGTTCGAAACACCCGATCTGCAAACCAGTGCACCGCCACGCACCGCGTCCCATTGCCAGAAATTTCCGCGGCGCTGCCATCGGCGTTAATCAGGTGAATCTGGACATCAGCCTCGGGGTTCGAGGCGGGCGAGACCCATTCCACCCCGTCCGCACCCACGCCAAAATGGCGGTCGCATATTCGGCGCGTGAACTCAGCGTGATCCGCGGAAACCTGCGCGGAATCGATGATCAAAAAATCGTTCCCGCAGGCCGTCGCCTTCACGAAAGGAATCCTTTGTACACCGGAAACGCTCATTGCGGATCTCTATTCGTGATCAATGGGCCCGCCGCGGTGCACGCTGTCAATCACCTTAGAATTTTGCATTCCCTCCAGCAGGCGTTTCTCTTCCCGGTAGGTTCCATTCACCGTGAATTGCACACGGTAGTGCTGCGGGGTGCGGGCGATTTGGACGTTGTCCATCATGCGGTGTTCCTCTTCAAGAAGGCGATTAATCTCGGCAATCACGTCGTCAGAGTTAGGCCCCGCTGCTTCGTAGGAAAAAATCATGATTTTCAGATTGAAAACATCTTCAATACGACCGAGCGTAAACAGCACCAATAGAACCACCAGCGTGGCGAAGATCGCCGTCACATAGAGTCCTGCGCCGACGGCCATCCCGACCGATGCAACAACGAAAAGTGTTGCCGCTGTAGTCAATCCGCTGACAAGCCCCCGCGCATGCAAGATCGAGCCAGCACCAATGAACCCAATCCCCGGAATGATCTGAGAAGCAATCCTCGTCGGATCGGGGCCCTGCGAGAGTGCCACCGAAAGCAACGTGAACATCGCCGCACCGAAACAAATAAACATGTTTGTGCGCAGTCCCGCGGGACGGTGCTTGAGTTCGCGTTCCAGCCCAATTACGCCGCCGAGAAACGCGGCCAGCAATAGGCGCACAAGGGCGTGGGCGGGGACTGTCGATAAAGCGTGCTGTAAAAGTTCGGGCATACCATTGCTCCGGCGCGATTTCGTGCGAAGCACTGCTTCAAATGAAATGTATCACTCTGAGATGAACTATTGCGTTAGAGCCGTTGACGGAACAGATTACCGCACTCGATAGATCGTGGCGCGAGGCTGCCCTTCAACATCAATGGACAACACAGCGGACAGGTGGTTTTGTTGTGCCGAAGCATCCACTGGATCGCCTGAAAAGCCCACGGCGTAGTCCACAAAGCCCGCGGGATTCTGCAAAGCGCGGGGCCACAATCCGTCTGGATCGATAGGCCGCACCCACAGGCGCTGATCGTTTTCGTTGATCACCCGCTTTAAATCGAAGCCTGCCCGTTGCGGTGCGCCCGGAAAGTCCCGAAGCGCCATCAAGATGGACGACTCGCGCGGCAACCGCTCGAGCTCAACAGCCAGGCGCTGCTGCAACTCGACTCTGGAACGCATGTTGTGTGTGGCCTCCAGAAGGCTTGCAGGCTCTTCCCCTCCTGCAAACGTTCCCCAAACCCAGACACCCACGGCCACCCCAGCAAGAATCGTTAGCACGCGACTCCGGGACGTTCGCATCAACATCCAAGCCACCGCGAGTGCGCTGAATACCGCCACTGCGGGCAAGACCTGTAGTCCATATCGGAGGTTGTACTGGCCGAATGGCCACCAGGAGGGGACAAAAATCGGAACCCCGCTGTAGGCCACGGAAAGCGCATAAAACGGGAACGGAATCCAGAGTATGAGAAGAGTCCAACCGTTTCGCTTTTTCAAGATGACCAGTAGCGTCCCGACCGTCGCTAGCAAGAGCCACAGCTTAGCCGCCGGAATACTGGAAGCCAGATTCATCTCGTCAGCTCGCACGAAGTACAGCTCCGCAATCATCAAGTCTCCCGTGCCCGGGTGAGGGGGCTGCACAATGCGCCGTTCGATCGCCTTCGCGGAATAGGGGCCGTTCGCGAATTCAAGCGGATTCCGATAGACAGCGGCATTGTAGGCGAGCCACAAGACTGGACCCGCACCACAGACGAGCATGAACCTGAGCACGGGCCATCGGACATCTCTTGCTCCCGCAGTCCTTCGATTCTGCCAGACACCCAGAATCACAATGACCGTGGCTGCGCCTACAGCAAACCATCCGTCATAGCGCGTCATCGTACATCCGGCTAGAAACAGCGCACACCAGCGCAAGGAATTGCGCGCCAACGGCAGGTCACCTACTGCACTAGCCTGCGCAAACTCAACGAGATGTACTGCGGCCCAGACAAAAAGCGCGAGGTACAACGGCTCCGTCATGGCAGTGGCTTGCAGATAGATCAGGCTGGGATTTCCCGCGAAGGCCAAAACGGCGAACCACGGCGCGAATCGTTTCGCGAATGCCCCTTCAGCAGAGGTAGGACCACCTGCAAAACCACGCAAGGCGCTTCGCACGAGCCGAAAAACACCGACTACGGAAACAACATAAGCGATCATGGACGGAATCGATCCGCCCACCGCAGTTCGCCAGGCCCAGTTCCACGCAAGAAATGGAACCATCAGCAGGTGAGGCAGCGGAAGCCAAACCGTGCCCAACTGCAGCAGTCCGGGAGTTCGCGAATCGAAAACGCGGCGGGCAATGTTGATATGCCCCTCCGCGTCCCCGTATAGCAGGATTTGATTCCGCTGAAAGTAGTAGAGGAACGCCAGCACGGATAGACATGCTGCGAGGCCCGCAACAGCCTGCGTCTCCCGATCCCAGCGCCGTGGTGGCTGCATTACTCGATGTGCGTCAGTTCGCGAAAAATCTCAAACCGCTCTTCGATTTGCTCCCGCTTCAAGTTGCGGAGTCTGCGCGTGCCGAAGTCTTCGACGGCGAATGATCCCATAACACCGCCGTAGAACAAAGCCCGCTTGAGAACTTCGCGATTCAGCACTTCCTGTGAGGCGATGTATCCCATGAAGCCGCCCGCGAAAGAATCACCCGCGCCCGTAGGATCCTTCACTTCATCCAGCGGCAACGTTGGCGCACGGAATGGATGGCGGCCGATGCCAAAGGCTCCCTCACGAAAAAAGATCGTCGCGCCGTATTCACCGTGTTTAATGACCAGCGCTTTCGGTCCCATCGCGAGCACCTTCTGCGCGGCGCGCTGCAGGTTGCTATTGCCCCCCAGCATCTTGGCTTCATTATCGTTAATGAGCAGCACATCCATCAGGCCGACCGTTTCGCGCAATTCCTTTGGCGCGCTCGTGATCCAGTAATTCATGGTGTCGCCACCCACGAGGGTCGTACCCTTCAGATCGCGGCAGACAGCAGATTGCAGCAGAGGCTGGATGTTCCCGAGAAACAAGAACTTCGAATCCCGATATTCCACTGGAATCCTGGGCTGAAACTTCTCAAAAACATTCAGTTCAGTGAAGTCCGTTTTCGCTTCGTTCAGGTTTTCCGTGTAGTGACCGCCCCACCGAAATGTCTTCCCGGCAATCCGCTCAATCCCACGCGTATCCACTCCACGCGCGTTGAGTACGCCCTCGTGTTCGGAGCCAAAGTCGTCCCCCACGACGGCCACGATGCGAACATCCGTAAAATAGCTCGCTGCCAGCGAAAAAAACGTGGCAGAACCGCCGAGTTCGTTGTCCACATGCCCCGAGGGCGTAGTGATGGTGTCAAAAGCAACCGAACCAACCGCAAGTATGCTCATTCTCTCCTATTTCTAACTCAGGTATTTATCAAGAAGTAGCGCCAGCTTGTGGCGAGCTTCCGCCGGAATCATGTCTCTTTGCGTAAGAATGGCGTGCGCCAGTGCCGACCCGCATTTACACGAACGTTGCTTGGGCATCGCCGCAACCGACTCTCGCACAACTCTGGCCGCATTCTCCGCATTCTTGTGCAGGACAGCCACAATCTGATCTACAGTGACCGCATCGTGCGATGGATGCCAGCAGTCGTAGTCCGTCACCATCGCGATCGTGACATAGCAAATCTCGGCTTCACGCGCGAGTTTGGCTTCCTGCAGATTCGTCATGCCGATGACATCCATGCCCCAGTTGCGGTAAAGATTCGACTCGGCCTTCGTCGAAAACTGCGGGCCCTCCATGCAGAGATACGTTCCGCCGAGCTTTCCAATCACCCCAGCTGTTTTGCAAGCGTCGCGCACCACGCCCGTCATTTCGCCGCAGACAGGATCACCGAATCCCACATGCGCGACGATGCCGCCGCCGAAAAAGGTAGACACCCGCTGAGTCGTCCGGTCGATAAACTGTTCCGGAATCACAAACTCCATGGGCTTATGTTCTTCTTTGAGTGACCCGACAGCGGAAACAGAAACAATGCGCTCCACGCCGAGTTGTTTGAAGCCATAGATGTTGGCTCGAAAATTCAATTCCGTCGGTAAAAGCCTGTGGCCACGTCCGTGACGCGCCAGGAATGCAACTTTCCGGCCTTCAAGCATCCCCGTGATATACGCATCGGATGGGTCTCCAAACGGCGTAGTCTGGCGAACCTCCTGCACGTCCGTGAGACCGGGCATGCTATACAAGCCGCTGCCGCCGACAATTCCAATTTCTGCTTGCGCCAAAACTCCTCCTCCAGGATGAAACTGGGAACCTGCAATTATAGCGGGTGCCTCGTGCTACTTCGGCGTGTCGCGGCCCATCGCGTCGAACACCGCGTCGCTGAAGCGCGACGGATCGTCAAGACTCTCCGCGACTACCACCGTATCGCCACGGACAGCAACCTGCAGAGAGCCTTCTTCGGTGTTCCAGACATGCCGCCGAGTTACATGCTCAAAGGTTTGTAAGTCTTCCAGCCGCTCGGTGCCAGGTTGAACGACCGGATCAGCGCGGCGATAGCGTTTTGCGACCGACTTTCCATAAATTTCGGCAAACTCCTCCGCTGTTTTCGCTGTGGACCAACGCGACACATACAGCAACCCCAGCGGGCTTTCCGGTTTCGCCTTCGGCTTCACGGCGAAGTAGTAGCCCCCGCGCCACTCAGGCGACATGCGGCGACCCGCTTCGGGCCCCTCGAACTGGCCCACCAGCATCGCCGAGTCAAATTCTCCAAACCCGCCGACATCGATCCGCTCGTAGTCCTTGAAGAGGCTTTTAAAATCCGGAATTGGCAGCGGCGGCAATTGTTCCCCTGCAAGGTACGTCTGCGGCTCCATAATCTGTCGCGTTGTCGTCGGTGGATTCCGGAACAAATCGACGGCCCCGGCCTTTCCCCGTTTGACGACAACCTGCCCCACGAAATCCAGACCATAGCTGTAGGGAAACGTGAGCGCTTCCCTGAGAAACAAGGGTGCGTTCTTGAACTGAGGAGAATCGGCCGTACCCACTCGCATTCCTTCCCGCATCGATTCCACCAACTTCGGAGAGCTGGTCATCGATTGCCCAAAGGGCGCTAAACCGTAGTCGATGAGAGCAACGGTTGCCTGACCTTCGGCGACCGCCTGGCGCGCTTCGCCAGCTTCGTCGTTTTCGAAATCGGCTGAGGTAGGGTTTTCGACCTTGAGCAGGTCTTGTTGATCCCCGGCTTTCATCCACTTTTCAAGATCGAAGTTCTGGTCCTGCAACGCGTGTGTCAACTCATGCGCTAACACTGCCTTCTGTTGCTCAGCATCGACCCAGTTCAGTAAATTGACGGTCTTCGTTTTCGGATCATAGTACCCGGCCACCTGCTCACGCAGCATGGCGATGAGAAACGTCTTCAAATCGAAATCCCGGGGAAGCAAACCGAACTTCTTCAACACAAGCGAATTCCGCTGCATGCGCTGCGAATCTTCGTCGTCTTCCATATGCTGCTCAATGTAGGCAACCACTTCATCTCGGTTAACCAGGCGTCGTTTCACTTCGCTGTGCCGAGGGAGTGCGGTCTCTTCACTTGCAAACTTCAAAATGTCGTCGACCGAGCGAAAGAGCTCTTTAGCTTCCGCATCGGATATCTTGCGCTCAGGCGCGGGCGCCTCGGATGACTTCTGCGGGGCTTGCTGCGCGCCCTCTTGCGCCTGAGCGTAACCCAAGGCCATCGCGCCACAAACCAGCACACAACAAATGCCTCTTCGCAGCTCCCTGGTTGTGCTCATCCGCCTCTCATTTCTGAATTTCACCGTCCGTCGGGGTGACGATCTCCCCCGTTTAGACGTTTACGACTCAGCTATAATCAGTGCTATTGATGTTAACCGATCTTCAAAATCGAACGCCGGAAAGCGTGACAGATTCGCCTGCGAACCAGCCCGCGAACAACGGCGATCTGGCCGCGGAATTTCAGGCTTTAACCCAGGGTGCTGGCGTCTACTCTCTGGCCGACCGCGCCAAAATCGTGCTCACCGGGGAAGACCGCAGCCGCTGGCTCAATGGTGTGGTCACCAACAACGTGCGAGACCTCGCTCCGGGACAAGGCCTGTATGCCTTCCTGCTCAATCCGCAAGGTAAGATACAAGGCGACTTCTGCGCCTTCAATCGCGGAGCAGACATTGTCCTCGACATTGAAGGCTCTCAACTCGCGAAGCTGCTGCCGATTTTCGATCACTACATCATCATGGATGATGTACTGGTCACGAATGCAAGCGACAAGCTCACAGCGGTTGGCATCCAGGGTCCAAAGTCGCACGAGGTGCTGCAATCAGTAGGAATCGGAGTCCCCGAACTGCGTCCGCTCCAGATGGTCGGGGCAAAGTGGCAAGATCACCATTTGGCGCTGGTCCGTTCCGAGTCTTGGAAGAACGATGCCTTCGAAATGTGGATTGACCCTGAACATTCTGCCGAATTGATCCATGCACTCTTACAAGCGGGCGCGAGCGACGTCGGCAAGGATGCGCTCAACCTTTATCGCATAGCGGCTGGTATTCCTGCCTACGGTAACGATATTCGCGAACGCGACTTGCCCCAGGAAACAGACCAGGAGCGTGCCCTGCACTACGCGAAGGGCTGCTATGTTGGCCAGGAAATTGTCGAACGGATCCGCTCGCGCGGACAGGTGCATCGCTCGTTCTCGGGCTTTCAGCTGACAGCTCCTTGTCCCGTTGGCTCCAAAATCACAGCGGAGATCGGCGGAGCGACCAAAGAGGTGGGCGAAATCACGAGCGTTGCCTCAATGCCAGTAGGATCGGGGAGAGTTCTGGCGCTCGGGTATTTGCGGCGTGAAGCCCTCAACCAGCCTCTTACCGCCAATGGAACGCCAGTCAGGGTTCAGTCGCTCCCATTCGAAGAAGTTTTGCAAGGCAATCTAAACAGCGTTCCCTAAGAGTTCCTTATGCCCGAAAAATATAAAGATGATGGTTTTAAGGTTTCCGATCGGCGGCTGTTTTCCAGCGAGGGCGATTTGCGCTCGGACGTTGCCGAAGAGCCGATCCCTCAACCGGAAGCAACGCCTGTAGCTGAGGCCCCGTCCGCGTCCGCCGAACTCACACCCGAAGCGCCACCGTTGCCCACACTCGCGGAACAGACCGAGCAAGCCGATGCTTACCGCAAAACGAATCTCTCGATGGACGAGGCGATCAGCAAAGAGCTTGGCTCCGGCGCCTCCGATCTCGAGATCACCTTCGAGCGCTTTCTTGGCTCGATCTACATGACCGCCCTCATGCAGATGGGAATGGCGCACGAGCCGGGCGGCCAGCCGCGTCTCGACATCCTCGGCGCTAGGCAGACCATCGATACGCTTGGCCTGCTGGCAGACAAGACCAGGGGAAACCTTACGGCAGCCGAGCAGAACTTCCTGCAGAACGCGCTCTATGAACTTCGCATGGCGTACCTTGAAGTCACGAATGCCCTGGCGCGCGGGCCACAACCCGGAACCGCGGGACCGGTCATCAAGTAACAGCTCGGCATGAAAGCTACCCTCACCGTTCTCGGCAGCGGCACTTCCATGGGCGTACCGACAATCGGCTGCGATTGCGACGTCTGCCATTCCTCCGATCCACGCGACCGCCGCTCGCGGCCCTCCGTCATGGTTGAGTACGACGGCAATTGCGTCCTGATCGATACCACTCCCGACTTCCGCGAGCAGGCACTGCGCGAAAACATTCGCAAGATCGATACAGTCATCTACACCCATGCACACGCCGATCACGTTCTCGGATTGGACGATCTTCGTCCGCTCAGCCATCACCGGCCCAACAAGATTCCGCTGTACGCAAAGCCTGAACACGCGGCAGTAATTCGCAGCATGTTCAGCTATGCCTTTGATGCGGTTTACAAATTTGGCGGCTTGCCGCAGGTTGAACTCAAAGAGATGGACGGCCCAGTGAATTTGTTCGGCGTAACTTTCGAGCCCGTCTCCGTACTTCATGGCGATGCGGAGGTCTGGGGATTCCGTTTTGGCTCCGCCGCCTACCTGACCGACTTTAGCGAGATTCCCGAGCGATCCATCCAGCGTCTGCAAGGACTCGATATCGTGTTTCTGGACGCACTGCGCCATAAGCCACACCCTACGCACTCCACGGTGGAAAATTCACTGAAGATCGCGGAGCGGTTGCAAGCCAAGCGCACATTTTTCACCCACATCTGCCATGATCTGCCCCACGAAGAGACGAACCAAAATCTTCCGCCCCAGGTGCAGCTTGCCTATGACGGCCTGAAGCTGGAGTTTGAACTCTAGCCCATGCAAGTATTTCGCCAGCTCAGCGCCATTCCGCAAGACTTCGGCCCGTCAATCGTCAGTGTGGGAAATTTTGATGGCATTCACCGCGCCCATCGCGACATGCTCGAGCAAATCGTGAGCCGTGCCAGGAAGCAGAGCGCAAAGTCGGTCGCCGTTACCTTTGATCCTCATCCGTCACGCTGCTTGGGTCCCAGTTCGCCGCTGAAGTTGCTGACACCCCCGCCCGAAAAACTCCGCCTGTTCGCATTAACGGGACTGGACGCCGCCCTCATCCTTCCTTTTGACGAAGCCATGCGCATGACGCCGGCCCGTGAGTTTGCGCAGATGATTTTACGTAACGCACTCCGCGCCAGCGAGGTTCATGAGGGCTCTAATTTCCGCTTCGGCAACAACGGTGCCGGCGATGTTCGCGCTCTAACCGAATTCGGCCAGGACTTCGGGTTTCAGGTGTTTTCCTATCCCGAAATGCGACTCCAGGGATTGCCCGTCTCCAGCAGCGCGATTCGACGCCTATTGCAGGAGGGTGAGACGCACGGGGCCCGGCGCTTACTGGGCCGGCCCTTCAGTATTCTTTCTTCGCCAAGCCCCGGGCGTGGCTATGGCACTAAATACACGGTTCCGACCGTTAACCTGGCGCATTACGACGAACTGATCCCGCAAAACGGCGTCTACGTGACCCAGACCCGGATCGGAACTGACTGCTTTGATTCTGTAACAAACATTGGCAACCGTCCAACATTTGGAACCGATTCCTTCGCCATAGAAACTCATCTCTTGAATTTCCATCCAATTGACCTCGCCGCGGATACAGAAGTGGAAGTGTTCTTCCTGCGACGTTTGAGGCCGGAAATTAAGTTCTCATCCCCAGAAGCACTCCGCGAGCAAATTGGGCAGGACGCCAGGAAAGCCAGCCGATACCTGAGGCTGGCAGAGCGAATGCGCGGCAAGCAGTCCTAGACTCTACTCAATCGGCTCAACCACGAGCGCTTCCTGTTCGCCACGCTCCGGTAGTTGCGCCAGAATAATCGCCAACAGGACCAACCCAATCCCAGCAACCTGTGTCACGTTCACCCGCTCGCTCAATGCGATTGCCGCGATCAAGATCGAGAAAACCGGCTCCAGGCAACTGGCAATGACCGCCCGCGTCGGTTCCAGATGTTGCAAACCCGAGAAGTAGCAAGAGAATGGACCCAGCATGGAAATAAGCGAGAATCCCGCCAGGAATATCCACTGCGGTCGCGAATAGCCCACCGCTGCCACTTTCCACGGCGGATTGACCACAGCCCAGAACAAAGTCGCGACGCTCACCGTCCACAATAAGATTTTCCAGCGGTCGTATCGCGCCAAAACGCCGTGCGCCGCAATGTTGTAGTAACTGAACGACAGCGCCGCCAGCAGCGCCGCGCCAACGCCAATATGATCCAGCCGCAAGCCATTCCCATGGAGCAAGTCAATCACTAGTGCGATTCCCGCAACGGCCAGCCCCACCGCGCCAATGCGCTTCCAAGTCGGCTTCTGCAATCCACGTCCCACCATGTACAGCAGAACCCACACCGGCGCCGTGTATTGCACAATGATCGCAGTCGCCACATTCGTGCGCTGAATCGCCAGGTAGTAAAAGTAATTCGACGCCGCCATTCCAAGCGTTCCGATCAAAACAAGCTGTACGATGTCGCGCCAGGGCAAAAAGAGTGACCGCACGCCTCGTCGCGCAACCAGGATCACTAGCAGCACCAGACACGAAAACGAGACTCTTCCCTGTGCGATGGTCAGCGCACTTATGTTGCCTACAACTTCTCCACCAATCCGCAGCCTGCCCGTGAACACAGCACGACCCAGGCACGCAGCAATCCCCCACTGCAGCGTGGCCAGAGCAATATAGACAAATCCACGAGCTGGATGACGTTGAGTCACCATAGAGATTTTCTAAATGGGGTTGGAAAACGCAAGACTCTACTTACCGAGCAACTGATCCAACCGATCCGGATCAAAACCAATCATAACTTCGTCGCCAATCAAGAGCGTTGGGGTGGAATGGCTCTTGTATTTCTGCACTAACTCCTCCACCGCCGATGGGTCGCGCGTCACATCTCGCTCCTCAAACGCAATCCCTCTCTCCGAGAGGAATGCCATAACCACATGACAGGGCGGACAGTCAGGCTGTGTGAAAACGACGACTTTCGGCTGCGGTGAACCCGGCTGTTCAGTTTTGGGCTGTTGCATGCAGGTTCTGATTCCCTCCTCAATGGGTGGGACGCATTTTCTTACGATCTACTTTTCTTACGATCTAGTGGTATTCAATCTCAAATGTTATTTTGGCCGTCTTTTCCAGCATGGCGGATACCGAGCAATACTTGTCCTTGGACAGATTCACCGCGTCTTCCATCGCCTTCTTGGAAACATTTCCCTGTACCTTGTAAACCAGACGGATCGACGTATAAACTTTGGGCGGTTCCGCCGCTTGCTCCGCTTCCGCGCGAACTTCCAGGCTCGTAAAAGGTTCTCGTTTCTTGTGCAAGATGTTCGCGACATCGGTTGCCGTGCATCCGCAGAGACCGATCAGTACCAATTCCATTGGACTGCTCGCCGTCTTATCCGTCGAACCCCCGTCCGTAACCAAAGCATGCCCGCTTCCCGCGATGCCAACAAATCTTGAGTGGTCTACCCATACAGCACTTGCCTTCATCATGACGAACTCCTTATAAATTCCCGGCAAAATGCCGGGGGATACATCTTTGGTGAATTGAGCATCACCGCCGGTTGTCAGTAACCGGTTCGGGATGAATCAGCACGCGGAACAGTTGTGGCGCCTCGTGCTTAAAGCGAATCTCCAATTCGGTCTGAACATCGTGCACTCGCGAGAGCTGCAATCCGTCGGGCATCGTGCAATGGCAGGAAAGATACAGCCGGTCGCGCACGCGCCGGAAACGCACGTCATGCATATCGACAATCTCGGGAAACTCCTCGGCAATCGCTTTCAACTTCCTCTCCAATGCAGCGTCTTCGACTTGCTCTTCGCCCGGCTCGATCGTCGCGGGCTCGCTCTCAATATGCGTCAAAATCGAGGAAATTTCCGGCACCTCGGCACGGATCTCGGCCTCGAGTTGCGTCACTCTGTCGTGCGCCTCCACCAGCAAGAGACTCTCATTGAGCTCCAGGTGCTGCTCCACATGCAGTCGCCCATTCAAGTGCTGCACGCTCACATCGTGCACATTCACGTTATGGCGCGTAGCGACGGCGCGCACACGATCGAAAATACTCTCGTCAATTTCCGGTCGCGCCAGCGAGTGGACGGTTACATCTGCATTAGGCAACAAACTCTGCACTGTCGATGTGACGGCACGCACAATCTGCTCGGATCGCTGGAACGTGACAGCGCGGGGCAGTGCGACATTGAGATCGGCAAAGTACCGGTTCCCGGCTCGCCGGATTCGAGCGCGGTCGACTTCCACAACACCTTCCAGCTTCGAGACTTCGGCGATAATCCCCGCCCGCACACCCGCCGGCGCTGCGTCCAGAAGTCCATCGATGGTGCGACGCGCCAGCCGCCAACTCACCCAGATCACCACGCCAGCCACACACAGCGCGGCAATTGGGTCGGCGAGGCCCAACCAGGCGATTCCAGACCGACGCCCCCAGGCAACCAGCGCAAGCCCCAGAATAACCACGGAACTCGACCAGATGTCGGTACTGAAATGCAGCGCGTCGGCTTCCAACGCCTGACTGTCATACTTCAAAGCGATACGCCCCAACGCCCGTGACCGCCAAAAATCAATCCCTATTGACAACAGCATCACAGCGAAAGCAAACACAGAGGGCTCAATTTCCACCCGCTTAAAAAATAACCTCTGGACTGCTTCGTAAATGATCCAAAGACAAGTCAACAGCAGCAGGCCCGTCTCAATGAAGGCCGAGAAATTCTCTACCTTGCCGTGACCGTACTGGTGCTCAGAGTCAGCTGGCTTGTCCGACACGGAGACGGAGAAGTAGGTCACCAACGCAGCAACTAGGTCCAAACCCGAGTGCGCTGCCTCCGAGAGAATACCTAATGACCCGGTGGCAAAACCCACAAAGACTTTAAGAATCGTGATCGCCACCGCCGCCACCACGGAATTTCCCGCCACCGAACGCTTCTCGGTGCGCATGCTGCTGTGCTGTGAGGGAGCTTCCGCAGGGGGCATCACCCTCGATTATCGCCGCTCCCAGCCGTCCCGCCAAGCTGCAAGGATGGAACATCAGCCCGGTCCTGGATATTCAAGACCACAGGGTGCCATATGCTACGATGGAAGGCGAAATTCTTCCTGGAGGATCCACTCACCGTGTATTTGCGTCATTTTCTTTCCGTGCTCGTTTGCTGCTCCATGGCCTTTGGCCAAGCGGCTGCCCCCATGTTGCCGCAAGCCCAGCCAGGCGCGGCCGCTCCCACAGCTCCCTCCAC
>Ga0075021_10000345_pt1 | contig 25472 bp, 21 predicted proteins | sample ColStrG_CSR_2012_FD_72749 | JGI IMG/M metagenome (GOLD analysis project Ga0075021, IMG submission 72749) | Freshwater sediment microbial communities in response to fracking from Pennsylvania, USA - Cold Stream Run_MetaG_CSR_2012 | ecosystem: Environmental > Aquatic > Freshwater > Creek >...
TCGGCAGGCGTTACCATGACCACGGCGATCGTGTCAATGCTGACCGGCAGGCTAGTGAAACACGACCTGGCCATGACCGGCGAGATCACGCTTCGCGGCAAGGTCATGCCGATCGGTGGGGTAAAAGAGAAGGTGCTCGCGGCCAAACGCGCGGGGATCAAGACCATTATTCTTCCTGAAAAGAACAAGAACGATCTCGATGACGTGCCGGAAGACCTGCGCAAGGAGATGGAATTCATCTTTGTGGACACCATTGACCAGGTGATCAAGGCGGCGTTAAAGGAAAAGTAACTGATTTCTCGTCAAGCGTCTGACGGTAATGAAGCCCGTATCGGCAGGCGTTAAACGTAAACGACTAAAGACTAACGACGTAACCGTATCAACCGAAACGGGCCTCGTAGCCGTAACCGCAACCGATTGCCACCCATGCGTTCACACCCAATAACACGAAGGCTGCCGACCTGGTTCAGAATGCGTATTGTTCCCGGCGAACGCTCAACAGACGTGCGGAACCTGATCAGGCACCATAAACTCCATACTGTCTGCCGAAGCGCTGCCTGTCCGAACCGGACAGAGTGTTGGAACTCCGGCACTGCCGCATTCATGATCCTCGGCAATGCCTGCACCCGCGGCTGCGGGTTCTGCAATGTCCCGAAGGGGACGCCTGCGGAACCGGATCGTGATGAGCCGAACCGCGTTGCCGATGCAATCGCAGCCCTCAAACTGGACTATGTTGTGGTTACCTCAGTCACGCGGGATGACCTGGTAGACGGTGGCGCGTCCCTGTTTGCGGCGTCCATTCAGGCTATTCGATCCAAGTCCCCGGGATGTCGCATTGAGGTACTGATTCCTGATTTTCAGGGCTCCGAACCAGCGCTTCGAGTTGTGCTGGATGCAAAACCGGACGTCCTGAACCATAACATTGAGACCGTGCCGTCGTTGTATCAAAGAGTGAGGCCTCAGGCGGACTATCAACGATCACTTGCCCTCCTCGCATCTGCCGGGAAATCGGGTTTCGTGACAAAAACCGGAATCATGCTCGGATTAGGGGAGGGGCTTGACGAGGTATTAGACGTCATGCATGACCTGCGCGAGGCAGGTTGCTCCATGCTTACTCTTGGACAGTATCTCCAGCCGGGAAAGAATAATCTAAGGGTTGAAAAATTTTATCATCCTGATGACTTCAGCATGCTCCGCGAACATGCGCTTTCACTTGGGTTCCGTCACGTAGTCGCTGGGCCGTTGGTCAGAAGTTCCTATCACGCGGCGAGCTATGGGGCAGGGGAAAATCAGGCAAACCGACAAGGCATTTCTCCACGAACAATTCCAAGGAATATTGCATGATTTGACATAATATACATTATCAGACAAAAGTAAAACATCAAGTAATGTGTTAGATATTGCCTGTTTATGGATGTTTTTAAAGTATATTTTTCTATTGAATTGATACGGCTTGCTTTGTATGGCACGCCCAGAGAACTACCCTATCAGAACTTCATGCTTAGCAAACCGATAACTCTGTCTGATGGATCGTAACCTGGGGTCTGTTTGCGCAGGAATTGCGTTCCCATAGTGAAGTTAAAACGTTCACTGACCAGTCTTATGCCATAAGTAAACCCCGAGTAATCTCCACCTTCCAGGGTTATTGTTTTCTTTCCATTCACCAGCGTATACTCGATGAACATCTGAAGGTTCTGGTATTTGCTGATCGGAAAAAGCAGGCCCGCGTTGTAAATCCCATAGGTGTCTCGAGTGCTCTTGTCTGCTGTATCCTTGCTTTTTGCCTGTGCATCCGCGTAAATACCGAGTATGTGTTCTTTCCAGCTGAGTTCAGTCCCGGTCGAAATACCCAATCGCATGCCCCAGTGGGTCACGGTATCGGTGTTTATACCATTATTGTTATTGTCCGTAGGAAGAAGGCCCGCTATGATGAGGGCAACTGCAGGACGTATCGAGTCTTCCGGCTGCGGCAGGAAGTTCCACTTATACGCCAGCTCAAGGTCCCCTGTTCTTCGTTGGGTTCCCATCGTGCTTGTCGGTCCTTGCTTGAGCTGAACATAGGAGCTCTTTAATGCCAGTTCGGAATTGTTCGATACACCGGCGCTGATGCTGAAGGGCAATTCGGTAAGCGAGTAATCAGGCGTAACGCTGTTCTCGGTCAGGTACGCCGCTGCAACCTCAATAGTGCCTTTAGAAAGCGTATAAGGCGCAGTGGTGAACAGCAAACCGGTAAGTCCTGACAGGTTCACCGGACGGTTCACGATATCGAGTTCTTCAGCAGAAACGGAAGGTTGCGCCAGAGGCATCAGGAGGCCTGTAAATAAGACCAGTACAAAAGTAAATCTTTTTATCACTCAAATATCCTCATTGATACAAAATAAATAGAATTAAGTTCACTCCAAAGAACGTTTCCAACCTCGTTCAAATTCCTCATACGATCGCATGAGGCCGCTGCTGATTGCATCGCCGGTGTTCGCGCCTTTGCCAAGCTCTTCCAGGACTGATTTGATGCGATACAGGCCGTAGGTATCCGCCATGTAACGGACCGCCGAGAGGCTGAACAGATAGGCATACCCTGCCTGCCCGCTATTCAGGCCCATAAATGAACCTTCCAGGTTAGAAAGCGGCGGAAGCTTTCCCAACTGCGCAACCCGTTTCAGCATAGCCATCTGCTGGGCGCTGACCTCCCTTCCTTCAAAATACTGGGCCAGCCCTTCGTTCAGCCATGTCGGGACGCGCGGCGTTATGGTACGCACGACCGCATGGGTATATTCGTGATAAAGAATCCTCCTGAGTCCCGGCGTCTCCTGCTCGATCCCGCCGATAGGGATGCGAATCTTACCATCGTACAGGCCACCGCTCCAGCCCGGCGCGTCGGTCACCTCCTGAAACTGCTGGCCGGAATACAGGATAACTTGAATCTCCTGGCTGGGATAGTATGACAGACCTCTTCCTACTACGCCGTAGGCATCCTCGAGAATTCTGAGAACAATCTTGCCGGCTTCGATTTTTGCATTGCCTTCATATTTTATCAGGAAGTGACTGGTTACGTCGCGATTAAAGTCCTTTTCAGTGCCGTGCTCTTTTCTGATACGCTCAAGCCGTGCACGCAGCGCCACAGCAGAGGGGTTCAACGCCACTGCCTTTTCCCAGTACGATGCGGCAGTAACGAGATCGTCCTTACGGTAATACAATTCTCCCAACACAGCATACGTCTCGAAGGAATTTGAATTCAGGCCCACCGCTTTGTTCAGTTCGCGTTCAGCGGAGGAGTCATCCCGCAGATAAAAATACGCAGTACCGAGGCCGAGATGCCCCTCGAACCCGGCGTCATTGTACCTGACTGCTTGATCAAAGGCGTCGCGAGCAGACTGATAGTCTCCTGCCTTCATTTTGTCCATGCCGCTTCTCACAAGCTGAGCATAGGCATTCTGGCCTGAGGTTTGTGTCTGCGCAATCGAAACCAGACTCAAAACACCGAGGATCCCAATAATAATGATATAGTTACGCTTCATGAGATGCGATCTCCGAACAAACCTACATCCTGCCACTAAGACACCAAGACGCGAAGGTTTGTTTTTCATAGTGACTTAGAGCCTTCGTGGCAAAACATGTTTTCATGCTACTCCCCCATCACCTTTACCATCACCCTGCGGTCACGGGGGCCGTCGAACTCGCAGAAGAACACGGCCTGCCACGTGCCGAGCGCGAGCTTCCCTTCCTCCACCATCACCGCCTTGGACACGCCGATGATGCTCGACTTGATATGCGCCGCCGAGTTGCCCTCGGTATGGCCGTAACTGTCGTCAAAGGGAATGACCTTGTTCAATTCCTTCAGGATGTCGCGCCCCACATTCGGGTCGGAATTCTCGTTGATCGTGATTGCCGAGGTCGTATGCGGAACATACAGGTAGCACACGCCTGACCGAATACCGCTCTCGGCCACGAGCCTTTGCACGCCCTGCGTGATATCGATGAGTTCCGTCCTCGCATTCGTCTTCACTCTAAGCTGTCTGATCATGAAACCTCCAAAAGATGGGTTCAGGGGCCAGGGTCAAGGGTCCGGTTACTTCCAAACCCTGAACCCCGGACCCCGGACCCTATGATTCATCCCTCATCCTTCGTTGTTGAATTCCTCAATCCCCATATCTTCCCGTCCCCTCGCGCGTTTCTCCTCGGCAATAGGATAAATGATGTGCGTGATAAGCGAATTGATACGAGCAAGGTTACCGATGACGTCCAGATGGATGTGGCTCGTATCGATGGACTCTCGGGATCCTTTGCGGAGGCGGTCGAGGTGCGCCTGGACCAGCTCCCGCTCCATGCTCCCGAGCTCTTCCTTGTTCCGGAGGACGCGGTCCGCAAGGTCACGGTCATTGCTTGCAAAAGCGGAAATGGCCGTGTCGAAATTATCGAGTATCCTTTTGTGGAATGAAACGATTTCGTCAATCCCCTCTTGCGAGAACGTGAGCGCCTTGTTGATCCGCTTTATGGCGAGGGGCATGATATTACGATCGATGATGTCCCCGATGGTTTCAAGGTTACGGGAAATTTCGAGCACCGTAACCGCGCGCCTCGACTGCGATTCCGTAATGTTCGACGACGATAACCGTGTCAGATAGAGCCGTATCTGGCGGTCGAGAATGTCGATCAGGTTGTCCTTGGTCTTAAGGGCCGTTATAAATGCCGGGTCGTCGCTCTGGAAAACTTTCACCGTATCGACGAGCATTTCCCGCACGATATCCGATGCGCGGAGCGCCTCGCGGGTGGCCTGCCCCAGGGCAAGGGCGGGCGTGCCGAGCACATGCTCATCGAGATACATGGGACCGAATTTCTTTTCTTCCTCCTTCGCGGGCACCAGCCTGGTGATCAACTTTGCGAACGGCCCGATAAACGGCAGGAAAACCACGGCCATCAGTATGTTGAACAGCGTATGGGCGTTCGCAATCTGGCGGGCAAGGTCCGACGTCGTAGCAATAACGAGCCGCTGGAACGGGACGAGGAAGGGCAGAAAGAGCAGGACCCCGAACACTTTAAAGAGCACATGCGCCCAGGCCACGCGCCGGGCCTCGGCAGGCGAGCGCAGACTCGCGATGAATGCCGTGGCGCAGGTGCCGATGTTCGCGCCGAGGACGATGTATATCGCGGCATTGAGCGGGATCAGGCCGCTCGTGGCAAGGGCAAGCGCAATGCCCATGGTTGCAGCGCTGCTGTGGATCAGGCCGGTCAAGCCGGCTGAGAGCACGATCCCGATGAACGGCGTGTCCGTGAGCGCGATGAACACCTGCCGAAACAGTTCGTTCCCCTGGAGCGGGGTCATGGCATCGATCATGATCTTGAGGGAGAGAAAAACGAACCCGAACCCGAGCATCCCCTGCCCCAGGTTTTTAGAGATCGTCTTCTTGGCAAAAAACAGGAACGACAGGCCGATCCCTATGAGGAGCACGGCATAATCATAGACATGAAAGGCGATCAGCTGGACGGTAAGCGTGGCGCCGATGTCCGCTCCGAGGATCACGGCAAGGGTCTGGCGAAAGCTCATGAGCCCCGCGGAGACAAAGCCCACGAGCATGACCGAGGTGGCGCTGCTTGACTGGATCAGGCCGGTGATGAATGCCCCGCCGCCCACGGCCGTCAGCCTGTTGCTGGTAAGCGAACGGAGCAGCGAGCGGATGTTAGAACCCGCCGCATACTGGAGCCCGTCGTTCAAGAGCTTGATGCCGTACAGCAGGAGGAGCATCCCGCCGAAGAGACTAATGAAGATCATATGAGTACTATGCCTAATTTTTAATTATTCGTCAAGGTAATCTTCACGGTACCCGCTTTTTTTCTTACTGTTGTGCCGTGGCAGACTCACGTTTGCGCTACATGCGGTTCCTGACAAACGCTGTTTCCTGCTCACGGTTCTTGACCGTCCCGTCCAGTTTCGCGTCCAGAAGCTCCGCGAGGATCTTTTTGTACCGTGGTCCGGGCGGGAGGCCCATTGCCTTGAGGTCGTCACCCGTAAGCGCAACCTTGACGTCGCGGAGATGCGTGAGATACAGGGAAATGTACTTCTTGGCCTTTTCCTGATTTGCCTTGGCCATCATCAAAAGAATCGCCTCGGTATCCAGGGGCATGAGCAGGTCGTACACACGGCTCGGAGGAAGGTCGGGCGCTTTATAGAAGCGATACAGCGTTTCGGTATACCGTTTCCTCGACTCTTTTACCCGTTCCCTGATCCGGACAGGCGCGGACAGCCGCTCAAGCGCTTCCTCGATTGCCGCGGGCTTGAGATGGTCGAAGAGACCGAGAAAATACACGAACCATTTCTCAACGGTCAGGTCCAGGTAGAGCAGCTTAAACCAGGTGAGCGTCTCGTTGATCGCGCCAAAGAGCTGTTCAGCCTCCGTTGTCGTCTTCATGCCCGGATGAATGAATTTCAGGAGATCGAGTTCCTTCATGCGCTTCAGAATTTTCAGGGGTTCGGCCTCGGAGAACATGAGCACAAGCTCGGTGTAAAACCTCACGCCGGTCAGTCGATTAAACAGTTTCATGTTCACGGCGGTCTTGATCAGGTTCTGCGTATGTTTGCTCAGGCGGAAATCGAACCGCTGCTCGAAACGGACGGCGCGAAGCACGCGCGTCGGGTCTTCCACGAACGAGAGGCTGTGCAGGACGCGGATGGTCCGGTCTTTGATGTCGCGCAAACCGCCGAAGAAATCGATGAGCTCGCCGAAACGGGCGCGGTTCAGCCGCACGGCCAGCGTATTGACCGTGAAATCTCGGCGGTAGAGGTCTTTTTTTATGGAAGAAAGCTCCACGGTCGGGAGGGCTGCCGGAGATTTATAATACTCGAGCCGCGCCGTGGCAATGTCGAGCTTGAGCCCGTTCGGGAGCAGCACGACTGCAGTGCCGAACTTCTGATGGGTCTTTAAGCGGCCTCCGGCTTTCTTCACAAGCATTCCCGCGAAGGTGATGCCGTCGCCCTCGACCACGATATCGATGTCGAGGTTCGGAACGCGCAGCAGCAGGTCGCGCACGATCCCGCCCACGAGGTAAACCGGAAAGCCCGCTTCGTCAGCCACCTCGCCGACCAGCGCAAGCGTTTCATTCACCTCAGCAGGCAGCCGTTCCTCGATCAACCCCTTCACGTGCCTGATGGAACGGATCACGGCGTCTTCGGATTCAGGGGCATGCGCCAGCCGTTGCTCATGCAAAGACCGCAAAAGGTCCGTACGCGTGATCGCTCCCGCGAGCGCCCCGCTCTTATCAAGCACGGGTATGAAACGCTGACGTTCCTCGATCATGATCCGCTCTACCTGACCCATGGGCATGTCAAGAGAAGCGATCGGGCCGCCGCTCGTCATGAACTCTTCTACCTTCTGCTTCGCCAGGCCGTGAAAGAGCGCTTTTTGCACCACGTCGCGCGTGATGATTCCCTCATACCGCTCTCCGCTCATGACGGGCAGCACGTTCAGGCTGAACCGCGTCATGGCCTCCCCGGCTTCCGCAATAGCGCTGCCGAAAGGAATGGTCTTGACCGGCGAGGTCATGATCTCGCTTGCGAGCCTGCCGGGCTTGATATGGTGTTTAAGGATTTCGATCAGCCGTTCCTTGGCCTGCAAGTAGGTCATCTCTTTGACCGCGGCGGATGCCGCCGTGGCATGACCGCCGCCGCCGAATTCGCTCAGGATTTTACCGGCGTTTACCTGAGGAATCCTGCAGCGGGCAATCAGGTGCGTCTTGTCTCCCATCTGGACCACGAGGAAGAGCACGTCGAGGCTCTCCATGTCCCTCATTTTGTGCGCCAGGTTCGCAAGATCGGGAACGAAGTGCGGGGTGTCTGTTGCGGCGATCACGATGCGGATGCCGTTGATATCATAGCTCACGGCCACATCGATGAGGCTGTTCAGTATCGCGATCTGGTCCGGCGTAAGCTCACGGGTAACGAAATCCGAAACAACGTTCAGCATGGCGCCCTGGGAGATGAGGTATGCCGCGGCTTGCGCGTCCCGCTCCGTGGTGGATATGAAGGTGAGCGAGCCTGTTTCTTCGTAGATGCCGAGCGCGAAGACCGTGGCCTCAAGCGGCGAGATCAAGATGCCCTTTTCCCGCAGAAGTTCCACCATGATCGTGGTGGTTGCGCCGACTTCTTGTACGATCTCGAACTCCCCTTTGAGGTCCCCTTTTGCCGCCGGGTGGTGATCGTAGATGTGCACGGACAAGCCGGGACGATTCAGCGCTTCTGAAAGTTTGCCGAGCCGAGCGGGATTACGGTTGTCCACGATAATGAGCCGCGTGACGTCGTTCACGTCCACGTTCTTGAGGCGTTCCAGCTCCATGGCATAGAAGGCTGATTCGAGAAAGAAATCCCGCATGCTCTTTTCCTGCGAGCCGGGAAATACGAGTTTGGCGTCGGGATAGAGCTTCTTCGCCGCCACCATGGAGGCCAGGGCGTCGAAATCAGCGTTCGTATGGCTGGTAATGATTTCCATAAGCTTTAAAAATTCCAAACATCAAATAACAAATCCCAAATAATATCCAATTACCAAAGGACAATATCCAAACGTTTGGTATTTTTTCTGATTATTGGTGTTTATTTGGATCTTGGAATTTGGTGTTTGGTCATTGTTTGTTATTTGGTCATTGCCCCTTAACCCCTTGGATGATACTTCTCATGAATCTTCTTCAGCCTCTCCCGCGAAACATGCGTGTATATCTGGGTCGTGGAAATGTCCGAATGCCCAAGCATGGCCTGCACCGCGCGGAGGTCTGCTCCGTTATCGAGTAAATGCGTGGCAAAGGAGTGGCGCAGGGTGTGTGGAGAGACATCCTTTCTGATGCCGGCTTTTCGTGTATAGAATTTTATCCGCTCCCAGAACATCTGCCTGGTAATGCCCCGGCGTTTGGAGCTGATGAATAGATAATTGGAGTTCGTGTTGTTCAGAAGGTCAGCGCGTCCTTTATCAAGATACTGTTTCACTGCGGCAGATGCGACCTCTCCAAAGGGTACGGCGCGTTCCTTCGATCCCTTCCCCATCACCACGAGATACCCGCGCTCGAGATTGATATTGCTGAGCGTGAGTCCCACCAACTCGCTCACCCTGAGGCCGGTGGCATAGATCAGTTCGAGCATGGCCTTGTCGCGAAGGCCGATCGCGGTCGCGGGATCTGGCTGGTCCAGGAGCGAGTCCACGTCCGTAGATGAAAGAGACTTGGGCAAGCGTTTCCATCCTTTCGGCGTCTCGATATTCACCGTCGGGTCCGTGATCGCCAGTTTATCAATGAGCAGATATTTGTGAAATCCTTTTATTGCAGACAGGCCTCGCGCAATGGATGGCGTAGCAATGCCCGCTGATGCCAGGTGGGTATGAAACGAGACCACGTCCGACTGGGTAATCGTGTCGGGAGTCTTTGTCTTCATGAACTGAAAGTACTTGTGCAAATCCCGCTTATAGGACTCCACGGTATTCCGTGCAAGGCCTTTTTCTACGGCCAGATAGTCCAGATATTTTTTTAGAAGAATGTCGTCCATACATATGAAAGAGCCGCATACTCTCGCTAATTTGATTCTATGTTATTACTCTGTAAATTGCAAGCGAATCAGCAGGAAGCATGATGGTTGATCTGTCCACTTATTATCTCCGAAAGATGATATCGGAGATATGTCAAAATATATTATTTCCTTGACCGATAAGGAGCAGTTTGATACAGTCGGTTTCGTAACTGGACAACTTGTTAGGAGGACTTGGGAATGGCCGACCACCATCGATCATCAGAATCCGCTGTACGGCTTCGCCATTGGCTTCTTGTTCTCGTAAGCCCGTTGATCCTGGGCGTTCTCGCAAGTCTGTTTGTATCGTGGGGAACGGGTACATTATTCCCGGGGTGGTTGTGGTGGGTTGCTGCCGCGTTGGGAATTTGCTGGGTTCTTTTGTACCTCGCATCATTTACACGGGTGTTTCGTCGCCCGATTCTGTGGATCGACGCCTGGAGTCGATCCAGGCGGTTCAAGCACCCAAGAGTTCTCGTCCTTGACGGTAGCCTCGCGCCACGGCAGCCATGCAGCGTACCGCTCTATTCCACGGACAAGAGACCTGACGATTGGCGCAAGAGTCTCAGCTCTAGAAATCCACATTGGACCGTGGAAATTGGGCCAGTGCAGTCAATCGAGACCGCGTCCTACGAGATCATTTTGAATCCATTCGGAGAAGCCTATCCCGAGGAAGACCTTTCGCTACACAGCACACTCGCGAGAATGGCGGACTGGGTTTACAACGGTGGGGTCTACGTTAACGTGGCTGGATATCCCTTTTGGTGGCAACACAATCCGCTAAGCGGCGTTACCACTGACTCAGGGCGCTGGGATCTTAAGGCGGACCCGAATACGAAACAAGTGTCCGGGCAGCTCAAACCGCTCCTCAGTGATACTCTTCTTGGAATCGGCCCAGACATGAGTTTTCCGAAGAGCGTTGTTGTAGGTGCGCAGGATGATTCAGATCGAAGACGGTTTGGCGAAATCGCAGGTGCCGGAGGTTCGACTAATGTTCACGTATTCCGACCATACCCGTGGTCTACACACTTGATGATTCCGATGCTTCGGAGCGATGACCGGAAGATCATAATCATCGGGGCCGTTCCGTATGGAGATGGTTTTTTCTTGTTTGCTGGGTTGGAGATTGATCAGTCAACTCCGGCCTTTGACAAGGCGATCGCCGCCATCGAGGGATGGGCAAAATATGAATCCAAGAAGCGAAGCACGTAAAAGCACTTGCCTTCTAACAAACGGATGAACGGGACGCAGAGAACTTTATAGGCCTTGCAAGATAGATTTTAGGCCGCGCCAGTTACCCGCAACGTTACAGATCAGACCAACGTAACAAAATGAATAAACACCTACACAGTTCCATTTTTGTTTGCCTGGGGCTATTGCTTTTCCTCGGCTGCGGGACCGGCATCGCCGGTCAATCTGCCCCTCCCCTGCCCTTGAATCCGGTTGCCGGAGATTACACGCAAGAGATCGTAGTGAATGGCCTGAAACGCAGTTACCTTGTTCATGTTTCGGTTAATTACAACAACAAGAAACCAATCCCCGTAGTCATCATGTTCCACGGCGCAGGCGGCACAGGACAAGTCGCAATGAAAGAAACTGGCTGGGACAAAAAAGCCGACCAGGAGAATTTCCTTGCTGTTTTCCCGGACGGCACCCGTCCTGATCCCTCCAAACGCGCACGGTTTCGTGACAATCCCCAAACATGGAACGATGGTTCAAATCGCGCGAATGTCGGCGCCACACAAAGGCGCATTGACGATATCGCTTTTGTGAATGCGTTGATCGACGACCTGATCTCGCGCTTCTCCGTGGACCAGCACAGAATCTATGCAACGGGTTTTTCAAACGGGTCCTCCATGGCGTTCCGGGTTGGCCGGGAGCTTTCAAATCGCATCGCAGCTATCGCGCCTGCATCCGGGAGTGACTGGTTGGACAAACCATCAATAAGCCGACCCATTTCTCTTCTCTATATCACCGGCACTGCTGATTCGCTCAATCCTATGAATGGAGGAGAGCAGAAGTTATTAGGCCGCGTGATCGGCAAAAAACCTTCAGTCCAAGAACAGATTCAGAAATGGGTAGAGATGCTGGGCTGTCCTCGTTCTCATCAGGTGATCATGGATAAAGATGGAGTCAAGGGTATTGCCTACGGTCCATGCAAAGAAGGTTCGGAGGTTGTTTATTACACTATAGAAGGAATGGGCCACACCTGGGCTGGTGGAAAAAGCGTACTGCCTGCATTCATGGTTGGCGCAACTTCGGACAAGATAAATGCGAATGATATAATCTGGGAGTTCTTTCAGAAGCATCCGAAAAAGTGAGAACAATGAAAAAGGCACTCACTCCATCCCCGGAAAAACAATCTCGCATCGTCACCTTTAGCGAGCCGAGCAAACTATTCGCCGGAATGATCGATAAATTTATCCTGCTGGAAGGCAAGGACTACGAGAGCCAGCGTCATGAGGTCTTGCCGAAAACCAATTTCCGGCTCGTATTTACGATCAACACGACGAGACCCGGCCTAGTCTTCCTCGGACCGAACACAAAAATGCGCACCCATCCTCTGCAGGATTACTTTGTCGTCCACTTTCTTCCGGGAATGATGCCGCACTTCGCAGACCTCAGGCCCACGGATTTGACGGAAAAGTTTATCCCGTTGCGGAACGTATTAGGGACTGAGACATCGACCCTTGTCGATACAATTGAATCCACGAAAAACTTTGAAGCGCGCCAACAATTCATGGAGGAATTTTTCAGACGATCACGGCTTGAAGCTGCCTTTCGTGAAGGGCCGCATACAAATGCCGTTCAGATGGTCCGGTCCTGCCACGGACAAATTACCGTGAACGAGCTTGCCAAACAATTGGGCTCAAATATTCGGACAATCGAGAGAATTTTCCTTGACCGTGTCGGGCTGACGCCAAAAAAATTCATACGTCTTATCCGGTTTCAATATGCGCTGCAAAAAATCCAGCGCAACGATTCATTCACAAACCTTGCGGACCTGGCGTACGATTGCGGATATACGGATCAGTCTCACCTCATAAAAGATTTTAAGTCCTTCTCTCACCGCTCACCAAGCCGTATCTAATACAAACGCAATAGTAACTGTTACATTCCTACGGAATCCCCCTCTCCCTACCCTCTCCCCGCTGGGGCGAGGACAAAGGTGGCAAGACCCTGTCGCGTTTTTACAATACAAATTTCCCCGATTCGATATACTATCGCTGCATAACAGAATAACGAAAGGAGTTGTTCTATGGAATGTGGCAAGATGTCGACCTCTGCAGCTATGATTCTGTGCGTATTCTGTCTCTGCTTTACTGGAGCCTGCGACACCGCGGTTAAAGAAGAAACAACAGCAACAGTCGAAAAATTAATTGTTTCTTTTGTGGACCCTATCTGGGACGGCATTCGTATTCCCGCAGGACAACAATGCACAGCCTATGGTGGAAATGGAGCATCTCCTCGTTTATTAATAAAGAACATTCCTTCTGGAGCGAATGTTCTTATCATGGAATATAGCGATAAAACGTATCCACCAATGGATAATGGCGGCCACGGTGTTATAGGGTGTAGACTTCATCGAGGGACCAAAGAAATAACCATACCTTCTATTGCGGCACGGGCTAAGGATTTACCGGAGGGATTTTTCCTGGTGGCTCCCATGGATACTCCGTATGCGGCCCCTTGTTCTGGAGGAATCGGAAATTTATACTATGTAACCGTAAAAGCGGTTTATGAGGCGCCACAAGGAAAAGAGTCAAAGCTTTTGGCTAAGTCAGTAGTAAATCTTGGCGAATATTAAAATAAAAAAGGAGAAATACAATCATGCATTCTGATCAACGCTCAGCGAAGTTTCAGCGCTTATTTGCTACCTTAAAAAATCCTTGGATAGATAAAACTATTGCCCTCATTGCGGTATTGCCGTTTATCTACGGGATGTATATGCGCCTACACAGTGGGGACTTGAACATCCCTCGGGTAACGGTTGCAATGCAATCGTTACTGATCATAGCAACAATGCTGGTGCGCAGAGAACCGGTGCGTATCACACCCAATCCCTGGTTCTGGCTATTAGCCTTCCTCGGCACGTATTGGGGATTTGGATACGCTGTCTTTGGTCAGAAAGGAGTAGCCTTAACCCCGATCATGGTTACCAATTCCATTGCAATATTTTCCCTCGCTATTCACGTGTATGCACGGCTCAGTTTAGGCCGGAGCATGGGTTTCGTTCCTGCCCAACGGGTCATCATCACAAGCGGGGCATATCAATTTGTCAGGCACCCAATCTATGCAGGCACTCTTATTTCCCTGGTTTCGTTTGTATTGCGCATGTACTCACCGATCAATGTAGGGTTGGCGCTTATTGGAGGAGGATTACTTGTGGTAAAGTGTTTGATAGAAGAAAGTTTTCTAAAAGAAGATCCGGCATATGCCGCGTACTTCAATCGCGTGCGATATCGGTGGATTCCGGGGATACTATAAAAAGATAATGTGAAGAGGATACAAGAAAAGCGCGGTCAATTAATAAATGTCGGCGTAGCGCTTTGGGACAGCCGGTTGCTATTCTCACCCCTTAGCGACCTTCCCAATAAGATCCTTTATATCCGAAACGCCCTGCTCCAGCATCAATGACTCAATACCCGCAATCACATCAAGCGTGGCGCGGGGATTGATGAAATTCGCGGTTCCAACGGCAACTGCTGATGCTCCGGCAAGAATAAACTCCATGGCATCCTCACCCGTAACAATGCCGCCCATGCCGATGATCGGTATCCGGACGGACTTTGCAACCTGCCATACCAAGCGCACGGCCACGGGCCTGATAGCCGGGCCTGACAAGCCGCCTGTGCAGTTCGCAAGCCTCGGTCTCATGCACCGGACGTCGATGGCCATGCCGAGCAGGGTGTTGATGAGCGACAGCCCGTCGCATCCGGCGTCTTGAGCTGCCTTGGCAAATTCAGTGATGTCGGTAACATTGGGCGAGAGCTTGGCAATGAGCGGCAGTTTCGTGGCCTTGCGGACTGCCGAGAGAAGTTCAAAAGCTGACGTGACGTTCGTGCCGAACACGATGCCGCCTGCCTTCACATTCGGGCAGGAAATGTTCACTTCGAGCCCGGACACGCCAGGGACCCCATCGAGCCGTTCCACAACGCCGACGTACTCTTCGAGGCTGTAGCCGAAGACATTCACGATCACCGCGGTATCGAACTTTCTGAGATACGGCAGCTTCTCGTTCAGGAAAACATCAACGCCGGGGTTTTCGAGCCCAATGGCATTCAGCATGCCGGACGGTGTTTCCCAGATCCGCGGAGGCGGATTGCCCTTGATCGGCTTGAGTGAGACGCCCTTCACGATCACGCCGCCGAGCTTGTTCAAATCAACGAACTCCTCGTACTCCTGGCCGTACCCGAAGGTGCCGGATGCCGTGAGCACGGGGTTTTTGAGCTTTATCCCGGCGAAGTCTATTGAGAGGTTTGGTCGTATTTTTAATTTTGGCTGCATCGTAATCCTTCTATTACACAATGACGAAGGTAGGAACGTACGAAGGAAAGAAGGTACGCTTCAATGACACCACGCCCAACTTCTCACCTTCCTACCCTCTTACCTTCTGATCTTCACCGGTATCTGCTCCGCCCACTCCACATCCCGCGAGTCGAACACCGGCCCTTCCTTGCACGCACGTTTGTACCCGCCGGCCTTCATGGGCACAGAACACCCCATGCATACGCCGAGTCCGCAGGCCATGCGTTCTTCCATCGAGACATAACAGGTGATTGAATGCTCAGCCGCAAGCTTGCTGACTGCCGCAAGCATGGCATGGGGACCGCAGGCATACAGAACGAGATGGGTCTTCTTCTCCATTTTCGTCAGGAACGCGTTCAGGATATCGATGGTGGTTCCCTGTACGCCCATACTCCCGTCATCAGTCGCAACGTGCACGGTTGCGGTATTTTCCCGAATGCGTTTGAGAACTCCTGATGGCGGGAGACAATCCTTATATCGTGAGCCGACGAAAAAATGCGCGTGAGAGCCGACACGCTGCGACAAAAACTGTAACGGAGGGAACCCGCTTCCACCGGCCACGAGCACGGGCAGCGCGCCCTTCTCAGGCAAAGGGAACCCTTTTCCGAGCGGACCGAGGAGTTGGAGGTGCTGACCAGTTTTCGCTTTGGTCAGGAGCGTGGTGCCGCGGCCTGCTATGCGATAGAGAATTTCTATAGCTGATTTCGCGATGACGGCTGAGATGCCGAAGGGACGCGCAAGCAGCGGGTCCAGGGTATCGGTGACCCGCAGCATGACGAATTGTCCGGGAAGCGCAGCAGCGGCGATATCCGGCGCTTTGAGCACGAGCCGAAAATACCCCCTGCCCGCTGTTTTGTGCGAGAGTATGGTCGCCTGATGAAGCTTACGAGGCAATCGTGATCTCCTGTATTTCGTATTCCACCGTCTTTGTCGGTGTTTTGATCGTCACCACGTCGCCCACCTTGTGCCCGATCAGCGCTTTTCCCACGGGAGACTGAATCGATATCTTTCCCTTCTTAAGGTCCGCCTCTTCCTGGCCCATCAGCGTGTACTTCTTGATGTCACCGGAGTCCGTGTCCGCCAGCGTTACGGTAGTGCCGAAGACCACCTTCTCATTCGAAAGCTTCGAAATATCGATGATCTGGGAATGTGCCAGCTTTTGCTCCAGCTCCCGCTTTTTAGCATCGAGATGGCCCTGCCGCTCCTTTGCCGCGTGATATTCGGCGTTCTCGGACAAATCTCCGTGGGCCCGCGCTTCTTCGATGTCCCTGATGTTCTTGGCCCGCTCCACTTTGACGATGCGGTCCAGTTCCTGCTTGAGTTTGTCGTAGCCTTCTTTGGTCATGGGGATCTTCTGCGTCATGATGTATGATACTCCTGGATGGATTTCACTTGTATGTGGTTTTTCTTGATTGCCGCGATGCCATGCACCGCTGCCTTGGCCGCCGAGAGCGTTGTGAAATAGGGTATCCCCTTCATCAGCGTCGTGCGTCTGATGGAATAGGAATCTTTCTGCGACTGCGCGCCGTAGACCGTATTGATCACGAAATCCACTTTCAGGTCCGTTATCTGGTCGACAATATGCGGCCTGCCCTCCATCACTTTGTTCACCGTCTCGACCGTGATCCCCTGTTTTCTGAGGAACTCCGCAGTGCCTCGCGTCGCTACGAGCGAGAAGCCCATGTTCTCGAGCCCCTGCGCCACTTCAATCAGGCCCTGCTTGTCTTTGTCCTTCACGCTCAAGAACACTCTCCCGGACAAAGGCATGGGATTGCCCGCGGCAATCTGTGATTTGGCAAAGGCCATGCCGAAGTCCGTATCGATTCCCATCACCTCGCCCGTGGACTTCATCTCCGGCCCGAGCAGTGTGTCTACGCCGGGAAACTTGGCAAAGGGGAAGACGGCTTCCTTTACCGAGATGTGCTTGACGATCATCGGCTTGGTAAAGCCGAGTTCCGCGAGCGACTTGCCCCCCATCACTTTGGCGGCGAGCTTGGCGAGCGGCACACCGATGGCCTTGCTCACAAAGGGCACGGTACGCGACGCCCGGGGGTTAACTTCGAGCACATAAATCCGCCCCTCTTTCACTGCGAACTGTATATTCATAAGGCCGATCACGCCGAGTTCGAGCGCGAGCGCCCTGGCCTGGGTATCGATCTCCTTGATGATATTCTTCGGAAGAGAGAACGGCGGGAGTGAACACGCGGAATCTCCGGAGTGCACGCCGGCCTCTTCGATGTGCTCCATGATGCCGGCAACGACCACCATTTTACCGTCTGAGATCGCATCCACGTCGATCTCGATGGCGTCTTCGAGATACTTGTCAACGAGCACCGGCCGCTCGGGCGATGCCTTCACTGCCCGCGTCATATAGTCCCGGACGCTCTCCTCGTCGTAAACGATCTCCATGGCCCTGCCGCCGAGCACGTAGGAGGGCCGAACCATGACCGGGTATCCGATGCGATTGGCTATTGCGACCGCCTCATCACGAGACGTTGCCGTACCGCTTTCCGGTTGCAGGAGCTTGAGTTTATCCAGGAGCTCCTTGAAGCGTTTCCTGTCTTCAGCCCGGTCGATGCTGTCTGGGGACGTGCCGAGAATGCGGACGCCCTCTTTTTCGAGCGGGACCGCGAGCTTGAGTGGCGTCTGTCCTCCGAACTGCACGATCACGCCCTCAGGTTTTTCTCGATGTATAATATGCAAAACGTCTTCGAGTGTCAAGGGTTCAAAGTACAAGCGGTCCGACGTGTCATAGTCCGTGCTCACGGTCTCGGGGTTGCAGTTCACCATGATCGCTTCAAATCCGTCGTCTTTGAGCGCAAAGGCGGCATGCACGCAGCAGTAATCGAATTCTATGCCCTGCCCGATCCTGTTCGGCCCACCTCCGAGGATCACTACTTTCCTGCGGTTGGTAGGATTCGCCTCGCACTCCGCTTTTCCCGGACCCTGGCCCCTAGACCCCGGACCCTGTATTTGATAAAAGGGTTTCTCATACGTGGAATACAGATACGGGGTATGCGCCTCGAACTCCGCGGCGCAGGTGTCCACGGTCTTGAACACCGGAAGAATGCCGAGTTCCATGCGCGCTTTTCGTACCGCGTCTTCCGTTGTGGAGAGAAGCTTGGCAAGCCTGCGATCCGAGAAACCGTACTCCTTGGCCTTTCTGAGTGGATGGTCGAGAGAGATGGATCGATCAGTCAACAGGCGTGTCCCCTGCTCCCGAATCTCTTTTTCCTGATCCACGATCTGCTTGATCTGGTGCAGAAACCAGGGGTCAATTTTGGAGAGATTGAAGATCTCATCCACGCTCATGCCCAAGCGGAACCCGTCCGCGATATACCAGATCCGTTCCCAGTTCGGGATGCTGATCTTCTCGTGAATGTCGGCCACACCGTGCTCCGCCTCACCGTCTCGATCTCGCCGGGACTCCAGACCGTATCGATCGATCTCCATGGAACGGAGCGCCTTCTGGAACGACTCCTTGAACGTTCTGCCGATGGACATGGCCTCGCCAACTGATTTCATCTGCGTGGTGAGCGTTGCATCGGCCTGGGGAAATTTCTCGAAGGTGAACCGCGGGAACTTTACGACCACGTAATCGATAGTCGGCTCGAACGATGCCGGCGTGGCTTTGGTGATGTCGTTGGTGATCTCGTCAAGGGAAAAGCCCACGGCAAGCTTGGCCGCGATCTTGGCAATGGCAAAACCCGTTGCTTTGGACGCCAGTGCCGAACTCCGCGACACCCGCGGGTTCATCTCGATGACGGTCATCCTGCCGTTAACGGGATTCACCGCGAACTGGATGTTAGAACCGCCGGTGTCCACGCCGATCTCGCGGATGATCTTGAGCGACGCGTCGCGCATAATCTGGTATTCTTTGTCCGTCAGTGTCTGCGCAGGGGCCACGGTGATGCTGTCGCCGGTATGGACGCCCATGGGGTCGAGGTTCTCGATGGAGCAGATGATGACCACGTTGTCGTGCGTGTCGCGCATCACTTCAAGTTCGAACTCTTTCCACCCGACCACGGACTCCTCCACCAGCACCTGGCGGACCGGGCTCGCTTCGAGGCCGCGCGTGATCAGCTCCGTGAACTCTTCGCGGTTGTACGCAATGCCGCCGCCCGTGCCGCCGAGCGTGAACGCCGGACGAAGGATCGCGGGAAAGCCGACTTGTTCGAGAATCTCGTACGCCTGTTCCACCGTGGTGGCAAACCCGCTCTTCGGCACGGAAAGGCCGATGTTCTCCATCGCCTTTTTGAACAGCTCCCGGTCTTCCGCCTTTTTGATGGCTGGCAGCTTGGCGCCGATGAGTTCCACCTTGTATTTTTCGAGCACGCCCGTTTCAGCGAGCGCCACGGCTGTGTTGAGAGCGGTCTGGCCGCCCATGGTCGGCAGCAGGGCGTCGGGCCGTTCACGCTCGATGATCTTCGCGACGATCTCCGGCGTGATCGGCTCGATGTAGGTCCGGTGAGCCATCTCGGGGTCGGTCATGATCGTGGCCGGGTTCGAGTTCACCAGCACGATCTCGTACCCCTCTTCCTTCAGCGCCTTGCAGGCCTGCACGCCCGAGTAGTCGAATTCGCAAGCCTGACCGATCACGATCGGCCCTGCGCCGATGATGAGTATTTTTTTTATGTCCGTACGCTTGGGCATGTAGATCCTTTCAAATACCTATTGCAAAGTGCAAATTGCAAATTTTAAACTTAAAACATCGTTGACTATTTTGCACTTTGCATTTTAACTTTTGCATTGCTACTCAAACTCCTGCATCCATCCGTTTTCCAAACCGTACTTCAGCATGATCTGACAGGCCTCATCATATTCTTCAGCAGTGATCCTGCGCGATAATTCCTTACAACCCTGCGCCTTGTACGCGGGGAAATACTGAGACATGAGGCTGATAGAGACGTCCTTGGAAATTTCCTCCGCAAGAAACTTCATAACCGCTTCCGTGCCGGAAAGCCGGTTGGGCAAAACCAGGTGCCGGATGATGAGTCCGTGTTTTGCAATTCCCTGTTCGTCGACCGAGAGATTGCCGACCTGTCGATACATCTCCTTGACCGCTGCCTGGTTGATCTCGGGATAGTGAATCGCTGTTGAGTAGCGCCGCGCGATTGTATCATCCCCGTAACGCATATCCGGCAAATAGATGTCCACGATTCCTTCAAGCAATTGAAGCGCTTCAACTGATTCATAGCCGCTCGTATTGTATACGATAGGAAGTGTAAAGCCCCGTTCTCGCGCGATACCAAGGGCCTTCAGAATCTGCGGCATAAAGTGCGTCGGCGTTACCAGGTTCAGATTATGACAACCCTGTTCTTGCAGCGACAGCATCTGGCAGGCAAGTTCTCCGGGTGTTCGCTCCGCACCGTTGCCCATTTGGCTGATAGGGTAGTTCTGGCAATACACGCACCGAAGGTTGCAGTTTGCAAAGAATATAGTGCCGGAGCCTTTTGTTCCCGAAATCGGCGGCTCCTCGCCGTGATGCGGACTCGCGCTCGATACGATCGGATTCAGGCCGGACCGGCAGAAACCGAGTTTGTCGTTCTTCAAGCGGTTCACCCCGCATTCGCGGGGACAGACGCGGCAGGATTCAAGGAGACTATAAGCGGCTTCGATCCGCTTGAGTAATTCAGTATCGGCAATCATTCTCTATTCAAAACCTGCTCAGCCACTAAGACTCAAAGACACTAAGAAATCATTGACTAAACTTCGTGTCTTGGTGCCTTCGTGGCAAGTATTTATCCTCAGTTTTTTGCTTTATGCTTCTCCATCATATCGATAAATCTCACAAACAAATACCTGCTGTCGTGCGGTCCCGGCGAAGCTTCAGGGTGGTACTGGACGCAGAACGCTGGCAGCGTCTTGTGTTTAAATCCCTCGCAAGTCTTGTCATTGAGGTTCACATGCGTCATCACAACCTGGTCTTTCACGGTATCCATGTCCACGGCAAATCCGTGGTTCTCCGCCGCGATCTCCACCTTGCGCGTGGTCAGGTCCATGATCGGCTGGTTGCCTCCGTGATGCCCGAACTTCAGCTTGTACGTTTTCCCGCCCAGGGCGAGCCCCAGAAGCTGCTGGCCGAGGCAGATGCCGAAGACAGGTTTCTTTCCCAATATTTTTTTAATGTTTTCGATTGCGTACGTAACCGGTTCAGGGTCGCCAGGCCCGTTCGACAGGAACACGCCGTCGGGGTTCATCGCAAGAACTTCATCTGCGGAAGTCGTGGCTGGAACAACGGTAACATCGCACCCGGCGCTCGTCAAGAGACGGAGGATGTTTCGTTTAATGCCGAAATCATAGGCAACGACCTTATATCTCGTTGCAGGTTTCTTTGCATATCCTTTTTCAAGGTCCCAGTCGCCTTGTTCCCAAGCGTAAGGCTTCTTGCACGTAACAACCTTCGCAAGGTCAAGGCCGCTCATTTTCGGGAGCGCCTTTGCTTTGGTCACAAGACTCCCTGGATCCAGGTCTTTTGTCGAGATCACGCCGGGCTGAGCGCCGAAGTCGCGCAGATGGCGGGTCAGCGCCCGCGTATCGATCCCCTGAATGCCGACGATGCCGTGGCCTTTCAAATACTCGTGAAGTGATTTACTCTTCCGCCAGTTGCTCGGAAAGTCGATATATTCTTTTACGATGAAACCTTCAGCATACGGCTTGGCGGACTCCACGTCCTCGTCGTTCACGCCGTAGTTGCCGATCTGCGTGTAGGTCATGGTGACCATTTGGCCTTTATACGACGGGTCGGTCAGGATTTCCTGATACCCGGTCATGCTCGTATTGAACACCACCTCGCCGGAAGTTTCACCTTCCGCTCCAAAGGAGTGCCCCTCGAATACCAGACCGTCAGCTAATGCGAGAATCGCTTTACTCATTTCCCCACCATTCTTATTTGGATCATTAAAATCTGTCTCTTATCTTGCCGCTGATGTCGATCACTTCCGCGCTCGCCTTGCCGTTGTCCACGGTAACGAGTATATAGTGATTGAAGCCGCCGTTCTCGTCTTTCATATATAGCGGCGCTCCGCCGCCGCCGGTGATCACGTGAGTAATGTTATCCACGGTTTTCCGCTGATACATATGTTCATGCCCCGTGAACACGGCTTCCACTTTGTATTTTACCAAAAGCGCTTCGAGCCGGTCGCGATCCACAGGATGCTTGTCAAGGCTGTCTCCTGCGTGATGCCCCGTGCCCGGATCAGTATACAGGGGATGATGCAGAAAAACGAACTTGTGTCTTTTCTCCGAGCTTGCCAGAACCTTTTCAAGCCACGTGTATTGCTCCCCGGTAATTTTCTTTTCCTGGTCGTCGAGGCAGGAATCCAGCACGACGAAGAGCGAGTTTCCAGCAACAAAGGAGTAATACAATTCGTTCCCCGGAAGATCAACCTGCTCTTTGTAAATCTTTTCGCTTCCAAGGACCTTCGGGTTCGCGTCATGGTTGCCCACGGTCAAAAAGTACGGAACGCTGATCGGCTTCGACATTTCCCAGAACCTGGTCCAGTCTTCTTTACTTCCCGGAGTCGCAATCAAGTCGCCCGTATTCACGATGAACGCAGGCGTGCGCGCCATTGCCTGTGAAATAAGTTTACGATAGATGTCGTCGCCCGAGCGATTATCGCCGAGCACGATAAAGGTAAATTTCCCCTGGATAGCTTCGAGCACGGCGAGCTTCTGCTGGATCTGCTGGTCCTGCGCGGCAAACGAAGAAGATACGGCAAAAACCAACAACAACAAAAGAGTTGGTATCGTTTTACTCCTAACTCCGAACTTCACACTCCACACTAGATTTTCCCTCCCACGATCGTCTGCACAGCCCTGCCTTTGAGCTTCCATCCGTTAAACGGTGTGTTTTTCGATTTGGACTTAAGGCGGGAGGCATCTACAACCCATTTCTCAGCAGGGTTGATGATCGTGATATCCGCATCAGCACCCGGAGAGAGCGTCCCTTTTTTTAGATTGAGCACGGTTGCGGGATTGAGGCTTAGCTTTTTTATTAATTCAGTCAGAGAAAGAACGCCTTCTTCCACGAGTTTCAGCGAAAGTCCGAGCGCGGTTTCGAGTCCCACGATACCGAAGAGTGCAAAATCGAATTCACCGGACTTTTCATCCATGCCGTGGGGCGCATGGTCGGTCGCGATCACATCGATGGTCCCGTCCTTGAGTCCCTGTTTGATAGCGGCGACATCAACAGCGGTTCGGAGCGGCGGATTCATTTTCGCCAGGGTGTTATACCCTTGCACGGCCTCCTCGGTCAAAGAAAAGTAATGCGGACAGGTCTCTACGGTGATTTTTACGCCACGCGCCTTTGCGTCGCGAATAAGCCGAACAGAACCCGCGGCGCTCACATGCGCAATGTGGACCCGCGCTTTGGTCAATTCAGCAAGGGCAATGTCCCGCGCGACCATGATCTCCTCTGCCGCATTCGGAATTCCCCTGAGCCCCAATTCAGTGGACACGGCCCCCTCATTCATAACACCTTTGTCCGAAAGTTTGCTCTCCTCACAATGGGAGATGACGAGCAGATCGAAGATTTTCGAATACTCCATGGCCCGACGCATGATTGCCGCGTTCATGACCGGTCTGCCGTCATCCGATATCGCGACGCATCCCGAGGCGTGCAGTTCCGCCATCTCGGCCAGTTCCTCGCCTTTCGAGCCTTTCGTGATCGCGCCGATCGGGAATACACGCGCGGACGCTTCCCGTGCCTGGTCCAGAATAAAACGCGTGACGGCCTGATTATCGTTCACCGGGTTCGTGTTCGGCATGCAACAGACGGACGTGAATCCGCCGGCTTTTGCGGCAGCCGTTCCCGTCGAGATGGTTTCCTTATACTCGAACCCCGGCTCCCGGAGATGGACGTGCATATCAATCAGACCGGGAACGACAAGCTTGCCTGCAGCGTCGATGATCTGCGCCTTGTCGGGCGACAGAGAACCGGGTTTGCCGAGTTTCTCGATCTTGTTGCTCGACACGAGGAGGTCGAGCTTTTCGTCAATCTTGTTCGCGGGGTCGATGATATGACCGTTTTTAATAAGAATGTTCATAAATAACAGTAGTCAGTAGCCAGGAGTCAGCATGATTTCCGAACCCTGGACCCTGAACCCGACCCCTTTCATTTAAGCTTCCGGCTTGATACCGCCCGAAAGCAGGAACATGATCGCCATGCGCACTGCGACGCCGTTCGTGACCTGATCAAGTATGACCGAAGAATCATCAGCCACTTCAGACGAGATCTCACAGCCCCGATTTATCGGCCCCGGATGCATCACGATCGCATTTTTGTTCGCACGCTCAAGACGGGCCTTGTTCAGACCAAACAGCCTCGCGTACTCTCGCACGCCCGGGAAAAGCCCCGCTGCCTGGCGTTCGAGCTGGAGACGCAGCATCATGATCACATCAGCGCCTTCGACCGCTTTGTCCATATCGTAATAGATCCGGGCTCCCTTGTCCTCGATTCCCGACGGCATCATGGTAGGCGGGCCGCAGAGCCGTACGTTTGCCCCCATGGCCGTAAGCCCGTACAAGTTAGACCGGGCAACGCGGCTGTGGGCTATATCGCCGACGATCGCGACGGTGAGCCCTTCGAGCTTGCCGAGTTTTTCCCGCATCGTGAACATATCGAGCAATGCCTGGGTGGGATGCTCATGAAAGCCATCACCGGCATTGATCACCGAACTCTTCAGCCGGGATGCAAGATACTGCGGCGCCCCAGAGCATGCATGGCGGATGATGATCATATTGCACTTCATGGCCTCGATGTTCCGCGCCGTGTCGAGCAGTGTCTCGCCCTTGACCACGCTGCTGGTCGAGGTCGAGATGTTGACCATGTCCGCCGAAAGACGCTTTCCGGCAAGTTCGAAGGACGTCCGCGTACGCGTGCTCGCCTCATAGAAGAGGTTGATGACGGTCTTTCCGCGCAAAGCCGGAACCTTCTTGATGTCCCGTTCGGACACGTCCTTGAATGTTGCCGCGGTATCGAGGATCAGTTTGATCTCGTCAGCGGTCATGCCTTTGATGCCGAGCAGGTCTTTTGTTTTGAGGGACATAAATCAACCTCTGTGGCAACCACGGATGGATTTGTAGGGGCGGCCCTATGTGGCCGCCCGATTTAGGGCAACCACGCGGGGTTGCCCCTACATCATTCTCCCAGGATCACAACCTTCTCTTCCATGCCGTCCTCGGCCAGCGTCACTTCCACGGTTTCTTTTGCGGAGGTCGGCAGGTTCTTGCCCACATAATCGGCGCGGATCGGCAGTTCCCGGTGTCCCCGGTCCACAAGCACCGCGAGCTGGATGCGCTGTGGCCTGCCGTAGTCCATAACGCTGTTCAGCGCCGCGCGGATGGTCCTGCCGGTAAAAAGAACATCATCGACGAGGACGATGAGCTTGTCCTGAATATCGAACGG
>Ga0075021_10000346_pt1 | contig 25435 bp, 22 predicted proteins | sample ColStrG_CSR_2012_FD_72749 | JGI IMG/M metagenome (GOLD analysis project Ga0075021, IMG submission 72749) | Freshwater sediment microbial communities in response to fracking from Pennsylvania, USA - Cold Stream Run_MetaG_CSR_2012 | ecosystem: Environmental > Aquatic > Freshwater > Creek >...
CTGACTGTGGCGGTCGAGGACCGGCTCGGCGGGGGGATCGCCTTGCATCGCGCGGTCGGGCAGGCTCGGTTGCTGTTGGCCGCGTGTCTGGTGGGGGTGGCGCGGGCGTCGTTGGAGTTCGCGAGCGCGTATGCGACCCAGCGCACTACCTGGGGCACGCCATTGGCCGAATACCAGGGTGTGTCGTTCCCGCTGGTCGAGCTGAGCACCGAGCTGCGGGAGGTGCGCCTGCTGGTGTGGGACGTCGCGGCCCGGCTGGGCGGGCTCGACGACGTCGAGGAGATCGAGCGAAACGTGACGCGGGCGGTGAACCGTGCCTCGTCGCTGGGTCTGCGGGCCACCCGTAACGGCGTGCAACTTGTGGGCGTTCGCGGCATTTCCCGCGATCTGCCGTGCGAACGGTGGTACCGCGTGGCGGCCGTACTGGCGGCGATCGACTTCGACATCCTGCAGACGCCCTTCGGCCTCAACTAGGAGCATCATGCCGATCTCGTTCGACATCCCAGCGGACGCGCAGAAGATGCTCGCGGACATCCGTGACTGGTCGCTGCACGAGGTGCGCCCGCTAGCGCGGGTCGCCGATCGCGAGGAGACGAAGTTCTTCGCGGAAAGCAAGCGCGTCATCGAGTCGTGTCCGTTGGACACCTCGCCGCTGAGCATCCCCGAGTACGGGCTGACCGAGAGGACCTCTGGGAGGAGGTTCCGTGCGTCGAGCGCCGAGGAGGACAATCATGTCCTAGGTGCGCTCGCTATGGAGGCGATGTGTTACGGCGACGGGTGGGCGTGGGGTGCACTGCCACGAAACGCCAACCTGGAGAAAATGCTCAAGGTAATCGGGACGCCCGAGCAGCTCGAGCGATGGGTGACCCCGGAGACGCAGCGTAGTGACTACCAGACGTCCTTCGCTTTTACCGAAGAGGACTGCGGATCTGACATCGCTGCCATCCGGACCACCGCTGTCCGCGACGGCGACGAGTGGGTAATCAACGGCCGCAAGCGATTCAGCTCGCAGGGTGCCGAGGCGACGGTCATGCTCGTCTTCGTCACGGTCGACCGGTCGCTCGGCATGCACGGGCTGCGTGGCGTGGTCATCCCGCAAGAGACCCCCGGAATCCGGATCTTGCGGGCCACCGAGGAACGCAAACTCGGCATGCGGTGCTTGCGCCAGTCGACGATCGAATTCACCGACGTGCGGATCCCGCTGGACTACATGCTCGGCGATCCCGACAACCCGGGGGGGTTCCTCGAGGGGCTCAACGTGCTGAACCGGACCCGCCCATTCTGCATGGCATGGAATGTCGGAACACTAAGGGGTGCAACAGACTTCGTAGCAGACTGGGCCAAGGCGCAGCCCAACGGCTTCAACCCGCGACGGTGGCGGCGGGTGGAGGAAGATCTCGGAGAGATCCGCGCGTCGCTTGACGACATGATGCGGCTGATACTCGACGCCGCGTGGCGCGCCGACCGGGGCCTGCCGCACCGCACCGAAGCCGCGATGGCGAAGTCCCAGGGACCACATATCGTCGACCGTGGTTACCGCAGACTGCTGCAGATCATGGGCAGCGAGAGCTCCTCCGAGAAGTACCTCCTGGAGAAGTGGTACCGCGATGCCGTGCTGTTCGACCTGCTGGAGGGCACCAGCCAGATCCTAAAGCTCACCGTCGCACGCGGGATGTTCGCTGCCGCGAGCAAAGAGATGGGTGGCGCTGCCATAGCCGCGCTCGCACCTATCCCGGCCTGACAACCGCGAAGAATCGCGAGACAGGAAAAGGTTTCATTGAAATTGGAACAAGCGCTGGGATGGGTGGATCCTTACCGGCTACCACGAGGTCATCAGCGCTTGCCGTGTATTCCGCAACGGCGAGACGGTGTCCTGAGCGACCCGATGAGCTCGTGTCACCGCGGCCCAGCGCCGGCGAACCGATGGGAAGTTCAGCCGTGATTTCCGTCGAAAACGCCGCCCGGAACGAACACACCCCGACGGCGGATCCAGCCGCCGACGGCGGCCAATTCGCTGACCTGCGGGCAGAGGTGCGTGCATTTGTCGCCAGGACCCAGATGGAGATCGGCTTCTCGGCGCGCTGCGATTGTTGGATGTCGGCCTGGTCGGCCGAATTCAGCCGCGCGGTCGGGGAACGCGGCTGGATCGGGATGACCTGGCCGACAGAGTTCGGCGGAGGCGGTCGCAGCGAGCGCGAACGACTCGTCCTCAACGAGGAATTGCTGGCCGCCGGCGCGCCGGTGGCTGCGCACTGGTTCGCCGAACGGCAGATCGGTCCGGCACTGATCCGCAACGGGACGGTCGAACAACAACGGCGGTATCTTCCGGGAATCATCGACGGCGAGAGTTATTTCGCCATCGGCATGTCGGAGCCGGAAAGTGGGTCCGATCTGGCGTCGGTGCGGACTAGAGCGCAACGCACCGCCACTGGCTGGCGAATCGACGGGCGCAAGGTGTGGACTAGCCACGCCCACCGCGCACACCACGTGCTCGCGCTGGTGCGTTCCTCACCGCTCGACTCGCGGGCTCGCCACGCCGGCCTGTCGCAGTTCATCATCGACCTGGACGCGCCCGGCGTGCACGTGACACCGATCCGAACACTCGACGGCCGAGCGCATTTCGCCGAAGTGCTTTTCGACAGCGTGGAGGTCAGTGACGATGCGCTCCTGGGCGCCGAAGGCGCGGGATGGCGGCAAGTCACCGCAGAGCTTGCCAACGAGCGCAGCGGACCGGAACGGTTCCTCTCCACCGCCCCGTTACTCTTCGAGCTGATTCGACGCCGCAAGGCGACGGTCGATGCCGAACTCGGTGTGCTGCTGGCCGAACTGCAGACATTGCGGGGCATGGCGGCTGAGGTGGCCGACGCCCTGGGTAAGGGTGAGTCACCGGCGACGCAGGCGGCGCTCGTCAAAGATCTCGGAACGCGGTTCGAGTCGAAGGTGGTGGATGCGGTGCGCAGACTGCACCCCGTGCCGGCGGATCAGAACTCGCCCGACGACCTCACTCGGCTGTTCGCGGAAGCGGTCCTGCATGGGCCCGATGCGACGCTGCGGGGCGGCACCAACGAGATCCTGGGCGGGATCATCGCGCGCTCGATGGTCGCGTCATGAGCAGCGAGGTCCGGCAGGCCTTGGCCGATCTGCTCAGATCGATCCCGGTGCAGCTTGAGGACCCCGATCCCGACGCTAGCGCACGCCGATTGCTGGACCGACTCGACGGCGAGGGTTGGACGCGGGTGGGGCTGGCCGAAGACCTAGGCGGAACGGGAGGCGACATCGGCGCCGCCGCCGCTGTCATCGCGGCTTGTGCCGCGAGCGGACACTTGCTGCCAGTGTCCGACATGGTGATCAGCGCACGGCTCGTCGAGCTCGCGCAGTTGCCGCTGGGGGCGAACTTGCAGTGCCCGCTCGTGGTCGCCGCCGAGGGCCGATCGGATCCGCGGGGACGACTCACCGTGCGCGGATCCCGTGTGCCATGGGCGCGACTGGCCTCCCACCTGCTGGTGTTGCACGTTGATGCCGACGGCGGTGCGGCTCTCGGTGTCGTCGACGCCTCCGGTGTGGAGATCGAGCACGGCCGCAACTTCGTCGGTGAACCCCGTGACAGCGTGGTGCTGGAGGCTCGCCCGCCGATGGTAGCGGCGTCGCTGAACATGTCGATGCCCGAGGCGGCCCTGCAGCTGCGATTGGTGGGTGCGCTCGTGCGGAGCATGCAGTGCGCCGCGGCTATCGAACGAATCGTGGAACTGGCTGTCGCGCATTGCATGGCACGCCATCAGTTCGGCAAAAGGCTGGTCGACTTCCAGGCGGTACAGCAGCATCTTGCGGCCTTGCGCGCCGAAGCCAGCGCCGCCGCTGCGGCCGTCGACCATGCGTTGAGCCGGGTGGGTGGACCGGGCGAGCGGCTGCCCACCGCACCTATCGCTACCGCGAAGGTCCGGACCGCGCTGGCCGCGGGAAGCGCCGCGCGGTTGGCGCATCAGGTGCACGGCGCGATCGGCATCGCTTTGGAGTATCCGTTGCAGTCCTACACCCGGGCCCTGTGGTCGTGGCGCGATGAGTTTGGCAATGAACACGAGTGGGGCTCTACCTTGGTGTCCGCGTTGGCTGCCACGGCCGCCGGGCCGACCTGGGAGTCGTTGACCGCCGTCTAGTCCGCTTAACTCTCACAAGAACGAAGGCAGGTTCCATATGGCTGGCGACTCAGTGCTGGTGTCCCGACACGGTGGGGTGGCGGTGCTGACACTCAACGAGCCGAAGAGCCGCAATGCCATGTCCCCGGCGCTTGTCGCCGCCGTGGCGAGGGCTTTCGACGAAGTGGAAGCCGACGACAGTGTGCGTTGTGTCGTGCTCACCGGCGCAGGCACCGCGTTCTGCGCCGGTGCGCGGATGGATACCCTGCGGGAGGCTGCAGACGGTGACTTCGCTGCGGTGACGAGGGTCTATAACGGTTTCCTGCGGGTCTACCGCTCGCCGCTGCCGACTATTGCCGCGATCAACGGGCCTGCCGTTGGAGCTGGCTTTAACCTGGCGCTGGCTTGCGACATTCGCCTGGCCGATCGCAACGCCGTGTTCGAATCGAGATTCTCGAGCTTGCACATCCATCCCGGTGGTGGGCACGCCTGGTTGCTGGCGCGAGCGGTCGGTCAGCAGCAGGCGACCCTGGCGTGTCTCTTCGATGGTCAGTGGGACGCGCAGGCGGCAAGGGATGTTGGTCTGGTCGCCGACATCTACCCCGAAGGCCAGGTGCTCGCAGCGGCCGTCGAGCTGGGTCGACGTCTGGACGGGCACACCGCGACCTTCGTCCGCAGGCTGGTCGCCACCTTGCGTCGATCGCTGGTAGTCGCCGACCACGCGCAGGCGCTGGCCGAGGAAACCGCCGATCAGCAGTGGTCCACTACCCAGCCGGAATTTCGTGCCGGCTTCGCGCGGATCGAAGCGCGCATAGCGGGAAACGTTAACCGATAGGTAGGTTGCCCGGTAATTCCGGACGCGGTGTCCGTGCGGTCAGACCGCAAAGGTCCCGTCTTCGGACGATTGATCCCGTATTCCAACGATTTATCGTTGTCTACGCGCCGCAGGTGGTCTATCCAACTAAAAATGCGCTGATCACACTATGTTGCGGCGCGGTGCGACCACCGCATCATCCAGAACGCGCCGCAACACCTCGACGGCATCGGCCAGCACCTTGCGGTCCGCGAGCCCAAGGAGGGCCAGCTGCGGTTCGATCGCCGCAACGCGGTCTGCGCGCACCGCGTTAAGCGTGCGGATCCCTTCCGCCGTGATGCGGATGCGGACCACCCGGGCATCAGCGGGGTCGACGGTCCGAGCGACCAGGGCTGCCTCCTCGAGCCGTCGCACCTGCGTGCTCATCGTCGGTTGCGAACAGTGATCGACGGCGGCCAGGTCGCCGAGCCGAGCGTCTCCATGGGCTTCGATATTGGCCAGCAGCCTGGCCTGCGCCGACGGAAGCGACATCGGGATGCGCTGCGTGCCAAACCGATAGAGGCGCGCGACCACCGCGAGCAGATCTGCTCCCAGGCCCGGGTGTGGCCCATTGTTTGCTGCGTCGCCCGTCTCTGCGTACTTGGCGGCGGCTGCTAAATCCATGCCCCCATAATTGCATCGATTTACTATGTGAGGCGGAGTAGTCACTACTCCTGGTTGGGCGCCCGCATGGACGTACTTTCGCGGACCACAGAACCGCAGGCAGCCTGCGCGCCCGGCGATAACGCGATTACCGGTGCGCGCGGGATCGACAGCCCCGACCGGTCGAACCCCGCTGCATTAACACGCTGAGCTGGTCCAGTTCACCATGGGGCGCTCAAGTTGCGCGACGTTGCGCCCGCGCTTCGGCGGATTGTTATCGAGCCAACCCCGGATTACACGCGCCTGGTTGTGCGAACGAAACTGATCGCGCGCGAGCGGCGACCGCACAAGTTTCATCGTCAACGTAGAAGTTGACAGCTGCGATGAAACGGGGCAAAGTTTAGGCGCTGGGTGCGCAAGTCCGCGCCCCGAGTCATATACGAACACTGGAGCTCAAGTTGGAATTCGGACTGCTCTACGAATGGCAGATGCCGGCCGGCGTCTCGCGAGCCGACGAGTCCCGGCACTTTCTTCAGATGATGGAGCAAATCAAGTTTGCCGAGGAAGTGGGATTCACCTCGGTGTGGTCGGTGGAGCACCACTTCCTGGAATCGTTCTCGCACGCGTCTGCGCCCGAGGTACTGCTGTCGTGGATCGCCTCGCAGACGTCGACCATTCGCATTGGCCACGGAGTACGGCTGCTGCCTTACCCCTACAACCACCCCATCCGCGCTGCGGAGCAGGCGGCGACCCTGGACCTGCTGTCTGGTGGTCGCCTCGAGTTTGGCAGCGGCCGGTCAGCCACCGCTGCTGAGCTTGGTGGCTTCGGCATCAATCCGGCTGAGACGCGCGACATGTGGCGGGAGTCGCTGGAGCTGATCCTGAAGGCCTGGAAGGAACCGGTCGTGGAGCACCACGGCAAGTACTTTGACCAGGTGCCGCGGCCGATGGTGCCCAAACCGCTGCAGTCGCCGCATCCGCCGTTGTGGATGTCCTGCACAAGTCCCGAGTCGCACGAGGTCGCTGGTGCGCTCGGCCTGGGTCTGCTGTCGTTCACCCTGGCGCTGTCCTTCGACGAGGTAGCCTCCCGCATCGCCAAATACCGCGAGCGGATCAAGACGGCGACCCCGATCGGTGATTTCGTGAACAACCAGACCGCGGTGTTCACCATGGCCCACTGCGCTCCGACCAGGGCGCTGGCGCGCGAGCGTGCCGAGGCAGGCGTCATGGGTTACCAGCACGACCAGATCGCGCTGCTTACCTCGCTGATCCCGGAACTGAAGGCCGACAGCTCTTATGACTATTACAGTCGGTTCGTCGGCGTCGATTACGACAAGTTCACCTACGATTACCTCGACAGCAGAAACATGATTCTCGTTGGCGACCCGGATCGGTGTATCGAGCTGGCCAAGCAGTATGAGTCGATCGGTGTCGACCGTCTTCTGCTCTTCGTCCAATACAAAGACATGCCGCACGAGCACACCATGGATGCCCTCAAGCTGTTCGGCGCCGAGGTGCTGCCCGCCTTCAGCTGAGTCGGCCCGCTCTACGAGGAGGTAGGTCGATGATCAATCTTGCGGGCAGCGCGGAGAGGTTTGCAGCCCGAAATCCGCACGCTCCCGCGCTCATCGATCCGTTGGCGGGCGTGACCCGAACGTTCGGCGAACTCAGCAGGCGGGTTGATCTGCTCTCCGGCGCGCTTTTCGATGTCATCGGGGTCCGCCCCGGCACGCGGGTGGCAGCGCTTTCGCGCAATTCGCTCGAGATGGTCGAGCTTTATCTCGCGTGCGCGCGGACCGGTGCAATGCTGTTCCCGCTCAACTGGCGATTCTCGCCCTCGCAGGTCGCGGCCGCGCTGCGCGATGCGACACCCGCCGTCGTATTCTACGGAGCCGAGTTCGCCGACGTCGTCGACACGATGCGGGCGCAGATTGACGTGACGTGGATCGAGTGGGCAACCAACAAAGACACCGAATACGAGGATCTGCTGGTTCGGGCCAGCGGACGGATCGACACGGTCCGGCCGGATCTACCGCAGGAGGCTTCGCTCGTCCACCAGCCCTATCTCGCAGTCTCCACAGGTGGGACGACGGGAATCCCGAAGAGCGCGGTCCACACGCAATACAGCTACGGCGCATGCGTTCTGGATTACCAGGCTGCCGCGCGGATAGCGGAGACAGACGTCTACTTGATGCTTGGCCAGTTCTTCCATGTCATCGGCTACATGTCACTCGCGTACCTGATGCTGGGCCGCCCGGTAATCGTCACGAACTTCGACGCTGACGGCATCATCGACCTGATCCGATCGGAAAATGTCAGCGGTTTTATGGCGATCGCGACGATGCTGCCGCGGCTGATCGGTGCATTAGAGAAGGATGGCGGCTCGACGCCATCGGTGCGCCAGGTCGAGTACGGGGGCGCACCGATGGGTGCGGAGACTATTCGTCAGGCGGGCGAGCTTTTCCAGGCAGGCTTGCTCCAAGCGTGGGGAATGTCCGAGTTCGGTCCGGGCAGCTACCTCGGACCGGAGGCGCACCGGCGGGCGCTGAGCGGTGAGCGCCCCGAGCTGCTGCGTTCGTGCGGCAGCGCAGCGCTGCTGAGCACACTGGCGGTGCTGGACCCGGATGGCAATCCTGTCGCGCGTGACGGTGTGACGATGGGTGAGCTGTGCCACCGCGGGCCTAACAACATGGTCGGATACTGGAACAACCCGAGCGCTACGGCCGAGCTGATCCGTGACGGCTGGATCCGTACCGGGGACGGCGCGACATGGGACGATGAGGGATACTTCTTCATCGTCGATCGCATCAAGAGCATGATCATCTCGGGCGGGGAGAACATCTTCCCCAGTGAAGTCGAGCGCTGCCTGGGTGATCATCCTGAGATCGCCGAGGCAGTGGTCCTCCCCGTCCCAGATGGGCAGTGGGGAGAACTCGTGAAGGCGGCCATCGTCCGGGTACCCGGCTCTGCGCTGAGCGAGGAGCAGGTCAAGAACTACGTCGGTGAGCGGCTGGCGTCGTATAAGAAACCCCGCATCGTGGAGTTCTTCGACCAGCTACCCATGACACCGACTGGCAAGGTCAACCGAAAGCTTCTCCAGTAGACCGGCGCGTTCATGGGCGCGGAGCAGCTCACATTTGCAATCCCGGGCGGCCAGTTTATCCACCTGCGCGCGGCGAGGCATCGCCCTTCTCGATGTGGGCAACGACCACCGTGCCGGCCGGATCCATCCACCCTTTGGATGCCGCGTTCGCGAGCATGCGCTCAAAATCCTTCTGCCATTGCTGCGAACGGGCCTCGGTGTGTCGCCTGAGCCATTCGACGTTGATCGCCGCCTCATCGCCGTCGAGGCGGCCGGCGCCGGCGGACATCGGCGAACTGGCGACCAATCCGGCTGAACAGTCTGCGGGTACCCGCACGCTAAACCGGGCCAGGTCATCCTCACCACCGAGAGTCACGACGGCCGTTTGGTTCTGACCACATTTCACGTCGACGAAACAATCGTCCGATTTCTGACTACGTCCACTGTCCAGTCACCACGCATCGGACTCGACCACTTCCAGTACAACACCTACCGGCGAGAACTCAGGAATAGGCGCTACTCCGTTTCTCCCACGGCCCCGCTGTGCATTAGGACATGGTCAGCCCGTCGGAGACTCGCCGCATCGGGCGGGATCACATACGCAGCGCCTTGAGGCCGTTCGCGATCAGCGGCGCCACCGTCTGGCCGACCCGGTCCGAAGTCTCCTCGGAGGCTTGGGCCGTGCGCTTGCCCGATCCGGTGTCAGCGGCCATGCGTCGGCGGAAATCGATGCCTGCGGCGATGATGGCGAGCTTGAAGTACGCCAGCGACATGTAGAACTCCCAGTGCGGCAACGTCTGCCCCGACACCACCGAGTAACGATGCGCCAGCTCGTCGGCTGACGCCAGCAGCGGTGAGGTCCAGGCGGCGTGCTCATTGATGATCAGATCCAATGCCGGGTCGCGGTAGACGCACATCAGCGCGACATCCGACAGCGGGTCACCCAATGTGGAGAGCTCCCAATCCACCACGGCGCGAACCACTGTCGGGTCATCGTAGTCCAGGATGACGTTGTCGATGCGATAGTCGCCGTGCACGATCGAAGTCCGTGTCTGCTGCGGAATCGATTGTGAAAGAAGGCTTGTCAAGTGTTCCACGTCGTCGTCGCGATCGTCGTCGGGTAGCCGGACATGCTGCCACTGCGAACCCCAACGCCGCACCTGGCGTTGTAGATACCCGCTCGGCTTGCCGAAGTCGCCGAGGCCGACAGCCTGCGGATCCACCGTGTGCAGACCAGCCAGCACCCGGATCAGCGCGGCGACGCAGCCATCGATCGCGTCGGCCCCGCCGATTGCCTCGAGGTCGGCGCGGCTGCGAACCACTCGGCCCCGCACGTAGTCGACCATCTGGAACGGCGCGCCGAGCACCGAATTGTCGTCGTGCATCGTGACCACGCGCGCCACCGGAACCGGGGTGCCGGCCAGCGCGGCGACCACCCGGTACTCGCGGGCCATGTCGTGTGCCGACGGGGTCAATCCGCGCAGTGGCGGACGCCGCAGTACCCATGTCGCGGTGTCATCGAACACCAGGAAGGTCAGGTTGGAGCGACCGCCGCCGATCAGCTCTGCGCGCAGCGCACCGGCCCGGGGAATGCCGGTCGCACGCAGATGCCGGTCCAGCGCGGCGAGGTCGAGTCCGTCGAGGGAAGTCACCGGCCCTGGGTGGCGCGGCGAGTTGGTCACAAGCATGACAGTACAACTTTCATCATCAACGTAGAAGTTGATGAGTTGGCAAGGGACCGGGCCTCACGTTTGGGTTTGCTCCTTGAGCAGCCGCTTGCTGACCTTCCCGGTCGGCGTCAGCGGAAGCTCACCGGCCGCGACGATTCGAATCGTCGTCGGCACCTTGTAAGAGGCCGCGCGTTGGCGGATCCACGTCTGCACGTCGCGCCCTAGCCGGCGGCGCTCCTTTGGTGGGACGGACGAGACAAGCACACATCCCACGGATTGGTCACCCTCCGGAGTGGCCAGGCCGAAGACGAACGCCTCGTCGATCATGTCGTGTTGCACGAGCAGCAACTCGATCTCCATCGGCGAGACGTTGATGCCCTGCACCTTCATCGTGTCGTCGCGGCGTCCGAGGTAGTGGAGTCGGTGGTCGGCATCGATCAGCCCGATATCCCCGGTGCGAAACCAGCCGTCGCGGTCAAAGGCGCGGGTGGTCGTGTCGGCGTCGTCGAGGTATCCGGGAGTGATCAGCCCGCGAATCTGGATCTCGCCTGCCACGTCGGTCGGCGCCACGGCGCCGTCGGCGACGATGCGTAATTGCTGAGTGGGCAGCACGGTGCCTTGGGAGCTGATGCGGACTTCGGCGGGATCGGTGTGCGCGGTCATCGTGGAGTGACCGTAACCCTCGGTCAATCCGTAGGCATTGCAGACCTGTTGCACGCCAAGCACTTCCATCGCAACGTGCAGATCCTCGGGGGTCGCGTTGGCGGTGCCGGTCCGCAGCGAGGAGATATCGCGTAGCGGCAGATCCGCGCACAGGGCAAGGGCACGGGTCACCGGCGCGACGCCGTAGTAAACGGTGCAGCGATGGCGTTCGATGAATTCCAGTGCCGACGCTGCCTCAAACCTCTCCTGCACGCACAGCGTCGCGGCGTGTGTCAACGCGTTGGGCAGCGCGTTTGCGCAACCGAAGACGAAAAACAGCGGCGACGCAAACCAGAACCGATCGCCGGCCGAAACGCCCTGCCGCTCGCCAATGGCATGGCCGGTTCGCACCAGTCCGCCCTGGGTGAGGCGTACTGCCTTCGGCTCGGCCGAACTGCCGCTGGTGAATACCACCAGAGCGTCGGCCGCCTCGGCGGCGGGCGACTTAAGCAGGGCGGCTATCGGGTCGCCGGGCCCCAGGGCGGGCGCCAGCCCAACGGGTCGGGCAGCGCCCGCGGGCCACAGCAACGGCTCGATGTATCCTGCAACGTCAAGCCCGGCAGCCGCCGACGCCGATTCGAACCCGAAAATCTCGGTCTGGGTGATGATCGTGCGCAGGCCCGCGCGGCGGGCCACCGAGGCGAGCTCATCGCGGCGGTACCAGGTGTTGAGCGGGACCACGCTCAACCCCGCAGCGTGCGCACCGAACAGTGTTGCGCACCAACGCAGTCCATTGGGAAGCAGTATTCCGATGCGCTCGCCGGGCTGGAATCCGAGCGCTGTGAAACCGGCGGCGAGGTCTGCGCACAGCGAAGCCATCGCGCGGTAGGTGAGCTCGCCATCGTCGGCGACAACGAAACTCCGGTCGGGCAGCGCCTCGGCGACAGCCGCCAGCACGGCGGGTGTTGTCGCTGCACCTAGCTGGTCGAATCGGTACATGGATCACGGCCTCCTGTCGCTGGCGGAGCACCTCAGAGGCTATGCTTCCAACACCAGTGTTGACAACTACGAGGGGACTTGGAACAGTCGGCCCGGTGAGCGTTCCTGACATCGTCCGATACGTGCAACCGGGTGACATGATCACGGTGGCGCAGGTGCTCGGCGAGCCGACGCCGCTCGTTGAAGAATTAATCAGTCACGCAGACCATCTCGAGGGCGTTCGGGTGTTCGCGGGCATGAGCCTCACCAGTGTGCTGACCCGCGTGCCCCCTGGTGTTCAGCTGGTCTCGTCGGTGGGTATGGCGCCCAATTCCCAGCTCATCGAGGCCGGGCGGATGGAGTTGATTCCCTGCCACATGTCGCAGTTGCCCTGGTTGCTTACCGACGGTCCACTCAAAACAGATGTCGCTCTGGTACTGGTCAGCCCGCCCGACACGGATGGTTACTGCAGTCTTGGCGTCACCTCGGATTACGCGTGGCATGCCGTGCACGCGGCCCGCGTCGTGCTCGCCGAGATCAATGACAATGTTCCGATAGTTGCCGGCGACACCAGGATTCACTTGTCGCAGTTGGCTTGGTCCATGCGGACCAGCCGCCCGTTGCCCGAATACCACCGCGCAACGCCGACCCAACTCGAATTACGGATTGCGCAGAACGTGGTCCGCTACGTCCACGACGGCAGCTGCCTGCAAATCGGCATCGGCAAGCTCGGCGAGGCGGTGCTGCAGTCCGTGTCCGATCGACGCGCGCTCGGCGTCCATGCCGGCATGGTCGGCGACACGGTGCTCGAGATGATGCGGGACGGCGTGATCACGAATAGCGCCAAACAGCGCGACCGGGGACTGGCAGTCGCGGGATCCATCCTCGGCTCAGCGCGAGCGCTGGCGTTGGCCGCACAGGAGCCAAATTTGCGTTTGCTTTCCATTGCCCAGACGCACGACCCGGCGCGGATCGAAGCGATGTCGAACTTCGTTTGTGTCAACTCGGCGCTGGAGGTCGACCTGCTCGGACAGGTCAACAGCGAAACCGCGGGCGGACGCTACGTCGGTGCACTCGGCGGTGCGGTGGACTTCCTGCGCGGTTCGATCCGGTCGGTGGGCGGCCACTCGATTGTGGCACTTCCGAGCACGACGCCGAAAGGACGTCCGCGGATCGTGCCCCGGGTGGATCACGTATCCGCGCTGGGCAGCGACGTCGACGTCATCGCCACCGAGCACGGGGTAGCGGAGATCCGAGGTCTGACCAGGGCCCAGCGGGCAGAACGAATCATCGACATAGCTGCACCCGAGCAACGCGAGTCGCTGCGAAAAGCCGCGGCCGACGCGGGATTCTGAGGAAATTGCGAACGATCCGGCTGGCCCGGCGGTGATGCTAGTTGTTGCCGAACCCGTTCAGGAAGATCTCGGTGTAGGTGTGCGCGACCTCTTTTGGGCTCCATTTGATGTTCGGCCGAAACCAGCGGTGCATCCAGTTGATCATGCCGAACAACGCGAGCGCGGACAGCTCGACGGGAAGGTCTTTGCGCAGTGTTCCATCACGTTGTCCCTTACTGAGAATCGAATGCACCAGCGACTCGTAGGTGCGGGTGCGTGCGATGACGTCGATCGACCACTCGCTGTCCTGTCGGGCAATTCGGCCCAGGTCCTCAATGTAGACGTGCATGTGTGGATAGTTGTCGGCGTAGGAGTTGACCATTGCCTGAATCAGTGCGCTGATCTTCTCCCGCGTCGAGGCGCGGCTCGCTTTGACCGCCTGCGCAGCCTCGATATCGCGACCGAGCGCCGCGCGCACGATCTCTTGTAATAACTCTTCCTTGCTGCCGACGTAGTAGTAGAGGGAGGCCCGGTCTGTGCCCATTGCCGCAGCGACGTCGCGTAGTGTCGCCGCCTCAAAGCCGCGATCGCGGAACACGTGCGCTGCCGCCTGGATGATCTCCTCGCGACGTGACAGATAAGCCGCACTGCCGTCCTCCAGTGCGGCTTTACGACGGGCATCGATACCGCTTTTGGGCATCCGCTGACTACCTCCATCCGACAACCATCAACCGCCGAATCCGGCGCGCATGCGATGCCTGTCGACACGTGGGTTGACGCTGGGTCACGCTACCATTCGGCCGACGAGGGGTGTTTTAGCAACGCTGGTGGCGGGTAGGTCAGGAGCCGAAGAACAGCTTCTGCGCGTTGGTTGCCAGGAATTTCATGAAACGGTCGGAGTCCCTGAACGGCAGAGCACACGCCTCGCGCATGCAGCGCTCGTGGGTGAGCAGGGGATAGTCACTGGCGAACATCACCCGGTCGGCACCGCGGGTGTTCGCGTAGTCGATGATCGCCCGCGGAATGTGCTTCGGCGCGATGGCGGAACTCATGTAGTGGATCTTCGGCCACTTGACCATGAGCTTTACGCAGATATCGACCCACGGCTCTCCGCCGTGGGCCAGCACGATCGTCATCTCGGGGAAGAACGCGGCCACATCATCGACAGGCAGCGGGTCCTGGTACTTACTCGGGACCTGCGGGCCCGGAAAGCCCACGTTGAGCCCTACGGGAACACCAAGCTCGATGCACTTGGCATACACAGGGAAGTAGGCCGGATCGTTGTAGAACAGCCGAGTCTGCAGACCGAGCATACGAATGAGCCGATACTGGTCGGAACGAACGAGTTCTTCGACAAGACGCACGGCACCCATCCCCAGGCGTGGATCGACCACGTGGGAGAGCCCAAACCGCTCCGGATATTTGTCCCTCGCGGCGACCACCCACTCGCGGTCCCCCTCTCCGGAGTAGCCCGAGCACAGCAAACCCTTCTCGATGCCGGCTTCGTCCATCTCATCGATGAGCTGCTCGAGGGTGGTGCCACGCTCCATGCGTTCACGCAGCCCGGGAAACAGATACGACACATCGTTGTCGTCGGACAACAGGCCGAGATTCGGATTGATCCAGGCATCGACGATACCGCCGGGCAGGTCGAGCACCGTCGCAGTCTACGGCGGAGTTGACACCCCAGTCAACGTCTGCGTTGAGCGTCGAAAATATGAGTCAACGCCAGAGTTGACAACTGGTCGATAGCTGGGGCATGCTGCCGCTGAAGGGCATAGCTGTCGTGAGATGGAGGTTGACAATGAAGTTCCACTTGATCCAGCCGGGCATGATCGGCCGGAAAACCGAAATCGAGCAAGGGATGGCTGGTCAGAACAAGGAGCTCTACCAGCGCTACTTGGAAGAGATCCGTGGCTACATCCGGTTGGCCGACGAGCTGGGATACGCCAGCTACGGCCACAACGAGCACCACCTTCAGATCGAGGGGTTCGAAATCACGAACCATCCCGGCATGTTCAGCCTCTTCGTTGGGCTGCATTCCAAGCGGATGAGGGTCTCGACCCTGGGTTACGTACTGCCGACACACAATCCGGTTCGCGCCGCCGAGGAGATCGCCACCCTCGACCACATGCTCAAGGGCCGGCTGAACGTCGGCTTCACCCGCGGGTACCAGAGCCGCTGGGTGGGTTCCTACGCCGCGGTTCCCGGAGTTAATGCGACGACGCCCGACCTGGCCAAGAGTCGCGACGATGTCGACACGATGAACCGCGAGATCTTCGAGGAATCCCTGCAGATCGTCAAGACGGCATGGCTCAACTCGACGTTCAGCTACCAGGGGAAGTACTGGCAATTCCCGCCGAAGACCGGCCTGACGGGTCACCCCGCCTACGAAAAGTACGGCGCCGGCATGGGCGAGGACGGCATGGTGCACGAGATCGGCATAGCGCCACGCTGCTATCAGGATCCGCACCCGCCGCTGTACGGCGCGTTCGCGCACAGCATGCGCACCATCGACATGTGGGCGCGTGAGGGCGGCAAGCCGATCGTGATGGCCAACCAGATGGAGTTCTGCGAGGCGCTGTGGGGCCGGTACATCAAGACCGCCGGCGAGGCCGGCCGCGACGTGAAGCCCGCGGATGCCGCCGCGTGGGGTGGGGTGCTGATGCTGGGCGCCGACAACGACCGACTCCAGCAGATCAAAGCCGACCACGACTGGTACTGGAACACGTTCTTCCTGCCCTTCGGCCAGGGCTACGCCAACTGCCTCATCGGTGATGTGGACGAAGTCTCGCGCCAGATCGAGGACGCGCAGAAGCGACTCGGTTTCACCGAAATGTGGTTGCAGTTCGGTCAGGGCCACCTCGATCCCGAGGAGAACGAGGAGATGCTGCACACGTTCGCCGAGAAGATCTTCCCGCGGTTCTCGGAAAAGGCCGAGGACGGGACCTGGGTCTGATCGACTCGGCGATGCGATGAGTCTGGCTCGGGACTTGAAGGCGTCGGCGCTCACTCGAGATGAGCGGGGCGTCGTCACTTACACGCTGGACGATCTCGCGACCCGCAACGCGGTGAGCACAACGATGCTCGCGGACCTCGATCGAACCCTGGCGGCCCTCGCCCAGGACGCATCGGTCCGGGTCATCGTCTTCACCGGGGCCGGTAACACGTTCTCGTCGGGAGCCGACCGCTCCGAACTTGGCGACCCGGCGACGATTGAGAAGACGACATCGTTGCTGTCGTCGGTCCTTACCCGGATCGACGATTCGCCGGTCCCCGTCGTGTGTCGGGTCAACGGCGCGGCCTTCGGCGCGGGCTTGGCCATCGTCGCGGCCGCCGACATCAGCATCGCGGCCGCCGACGCCGTCTTCGGACTGCCCGAGGTGCGTTTTGGCCTGGTCGCCGGCCCGGCCGCGGCGGCCTGTATGGCCCGGATAGGGCAGACGGCTGCCCTGGACCTGCTGCTGACCGGCCGTCGCTTCGGAGCCCGCGAGGCAGACCTGATGCATCTATTGTCCGCGGTGGTCGAACGCCCGATGCTCGACGAGACCGTCGAGGCGCGCGTCGCCGAACTGCTGCTCGGCGATTACGACGCACTCTCCGTGACTCGCCGCCTGACCCGGGCGCTGTCCGGACCCTCGATGGCCCAGCGGCTGCAGGCTGTCCGTGCGGCGGCGGAGGCCGAGACGCCAGGGCGGGATGGGTATCAACGGCGCGGCCTGGCCCGGGGTCCGGTGCGCGACGTGGACTGGCGTGATGTGCCGGCGCGACCCGACCGCGCGCTGCCGACCTCCGAGCTGCATCCAGGCCTGCGCGGCGAGCTCCTTCCGCTCGGGCCTGTGGTGGTGACCGTCGGCACGTTCGACGGTATCCACCACGGGCACACTGCGATCATCAGCCGTGCGGTGACCCGCGCCCGAATTCTCGGGCTGCCCAGTGTGCTGCTGACGTTCGATCCGCACCCGGCCGAGGTCGTGCGCCCTGAAACGCACCCAGCGGTCCTCACGACGATCGCCCGCCGCGCCGAATTGGCTGCTGAGCTCGGCGTCGACCATGTGCGAGTGGTCGAGTTCGACGTGAATGTCGCTCACCTCGAGTCGACCGAGTTCGTCCAGCAGGTCCTCGTCGAGCGACTGCATGCTGCGGAGGTTGTTGTCGGCGCGAATTTCCGGTTCGGTTACCAGGCGTCCGGGTCGGCGCAGCGCTTATCCGAGCTGAGTGAGCGTTTCGGGTTCGTCGCCGAGGCGGTCGACCTCGTGCGCTTGGGCGACACCGTGGTCAGCGCGACGTTCATTCGGTCCTGCATCGAGGGTGGCGATGTCGCACAGGCCCGATTGGCACTGGGCCGGGCTCACCGCGTCGACGGGGTAGTCGAGCACGGCGACCACCGCGGTCGGTCGCTGGGTTTCCCGACCGCCAATCTACGCACCGACCGGTTCGCCGCCGTTCCGGCCGACGGCGTGTACGGCGGGCGGGCGGTTCTGCTCGACGAATGGGGACAGACCGACGCGTCGATACAGTTAGGCTCTGCGGCGATCTCGGTGGGCCGCAATACCACCTTCGACGGCCGGCAGCGGCGGGTGGAAGCCCACATCCTGGACTGTGACACCGACCTCTACGGTCGCCGCGTCGGTCTGGAGTTCGACCGACGGCTGCGCGGCATGGCCCGATTCGCCAGCGTCGAGGAGCTGATCGCACAGATGGAACTCGACATCGAGCAGGCGCGCCTGCCGTAACCGATCGAGGCGGGCCCGGCCCGCCGGGTCAGGACGGCGAGCCAGGACCCAGCAGGGGGTCGCTGATCACCGCCATGCTCTTCACGTGATCCAGGTCGGCGATGGCCGCCACCGCCTCGTCCACGGCTTCGGGCGCGATGCGGCTCTGCATGTTGGCGCGGAACTTGTGCTCCAACTCTGCCCACGACATCGGGTCCTCGATGCTGCCACGCAAGATCAGCTGCTCGCGCGCCAGAGTGCGCCCGTCGGTGGTGAGAACTTTGATCCGGGCGCCATTCTGGGGCAAATCGGTGCTCGCGTGCACCGATACCTTCCCGCGCACGCCCGCCAGGCGCCGCAACGCCGGCTCGGTGAAGGTGTCGATCGTGACCTCACCGTCGACCAGGGCGGCCGCGACGTTGTAGCCGAGTGAGAACTTGCCTTCTAGCGGTGTACGCGGCCACGGGTAGACCAGAACATCCTCGAGGTTGCGTCGCTCGATCCAGACATCGATCGAGGCGACGGCGGGCTCGCGCAGACCGTTTTCGCGCAACAGCGCGATGGTCGCGTCGATGGCGTAGTGGTTGGCCCCACAGCACGGGTAGGCCTTGAATATCAGGCCGTCCTCGATCGCGTAGCGCTCGCCGAGCCCGTCGAGCACGACGGCGAGGTCACCTTCCCCGCGGCAGATGACGTCATGCCAGCCGAAACGCTGCTCCAGCGCTTCGGTGCTGGCGGTGAAACCGCTGTGGGCCAACAGTGCCGCTTCCACCGCGGTGCGGTTGGCGACGCCGGCGTGCAGGGGCTTGGTCATGGTGCCGAAGTTGGCCCGCAGGCCGCCGGACTGCGACGCCGCGATGCCCAGTGCGTGCGCGGTCTCATCGGCATCCATGCCGAGCAGGCGCGCCGCGCCGCTGGCGCCCCCGAACACTGAATACACGGACGGCTTGTGATAACCGGCGGCGTAGGGGCCAAGGCGGGTATCGGGGTACATCGTGGTGAGCCGGTGGGCGACCTCGTACCCGACGACCAGTGCGTCGACGAGGGCCGGTCCATCGGCCCCGACGAGCTCGGCTACCGCGAAGACCGCCGGCAGTATCGCGACGCTGATGTGGCCGGCACCCAGGCCGATGTCGTCGTAGTCCAGCGCGTGACCGGCGGTGCCATTGACCAGCGCGGCCAGCGAGGGGGTCAGCCGGGTGCCGGCCGCCAGCACCGCAGCGGGGCCGACGGCGGCCTGCGATCGGGCGTAGTCCAGTACCAGGCGCCCCGCCGGTTCGCCGGCACCGGCGATGATGACGCCGAACAGATCCAGCACGGCCTGCTTGACCACTTCGGTCGCCCGCGGTAACGCGCAGCCGACCGGGGCGTCGTGGACGAAGTCGGCCAGCGCCTTGGTGACCGGAGCCGCTGCGTCCGCCGTCACGGCGTCGCGGCGCTCATGCGGATTCCTCAGGTATCGCCGCGTGGGTGCCGAACACGCGGCGATGATAGGTCAGCGGCGCATGGTCTGCGTGATCGGTGTCCACCACCAGGGCGAACACAACGGTGTGATCGCCGCCGACCACGAGTTGCTCGACGTCGCAGGCGAACCAGCAGGCCGAATCCAGGATGTGCGGAGCGCCGCGCCGTTCGTGCCAGCTGATGCCGTCGAACTTGGCGTTACCCTTGACGGCGAACTTGCTCGCCACGTCGTTCTGGTGCTCGCCGAGAATATTGATGCCGAACCGCTGGGCGCCGCGCAACACCCGCAGCAGCTCCGAGCCTGCGTCGAGGGCGACCAGCACCATCGGCGGCGTCAGCGACAGTGAGCTGAACGCGCTTACCGTGGTTCCGTGCGGGCGGGTGCCGTCGAAAGCCGTCACGACCGAGACAGGTGTGCACACCGAACCCATTACCGCTTTGAACAGATCTGCGGGCACGTCCGCCGCCGGTTGCCCGTCCACGTGGTCGGGGGACATGGGCGTAAACATACGTCGGTCTCCCGGACGTTGTCAACGAGCGTGTTGACGGGAGTTCGTGGCGCCACGGGCTGTAAACGTTAGTGTTGACAACAAAGGGGCCCCGTGGCACCTTTGCAGAAGAACGCTCGGTTGCGCTGTGAGCCTGGCCGGCTCTGGGTTGGGCTGAAGCGAAAGGGGATAGAGATGACCTACAAGCCGCGGGAAAGCGGGCCGTTCGCCGGCCTGAAGCTGATCGACGCCGACTCGCACATCACGGAGGCCGAGGATCTGTGGACGTCCCGGGCGCCGGAGAAGTTCGCGGACCGTGTCCCGCAGACGCGCACCGACTCCGACGGTAAGAGCTACTGGTTCGTTGACGGCGACAAGCGGCTCAGCCGTAACAACAGCATCGCGTTCGTCAATAAGGCCGGGGAGAAGGTCCCCTACTACGGCGCGAACATGGATCTGGCCGGCGACCAGATCGGTGCCAAGAAAGAGGACATCCACCGCGCCGCCGTCGAGGCAAAGCCACGCGTCGAACTCTTGGAAGAGATGGGCATCTACGCCCAGATCGTCTACCCGAACATCATGGGATTCGCCGCGCCGGCGATGGTGCAGGGCGTGGAACCTGAGCTGTCGTATGTGATCTGCCGGATCTACAACGACGCGATGCGCGAGTGGCAGGCGGAGGGCTCAGAGCGTCTGCTGCCACAGGCGATGCTGCCGTTCTGGGACATCGAGCAGTCGGTCGCCGAGGCCAAACGTGCCAAGGACATCGGCCTCACCGGCGTCCTGATGGCCGGCGAGCCGCACCTGGGCGGTCTGCCCGACCTCGGCACCGAGCACTGGCACCCGCTGTACGAGGTGCTCGAGGACCTGGAGCTGCCGATCAACATCCACATCGGCGCCCGTAACTGGAAGGGCGAGCAGGGTGGTGCGGCGTGGCCGTCGCTGCCTGAGCGGGCGGCCAAGCCGGTCCGCTCCATCCAGACGGAATTGTCGAACTCCCGCTTCATCTCGAACCTGTGCGCAAGCGACGTCCTGATCAAGTTCCCGAAGCTGAACTGGGTCTCGGTCGAGTCCGGCATCGGCTGGATTCCTTACGTCCTCGAGCGCATCGACTACGAGTACCGCGAAGAGTTCCCGGGTGGCGAAGACCCGGAGCTACCCCCGGCGAAGGAGATGTTCCAGAAGGGCATCTTCGGTACCTTCTGGTTCGAGGACGCTGGACCCCTGGTGCTGCTCGACCGGATCGGGGCCGACAACGTGCTCTGGGAGACCGACTTCCCGCACCCGACCAGCCTCTTCCCGTCACCGGTGGAGCGCTCGGAGGCAAAGCTCAAGGACCTGCCGCCGGATGTGATCCGCAAGATCATGCAGGACAACGCCGCCAAGTTGTACAAGATTGAGGTCTGATAGCGCTGCATGGGAACGCTGAGAAACCCCGTCGCCGGCGCGGTCGCGATCGTCGGCCTCGGTCACACCCACCAGGGTGAGCTGCCGGGCCGAACGGTGGAGGATAACGCGGTCGACGCCGGCCTGGAGGCTCTGGCCGACGCCGGTCTGACCGTCGCCGATCTGGACGGTCTGATCGCGTGCAAGTCCGTGCAGGGTGGGGGCAATGACGTCGCCGTCGGCGAGTTGCTCGGGGTGAACCTGCCCTACGTGCAGTCTCTGGACTACGGCACCTGCAACTTCTCGCTGCACCTCGCGGTCATGGCGATCGTCAGCGGGATGGCTCACACGGTGCTTCTGACTTATGGCGCCGACGCCCGCAGCCGCAAGTTCGACTTCGGTAAGCCGATGTATGGCGCCGACTTCGCTTCGGCGGCTGGGCTGGTACACATCGCGGGGCGGGCCGGGCTGGCTCTGCAACGGCATAAGGCCGTGTACGGCACCACCGACGAACAGTTCGGCATGCTCGCGGTAGGCCAGCGCCAGTGGGCGCAGATGAACCCCAACGCGATCTTCCGCAAGCCGCTGACCATGGCGGACTACTTGGCCGAGCCGTACATGGTAGAGCCGCTGCGTCGCTCGGACGTCACCATGATCTCCGACGGTGGGGTCGCCGTCGTGGTGACCACCGCTGAGCGGGCTCAAGACCTGCCCAACCGCCCGGCATACGTCGCCGGCATCGCTGAGTATGCGGGCGTGCGCGGCGAGCACAACCCGCAGAACCTCATGCGGCCCTGGCTCAAGGACTCGGCTAAGGCGATCTGGACCAGCACCGGCCTGACCCCCTCGGATATCGACGCGCTCTACATCCAGGACCCGACCGCGTTGTGGTCGTTGCAGATGCTGGAGTACTACGGCTTCTGCGGTGTAGGTGAGGGTGGCCCGTTCCTGGCTGAGGGGCATACCCTGCCGGGTGGCGACCTGCCGCTCAACACCCACGGCGGGCAGCTATCGGAGAGTTACACCTGGGGGTGGATGCACGTGGTGGAGGCGGTCCGCCAGCTGCGCGGTCAGGCTGGGCAACGACAGCTGGACGCCCCCGCGATCGCCATGTACTGCTCAAGCCACGGCTTCGTCAAGGCCGCTGCGTCGATCCTGGCCACGAGTCCGGATGTGGGCACGTGAGCGATCTCACGCCGATGGACCATCCGCTGGCCGCGCCCTACTTCCAGGAGGCGCGCCAGGGACGCCTGGTGGTGCAGCGGTGCAACGCATGCGGCGCGCTGCGCTGGCCTCCGTTGTCGGGTTGCCCCGAATGTCACAGCCGCGACACCACGTGGGTCGACGTCGCGCCACGTGGCACGATCTGGAGCTTCGTCGTCTACCATCGCGCCTTCGCGGCCGAGCTGAAGTCGCAGATCCCGTACACGGTCGCACTGGTCGAACTGGACGCCGGGCCGTATATGGTCGGCCGGGTGATCCCGGGGCCGAAACCGCCGGCGGTCGGCGATCGCGCAGTCGCCGAGTTCGTCGTGACCGCGGGGGAGCCGTCGGTGCACTGGCGGATCGCATGACTGGTCACGAGTGCAGGATCCGGCTGCGGACAGGGAGGGATGGCGATGGGACAACTTGACGGACGCGTAGCGTTAATTACCGGTGGCGCCCGTGGGCAGGGCCGCTCGCATGCCCTCGCGTTAGCCGCAGAGGGGGCCGACGTGGTCGTCACCGACATCGCCGCCGATGTGCCGGTGCTCGGCTACCCGTTAGCGACCCCGGATCAGCTCGCTGAGACGGTCAAGCTCGTCGACCAGTACGGCGTGCGTGCGCTGGGACTGCAGGTCGATGCCCGCGACACCGCGCAGGTCAACGACGCTGTGGCGCAGACCATCAACGAGTTCGGCCGCCTGGACATCCTGCTCGCCAACCACGGTGTCGTTGACTTCTCCACCGGCGAGAACACGACCGACGAGGCCTGGGACACGATCGTCGACACCAACCTGACCGGCATCTTCAAGGCCATCCGGGCTGTCATCCCGCAGATGCGCAAGCAGAGCTACGGCCGGATCGTAGCTACCGCGTCGATGGGCGCTCGAAATCCCGCACCCAACCTTGGGCACTACATCGCCGCAAAATGGGGGGTGATCGGCCTGGTCAAATCAATCGCGCAAGAAGTCGGCGACTACGGCATCACCGTCAACGTGGTCGCGCCGGGTGCCGTTGCGACTGACCTGTTTTTCAACCAGCCGACCTATGACATCTTCGTGCCCGACGTCGCCAACCCGACCGCCGAGGACTTCCGCAAGCGCCTCGACGACCTCAACTACGGGCTCAACGGCGTCCGCTACCTACAATCCGACGACGTATCGCGGGCCGTTCTCTATCTGTTGACCGATCGCGGCCTGATGACCGGACAGGTGCTCGAGATCGGTCTTGGGGGCTCGGCCCGCGGCATCTACTGACCGCCCTGCGGCAGTCGCCGGACACTTCGGAGGCGCGCTAGGGCTAGTCAACACCGAAGTTGACACAGGCTCCGGGTGAATGCAAAGCTGGCCTGCGAGGTTGGTTCCCGGTGACCATTAGGGGGAGTGCTGACAATGTTCGAACGACATGTCCACTTCATCGGTGGCGCCTGGGTTGCGGCGCAAGGCGCCGAAACCATCGAGGTGGTTTCCCCGTCCACCGAGGAGGTCGTCGGACGGGTTCCGGTCGCCGTGCCCGCGGAGGTCGACATCGCTGTTGCCGCCGCCCGTGAGGCGTTCGACGACGGGCCTTGGCCGAGATTGAGGGTGCCGCAGCGTGCGGAGTTCCTCCGGCGGCTGGTCGCCGGGCTCCAGACGCGCCGCGAAGCCGTGCTGTCGCTGCAGATCGACGAAATGGGCGCCACCCGGAAGTTCGCTGGCGAGAACTTCGATCTCATCTCGCCGTTCCTGGAGCGGATGATCGCCGATGCCGGGAAGATCCCGCTGCGGGAGGTGCGCGACGGCACCGTGGGCAAGGTGCTGGTCCTGCGGGAGCCGGTGGGTGTCACCGCCGGCATCACGCCGTGGAACTCGCCGGTGTATGTCGAACTGTCCAAGCTGTTCCCGTCGCTGCTGATGGGTTGTCCGATCGTCATCAAGCCGGCCCCTGAGTCGCCGCTGAGCGCCTACATGATCGCGGAAGCGGTGCACGATGCCGGGATACCCAAGGGTGTCGTCAGCATCCTCAACGGGGGAGTGGGCATCGGCGCGCACCTGGTCGCGCACCCCGGCATCGACATCGTCACGTTCACCGGCAGTCCGGCCGGCGGCCGGGCGATCGCCGCCGCGTGCGCTGAGCGGTTCCGACCGGTGACCCTCGAGCTGGGCGGTAAGTCCGCCGCCGTGGTGCTGCCGGGCGTCGACATGACTCCGTATCTGCCTGCGCTGGTCGGCACCTCGCTGCGGAACAGCGGTCAGATCTGCATCTCCAACAACCGCGTGATCGTCCATCAGGATGACCGCGATCGTGTCGTCGAGCAGCTCGTCGACTACGTCGCGGCAATGAAGATCGGCGACCCACACCAGCCCGACACCGACTTCGGTCCGTTGGCCGCCGAGCGTCAGCGCCAGGTCGTGGAGCGGTTCATCGCCTCAGGTCTGGCCGAGGGCGCCAAGATCGTGTTCGGTGGCGGCCGTCCGGCGGACCAGCCCAAGGGGTGGTACGTCGAGCCGACGATCTTCGTCGACGTCGACCCCAAGATGGAGATTGCCCAAGAGGAGATCTTCGGACCGGTGTTGTCGGTCATCACCTACTCCGATGAGGACGAGGCCGTCGCGATCGCCAACGACAGCAAGTACGGCCTGGGCGGTGCGGTGTTCGCCACCGAGCCCGAGCACGGCATCGAGATTGCGTCGCGGATCGTCACCGGGACCTGCGCGGTGAACGGCGGCCCCGCTTCGGGCGGAGGTGGCCCATTCGGCGGCCGCAAGGAATCCGGCCTCGGTTACGAGCGTGACGTGGAGGGCTTGGAGAGTTTCCTGAAGCTGAAGTCGGTGACGCTGCCCGCCGGTTACCGGCCCGCGGTCCCGTAGTGACGACGTTGCCCGAACAATGAGAAAGGCGCACT
>Ga0075021_10000347_pt1 | contig 25405 bp, 26 predicted proteins | sample ColStrG_CSR_2012_FD_72749 | JGI IMG/M metagenome (GOLD analysis project Ga0075021, IMG submission 72749) | Freshwater sediment microbial communities in response to fracking from Pennsylvania, USA - Cold Stream Run_MetaG_CSR_2012 | ecosystem: Environmental > Aquatic > Freshwater > Creek >...
GGTGGATCGCGGAGGAGGGTCTGGGACTGGATGTGGCGACCGGCGGGGAGCTCGAGCTGGCCGTGCGTGCGGGATTCCCACCCGAGCGGATCTTGATGCACGGCAACAACAAGTCCGTGGTCGAGCTGGCGGCCGCCCTCGATGCCCGTGTAGGACGGATAGTTCTGGACTCTCATGAGGAGATCGCCCGGCTCGGCTTCCTGGCTGAGGCGAGGGGCGTGCGCGCCAAAGTCCTGGTGCGAGTGACCGTAGGCGTCGAAGCTCACACCCACGAATTCATCGCCACCGCACACGAGGACCAGAAGTTCGGCTTTTCGTTGGCGGGAGGTGACGCCGCAGAAGCGGTCCGCCGAGTCCTCGCTCTGCCGCAGCTCGACCTGGTCGGCCTGCACTCCCACATCGGCTCCCAGATCTTCGACACCGCTGGTTTCGAGGTCGCCGCCCACCGGGTGGTCGCCCTGGCATCACAGATACGCGACGAGCATCGGCTCGAGATGTCTGAGCTCAACCTGGGGGGAGGACTCGGCATCGCGTACGTGACCGGTGACGACCCTGCCGAGCTGGAGACGGTCGCAGTGTCGCTCCGACAGATCGTCCAGCGGGAGGCCGCGGAATGCGGGCTGGCGGTACCCCGGTTGGCCGTCGAGCCGGGCCGGGCGATCGTCGGGCCGTCCGCGTTCACCCTGTACGAGGTGGGGACGATCAAGGACGTCGAGTTCGGAACAGGTCAGCACCGGTCCTATGTCAGCGTCGACGGCGGAATGAGCGACAACATCCGCACGGCTCTGTACGACGCGGAGTACACGGTCGTGCTGGCGTCACGGGCCTCGACAGCCGGACCCCGCCTGTCCCGTGTGGTGGGAAGACACTGTGAGAGCGGCGACGTGGTGGTCAAGGACGCGTGGCTGCCCGCCGACCTGGCGCCAGGGGACCTGTTGGCCGTTGCGGCGACGGGCGCATACTGCCGAGCGATGGCTTCCAACTACAACATGGTGGGCCGTCCTCCCGTCGTCGCAGTCGGCGCGGCCGGAGCCCGGCCGATCCTGCGGCGCGAGACTGTGGAGGACCTTCTCGCCCTTGACGTCGGAGACTGAGGTGTTGATCAACCGCAGGGTAAGGTCGACCCCGCCAGCTGCCGCAAGCTGCCCCGACCACGAGGAGTCCTGACCATGGGCGCGCAGCCCCTCCGTATCGCTCTGCTGGGTTGCGGGGTGGTCGGAAGTGAGGTCGTCCGGCTGCTCACCTCGCAGGCAGAAGATCTTGCTGCTCGGATCGGCGCGCCGCTGGAGCTCGTCGGGATCGGGGTTCGCGACGTGGCGGCGGCGCGACGGGTCCCGATCGCCCCAGACCTGCTCACGGACGATCTGTCGGGACTGGTCGACCGCGTCGACGTGGACGTCGTGGTCGAGCTGATCGGCGGAATCGAACCCGCGCGTACCCTGCTCGCCCGGGCGATCCGCCGCGGGGCGAGTGTGGTTACCGCCAACAAGGCGCTTCTCGCCGAACACGGGGCTGAGCTCTACTCCGCGGCGGACGAGGCCGGAGTGGATCTGTACTACGAGGCGTCGGTGGCTGGGGCGATCCCGCTACTTCGGCCTCTGCGCGAGAGCCTGGCGGGCGACAACGTCAACAGGGTCCTTGGCATCGTCAACGGCACCACGAACTACATCCTCACGAAGATGGACGAGACGGGAGCCAGTTTTACTGACGCCCTGGCCGAGGCACAGGCCCTCGGCTACGCGGAGGCAGACCCGACGGCGGATGTCCAGGGCTACGACGCCGCGGCCAAGGCCGCCATCCTGGCTGGCTTGGCCTTCCATACCCGGGTCACCTTGCATGACGTCTATCGCGAAGGCATCACTGCCGTCAGCCCTGGTGACGTGCTGACGGCGCAGGCTATGGGCCACGTGATCAAGCTTCTGGCGATATGTGAGCGGTCCGCCGACGGTCGGGCCGTGTCGGTGCGCGTGCACCCGGCGATGATCCCGTTGACGCACCCTTTGGCCGGGGTGCGCGAGGCCTATAACGCGGTCTTCGTGGAGTCCGAGGCGGCTGGCCAGTTGATGTTCTACGGGAGAGGAGCAGGTGGGGCGCCCACCGCCTCGGCGGTTCTCGGTGATCTCGTCGCGGTGGGCCGGAACCGACTCTCCGGCGGCCGAGGCCCGCGGGAGAGTGCATACGCTGACCTGGAGGTTCGTCCACTTGGCGAGGCGTTCACCCGCTACTACATCGGCCTGGACGTGGTCGACAGGGCCGGCGTCCTGGCGTCAGTGGCCCATACGTTCGCCGCCCACGATGTGTCAATCGAGACCTTGCGACAGGACGGCCGGGGCGACGCGGCTGCACTTCTCGTGGTTACTCATAAGGCTCGCGAGGCGGCGCTAGCCGGGGTGGTGGACGACTTGCGTGCCCTGGACGTCGTGCGCGCGGTGGCATCGGTGATGCGGGTGGAGGGCGAATGACCATGGCCGACCAACGGACTAGCCAGCCTGCCGACACCCTGGCCGACGAGGCCTCCGGGTCACCGCGCCGGGCGCACCAATGGCGTGGCGTTATCGAGGAGTACCGCAGCCGGATGCCGGTTACCACCGCTACCCCGGTCGTCACCCTTTGCGAGGGCGGTACGCCGCTGGTGCCGGCCCCGACGCTGTCAGCGGCAACGGGGTGCACCGTTCACCTGAAGGTCGAAGGCGCCAACCCCACAGGGTCGTTTAAGGACCGGGGGATGACCGTGGCGATCTCAAGGGCCGCCCAAGACGGCGCCCGCGCTGTGATCTGCGCTTCGACCGGCAACACCAGTGCCTCGGCTGCCGCGTACGCGGTACGGGCGGGCATGGTCTGCGCCGTGCTGGTCCCTTCTGGAAAGATCGCACTCGGCAAGCTCTCGCAAGCCTTGGCCCATGGTGCGACCCTGCTCCAGGTCGAGGGAAACTTCGACGACTGTCTCTTCCTTGCCCGTGACCTGGCCGCGCAGTACCCGGTCGCCCTGGTGAACAGCGTCAACCCGTACCGGATCGAGGGTCAGAAGTCTGCCGCGTTCGAGGTCGCGGACGCACTGGGCGACGCGCCGGAGATCCACTGCCTGCCTGTCGGCAACGCGGGCAACATCACCGCCTATTGGCAGGGCTTCGTCGAGTATGCCGCGGACGGGACGACGTCGCGTCGGCCCCGGATGTGGGGCTTCCAGGCTGCTGGGGCCGCGCCGATCGTCAACGGCGCCCCGGTCCCCACGCCGTCGACCATCGCCACCGCGATCCGGATCGGCAACCCGGCGTCGTGGCAGCAGGCGGTGGCGGCGCGCGAAGAGTCAGGGGGACTGATCCACTCCGTGACCGATCGTCAGATCCTGCGGGCTTATCGTTTGCTGGCCGCGCACGAAGGGGTGTTCGTGGAGCCGGCCTCCGCCGCGTCGGTAGCTGGTCTCCTGCAGTCGCATGCGGACGGTCTGCTCGATCCGGGCCAGGTTGTCGTATGTACGGTCACCGGGCACGGCCTCAAAGATCCGCAGTGGGCGATTGATGGGGCGCCAACTCCCAAGACCGTACCCGTAGACGCCCACGCGGCCGCCAGGCTGTTGGGCCTGGCGGGCTGATGGCCGGCTCCCGCCCGCCGACGTTCAGAGCGGCGCCTGTTCGCGTCAGAGTGCCGGCGACCAGTGCCAACCTCGGGCCGGGCTTCGACGCCTGCGGGCTGGCTCTCGCGCTGTTCGACGATGTCGTCGTCCAGGTCACCGAGTCGGGCATGGACTGCCAGGTCGCCGGTGAGGGCTGCGACACGGTCCCACGGGGGGAGCGAAACCTTGTCGTGAAGGCCTTGCGGGCGACATTTGCCCAGCTCGGCGGCCAGCCGCGCGGGCTCGCGCTTCGCTGCGCCAACCGGATCCCGCACGGTCGGGGTCTCGGCTCGAGTGCCGCGGCCATCGTGGCCGGTGTCCTGGCCGCCCGGGCCCTGGTGGTCGGAGGCCTTGACCGACTCGACGATCTGGCCGCTTTGCGCCTGGCTGCTTCCATCGAAGGCCACCCCGACAACGTGGCCGCCTGCCTCCTCGGCGGATACACGATCGCGTGGACAGATGCTGATGGGGTCAGGGCCCTGTCCTTGCCCGTCGCGGATCCCATCGTCGCGTTGGTCTTCATCCCGGTGGCCCAGGTCGCGACGTCCAAGGCTCGCCGGCTTCTGCCGGCCGAGCTCCCTTTCGGCGACGCCGCCGCCTCCGTTGGCCGGGCGGCTTTGCTGACGGCGGCACTGACAAGCCGGCCGGACCTGCTTTTGTCAGCCACTGAAGATCGCTTGCACCAGCGCTACCGTGCCCCCGCGATGCCCCGGACCGCCGCCCTCGTCGAGAAGCTGCGTGGTAACGGTGTTGCCGCGGTGGTCTCTGGCGCCGGTCCGACTGTGCTGGCCCTCAGTGACGCTTCCTCGGTCGAGTCCGTCCGGGCCGCCTTGCCCAGCGGCTGGAGGGCCATGGAGCTGGCTGTTGAGCCCGCCGGTGCCCGAATCGTCCCCCTCGAGCAGGCATCTGGGTGATCGTTCGATCACGATCGGGACGCGTCAAGCCCAGTGGGAAGGGTTTGAGCCCGAGTGGTGTTACTGTTACATCGCGCCAGACGCCCTCTGGGCCGGTGCTCCAGCGCTATCCCTCCCCGTTCGCCGACCGCTGGCGGATGTCGGGTAGCTCACTAAACCGCGGAGCCCGCATCCAGAGCCTGGTTGCTCTCACCAACCCGCTCCTCGAAGGACACTCTTAAGTGAGCGAATCAAGCACAGACGTCGTCGACGCACGACCGGCAGTCAACGCGGCCGAGTCCTCGTCCGGCTCCGATCACAACCCGGCTCCCGATGCGAAAACCCGACGAAAGCCTGCCGGCCTGAACGGCATGGTCTTGGCCGAGTTGCAGGCTGTCGCCTCCGGCCTGGGTATCTCGGGCACCGGGAAGCTCCGAAAAGGAGCTCTGATCGAGGCGATCAGTGCGGCCCAGAACGGTGGATCGCAGGCGGCCGCGCGTTCGACCTCGTCCGCGACCACCGAGCGCGCGGCCCGAGTCGACAGCACCGGTCCTTCGCCCTCGCGGGGTGGGTCGCCTGCGGAGTCGAGCACACGTGCTCCTGATGCGGCGCCCTCGCAGACCCCGGGGGCAACGACCCCGAGCGACGACTCCGTCGGTCAACCGGCGTCAACCTCGACCAGCGACCGGGTGGGACGCAACCGTGACCAGCGGCCGCCACGGGAGCATCGGGACCGGCAGAGTGGCCAGGGCCAGGGCCAGGGCCAGGGCCAGGGCCAGGGCCAGGGCCAGGGCCAGGGCCAGGGTGGCCAGGGTGGCCAGGGCCAGGGTGGCCAGGGCCAGGGTGGCCAGGGCCAGGGTGGCCAGGGCCAGGGTGGCCAGGGTGGCCAAAGTCAGGGTGGCCAGGGCCAGGGCCAGGGTGGCCAGGGCCAGGGTGGCCAGGGCCAGAGTCAAGGTGGCCAGAACCGTGCGTTCTACGACGACGAAGATGGGTCCGGTCGTCGGCGTCGTCGGGGCCGGAACCGAGACCGTCGTCCTGGGGTGCGCGACCGCGGAGCGGACCGGTTCGGTGGTGAAGCGGAGCCGGTCATCGGTGAGGACGACGTCCTGGTCACCGTTGGTGGCATCGTTGACGTTCTCGACAACTACGGTTTTGTGCGGACCACCGGGTATCTGCCAGGCCCCAATGACGTCTACATCACCCTGGCTCAGCTCCGTAAGTACGGGCTCCGCAAAGGCGACGCTGTCACGGGCGCGGTCAAGCAGGCCAAGGAAGGCGAGCGGCGCGACAAGTTCAACGCGCTCGTCCGGTTGGACACGGTCAACGGCCTCGAGCCCGCGTCCGCCTTGAACCGTCCGGACTTCAACAAGCTCACTCCTCTCTATCCGCAGGACCGGCTGCGGCTGGAGAACGACCCGAGCAACCTGACTGCCCGCGTGATCGACATCGTCGCTCCCATCGGCAAGGGCCAGCGCGGTTTGATCGTCTCGCCCCCTAAAGCCGGCAAGACCATGGTTCTTCAAGCGATCGCCAATGCGATCAGCCTCAACAACCCCGAAGTCCACCTCATGGTCGTCCTTGTCGACGAGCGCCCTGAAGAAGTCACGGACATGCAGCGGTCGGTCAAGGGCGAGGTGATCGCCTCTACCTTCGACCGACCTGCCGAGGACCACACGGTCATCGCTGAGCTGGCGATCGAACGCGCCAAGCGCCTGGTCGAGCTCGGTCACGACGTCGTGGTTCTGCTCGACTCCATGACCAGGCTCGGACGCGCCTACAACCTGGCGGCTCCGGCGTCGGGACGCATTCTGTCCGGAGGCGTGGACTCCAGCGCGCTCTACCCGCCGAAGCGGTTCTTCGGTGCGGCTCGCAACATCGAGGACGGCGGATCTCTTACGGTCCTGGCCACCGCCCTGGTCGAGACCGGCTCCAAGATGGACGACGTGATCTTCGAGGAGTTCAAGGGCACGGGAAACATGGAGCTCAAGCTGGACCGACGTCTCGCGGACAAGCGCATCTTCCCGGCCGTCGACGTGGACCCGTCGGGCACGCGCAAGGAGGAGATCCTGCTGTCCCCGGAGGAGCTCAAGATCGTATGGAAGCTGCGCCGCGTCCTGCATGCCCTGGATTCTCAGCAGGCCATCGAGCTGCTGATCAACAAGCTGCGGGAGACCAAGAGCAACTACGAGTTCTTGCTCCAGGTGGCCAAGACGACGCCCATGTCAGGTGGTTTCGAGGACTGAGGTGCCACCGGCCCTCGGGAATTCCCTCCCCTGGATCAGCGTTTCGCAAGCCACTGCCAGTGCTGGCACACTGGGAAGCCGGCCCGGTTCACGGTCGTGTCACGGATTCGACACGAGCGACCCGGCGCCATCGACGACAGGAGAGCACGATGAAGCCCGACATCCACCCCGAGTACGTCCTGACCCAGGTGACGTGCACGTGCGGCAGCACTTTCGTGACGCGGAGCACGGCCCGCAGCGGTCAGATCCACGCCGACGTGTGCTCAGCCTGCCACCCCTTCTACACCGGCAAGCAGAAGATCCTCGACACCGGCGGCCGGGTCGCCAAGTTCGAGCAGCGGTTCGGCAAGAAGGCCGACGCAGCCAAGTAGATGTGCCAACGGCGCCGCCCAGGGTTCCCCGGGGCGGCGCCGTTCGTCATGTGTGACGGACGTGCTTCGAGAAGCGAGCAGCGTCCCCGTCAGCGGGCCGGGAGGGAAGATGTCGAGGTTCGAGAACGTCGAGGATCTGGTCGCGGAGTACGCCCACCTCGAGCGCCAGCTCGCCGACCCGGCCATTCATGCAGACGGCGGCGCGGCCAGGCGGCTGGGCCGCCGCTACTCCGAGCTGGGGCCCATCGTTGCCGCCTACCGGGAGTGGCGGCAGACCGGTGACGATATCGGCGTGGCCACCGAGCTGGCCGAGCAGGATCCCTCGTTCACCCAGGAGGTGTCCAGCCTTTCCGCTCGGCATGCCGAGCTGGACGAGCAGCTGACACGTCTGCTCGTCCCCCGTGACCCCGATGACGACCGTGACGTGATTCTTGAGATCAAGGCGGGTGAAGGCGGTGATGAGTCGGCGTTGTTCGCCGGCGACTTGCTGAGGATGTACCTGCGCTACGCCGAGCGGCGTGGCTGGAAGGTCGACGTCCTCGATGCTCAGGAGTCCGATCTTGGCGGGTACAAGGATGTGTCGGTGGCGGTGAAGGCCAGGGGCACACCCGTACCGGGCCAGGCTCCGTGGGCGCGACTGAAGTACGAAGGTGGCGTGCACCGGGTCCAGCGCGTGCCCGCGACCGAGTCTCAGGGGCGGATCCACACCTCGGCCGCCGGCGTGCTGGTCCTCGCCGAAGCCGAGGACATCGACGTGACCGTCGACCCCAGCGACCTACGGATCGACGTGTACCGGTCGAGCGGTCCAGGCGGGCAGAGCGTCAATACCACCGACTCGGCGGTGCGCATCACCCATCTCCCGACAGGCATCGTGGTGTCCTGCCAGAACGAGAAGTCCCAGCTTCAGAACAAGGAGTCGGCCATGCGGATCATGCGGGCGCGGCTTCTGGCGGCAGCGCAGGAAGCGGCAGACGCCGCTGCATCGGACGAGCGTCGCAGCCAGGTGCGAACGGTCGATCGTTCCGAGCGGATCCGTACGTACAACTTCCCGGAGAACCGGATCGCCGACCACCGGACCGGATACAAGTCGTACAACCTGGACCAGGTTCTTGCCGGAGACCTGGATCCCGTGGTGCAGTCCGCGATCGATGCCGACATGCATGCGAAACTGTCAGGCAATGCCTGACGAACGGGCCGCCGGGCAGGCCGGGCTGTGGACACTCATCAACGAGGCATGTCTGGCGCTTGAGGCTGCAGGCGTTCCGTCGCCGAGGTTCGACGCCGAGGAGCTCGCCGCCCACGTCCTGGCGGTGCCGCGTTCGCGCCTGCGGTCTGTCCGGACCCTCGATCCGGCGGCCGTGGACCGCTACCGGGCCGCGGTCCGGCGCCGGGAGTCGCGGGAGCCACTGCAGCACATCGTCGGCACTGCTGCCTTCCGTTTCGTGGAGGTGGCTGTCGGCCCTGGCGTGTTCATCCCGCGGCCCGAGACCGAGGTGGTCGCGGGCTGGGCCATTGAACGCGCCCGCGAAGTCCGCCCGCGCCCGCCGGTCGTGGTCGACCTGTGCACCGGGTCCGGCGCGATCGCCCTGGCAGTTGCTGACGAGGTCCCCGACGCCGTCGTTCACGCGGTCGAGCTCTCGGAAGCAGCGCTTGTCTGGGCGCGCCGGAACACCGCTGCCTCGGGCGTGCACCTGCACCAAGGTGACAGCCGAGTAGCTCTGAAGGACCTGGACGGGCTGGTCGACGTCGTGGTGAGCAACCCGCCGTACATCCCCCGGGACGGCCGAGTTCGTGACCCAGAGGTGCTCGTGCACGATCCGCCGGTCGCTTTGTGGGGACTGGGTCCTGACGGGCTGGAGGTGCTGCGCGGGGTTGCCCGCCGGGCCGGGCAGCTGCTACGGCCGGGAGGATGGCTTGTTCTCGAACACGCGGATGTCCAGGGTGCGGCGGTAGTGGGCCTGCTGGTCGACCAGGGAGGATGGACGGCGGTGGGCGACCACCGTGATCTTGCCGGCCGGGACCGCTTCGCGACGGCGATGAAGGCGGGGGCAGCCGACCGCCCCCGCGGCCAGGACGCCGTTCGATCTGGTTGAGGAAGTGGAGGGCACGAGGATGAGTCGGCTGTTTCGGTGTGACGACCCGGCAGAGCGCGCCGCGGGGCTGGACCTGGCCGCGATCGCGGTCGCTCGAGGCGAGCTGGTGGTCCTGCCGACCGACACCGTCTACGGCGTCGGCTGCGATGCCTTCGCGCCGAGCGCGGTGACGGACCTGCTGGCCGCGAAAGGTCGCGGCAGAGACATGCCCGTGCCCGTCCTGGTGGGCTCGCCGCAAACTGTTGCGGGTCTGACAGAGACATTGCCCGACGCCGCCCACGCGTTGATCGAGGCTTTCTGGCCTGGCCCGTTGACCATAGTCGTGCAGCACGCGCCGTCGCTCGCCTGGGACCTGGGCGACTCCGCGGGCACGGTCGCCCTGCGGATGCCGCTGCACCCGGTGGCGATCGAGTTGTTGATCCGGGTGGGCCCGATGGCGGTCAGCTCCGCGAACCGGTCAGGTGAGCCGGCGCCCACGACGGTGTCCCAGGCCCAGCTGCAGCTCGGCGAGTCGGTTGTGGTCTACCTCGACGGAGGACCGTGCGCCGATGCGGTTGCGTCCACGATCGTCGACCTGACCACCGCAACACCCCGGGTGGTGCGCGAGGGCGTGCTCTCCGTCGGGGAGCTGCGCGGGGTCTGCGCCGACGTCGAGGCGGTCTCGTGAGCTTTCCAACGGCGCTGCCATTTCGCGTTCTGCATGTGTGCACCGGCAACATCTGCCGCTCGCCGATGGCCGAGCGGATCATGGTTGCCGAGCTGTCGGCGCGCTTCGGTCCGGCGGCTGCGCAGATCGACGTGAGCGGAGCTGGCACCTACGGCGGGCATGCGGGCGCACCGATGAACCCACCCGCCGCCCGGGCGTTGGGCGAGCTCGGACTTGATGCGGGGGACTTCCGCGCGACGTGGTTGAGAGAGAGCCACGTCCGCCAGGCCCACCTCGTCCTCACAGCGACGGCCGATCACCGCGCCCAGGTGCTGGCACTGGACCAGCGGGCGCTGCGACGCACGTTCGCGCTCAAGGAGCTGGCCAGGCTCGCCGCTCATGCGCACCCTGAAGACCTGCCGGCTGGCGGACCGGCGGAGCGACTGGCCGCCTTGGTGCTGCTCGCCGTCGGGCTGCGCGCCCTGTACCCGGCCCAGCCGCGCACCCTCGACGACATCGGCGATCCGTTCGGCGGACCGCCCGAAGAGTTCCGCCAAACCGCCGGGGAGATCCGGACGGCTGTCCGGGGGATCCTCCGCCCGATCTGATCGACGTCGTAGACTCCGCTGCACGGCCGCCTGCACCGACCTGCAGTCACCGTGGCCGACGTCAGACGCAGGCCCAGCGCAGAGCAGACTGGAGAACGCCATGACTGAAGTCCCGTTCTGGGGCCCTGACTTCTCGGAGCTGCAAAGCGAGGACCCCGAGATCGCGGCCGTGGTCCTGGGTGAGCTCGAGCGGCTGCGCGGTGGCCTTCAGCTGATCGCGAGTGAGAACTTCACTTCTCCGGCGGTGCTGGCCGCCCTCGGGTCGACGCTGAGCAACAAGTACGCCGAGGGCTATCCCGGCAAGCGCTACTACGGCGGGTGCGCCGAGGTCGACAAGGCCGAGATCATCGGAATAGAGCGGGCGAAGGAGCTGTTCGGGGCCGAGCACGCGAACCTGCAGCCGCACTCCGGGGCGAGCGCGAACATCGCCGCGTACGGGGCGTTCGTGAAGCCGGGGGAGACGGTCCTGGCGATGAGCCTGCCGCACGGTGGTCATCTCACCCACGGCTCGAAGGTCAACTTCTCTGGCAAGTGGTTCAACATCGTCTCGTACGGAGTGCGTAGGGACAGCGAGCTCATCGACTTCGACGAAGTGCGCGCGCTGGCTCTTGAGCACCGTCCGAAGATGATCATCTGTGGGGCGACGGCATATCCCAGGCTGATCGATTTCGCGGCCTTCCGCTCGATCGCCGACGAGGTAGGGGCGATCTTGATGGTCGACGCAGCGCACTTCATCGGGCTTGTCGCCGGCAAGGCGATCCCCAGCCCGGTCCCGTATGCGGACGTTGTCTGCTTCACCACGCACAAGGTTCTGCGGGGCCCACGCGGTGGAATGATCGTGTGCAAGGCCGAGCACGCCGCCGCCATCGACAAGGCGGTCTTCCCGATGATGCAAGGCGGGCCGCTGATGCATGCCGTGGCGGCCAAGGCCGTTGCGTTGAGGGAAGCGTCGACTCCGCAGTACCAGACGTACGCGCGGCAGGTCGTGCTGAACGCGCAGGCCCTCGCCGAGGGGCTTGCCGCCGAGGGGATGCGCCCGGTCTCCGGCGGGACTGACACCCACCTGGCCTTGATCGACCTGCAGGGCGTGGGGGTGACGGGCGCCGATGCGGAGGCTCGCTGCGACCTGGCCCGCATCACTTTGAACAAGAACTCCATCCCCTATGACCCGCAGCCGCCCTCGATCGGCTCGGGCATCAGGGTCGGCACACCCGCTGTGACCACCCAGGGGATGACCGAGACCGACATGAAGGAGATAGCCGGGCTCATCGGGCGGGCGGTCCGGGACGCGGATGGTTCGGCGGCCGCGGAGCTGCGGGCGTCGGTGGGTGGCCTGGTCGGTGCCCACCCCGCTTACCCGCGGCCATGACCGGCCACCCGGCCGGTGGCTCGCCCCGCGTGAGCTTCTAGCGAGGCCGGGTGCGCGAGTATCTGCTAACGCTTTTGGTCGCGGCCACCGTGACCTACCTTGCGGTCGGAGTAGTCCGCTCAGTGGCGGTGCGCTTCGGGATCATGGCGGAGATCCGTGACCGGGACGTCCATGACACCCCGATTCCCCGTCTGGGCGGGGTCGGCATGTTGTTCGGACTGTTCGCAGGGTTCGGCGTGGCTGCCCAGCTGCCGCTGCTGGGGCACGTCTTCGACTCCGGTGACCAGATGCGCGGGGTTCTGACCGGTGCCGTGGTGATCTGCCTGCTCGGAGCGGTGGACGACATCTGGGGTCTGGACGCGATCACCAAGCTGGCGGGCCAGACCTTGGCGGCGGGTCTGATGGCGCTGCAAGGAGTGCAGCTGCTGTGGCTGCCCTGGTGGAAGACGACGATCGTTCTCGACTCCACGTCGGGAACGCTGATCACGGTGTTGGCGGTCGTCGTCACAGTCAACGCGGTCAATTTCGTTGACGGGCTGGACGGCCTCGCAGCCGGGCTGGTGGGGATCGCGGCCAGCGCCTTCTTCATCTTCTCCTACATCGTCTCGGTGCAGCAGTCGATCGACCGGGCGGCCACCCCGACCCTGATCTCGGCCATCCTCGTCGGGATGTGCTCGGGCTTTCTGGTGCACAACTTCAGCCCGGCTCGGATCTTCATGGGTGACTCCGGATCGATGCTGATCGGCCTGCTGCTGGCGTCGTCGACGATCACCTTGACCGGTGGGGTGAGCTTCGGCGTGCTGGGCAGCGCCGACCTGTTCCCCACCCTGCTGCCGCTGCTGCTGCCCTTCGCGGTCCTGGCCGTGCCCTTCGCGGACCTGCTCCTGGCGGTGGTGCGCCGCACCAGGGCGCGACGCTCCCCGTTCGCCCCTGATAAGCAGCACCTTCACCACCGCCTCCTGGAGATCGGTCACTCCCACCGGCGGGCGGTACTGATCATGTACGGGTGGACGGCGCTGATCGCCTACGGCGCCGTCGGCTTCGCCAGGCTCCCCATGGGCGTTGCCGTCATGGTCGTGGCCGCGGGTGTGGTGGGTCTGCTGGTCCTGGTCGGCTGGCCGAGGCGCCACCGGCAGCTACCAGCCTGAGGCGCCGCTTTGCGAGCGCCCCAGGGTCGGTGGAAGGATGCCTGACGTGTACAGTCCACCTGAAAATGCTGGACCTGACACCCCGCTCGGCGGTCAACTGACCCCGGGCGATTTCCACACGGAAGCCAGTGCTCGGACGGCGACGTACCGGCACATCGCAGGCGGAGGGAGCACCGATGACGCGCTCGATGCTTCTTGGCCGTTCGGGCGCCGCAGTCACCGCCGCCCGTGAGCGCTCCCGACCCGGCGCCGCCCGGGCCGTCGCGGTCCCCGAAGCCGCTTCCGTCTGCGGCGGCCTTCCTCGGGCTCGGGGCTACCGTGGCGGGATGTGTAGGGCTGGGGGTGCTACTCGGCATCTGGCTGGACGCGCGGGCGCACACGTCACCACTGTTTCTGATGCTCGGACTGCTGTTGGGCGTGGCCAGTGCTGTGTGGACGGTCGTCGTCCAGGTGCGCCGCTTCCTCTAGCTTCTCGAGGGGTGGCGTAGCCGGCGTGCTGGGCGACCTCGAGGTGACCTCGCTCAACCGCGTCCTGCGGCCAACGATGCTTATCGCGGTGGGGCTGGGAGCGGTCGGCTTCGTCGTGGCCGCGCTGATCTCGCAGCCGTTGGCCGCTGTCGGCATCGCCATCGGGGTCGGACTGGGAGTGGTGAACTTCCGTCTTCTCGCCGCCGGTGTCGTGAAGCTGCCCGTCGACGGCACTGACACCAAGCTGGTGAAGCGGCTGATGCGCAGCCGCAGCCTGCTGCGGCTGACCGTGCTCACAGCGGTCGTGATCGTCGGCGTGCTCATCGCCCCCGCGCTCGGGATGGGACTGGCGATCGGGCTCGTGCTGTTCCAGCTCGCCTTCGTGGCCAGCGCCGGGCGAGCAGTCCTGAGGGAGGGGATCTCGTGATCGCGGCCGGGCCGACCATCCAGATCGGGGACCACGCGGCAACCGCGCAACTGTTCGGCATGACCATCAGTCTGGACATCGTCTGGAGCACGCTGTTCGCCGCTGCCGTCGTGCTCGTCACCGGTTTCATGATGCGCTCTCGGGTCACCTCGGGCGTACCGGGGAAGCTCCAGCTCTTCTGGGAGACCCTGGTCGAGCAGGTCTGCGAGCTCACCGACTCCGCGATCGGTCCCAAGGGGCGCAAGTACGTCCCCCTCGCGGTGACCATCTTCTTCTTCCTGCTGGTCTGCAACTGGATGGAGATCATCCCCAGCGGCCACAACCCCGAACGGCTCCCTCCGCCGACCGCCGACATCAACCTGCCGTTGGCCATGGCCCTGACGGTCATCGTGCTCGTGCACGTCGAGTCAGTTCGCGCCCGGGGGGCGAAGGGGTACTTCAAGCACTACCTCCAGCCGAACCCGATCTTCCTACCCATCAACGTGATCGAGGAGCTCACCAAGCCGATCACGCTCACCTTCCGGTTGTTCGGCAACATCTTCGCCAGCGTGTTGATGGTCGCGGTGATGGTGGCCCTGCTCCCGGTCTACCTGGTGCCGTTCGGGGAGCTGATCTGGAAGCCGTTCGCCTTGTTCATCGGGGCGATCCAGGCGTTCATCTTCGCTCTGCTCACGATCGTCTACCTGAGCATCGGCACGTCCGTCGAGGAGCATTGACGATGCCTGCACCAGACGTCCGGGCCCGCTTCGCTGGACTGGTCTTCCTGACACCTTGGGTTCCGCCCGGCACGCACAGCACCTAGCCACCCTGACTGACCGGCCCCACCCGCCGGGGCACACTCACCCAGATTCAACAGATCACTTTCACTGGAGGAATTCATGGCAGCAGATGCTGGTCTCGACAACGCGATCCGCATCGCCGGGGCGCTCGTCGGTGGCGGACTCGCCTTGGCGGGCGGTGCGGCGGGCGCGGCTATCGGTGACGGCCTCGTCGGCAGCCAGACCATCGCCGCGATCGCTCGTCAGCCCGAGATCGAGTCGAAGGCGCGTCAGTACTTCTTCCTGACTGTCGGTCTGGTCGAGGCGGCGTACTTCATCAACCTGGTCTTCATGGTCGTCTTCATCTACGTCTTCTCAGCCAAGTAGTTGGCCGTGCTCACCTCGTCAATCTTCCTGCTGCCCAACGGGACGTTCTTCGTTGAGCTCGCGATCTTCCTGGTCATCATCTGGCTGATCGGGAAGTACATCCTGCCGCCGGTCAATACGGCGATGGAGCAGCGGCAGGAGCACATCCGCAGCTCACTGGAGGCGGCCGACGCCGCTCGGGCCGACGCCGCCGCGGCGGACGACGAGCGTCGTGCCGCGCTGGATGAGGCCCGCAAGCAGGCCAGGGAGATCGTCGCCCAGGCGAACCGGACGGCCGACCAGGTCAAGGCCGAGATGGGTGGGCGCGGTCAAGCCGAGTTCGACCGGATCCTGGCCAACGCCGAGGCCGAGGTGGAGCTCGCCCGCCGTCGTGCCCTCGAGCAGGCCTCGACCCGCATGGGGGAGCTGGTGCTGGACGTCGTCGAGCGGATCATCGGCCGGGAGGTCGACGCGGCCACCCACCGCGACCTGATCGACGAGGCGGTCGCCGCCCTCAACGCGACCGGCGCCGCGGCGACGGCTGGGTCTGCCGGCGCCCGCCCGTGAATCCCAGCCTGGCCGGCTATGCGGCGGCCGTGATCGACGCGGTCCGAACCGCCGAGCCGGGGGACGCTGCGTCCCTCGCGGTCTTGGCGGCGGAGCTGGAGTCGGTCGACGTCCTGGTCGAGGGCAACGCCCAGCTTCGGACGGCGCTGACCGACACCGCGGTGCCGCCGAGCTCTCGCCGCGCCGTGGTCGACGACCTGCTGCGCGGCAAGGTGTCCGACCCTGCCCGACGGACCGCCGTCTACGCCTGCGGCGCCGTATCGGCTCCGGAGGTTCCGCTCGCCCTGAAATGGCTCAGCCACCGTGCGCGGCACGCCGCCGAGGGTGTGCTGACCGAAGAGCCCGCACTCGGACACTTGCAGTCACGCAACCGAGTGGCCGGTTTCGCCACCGCGGTCTTCGAAGGCCTGTCGGTCTCAGAGCTGGAGGAGCTCGAGGACGAGCTCTTCCGGTTTGCCCGTACCGTCGAAGCCGCTCCCGCTCTGCGATATGCCCTGTCTGACCGCGACCTGCCTCTGCAGGCCCGGCATGGGGTGGTCGCGCAGCTGCTCACGGGCAAGGTGTCGACCGCGGCGGTGGATCTGGTGCAGTACACACTCACCGGAGGTCGCCCACGAGACTTCGTCGGCACTATCGACTTCTTGGTCGAGCAGACGGCTAGGGCGCGTGGCTGGCGGGTGGCCCGGGTCCGCGCCGCCCGCGAGGTCGACCCGGACGAGAGCAGCCGGCTCTCGCAGACCCTGTCGGCGCTGACCGGTGCGCCCGTCGAGCTCCAGGTTTCCATCGACGAGTCGCTGCTGTCCGGGGTGCTGGTAGACATTGGCGACCTGCGCGTCGACGCCACCGCCCGCGGCCGGCTGGACGCCCTGCGCGAGCACCTGCTCAACGCAGACTGGGACCGGGGTCCGCTGGCCGACGACGTCGACGCAGCGGTGCACCACGAGCCCGATCACGACTCCGACGAAAGCGACGACAGGGAGCACGGGAATGGCTGAGCTGACGATCGACGCGAGCGAGATCACCGAAGCGCTGCGCCGGCACGTCGCCGAGTACACCCCCGCGGTGGGCTCGGAGCAGGTCGGACGCATCGTCGAGGTCGGGGACGGCATCGCGCGCGTGTCAGGACTTCCTGGCGCAGCGGTCAACGAGCTGCTCGAGTTCGAGGACGGCACACTGGGGCTTGCCCTGAACCTCGACGAGGCGACGATCGGGGCGGTAGTCCTGGGCAGCGTCGACTCCCTGGAAGAGGAGCAGATCGTCAGGGCCACCGGCCGGATCCAGACCGTGCCGGTCGGTGACGCGCTCCTGGGACGTGTGGTGAACGCCCTCGGCGTGCCGATCGACGGTAAGGGTCCGATCGCCACCGACCAGACACGGCGGATGGAGGTCCAGGCTCCCGGCATCATCGGGCGCCAGCCAGTTTCCGAGCCGTTGCAGACCGGGATCAAGGCCATCGACGCCATGACGCCGATCGGCCGGGGCCAGCGGGAGCTGATCATCGGCGACCGCAAGACTGGGAAGACGTCGGTGGTGATCGACACGATCATCAACCAGCGCGGTCTGGGCGTGAAGTGCATCTACGTCGCGATCGGCCAGAAGAACTCTTCGGTGGCGCAGACGGTGGCCACCCTTGCCCACCACAACGCCATGGAGTACACGGTCGTCGTCGTCGCCTCCGCCGGAGACCCCGCCCCGTTCAAGTACCTGGCGCCCTACGCCGGCTGCGCGATGGGTCAGCACTGGATGGAGAACGGCGAGCACGCTCTCGTGGTGTACGACGACCTTTCCAAGCAGGCCGAGGCCTACCGTCAGGTGTCGTTGCTCCTGCGCCGCCCGCCCGGCCGCGAGGCCTACCCGGGTGACGTCTTCTACCTGCACAGCCGCCTGCTGGAGCGGGCCGCGAAGCTGTCCGACGCCCTGGGTGGCGGCTCCCTGACCGCGCTGCCCGTGATCGAGACCAAGGCTGGTGACATCTCGGCGTACATCCCGACCAACGTCATCTCGATCACCGACGGCCAGGTGTTCCTCGAGGCCGACCTGTTCTACTCCGGCGTGCGGCCGGCCATCAACGTGGGTAACTCGGTCAGCCGGGTCGGCGGTGCGGCACAGATCAAGGCGATGAAGGCCGTCGCCGGCACGCTCAAGCTCGACCTCGCTCAGTTCCGCGAGCTCGAGTCCTTCGCCACCTTCGGCTCCGAGCTCGACAAGGTGTCACAGGCCCAGCTCGACCGCGGGTACCGGCTGACCGAGCTGCTCAAGCAGCCCCTGAACGCGCCGGTACCCGTCGAGGAGCAGGTCCTGGTGGTCTACGCGGGGACCAAGGGCTGGGCGGACACCGTCCCGGTGTCGGAAGTCATCCGCTTCGAGGCCGAGCTGCGCGAGTACTTCCGGGCCCAGCACGCCGACATTCTCGAGCACATCCGCACCACAGGGACCCTGGCGGACACCGATGCCATGGACACGGGCCTGAAGTCGTTCATCGACGGCTTCGACACGGGGAAGGTCGGCTGATCCATGGCCGGCGGCCAGGAACGCGTCCTGCGCAGGAGAATCCGCAGCGTCCAAGCGACGAAGAAGATCACCAAGGCGATGGAGCTCATCGCCGCGTCCCAGATCGTGCGCGCCCAGAACCGGATCATCGCCAACCGTCGCTACCGGGCGGGGATGGCGCGGATCATCGTCGAGACCGCCAAGGCCGACCCGGTCGCGGCCCGCAAGCTGCTGGGCACACCGCTGGCGCCCAAAGTGGTGGCCATCTTGGCGATCGTCGGCGACCGCGGGCTCAGCGGCGCCTACAACACCACGGTCTTTCGAACCACCGAGCGGCTGGCTGGCGAGTTCAAGAGGAACGGCGCCGAGATCCGGCTGTACACGGTGGGCAAGAAGGCGCCGGCGTACTTCCGTTTCCGCGGTATGCCCGTCGAGCGGGCCTTCGCAGGCTTTGCGGACAGGCCGAGCTTCTCCGACGCCCGCGAGGTCGCCGCCGCGATCACCGCACCCTTCCTGGCCGGTGACGTCGAGCAGATCATGCTGGTGTCCACCCGCTATCTGTCGGCCGGGTCCCAGGCGGTGCGCACCCAGCAGCTCCTGCCCCTTCCCGACACAGGTGCCGCGCCCGGTCCGGACACCTCGGCCCCGGCCCCGGCCCAGCCGGCGGTGGCTGGCGGGATCAAGGGCTACACCGAGTTCGAGCCCGACCCGGAGAAGCTGCTGGCGGAGCTAGCGCCGCGCGCAGTCGAGTCCGAGGTCTTCTCCGCCCTCATCGAGGGTGCCGCGTCGTTCTTCACGGCCCAGCAGCGCGCCATGGCGGCGGCCACGGACAACGCCGACGAGCTGATCCGCACTCTCAGCCGCATCATGAACCGGGCCCGTCAGGACTCGATCACCACCGAAATCATGGAAATCGTCAGCGGTGCCGAAGCGCTCCGCGGACCGAAGGGAGCTTGACGATCATGACCACCACTGCACCCGAGACCACTGCCACGGGGGGCGGCTCCCTCGAGATGGGTCGGGTCGTGGCCATCGCCGGTCCGGTCGTCGACGTCGAGTTCCCGCCGCACGCGCTGCCCGAGATCAACTTTGCGGTCGAGATGGATCTGGTCCTGGAGGGCAAGACCCTGACCGTCACCGCAGAGGTCGCCCAGCAGATCGGCGAGGGTCGGGTGCGCTGCGTGTGCATGCAGCCCACCGACGGTCTCGTACGGGGGGCCCCGGTCCGCAACACCGGCCGCGGGATCAGCGTCCCGGTCGGCAACGTCGTCCTCGGCCACGTCTTCAACGTGCTGGGGCGCCCGATCGACACAGACGACATCGGCGAGGTCACCGAGCGCTGGGACATCCACCGCAGCGCGCCCACGTTTGACGCCCTCGAGCCGCGGGCCACCATGTTCGAGACCGGTATCAAGGTGATCGACCTGCTCGAGCCGTACGTCCAGGGCGGCAAGATCGGTCTCTTCGGTGGGGCTGGCGTCGGCAAGACCGTGCTCATCCAGGAGATGATCAACCGCGTGGCCACCCACCACGGAGGGGTGTCGGTGTTCGCTGGTGTCGGAGAGCGCACCCGTGAGGGCACCGACCTGCTGCTGGAGATGAAAGAGTCCGGCGTCCTGGAGAAGGCCGCCCTGGTCTACGGCCAGATGGACGAACCGCCGGGGGTCCGGCTGCGCGTGGCCCTGGCGGCGGTGACCATGGCGGAGTACTTCCGTGACGTGCAGAACCAGGACGTGCTGCTGTTCGTCGACAACATCTTCCGGTTTGTCCAGGCCGGCTCCGAGGTGTCCACTCTCCTGGGTCGGATGCCGTCTGCCGTCGGGTACCAGCCGACCCTTGCTGACGAGATGGGCGAGCTGCAGGAGCGGATCACCTCGACGCGAGGCAAGTCGATCACCTCGCTGCAGGCGGTGTACGTGCCGGCGGACGACTACACCGACCCGGCGCCGTTCACCACGTTCACCCACCTGGACGCCACCACCGAGCTGTCCCGCCAGACAGCCGCGCTGGGGATCTACCCGGCGGTCGACCCGCTGGCGTCGACCTCCAACATCCTGGCCCCGGAGATCGTCGGGGAGCGGCACTACCGGGTGGCGCGGAACGTGCAGTCGGTGCTCCAGCGGTACAAGGAGCTTCAGGACATCATCGCGATCCTGGGCCTGGACGAGCTGTCCGAGGAGGACCGGGTCACCGTCAACCGGGCCCGGAAGATCCAGCGCTTCTTGTCCCAGCCGTTCTTCGTGGCGGAGGTCTTCACCGGGGTCGAGGGCATCTTCGTCCCCATCCAGGAGACCATCGAGTCCTTCGAGGCGATCGTCAACGGGGACCTCGACTCGGTGCCCGAGCAGGCGTTCCTCAATGTCGGCGGCGTGGAGTCGGTGCTCGCCAAGGCGCGCACGTTCGAGAGCAGCTGATGGCCGGCACTCTCGCCCTGGAGGTCGTCACCCCCGAACAGACACTTCTGGCCGGGGCGGCGACCGCGGTGGTCATGCGGACCTCAGAGGGCAGTCTGACCGTGCTTGCCGGCCACGCGCCGTTCGTCGGTGACGTGCTTGCCGGTGAGGTCAAGGTGGAGCAGCCGGACGGGACCCAGGTGCGGCTGGCGGTGCACGGTGGGTTCGTCCAGGTCGACACCAGCGCGGACGCCGCAGCCGGGGTCGAGGCGGTGGGCGACGGTCCGATCTCGGGACTGTCCACGCGGGTCACGGTGCTGGCCGGGGTCGCCGAGCTGGTCGACGCGATCGACGTACCACGCGCGGAGGCGTCCCGAACTGCCGCGCTAGCCCGGCTTGACCAGCTGCGGGCCGCCGGGGGCCGTGAGGAGGCGGTCGGCGCGGCGGACGTGGAGATCGCCCAGCTCGAGGCGGCTGTCGGTCGCGCCGACGTGCGGCTGCGTCTGGCCGGGGCGTCCTCGGTCAGCTGACCCCTCGGCCAGCTAGCGAGGGACGCGGTGGCGTCGCCCGCGACGCGGTCAGGCAGTCTCCCGGGTGGTCAGCGGTTGGCGCCGGGGGTCCACAGCACGTCGCCGGACCCGCCGGCTCCCGGCGTGTTGGCCACGCGGGCCAGGATGAAAAGCAGGTCCGAGAGGCGGTTGAGGTAGCGCGCTGTCATCGGGTTCATGGTGTCGGCGTGTACGGCCAGTGCCGCCCAGGTCGACCGCTCGGCCCGGCGTACCACCGTCCGGGCGACGTGCAGCAGGGCGGCACCTGGTGTACCGGCGGGCAGCACGAACGAGCGCAGCTTGTCCAGCTGGGCGTTGTAGCTGTCGCAGTCCGCCTCCAGCCGGGTCACGTACGACTCCTCGACCCGTAGCGGCGGATACGCCGGATCAGCGGTCACGGGGGTGCACAGGTCGGCGCCCACGTCGAACAGGTCGTTCTGGATCCTGGTGAGCAGGGCCGGCAGCGGCGCACGGAGCTCGCCCAGGGCCAGGGCCACCCCCAGGCACGAGTTGGCCTCGTCGACGTCCGCGTACGCAGCCAGGCGCAGGTCGTTCTTGGAGGTCCGCGACAGGTCGCCGAGCGAGGTGGTCCCCTCGTCGCCGGTCCGGGTGTAGATGCGGGTCAGGTTCACCATCTCAGAACCGCTGCGCCCTGGGGACCGTCATAGGCCCAGGGTAGCGGGCGGGCCCCGTACGCTGGCGGTGTGGAACGGTTCCGGGTGACCGGTGGCGCGCGCCTTGTCGGTCAGGTCAAGGTGACGGGTGCGAAGAACTGCGCGCTGAAGCTGATGGCCGCTGCACTGCTGGCCGAGGGTCGCACCACGATCCGCGAGGTGCCCGACATCCTCGACGTGGAGATCATGGGGCAGCTGCTCGGCCGGCTGGGCTGCCAGGTGGACCACGACCGGCTCACCTCGTCGGTCACGATCAAGGTTCCCGAGGTGCCCGGTCACCAGGCCGACTACGACCTGGTCCGCCGGATGCGGGCCGGAATCAATGTCCTGGGGCCTCTGGTCGCGCGGGTGGGGCGGGCCCAGGTGGCCCGGCCCGGCGGAGATGCCATCGGCTCGCGCCCCCTGGACCTGCACGTGGACGGCCTGGTCCGCCTCGGCGCGACAATCGAGAACGAGCACGGGTTCCTGGTCGCGGTAGCCCCGCCCGGCGGCCTGGTCGGTGCGCAGATCTGGCTGGACTTCCCCAGTGTCGGGGCCACGGAGAACCTGCTGATGGCCTCGGTGCTGGCCCGCGGAACCACGGTGATCGACAACGCCGCTCGCGAGCCGGAGATCGTGGACATCTGCCGGATGCTGACCGGGATGGGGGCCCAGATCGGCGGGGTCGGCACCTCGACCCTGGAGGTCGCCGGCGTCGACCACTTGCAACCGGTCGACCACACCACAGTCCCCGACCGCATCGTGGCGGGTACCTGGGCGATCGCCGCGGTGATGACGCGCGGAGACGTGACCGTGCACAACGGATGTGCCGAGCACCTCGAGATCGCCCTGGACAAGCTCACCCAGGCCGGCGCCCAGGTGCACCGGGAGGCGACCAGCTTTCGGGTGACGTGTGAGCGAAGGCCAAAGGCGGTCGACGTGGTGACGCTGCCCTACCCCGGGTTCGCGACCGACCTGCAGCCGATGGTCCTGGCGCTGAACGCGGTCGCCGACGGTACCGCGATGGTCACCGAGAACCTGTTCGAGGCGCGTTTCATGTTCGTGGACGAGCTGGCCAGGCTCGGAGCGGACATCCGCACTGACGGGCACCATGCCGTGGTCCGCGGACGCGAGCAGCTGTCCGGCGCGCCGGTACGAGCCACCGACATCCGCGCCGGCGCTGGGCTGGTGATGGCCGGCCTGGTGGCCGAGGGCGTCACCACGGTCAGTGACGGGTATCACATCGACCGCGGGTACCCGGGCTTCGATGATCAGCTGCGGGCGCTGGGCGCCGACATCGTGCGCGAGCCGGACGTGGACTACTACGACGGCTGAGGGGCAGGATCACAGGCATGGGTGAAGTGCTGGCCTCCCGCCGGCTCGGCGGCGGGGGCCCCCTGGGTGGTCTGGTCGTTCCCGCGCTTGGACTGGGCTGCATGGGGATGTCGCAGTCCTACGGCGCGGCCGACGACGACGAGTCTGTCGCCACGATCCGCCGCGCACTGGACCTCGGGGTCACCTTGCTGGACACCGCCGACGTGTACGGGGACGGCCGAAACGAGATCCTCGTAGGGCGCGCCATCGCAGGCCGGCGCGAGGAGGTGGTGCTGGCGACCAAGTTCGGACTCGTCCGCGACGACAACGCGATGCGCACGGACGGGCGGCCGGAGTACGTCCGGGGTGCCTGCGACGCCAGCCTGATCCGGCTGAACGTCGACCACATCGACCTGTACTACCAGCACCGGGTCGACCGCACCGTCCCCGTTGAGGAGTCGGTCGGCGCGATGGCCGAGCTGGTCGCGGCCGGGAAGGTGCGGCACCTGGGCTTGTCGGAGGTCAGCGCTGCGACCTTGGAGCGGGCGGTCGCCGTCCACCCGGTCGCCGCGCTGCAGAGCGAGTGGTCACTGTGGACCCGCGACCTGGAGGCTGAGCTGGTGGCAGCTGCCCGCCGGCTCGGGGTCGGCCTCGTGGCCTTCAGCCCGCTCGGTCGGGGGTTCCTCACCGGGACGCTGACCAGCTCGGACCACTTCGAGCCAGGGGACTTCCGTCGCGGCAACCCCCGGTTCCAGGGTGAGAACTTCGCCGCGAACCTTCGCCTGGTCGACGTGGTTCGCAAGGTTGCCGCCGAGCGTGGCTGCTCACCGGCGCAGGTGGCTCTGGCCTGGGTGCTGGCGCAAGGCGATGACGTGGTGGCGATCCCGGGGACCAAGCGGCGCACCTTCCTGGAGGAGAACGTCGGTGCGCTGGGCGTCCAGCTCTACCCTGAGGACCTGGCCGGTCTCCACGCCGCGATGCCGCCCGGGTCGGCCGCTGGCGGGCGCTACCCGCAGGAGGGCTACACCTACGGGGACACCCCGCTGCCGCCGTGAGGAGCCGGCGCGCCGGGTCTAGCGGGACGCCAGGATCGCCCGGGCCCGCTCCTCGTCAGCCGCGAACACCATCAGCCGTGGTCCGTGGACCGTCGGGGCCAACGTCGCGCGCAGCCCGTGGTCAGCCAGGGCCTGCACCAGGGCGTGGCCATCGCCCTGGTGCAGGACAGGCGTCACCGGTACCAGGAGCCCGTAGTCCGTCGGAGCTCCTGGTCGTGGCGGTGGGGCGATCAGTGAGCCGCCGCGCCCGAACGCCCAGCGCAGCAGCAGGGACAAGATCCCGATCCCCACGAAGGCCACGACGGGGCCGAAGAGGAAGGAGACGGAGTTGGCTGCCCGCACCTGCCAAGTGTGCGCCACCGGGGCCCCGTCGGCACCTGCGCCGCGGTCCGGGGGCGCTGAGTGGACGGTCTGGAAGGGGTGTCCGCCGGTTTTCGGGGTGCCGTCCGCGTGTCGTCCGGCGCCGGTACACCCACACGGCCTAACGTTCCGTCGGAGCCCGCTCCGTCGCTGCGGTGACGGGTCCGGTTCTACGGCGCTGATCACTTCCCCCCGCCGGACCCCGCCTGGGTCCGGCGTCGCGATCCCCGCCGCGAGCGGAGGCCGCATGCGTTCGACTGGTTTGCGCAGGGCTGACATGGTCCTGCCGGAGCGCCTTGACGTGACCACGGTGGGTGAGCTGCGGGAGTCGCTCATGCTGGCAGTGGAGTCTGGGCCCGACACGGACGTGGTCATCGACGTGTCCGGGGTCCGGGTCGTCGACAGCGTCGGGCTGGGCCTGCTGGTCACCACCCACCGCAACTGCGTGCGCGGGGGCCGCCGGCTGGTCCTGGTCGACCCGCAGCCTCGGTTGCTGCGGCTGCTGGCGGTGACCCGGCTGCACCGGATCCTTCATCTGGAGCGGGCGGTCGAGCTCAGCGGCGCTGCGGGCAGCCCCCGCGCGGGCATCGGAGCCTGACAAGTACGCTCTCGCGCGACGGGTCGACCAGAACACGGCGGCCACGGTCTCGAGGCGGGAGCTGCCGGATGGGTCGGCGTGAGCGGGACAAACCGTGGGTGATGCGCACATATGCCGGGCACTCGTCGGCCACCGCGTCCAACGAGCTCTACCGGCTCAACCTGTCCAAGGGCCAGACCGGGCTGTCGGTGGCCTTCGACCTGCCTACCCAGACCGGCTACGACCCCGACCACGAGCTGGCTCGTGGGGAGGTCGGCAAGGTCGGCGTCCCGGTCGCGCACCTGGGGGACATGCGGGCTCTGTTCGCCGGTATCCCGCTGGTCGAGATGAACACCTCGATGACGATCAACGCCACTGCCATGTGGCTGTTCGCTCTCTACCAGGTCGCCGCCGAGGAGCAGGCGGAGGCCGTCGGCGGGACGGG
>Ga0075021_10000348_pt1 | contig 25355 bp, 22 predicted proteins | sample ColStrG_CSR_2012_FD_72749 | JGI IMG/M metagenome (GOLD analysis project Ga0075021, IMG submission 72749) | Freshwater sediment microbial communities in response to fracking from Pennsylvania, USA - Cold Stream Run_MetaG_CSR_2012 | ecosystem: Environmental > Aquatic > Freshwater > Creek >...
GGGGTAGGGCCGGGCTATTTGGGCGGGCCTCCGGTCTGCTCTTATGGCTACTACAACTACTACCCTTATGCGTGCGCGCCCTATGGCTACTATGGGCCTAGCTGGTTTTCCAGTGGGCTGTTTATCGGAGCCGGACCGTGGTATCGCGGTTGGGGGCCGGGCTGGGGCGGTGGGTATGGGTATTATGGCCGCGCGGGATGGCGTGGCGATGGCGACGAACGAGGACGGGGCTACGGCAACCGTAACTTCGGCGGGGGCGGATACGCTGGACGTGGGTACGGTGGGCGCGGCTTTGTTGGGCGTGGCCCGGCGGGCGGATTCCGCGGCGGCGCTGGTGGAGGCGGATTTCACGGCGGTGGAGGCTTCCATGGTGGTGGCGGATTTCATGGAGGCGGAGGCTTCCATGGTGGCGGCGGCGGTAGGCGCTAGAGCGTCGCGGTCTGTGGGATAAGGCGAGCAGGGCGGCCGGCAGCGAAAGTTGCCGGCTGTTCCTGTTTTGTCGGAAGGGTGAGCTGCTGTACCCCCGGCCCCGTTCTTGCTAGAATATGCGGTCACGGAAAGTGCCGCGGTAGTAATATAAAGGCATACTTCTCAGGAGCAACCTAAGCTTATGGCCTATGTAATTGCAGAGCCCTGCATCGGTACAAAAGACGCCGCGTGTGTGGACGCGTGTCCGGTGGACTGCATCCATCCGAAGAAGGACGACCCGAAGTTTGAAGGCGAGCAGATGCTCTACATTGATCCGGTGGAATGCATTGACTGCGGAGCGTGCGTGCCGGTGTGTCCGGTGTCGGCGATTTTTGCGGCGGATGATCTGCCGGAAAAGTGGAATGCCTTTACCGAGTCGAACGCCAAGTTCTTTGGGCGGTAGGCAGCAGTCGGGCGGTTGACGATCAGGAAAAGCATAAGGCGCGCGAAGGGTAGAAGGAGTCTATGACACGTCTCGCGGTCGCGGCGCTTGTCTTTGGATTGGGCCTGGCCGAACAGTCCTTATCGCAATCTGGAGCGGTCATTCCGCAAGGCGGTGCAGGCCACGCCGCTGAAGCTAGTTGCGTAATTCTCAAACGCATGGGACCCGCCGATCAAGTCACGAGTCGTCTTTACTCGTTCGGAATACGCGGGAAACAGTTTCAGTACGTGGAAGGAAAATTGCCGAACGGATTCCCCTTCCATGGCAGGCTGACCGACCACGACGTTCGGAATCTGCAAGGCCGCGGCGCTGAGATAATTGTCGTTAACCAGAATTTCACGGCTGAAGATCTGAACCAAGCTAGAGCGGAGTGCCGCGGCGAGACGGGCAAGACTCCAACTCAAACCGAGGATAAAGGAAAGCCCCCGCAGGCGGAGACGAAGGTTGCCAACGGCACCGCAGCGGTCGCTGCGGAGGGATCCACTGATTTAGCCATTTCGTCTACTCCACCCGGCGCAGACATAGAGATTGACGGGAACTTTGTCGGTAGCACGCCGTCCACAGTAGGTATTACCGCGGGTCAGCACGTAGTGGCTGTTAAGAAGAGCGGGTTCAAACCGTGGGAGCGCAAGATCACAGTGTCGAGCGGCCACGTGAAGGTGGACGCGAGTTTGGAGCCCCAGCCGAACTCCTAGGCAGTTTGCTGTGAAACTCAATCCCGGCGAGACGCAGCGCCTGAAGGCGCACTCACGAGGCGCGCTTACGGCACCGCTGAAGATGTGCCCTGATACAAATCTTATTCGGTGGCCCGAATCTTATTCGTTAGATTGGCCCCGTCCTACGCCGCGTAAGTTCTTATCCCGCCAGCGATTCAATCGCACGCACAGCATCCGGCGGGAGCGAGATCGCGATACTGGCCAAGTCTTGCTTCATGTGTTCGGCGCTGGATGTGCCCGTCAGCGGCAACATGCCTACGGCGCGGGCGAAGGCGAAGACGATCTGCGACGGAGTGGCGTTGACGCGCGCCGCCATGCCGGCGATCAGCGGGTGGTGGAGCACGTCGAGATTTGCGGTGAGAAGCGAGAATCCCTGATAGATGATGCCGCGCTCGCGGCAGAATGCGCGCACCTCGCGGTCCCAGCCAAGGCGGGCGAAGCAGCGGTTTTGGACAAACGCGGGGGCCTCGGCGTGAGCGGCCGCCATCTGCTCAAGGTGGTTGAGGGAAACGTTGCTCACGCCTAGCAAGCGCGTGTGGCCGGCGTCGCGCTCTTTCGTCATCGCCTCCCAGACTTCGGCGTCGTCATCGGTCCAGTCGAAGCCGGACGAGGGCCCGTGCAGCACGTAGCTGTCAACGTAGTCGGTCCCGAGATGTTCGAGCGAGCTAGCCATTGACTGGGCTACCTGGTCAGAAAGACGGGCTGCCGGATCGTAGGGCAGGCGGTGGTCCTGACCGCGGGCGTAGGTGAATTTGGTCTGCAGAAAAAGATCGGCGCGGGTGACGATGGCGGCGCGGTAGGCGGCGGCCAGGCCCTCTCCTACTCCCGCCTCGAAGTAGTGGCGGCGCTGGTTGGCGGTGTCAAGGCCGCGGAAGCCGGTGCGGAGAGCAAGTTCAGTGAGCGCGGGAGTGCGTTCTTCTTTCCAGGCGGTGCCGTAGAGAAAATCTGGGACGAGAGAAGGCAGCATTCCGTTATTCTGCCATGATTCCGGCTGCTACCATGGGCTTAAAGCGATCATGGATTGGACCCCACTGAGACTCAGGAAAAGGCCCTTTTTTAAGACCAGTCGCCCCTCTTTGATCGTGTCAACAGTTTTTGTGAAACGGTCCGGCCTGCCCGACCACTATGCCCGTGAGCGCAGCCAGAAGTTCGCATTCTGAGCTTTGCTCAATCTTGGTAGGGGGAGATTTCGATGCGAATCCTTATTTTGATGATCGCTCTCAGTGGCACTCTGCTGCTGCAGGCTTGCAACTCCTGCGGCCCGACTCCAACGACTCCGCTGCTAGCCTGGGGGGTATTAGACAAGACTACCAACATCAATACGCAGCACGCGGACGGGGACACGGTGAGCCTCACCACGACTCTGGGGGACCAGTATCTGGTGACGCTGCAGGTCCAGGAACCGGAAGGCATCAAAGAGATGGACATTTCTGGAGCGGGCAATTTGACGTGTTCTACGATCCCAGATTCGCACGGTCAGTTTTTTACCGCTCCCAATTCGTTGCCCGTTTCCATTCCGATCCAGACTACGAACATTCCCAACCCCGGCACAACCAGCGGATTTGTCATGTCCCAACCCTTTACTTTTAACCAGTTGGATTGCGGCAAGCACCAGTATGGCAACATGCCACAGGCGGAAGAATTCTTCGCCAATAGCGGCAAGCTGCAAATTCAAGGTACCGACATTACCTGGAAGGGAACCAAACGCACCGCCACGTTGTCTATGGCCCCCTGATCCAGGAGGGAGCCGGGGCGGCCTATTTCGAGTGAACTGACGTCTGCGGTTGCCTACGCTTACAATCGTGCCTTCACGTGTCGGTTCTCATGGCGTTGAGGGAAACAGAAGCGATTGTGTTGCGCACGTATCCCATGCGGGAGGCGGACCTGCTGGTCACGCTGTTTACGCGCGTGGAGGGGAAGGTGCGTGGGGTGGCGCGTTCGGCGAAAAAGTCGAAGCGGCGCTTTGGCGGGGCGCTGGAGCCGCTGACCTATGTGCGGGCGTTTTACGACGTGAAGGAGGGGCAAGAACTGGCGCGGCTGGATGCGTGCGAAGTGCTGGAGTCTCCGCTGGCCACCGAGGTCAGCTATGCGCGGGCGGTGGCGCTGGCGCATGTGGGCGAAGTGCTTGACGAGTTGCTGCCCGACCGCGAGGCCAACGACGCTATTTTCCGTCTGACACTTTCGGTACTGCACGCGCTGCAAGGGCCGGAGGTGTGGATGCCGGTGACGTATTTCGAGCTGTGGATGACGCGGCTGGTGGGATTCCTTCCAGAGTTGACCGAGTGCATCATGTGCGGGCGCGCGCTCAATGACAGCCGCGCGTATTATCATGCGCTGGCGGATGGGCTGATGTGTACTGAGGACAAGCGGCTGGCGTCGTCGGAACTGTCAGGCGAATCGCGGGAACTGGCGGCGCTGATGTTTCGCGCTCCAGTGGAGAGCTTTGCCGGCATTCCGTGGCCCAAGGCGCAGGCTGCGGATTTGCGAAAGTTTCTGATTCAGATCTTGCAGCGGCATATTGAGAAGAAGTTGGTGACAGCGGGAATGCTGGAAAAGGGCGGGTTTTGAAATTGGGAGTTTTCGTCTATAGGCAAAAGTCAAAAGCTCCGCCCTGTCGCAGAGAACGCGACAAGGATGGGGCACCCTTAATCGCTTTTCGGCTGTAATTATGACGCCACGAGGTGGAGTTATGAACGACACATGGGGAAGGCGGCTGTTCACGGCGGGCGCGGTGACGCTGGTGCTGTTGGGGGTGGTACATTCGTTGTCTTTGTTTGAAAAGCAGGTTGCCGCCAACGATACCGAGCGGCAGTTGCTGGACCTGATGTCCAGCTACAAATTCAACGTCATGGGATCCATGCGCAGCATGGACAATTTTCTGCGCGGGTTCAGTATTGCGTTCATGCTTGGGCCTTTGGGCTTTGGAGCACTTGATCTGGTCCTGCTGGGCGAGCGGGCGGGATTGCTGAAAAGGGTGGCGATGGTCAACGCGATCTGGCTGGCGGTGATGACCGCTGTTTCTCTGCGTTACTTCTTCCTCGCGCCTACGTCGTTCCTGGTGGTCACCCTGGCGATCTTCGTGTTGGCCTGGTGGAAGCTGCCGGGATCGGATGCTCCAGCGGTTTAAATGAGTGCCCTCGATTAAAGTCAGGAACCCCGCCCTGTAGCAAAGAGCGCGACAGGGCGGGGCACCCACTACGCGGGGAATGCGTCTTCAAGCTGACGGCTGACGGGCGCTTCCATTACAATCACTGATTAACCTGCGAGTCCCTAGACAAGTCTGTGAATCCTTCGAAGCCCAATCCGCTGACATTTCAGGAACTCATCCTGCGCCTGCAAACTTTCTGGGCGGAGCGCGGCTGCGTGCTGCAGCAGCCCTATGACGTTGAGGTGGGAGCTGGGACGATGGCGCCGGAAACGTTTTTGCGGGTGCTGGGGCCGAAGCCTTATAAGGTGGCGTATGTGCAGCCGTCGCGGCGTCCGGCGGACGGGCGCTATGGGGAGAATCCGAACCGGCTGTTCAAGCACATGCAGTTGCAGGTGATCCTGAAGCCTCCGCCGGAGAATGTGCAGGAGTTGTATTTGGAATCGCTGGCGGCGATTGGCATTGACCTGCGCCAGCATGACATCAAGTTTGAGGAAGACAACTGGGAAGCGCCGACGCTGAGCGCGTGGGGCGTGGGCTGGCAGGTGATGCTCGATGGGTTGGAGATCACGCAGTTCACTTATTTCCAGCAGTGCGGTGGCGTGGACCTGTTTCCAATTTCGGCGGAGCTGACGTATGGACTGGAACGCATTGGAGCGTTCCTGCAGGACGTGGATTCAATTTATGACATTGTGTGGGCACGGGATCCGGATTCGGGCCGCGTGACGACGTATGGAGATGTGCGGCTGGCGGATGAGGTGCAGTTTTCGGTTTATAACTTTGAGCGAGCGGATGTGGAGAAGGCCTGGAAGCATTTCGAGTTGTATGAGGCGGAGTGCAAGGGGCTGATCGAGACGTATGTGCCGCTGACAGGAGATCAGAATACCCACCCTGTCGCAGAGAACGCGACAAGGGCGGGGCACCCATCCGAAGGCGAGAGGTCGCGGTTCCCGCTGCTGGGTGCTTACGATCTCTGTCTGAAGTGCTCGCATCTGTTCAACATTCTCGATGCGCGCGGAGCGATTTCGGTGACTGAGCGCGTCGGAGTGATTGCGCGAGTGCGGGCGCTGGCGGTGGGGATCGCGAAGGCCTGGGTGGACCAGCAGGGTGCGGAGAAGTCCGACGAGCTTGCGCCTGCCGTCGAGAAAAAGCGGACGGCGAAGAAAGAAGATATGTTGCCGGCGATAAGTTTGTCATCGTGAGCGAAGTGGGAATGGCGCGAAGCGTCATTCCTGCGGAGTCGAAGGATCCCTACAAGCACGACGAAGCGTGCGGATAATGGGTCCTGACACTGATAGGGATCCTTCGACTTCGCAGAATAATTCGCTGCGCGATTTATTCTGCTTCGCTCAGGATGACAAATCGAGTTTTTAAAAATGCCAGACTTCTTACTTGAGATCGGGTGCGAAGAGATTCCGGCGCGGATGATTGCCGCAGCGTCTGAAGAATTGCGCGGGCGCGTAAAGGCGCTGCTGGAGCGGGAGCGGCTTGGTACCGTAGAGATCACTGCGTTGGATACGCCGCGCAGGCTGGCAGTGCTGGCGAAGCAGATTGAGGTGGCGCAGAAGGATGCTACCGAACAAACCACCGGACCTTCGGTCCACGTTGCATATAAGGATGGCCAGCCCACACCCGCGGCGATTGCGTTTGCTAAGAAGTCTGGTGTTGAGGTCGCACAACTGGAAAGAATCACTACTCCGAAGGGCGAGTACATCTCTGCGAAGGTCACGAAGAAGGGGCGTACGGCGGCGGAGATCCTGACAGAGCACCTGCCCAAGGAGCTTTCTTCGATCTATTGGCCGAAGAACATGTACTGGCGCAAGCCGAATGAGCGCTTTGTGCGGCCGGTGCGCTGGCTGGTAGCAATGCTGGATGGAGAAACAATCCCGCTGGAGTTTGACGGGATTCGCGCGGGCAAGACTTCGCGCGGGCACAGGATTTTGTCCGACGGCGATGTGGTGATTTCACGGGCTGGTTCTGCATACATTGATTCGTTGCGTGTTGCCAAGGTCCTGGGGCGGTTAGAACGTGAGCAGCAGATTCGCAAAGGCTTGGACGCGGCCACGCGCACGATTCCCGGAGCACGCTGGCGTGATGATAATTCTCTGCTCGACACCGTGGTGAACCTGACGGAATATCCATCGGCGATTCTGGGGAGTTTTGATCCGCAGTTTCTGGAGCTGCCGGAGGAAGTGCTGGTCACGGTGATGCGCGACCATCAGAAATATTTTGCGATTGAAGATGCGAACGGCAAGCTGCTGCCGCACTTTCTGGCGGTGCTGAATACGGATGGAGATCCTCAGGGATTGATTCGTCACGGAAATGAACGGGTGCTGCGGGCGCGGTTCAACGACGCGCGCTTCTTCTGGCAGACCGACCAGAAGCGATCGCTGCTGGACCGGCTCGATCTGCTCAAACACGTGACGTTCCAGAAAGACCTGGGCAGCTACTACGAGAAGACGCATCGCGTGCAGCGGCTTTGCAGCTGGTTGAGCGAGGTGGTCAAGCAAAGCGGAATTCCGGTGCGGCCGGGAGTGGCGCACAAGGCGGCGTGTCTGGCGAAGTGCGATTTGACGACGGAATTAGTCAAGGAGTTCACGGAACTGCAAGGCATTGTGGGCGGGCTGTATGCGCGGGCGCAGCACCTGGATGAGGGTCTGCCGGAAGCGACGCGATTCGCCATCGCCGAGGCGATTTACGACCACTACAAGCCGGAGTCCACCGAAGATGCTGTGCCGCGGTCGTTCGAGGGTGCAGTGCTTTCGATCGCCGATAAAGCGGACACGATTGCGGGGATGTTTGCGCTGGGCCTGGTGCCGAGCGGATCGAAGGACCCGTTTGGGCTGCGGAGGCAGGCGAATGGGATTGTGAAGGTGATTGCGGAAAAGAAGTTGCCGCTGCGACTGGCTGAAGTGATGCGCAATGCGCGCGCGGGATATAGGGGTTCGGAGGCGGAGAAGAAGTTTGTTGAGGATGCAAAGTTTGCCGAGTCGGTGAGCGCGTTTTTCCGCGAGAGGCTGGAGTTTTATCTGAAAGATGTGCGCGGATATGCGTATGACGTGGTGAAAGCGGTGCTGGGCGCGGACGCGGAGGACGTAGTGGACGCGTTGGCGCGGGCGGAGGCGCTTGCTAAGGCGAGAAGTTCAGACGATGCAAAGGATCTTGATGCTGTTTGTTTTTCCTTTAGGAGGATTAAGAACATCTTGAAGCAAGCGGAAGAGAAGGGAATATCGATTCCAGAGCGTCCCGATGAGGGGCTAATGGGTGATGTTTCTTCCGCAGAGACAAATCTCTGGATAAACGGTCACGTGAAGACTGGGGCCCTCTATGAAACTCGACGGGAAGAGGGTAACTACGATTCTGCGCTCTCGGATGCTGCTTCTTTGCGCCCGATGCTGGACAGGTTCTTTGATGAAGTGATGGTGATGGTAGATGACGAACAGATTAAGGCAAATCGACTTGCGATTTTGAAAACACTGTACACGAGCTTTTCCACGATTGCGGATTTTTCGGAGATTGTGACGGAAGGTAAGACGCCAGGAGCATGAACATCTTCCGGGGCTAAAGCCCGTAGAAAGTTTGGAAGCTTTATCGCAGCGCGCTGAAGCGCTGCGCCACCCAAAATCAAAACTCGCAACACACAGACTGAATTCGCACAATCCAGAGACAAAGGACTGATAGTCATGGCAACGACAACTCTCCCCGAAATGGAAGTCCAGGAAGTCAAGAAGAGCGCAACCAAGTACGTCTACTCTTTCGGCGGTGGCAAGGCCGATGGTGACGGCAAGATGAAGGACGTGCTGGGCGGCAAAGGCGCGGGTCTGGCCGAGATGACCAACGCCGGGCTGCCCGTGCCGCCGGGATTCACCATTCAGACCGAAGCCTGCCGCGAGTACATGAGAAGCGGCGGCGTTTCGAAGGACGTGGACCGGCAGATGCGCGAGGCGCTGACAAGGTTGGAAGCGCTGCAAGGGCAGAAGCTGGGTGCAGGCGACAATCCGCTGCTGGTGAGCGTGCGCTCGGGCGCGAAATTCTCCATGCCGGGCATGATGGACACGATCCTCAACCTGGGGCTGAACGACAAGAGCGTGGAGTCGCTGGCGAAGCTGACCGGTAATCCGCGGTTTGCGGCGGACTCCTATCGGCGGCTGATCCAGATGTTTGGCAGCGTAGTGCTCGATATCCCCAAGCACGCGTTTGAAGAAGTGTTTGACGCGAAGAAGAAACAAAAGAAGGCAAAGCTTGACACCGACCTTGACGCCAAGGCGTTGATGGAAGTGATTGCGGAATACAAGAAAGTTGTGAGGAAACACACCAAGCACGATTTTCCGCAGGACCCGCAGGGGCAATTGACGATGGCTCGCGATGCGGTGTTTCGTTCATGGCAGAACGACCGGGCGAAACACTATCGCCGGATGAACAACATTGACGACATGCTGGGGACCGCCGTGAATGTGCAGGCCATGGTATTTGGCAACCTTGGTGAGACGAGCGGGACGGGCGTGGGCTTCACGCGTAATCCCGCGATCGGCACCAAAGAGTTCTATGGCGAGTTTCTAATGAATGCGCAAGGCGAGGATGTGGTCGCCGGAATCCGAACGCCGGTGCCGATTCTAGAGCTGCGCAAGGTCATGCCACATGTCTATGACCAGTTGCGCGACATCACGACGCGTTTGGAGAAGCACTACCGCGACATGCAGGATTTCGAGTTCACCATTCAGGATGGAAAGCTCTACATGCTGCAGACGCGCAACGGCAAGCGTACCGGGCTGGCTGCGGTGCGGGTGGCGATCCAGATGGTGGAAGAAGGATTGATCACAAAGGAAGAAGCGATCTTCCGCGTGGAGCCGAACCAGTTGTATGACTTTCTCGTGCCTCGGCTCGACGAGAAGAGCACGAAGGTGGAAGTGTTGGCGGTGGGATTGCCAGCTTCGCCCGGAGCGGCGGTGGGGCAGATTGTTTTCACGGCGCAGGATGCGGTGAAGAAAGCGGGGCATGATCGCAAGAACTCCGTGATTCTGGTGCGGGCCGAGACCACGCCGGAAGACATTCAGGGAATGGAAGTGGCGGCGGGAATTCTGACGTCGCGCGGTGGTATGACCAGCCATGCGGCCGTGGTGACGCGTGGGATGGGCAAGTGCTGCGTGGCGGGCGCTGGCGATATCACGGTGGACGAGAAGAAAGGCGAGATGCGCGTGAAGGGACAGACCTTCCGCGAAGGCGATTGGATTTCGCTGGATGGAACGACCGGTCGCGTGATCAAGGGCAGGCTCAGCACGCTTCCTCCGAAAGCGGATGATGCCGAACTGAAGAAGCTGATGGACTGGGCCGAGCCGTTCCGCAAAATGGGGGTGAGGGCCAACGCCGACATTCCGCGGGATGCGGTGCAGGCGCGGGCGTTTGGGGCGGAAGGGATCGGACTGTGCCGCACCGAGCACATGTTTTTCGAGAAAGACCGTATCACGCACATGCGGGCGATGATTCTGGCGACCCAGGAAAAAGACCGGCTGGCCGCGCTCAAGAAGCTCTTGCCGATGCAGCGCGCGGATTTCATCGGCGTATTCAAGGCGATGGATGGATTTCCGGTGACGATCCGGTTGCTGGATCCGCCGCTGCATGAGTTTTTGCCGCGCCGTGAAGATTTGATGGTGGAAGTTGCCGTGCTGGAGGCAACGAAACCGAAGTCGGCCAAACTTGGCGGGCTGCGCAAACTGCTGGCGCGGGTGGAAGAGTTGCATGAATTTAACCCGATGCTGGGGCACCGCGGTTGCCGTCTCGGGATCACGTATCCGGAAATCACGGAGATGCAGGTGCGCGCGATTTTCGAGGCTGCGGTGGAGGTGGCAAAAAAGGGTGTGAAGGTCCATCCCGAAGTCATGATTCCTCTGATTGCCACGGTAAAAGAAATGGCGAACCAGGCGGCGATCGTGCGTCGCGTGGCTGAGGAAGTATTCAAGGCCAAGGGTTCGCGCGTTGAATATCTGGTGGGCACGATGATCGAACTGCCGCGCGCGGCTTTGGTGGCGGATGAGATTGCCAAGGAGGCGGAATTTTTCTCCTTTGGCACCAACGATCTCACGCAAACCACGTTCGGCTTCTCCCGCGATGACGTGAACAAAGTGCTGCCCACATATCTGGCGGAAGGGATTTTGAAGCAGGACCCGTTCGCTGCATTGGATCGCGATGGAGTGGGCCAGTTGGTCCGCATGGCCACTGAACGCGGGCGCAAGTCACGGCCGGGATTGAAGGTTGGCATCTGCGGGGAACACGGCGGGGAGCCAAGTTCGGTTGAGTTCTGCCATCAGGTGGGCCTGAACTACGTTTCCTGCTCACCGTTCCGCGTGCTCACGGCGCGGCTGGCTGCGGCACAGGCGGCTGCGGCGGATAAGCTGAAGGTCGAGGGCGGTCGAACCAAGTAAGCGGACGTTGATCCGGCTTATTGCAATTTCTGCAGGCTGGCAATCAGCTTCTGGGCGAGGTTCTCTTCGGATTCCGACCACAACAGCCGGGCGCTGGCGCGCGAGCCGCGCTCGGCTGCGGTGGTGAATTGAACGAGTCTGGCAATGTTTTCGCGGACGTGCGATTGGGCTTCTTCCGTCGGATTGGATGTGACGGGCAGGAACGGTGCGTCCAAGCCGAGCTCCACCTGAATGTGACCAGCCTGCTTGAAAATGCCATCGGCAAAGTCTTCGCCGTGGGCGATGATCCTCACCCGCGCGGGAGCCAGCGACCAATCCTCCTCTGGCACGATTGTCCACAGGTCCCAATTGCACTCGTAAACGTAGGCGTAGTCATCATGAAACAGCTCGGCTACGACTTCCACGGCTTCGTCGGGCGTGATGCCCGGCAGATGGCGGCGTTCAAGAATGGTGGCTTCCCCCCACGATACCGGATGTACGGCGGTGTAGGTGATGCCCGGCGTTTGCGCGGAGAAGGGAAATTCCTGCAGCACGCTGCGCAGCCGCGACGCTACGTCGGGACCGGAGAAGGTTGGATACCAGAGGCTGAGAAAGAGTAGATCGGGCATGATAGGGGTCAGCCTCTATTTTAGCGGACGGGTTGCCGATTGTGCCGGAGTCGAAGGGGTCGGGAAGTTTGCGAATTAGCGAAGGAGGACGTTGCTCCGAAGATATTTTTTGACAGCCTGCAACGCTGCTTGTTACCATCAAACAGTAGTGATTCCTGCCTAAAGTCCCCGTCGTCTAGCCCGGCCTAGGACACCGCCCTTTCACGGCGATAACACGGGTTCGAATCCCGTCGGGGACGCCAATCAGCTTGCCATGTGCATCGTCATGTGCGAAACTGCGCACGCGTGACCAAGAAGAAAAAGAAAGCGACGCGCGCGCACGCGCCCAAACTGGCCCGGAAGCCGCTGAGCCTGAAAAAGCTGGCAGAGAGGCTCGGACTCGCTCCGGCGACGGTGTCGCTGGTCATCAACCGGTCGCCGGTGGCGGACACTATTCCGCAAGCGACCAAAGACCGGGTTTTCGCGGCGGCGAGAAAATACAGCTATCGGCCCAATTTTTATGCGCGCTCCCTGCGCACTCGGCGCAGCTTCACGATCGGCGTGATTGTTCCGGAAGTCAGTGAGGGCTACGCCGCCGCCGTCATGAGTGGCATCGAGGAATATCTGCTCCAGGAGGGATATTTTTATTTTGTTGCCAGTCACCGGCACCGGGCGGACCTGATTGATGAGTATCCCCGGCTCCTTTTGGACCGCTCTGTAGACGGACTGATCGCGGTGGATACGCCATGGAACCATAATCTTTCGGTGCCGGTGGTCACCGTTTCCGGCCACAACAATGTGAAGGGCGTGACCAACATCGTCCTGAATCACGATCGCGCCGCGGAACTGGCGCTGAAACATCTGCGCCATCTGGGCCACCGCAAAATCGCGTTCCTCAAAGGCCAGGAGTTCAGTTCCGACACCGAAGCGCGGTGGACAAGCATTGCCAAGGCGGCGCGCAGACTGGGAATCCCGATTAAGGCGAAACGCGTGGCCCAGCTCGAGGGTGAGTCGCCGTCACCGGAAGTGGGACGAATCGCGACGAAAAAACTGCTGCACCATGGTCATGATTTTACCGCCCTGTTTACGTTTAACGACATTTCCGCGTTTGGCGCGATTCGCGCTCTGAGAGATGCGGGGATACGAGTGCCGGAGGATGTTTCGGTGGTAGGATTCGACGACATTCAGAACGCCGCGTATCAGAATCCGGGTCTCACCACGGTGCGTCAGCCTTTGCGGGAAATGGGCCGCGCGGCGGCAGAGATTCTGCTGCGACGGATCCATCGTCCCGGATCTGAGCTTCGTGGCCGGCACGTGGTGGAGCCCGAGCTGGTAGTGAGGGAGACGACTTGCCGCGTTGCCCATGCCGCAGGCAGAGCGTCACGCCCGGCCAGGCGGCGATCATGATCCACCTGATTTTGCGATGAATCTATCTGCCGGGAAAACGTTGCCGAGCACCGTGTTGTACGTTGCGTTTGTCCTTACCGGGATTGTCAATACCATGCTGGGGCCGCTGTTGCCTACTTTATCGCGGCAATGGGACCTTACCGACAACCAGGGAGGACAGTTGTTTACGGCGCAGTTTCTCGCCGCCATTCTTGGCGTGCTTGCATCAAGCGTCCTCACACCCCGGCGCGGACCTGGGTTCTCATTGATGGCGGGATTTTCGCTGATGGCTCTGGGGACTGGGACGCTGATGACGGGACCGTGGACGCGGGGACTCGCGGCCGCCGGCTGCCTTGGCTTTGGCCTCGGCCTGGAAATCCCTACGGTGAATCTCCTGGTGTCGGAGATGAATCCGCGTCGCCGCGCCGCTGCATTGAGTCTGATCAACATGGCGTGGGGATTGGGCGCGGTGATTTGTCCGGTGTTGCTGATGTGGCGAAAGCTGGCGGGCCGGGAATTCCTGCTGCTGCAGGAGCTCGCGGCGACACTGGTCTTGTTGGCACTGATTCTGTGGCTCATCTTCCAGAAGATCCGGCGCACGGGCACGGCCGAGCGCGCGGTCATCGGCAAACGACGCTGGCGCTGGTCGGATTGGCCGGTGGTGCTGCTCGCGGTGACGTTCTTTCTCTATGTTGGAAGTGAAACATCGGTGGGCGGATGGTCGGCGTCTCATGCCCGGCGCGTTGGCGGCGAGAGCGGGGCATGGTTGATGATGCCATCGCTTTTCTGGCTCTTGCTGATGGCGGGCCGCGGCTTGGCGCCAGTGTTCTTGCGGTGGCTGCCGGAATTGCAACTGGCGCGGGCAGGGCTGCTGCTGGCGGTGGCGGGAACAGGGGCTTTTCTCTGGTTCCAGAGTACGGCCGCGATGGGTGCGGCTGCGGCGCTGGCGGGCCTGGGATTTTCCTGTGTCTTTCCAATTGCGATTTCCGTGCTTTCCACCCGATTTGAGCCGTTCGCGGCGGAGTTGGCCGGACCGATGTTCGCGTTGGCGAGCCTGGGCGGCGCGGTGCTGCCGTGGTTGGTCGGCTTTGTGTCGGCGCGGTCGTCCGGTCTCCGGACCGGCTTGCTGATTCCGCTGGTCGGATGTCTGATCATGTTGGTCTGCAATGTGCTACTGTCCCGGCTGCCGGGGCGTGGAGGGTCAACGGGAAACGATGCCGCGGCCGTCCACTAGCCGGTACCTATGCCGTGGGTTTGAACCCGGCCTTCTCCATCCCCCGCTGCGCTTCCTTGTTTTTCATGAACGTGTTCCAAACGAATCCAGAGCGGGCGTTTTCCGCCATCAGCATGGTTATGCCCTGATCTATGCCCAGCACGTCCGGGTTGTACCAGTGGTTGAGCGGATTGAAGGCGTCGGCGAATCCGTATCGTCCCCACGCTTTTGGATAGCGCTGGCGAACGGTACGGAGCACGCGCATGCAATCCTCGCGCAGGAAGGGCAGTGAGCCGCCGGCCGCGCAGGGGACGATGCTTCCGTCCAAACGGCCTAGCCGGGGCGGGCCGCCCCACGCCTGATAGCCGGACTGCGAGTCCGATGCGCTAATGCCCCAGAGATCGTCGCTATAGTCGGGGAACTCCTTGGCCAGCGAGAGGCAAAATTGCTTGTGGGCGCGAGTGGCCTTGATCGAGTTGTCAAAGTAGTCGGCGTAGTCGTCTCGCTTGCTGCGGAAATCAAACCAGGCGTGGGAAAACTGATGGGTGAAGAGCGGGTCGTCGCCGGAGATGTACTTCACACCCTGAAACTCAACCGTGGTGCGCTTCCATGCCTTCCAGCAAGAGGGCGGGACGGGATGGGTGGGGGAGCCGATGGCCAACAGGTAGATCATCATCAGCTCGCAATAATGTTCCCAGCGGCTGTCGAGAAATCCGGACTCAGGATGCCAGCCCATGGAAAGAGTGGGGCCGGCGTTCAGCATCCAGGTCCAGTCCACACGCTCGTAGATTTTTGTGGCGAGGTCCTGAATCTCGGGATCGGCGAAATGCTGACGCGCGGTCAGTATCCCACACAGCAATAGCGAAGTATCTGACGAGGAAATTTCGCACTTCCACATGCGCTCGCCGGTGTTGAGATGGACGAAGTGATAAAAGAAACCGTGCTCGTGAGGGAGGGAACGCCACAGAAAACGCAGCGTATTGCGGACCCGGTCGCGGATGTCGGACGACTTACCGTACTGTCGTGAATCGGCGATGCACAGTGCGGTCAATCCAAAGCCGGCGGCGGCAATGCTGGCTACAGGCCGTTTATCGGAACCGCTAACGACGGCGCGGTCGCGAACTTGTCCAGTGGTCGGGTCCGCTTCATTCCAGAAAAACAAGAAAGCCGCGCGCTCAATCTCGTCGAGGAGTTGGTCATCGGTGCCGGAATTCGCTTGCGGCAGCGGAGTGCTGCGGCCGGCGGTTTGGAAAACCGAGGCCAGCAGGTGGCAAGACGGGGCGACGGCGGCCAGTGAAAGAGTCTGGAGCGCACGCCTTCTGGTTGAACTCGTAAAAGCAGTCACGACAAGTCACCTCGCAGCGGCGTTGTTAAGGACTATTATGCTTTCCCCGCCGGGGCCAAGTAAACCGGGTCGCAACCTGCTGTTACCATTACGGTGTTACGCAGCGGTCATCTCTTCGTGGACTTCCGGCGGACGGGTTTTGCCGGGGCGCCGCTGGATGGAGAGCGTTTTTTCGCTCCTGCTTTCTTGTTGTTCTCCACACGCAGTTTCCATGCGGTGTGTAGCGCGCCCGCCAGCACATCTTCGGTCGCTGCCGCGAGCCGGATGTGCGTCATTCCCATCCGTCCCCAGCCGCCGGCAATGGGTAAGAAAACGTCGGGCAGTTCGCTCACAAAGTCCGCCTGCTGCTCCAGGGTCAGCTTCAGGTTGCCGTAACCCTGCCGCTCCGAGGCGAGAGTGGCAAAGATTCTTCCGTCCACGCGGAAGTCGGGCTGTCCCATGTGCGAGCTCTCGACGACGTCTGGGAAACTGAGGGCAATGCGGCGGAAGTCATTCGCGTCCACGGTCTCTGGGTCCTTTTGCGCCAAGGCAGTTTACATCGCCAGAAGGCGCTTTGGTAGGAGACCGGGAGCGGCACGCTTCCACTATACTTTTTCGAATACTGGGGAACGGGTAGAACGGCGATGGACAAGACATCCCTCAAGATCGTGAAGATCATTGATTCCCACACCGGAGGGGAGCCGACGCGCGTGGTGATTGCGGGCGGACCGGATCTCGGTACTGGGTCCATGGCGGACCGGCAGGCACGTTTTCAGCGCGAGCATGACAGCTTTCGTTCCGCGGTGGTTAACGAGCCTCGCGGTTCCGGCGTGATGGTGGGTGCGCTCCTGTGTGAGCCGGTTGATGCTTCCTGCGCCGCCGGTGTGATCTTCTTCAACAACGTTGGATATCTCGGTATGTGCGGCCATGGGACCATTGGCTTGGTCGCCACCCTGGAGCATTTGAACCGGCTCGGGCCGGGCGAGCATAAAATCGAAACCCCAGTCGGAGTGGTGGGAGCGGCCCTGCATGACAATCGCGAGGTCACCGTTCACAACTTGCCGAGTCATCGCAGTGCGGCGAATGTCGAAGTGATCGTGCCGGGTCGGGGAAAAATGAGTGGCGACGTTGCATGGGGCGGGAACTGGTTTTTTCTGGTGCAAGAGCACGGCATGGAACTGGAAATCGGAAACACGGAAGCGCTGACGGAGCTTTGCTGGGCGATTCGGTGCGCGCTCCGCGAGCAGGGAATTACCGGCGATGACGGCCAGGAGATTGACCACATCGAGTTGTTTGCTCCGTCACGGCTGCCGGGTGTGGATAGTAAGAACTTTGTGCTCTGTCCCGGAAAAGCCTATGACCGCTCTCCGTGCGGCACGGGCACGAGCGCCAAGCTGGCCTGCCTCTACTCCGATGGAAAGATCAAAGAGGGCCAGGTGTGGCGGCAGGAAAGCATTGTGGGCAGCGTATTCGAAGGCAGTGTTCGGGTGCGTGACGGCAGAGTATATCCCAGCATTCGCGGCGCGGCTTTCGTCAACGGGCAGGCTGACCTCATTCTTGATTCACGCGATCCGTTCTGCATGGGCATCCGGACATGAGCTCACGGGATTACGATATTGCGATTGTTGGCGCAGGGATCATTGGCGCGGCTTGTGCTGAGGAATTCATCCGGCGCGGGCTTCGAGTTGGAATCTTCGACGTGGACACTCACGCGGGTGCGACCATGGCCGCCATGGGGCACGTGGTCGTCATGGACGATTCAGAGGCGCAGTTTGCGCTGACGCGGTACTCTCAACAGTTGTGGCAGCAGCAGCGTTCGGAATTACCGGGCGCCGTCGAGTACCAGGACTGCGGCACTATCTGGGTGGCGGCGGACGACGAAGAGCTGCAGGAGATATTCCGCAAGCGCGACTACTACAGTGCGCGTGGAGTGCCAGCCCGCGTGCTTAGCCCGCTGGCACTGCAGGCGGAAGAGCCGGGCCTGCGGCCTGGGATGGCGGGAGGTCTGCTCGTTTCCGAGGACTTGGTGATTGATCCTCCCTCTGCCGCTCATTGTTTTCTCGAGCGCGCACGGAAGCAAGGAGCAACCTTTCATTCGGCTTCCGCGATTGTGCGGATCGGCAACCACTCATTACGGCTCGCAAGCGGACACGAGTTCACCGCCGGATTCATCGTGAATGCTGCCGGTTCGAACTCCGGTGACCTGACTCCGGGCATCGGCATCCAGAAACGAAAGGGGCACCTCGCCCTGACAGACCGCCAGCCAGGGTTTCTTCGACACCAACTCGTCGAGCTTGGCTATCTAAAGAGCGCCCATGCAGTGAAGACGGATTCCGTTGCCTTCAACGTGCAGCCGCGGTCCTCTGGACAAATTCTGGTGGGTTCATCGCGCCAGTATGGAGTCGAGGCCGGGGACGTAGAGGGCGAAATTCTCGGCCAAATGCTGCGCCGGGCGGAGTCTTATATGCCGCGGCTCGCCGAAATGCCGATAGACCGTGTCTGGACGGGGTTCCGGGCCGCGACGCCGGACAAGCTGCCGTTGATTGGACCGTGGCCGCGGGATCAAAGCGTGCTTCTCGCCACCGGACATGAAGGCCTCGGAATCACGACATCGCTAGGAACCGCGCGCATCCTTGCGGACCAGATCACCGGTACCACGCCCCAGATTCCCATCGAGCCATATCTGCCGGCCCGCCTATTTCAGCAGCAAGGTCGTGTCTGATGGAATCGCGCTCACGAACGGGGACAAATCATTCAACGACGAAAGGAGTCACCTCATGAACTGGAAGGGTGTAATGCCGGCGATTACTACTCCGTTCACCGAGCAACTTCAGGTGGACCATCCATTTTTAGCGACGCACTGCGACTGGCTGCTTGAGAATGGGTGTACCGGAATCGTCGCCCTGGGTTCGCTCGGCGAAGGTGCGACTCTCGCCTTCGACGAGAAGATGCAGGTTCTTCGCACCTTGGTGAAGGCGGCCAAAGGGCGCGTGCCCGTGGTGGCCGCCGTTTCGTCGCTAACGACAAACGAGGCGGTACGGATTGCCCGTTCGGCTGCCGATGCGGGATGCGAAGGCCTGATGGTCTTGCCTCCTTACGTCTACGCGGGAAGTTGGCGCGAAATGAAGGCCCACGTCGCTGCGGTGATTTCCGCGACGCCGCTCTCCTGCATGCTCTACAACAATCCGGTGGCTTACGTCACCGATTTCCGGCCCGAGCAGATTCGTGAACTGGCGCACCAACACGCAAACCTGGCTGCAGTGAAGGAATCGAGCACAGACGTTCGCCGTGTTTCCGCAATCCGCGCCCTGCTCGGTGAGCGGCTAAGCGTATTCATTGGGGTGGATGATGCCGTTGTGGAAGCTGTCGGCGCGGGCGCGACTGGATGGGTTGCAGGGTTAGTGAATGCTTTTCCGCGCGAATCCGTTGATCTTTATGAGTCGGCGGTTGCCGGCCAGCACGAGCGCACTTTTGAACTCTACCGCTGGTTTCTGCCGTTGTTGCGCATGGATACCGTCCCTAACTTTGTTCAATTGATCAAGCTGGTACAAGCGGAAGTTGACATGGGGAATGTGCGGGTTCGGCCTCCACGTTTGGAGCTGATTGGTGAGGAATTGGAAAGTGCGAGGGCGCTGATCCGCGAATGTCTCAGGACCCGCCCTGTCGCCGCCGCGGTGGGTTAGGGCGTGGAGGGACTGACGTTCGGTTTTTTGCCACCGCCGCCAAGCAGCAATAAAACGATGGCGGCAGCGCCGCCTGCGCCCGCGTAGATCCACTTGGGGCTTAATGTGCTGCCGGCCCCGCCCGGACGCTCTGCCGCGCCGCAGGCCTCGGACTCATCGTTCGACTTTTCCTCGCCCTCCCGCACGGTCGCCTGCGTGGAAGCCGTAGGGTTCGGCGGTTCGGGATTTGAGGACTTGGCGCGGTTCGATTGGTGGTCAATGTTCACGTCGTTCTTGCGTGCAACGACGTCCACTTTCCCGCTAACGTCGGTCACTTCATACTGCGTCCACTCGGGTCGCACCGGAACGACATCGAGACAGCGCACCTTGACTTGGAATTGGCTTCCCGTAGACACCGAAACGCTGCCGTGGTCGAGCGTCATAAAATTGCGCTGCATCGTGGCCACGGAATCGGGCTTGAGCAAGACGGTGGATCCTTCGCTGTCCAGATTGGCGGCCGAGCCTGCTTGGGTCTGTAATGTGTCGCCCGCGAAGATTGCGGTTGCGTCGGGCACTTCCTTGCCGTTCACCCAAACCCCGCCCTGAGTGTGCAGGAGGGCGACTGGCAGATCAGTTGCGTTGGCGCAGATTGGCAGAGAAAGACTCAGAGTGCAGCAAAGAAAAACCCGAAATGTAGATAATACCCGGCCCATATGAGTGTTTTGACGACACAACAAATAAGGATAAACAGCGGGGAGAGATGCGGCTATTGGCACTGTTGGTGACCCAACCATGCGAGCGCCGGGGAGTTGCCAGGTGCGGCCTGGGGGTTGCCTGCGGACTGCGATTTAGCGCGAAGTAAAGTCGAAGTAAAAGTGTGTAAATCCAGCCCGTTCCAGCGCAGGTCGCGATACAGTTAAGTTTAGGGATGATGCAAGTGAGTCGCGACATGTTGAGAACACGCTTAGTTTGGATATCCGGTTTGGCCATTGCGTTGGGAAGCGGCAGTCTCGCGGTTGCTCAAACGCCCACCGCGCAGCCGACCGCCGTTCGTAAAATTGGAACCATCAAGGCCATCCAAAACGGCACCATCCGATTGAGCACCGACGCTGGAGAAGAGGTCTCCATCGAAGCCCAATCCTCGACCCGCGTGGTTCGCGTGCCGCCGGGTGAGAAAGACCTGAAGAACGCGGTCCCCAGCCAACTCGCCGACTTGCAAGTGGGAGACAGGATTCTTGCCGCAGGCCATGCTACTGACCCAGCCGGAAAGCTGCTCGCGTCTTCCATCGTGGTGATGAAACTGGAGGACGTGAAGACGAGCCAGCAGCGGAACCAGGAAGACTGGCAGAAGCGCGGGACCGGCGGCGTCGTGAAAAGCGTTGATGCTGCGACGGGGACGATCAGCATCGCGGGATCGAGTCCGGGCGGCGAGATTTCATTACGCACTTCAAATAAAACGATTTTCCACCGTTACTCGGTGGACTCGGAGAAATATGAAGATGCCAAACCCGGGACCATCCACGACATCAAGGCCGGTGATCAGTTGCGGGTGCGCGGTAATCGCAGTGCTGACGGAAAAGAAATTGCCGCCGAGGAAATCGTTTCTGGACTGTTTCGCGACCTGTCTGGAATGGTCGGCTCTTTGGATGCGGGCGCCGGAACGTTCTCGATCAAAGACTTGCAGAGCAAAAAATCGTTTGTGGTGAAGGTCACGGCGGAATCGCGCATGCTACAGGTTCCCGCGGCCATGGCCGAGCGGATTGCCACGCGGTTGAAATCCGCCGCTGGCGGCCCAGTCGCACCGACGGGCCCTGCCGCGGATACGGGAAATTCTGCTACATCGGGAGCCGGGACTTCGGGCCGTGCCCCGGACTTTCAGCAGATGCTCTCTCATCTTCCGGCGATCCAATTTGCTGATCTCCACGCCGGCGACGCGGTGCTGGTGCTCACCACACAGGGAGATTCGGAGCGCGTTACAGCTGTGACTCTGTTGAGTGGAGTGGAGCCGATTCTAAGAGCTTCCCCGAATTCCGGTCAGGCGATCAATCTCGGTTCCTGGAGTCTGGGCTCGTCCAGCGGCGAGGGGCCGTAGGCAAGCGGCGTAAACGCCATTCATCCAACAACGGCCATCAGAAACAGAGAAGGGGAAATCACTTTGCAAAGCGTCGTCAAGTTCGTCGTGCTGTTGTCGGTGGTGACGGCTTCGGCTGCGGCCTGGTCGCAATCGGGGACCGGGAGTCTGCAGGGCCAGGTTGCCGATCCGTCGGGAGCGACAATCGCCAAGGCATCCGTCGTGCTTACTACACCGTCAGGATCCCCGGTTACCTCCAGCAGCAACGCCCAGGGAAACTTCGAGTTCAAGGCGCTGGCACCCGGTAAATATGTGCTCAACGTGATTGCCGACGGATTTAACACCTACGAGAACGACAGCGTGGACATCACAGCGGACCGCGCCACGAAACTCAACGTATCGCTGGTCATTGCGGTCACCGAGCAGAAGGTACAGGTCACCGACTCCGCCGCAACCGTGGATGTAAATCCGGCCAACAACGCGGGTGCGGTCGTTATTTCTGGCAAGGAACTGGAAGCGCTTCCCGACGATCCTGATGAATTGCAGGCTGACTTGCAGGCACTGGCCGGTCCATCGGTCGGGCCCAATGGTGGACAGATCTACATTGACGGATTCACGGGAGGCCAACTGCCGCCCAAGGCCTCGATTCGCGAAATTCGCATCAACCAGAATCCGTTTTCCTCGGAGTATGACAAGCTTGGTTATGGCCGCATCGAAGTTTTCACCAAGCCGGGGACCGACACCTATCACGGCCAGGTGATGGTCAACGGTAACACCTCGGCATTCAACGCGCCGAATCCGTTCGCGGGGTCCGAACCGGCCTATGACTCGACCATCGTCAGCGGCAACATCAGCGGCCCCATCGGCAAGAAAGCCTCGATTTTCTTTAACGTGGAACGGCGCACGATTAATGAGATCTCGCCGGTCAACGCGACCATCCTCGATCAAAATTTCAATCCCGTGAAGCTCGCGGAGGGGGTTGCGAATCCCAAGCGCCGCACCAACATCAATCCGCGCCTCGATTATGCGGTAAGCAAGAACAACACTCTGACCGTTCGTTATCAGTATTTCCGGGATGGCGAAACCAACGACGGTGTGGGCGGATTTACGCTGCCCTCGCAAGGCTACAACTCGTTGTCCACCGAGCACACGTTGCAGGTCAGCGACACGCAAATCTATGGCGCGAAAATTGTGAACGAGACGCGCTTCCAATATCTGCGCGGTTACGACACCCAGGCTCCTCAGAGCCAGCTTCCCAGCATCAACGTGTTGGGCGTATTCAACGGTGGTGGCAGCGGTGCCGGAATCGTCAACGACCATTCCAGCCACTACGAGTTCCAGAACTACACGTCCGTCGTACACGGCAACCATCTGTTCAAGTTCGGAGCACGTTTGCGCGACGTGCGCAATTCAAGCGACTCCGCATCTGGTTTCAACGGGACGTTTACTTTTGCACAACTGACTGGCCCGTGTCCTCTGCCGGGCGATCCCAATCCAATTTATTCCTACCAGTGTGCTGAGCAGCAGCTTCAATCGGTGCCTACCGCCACCGCCACCCAGCTTTCGATCACCACCGGCAGCCCTCTGGCCGCCGTGAGCAATTTTGATGGTGGTCTCTACTTTCAGGACGACTGGCGCATCCGGCCCAATATCACGATCAGTCCCGGCCTTCGTTACGAAGTTCAGACGGATGTCCGTGACCGGTCCGACTGGGCACCGAGGCTTGGCATCGCGTGGGGCGTAGGCGGCGCCAGTGGTCCGCCAAAAGTCGTGCTGCGCGGGGGCTTTGGAGTGTTCTATGACCGCCTGGGCGTAGATCAGATTCTCCAGGCTGACCGCCTCAATGGCGTGACCCAGCAGAGGTACGTAATTCCTAACCCGACCTGTTTTCCGAACGCGACGGCTTGCAGCCTGAGCGGTGCTCAGAGTTCGTCGGTAATCTACCGGGTTGATCCTGATTTGCGCGCGCCCTATGTGGTGCAGTTCGCAGCCAGCGCGGAACGCCAGCTCCGCAAGAATGCAACACTGTCGGTCACCTATTTGAACGCGCGCGGATTCGATCAGCTGTTGTCCCTGTCGCTGCCCAACACAAGCACGGGTGGCCGCACTTATCAATACAGCTCCGAGGGTGTGTTCCGGCAGAACCAGCTCATAGTGAATGGCAACGTGCGCGCGGGAACCAAAGTTCAGCTCTTCGGCTTTTATACCCTCAACTATGCCAAGGGTGACGTTGGAGGTGTTTCCAGTTTTCCATCCGACTCAACCAACATCAGCGCTGACTATGGCCGCTCGCCTTTCGACACACGGCACCGTCTGTTTCTCGGCGGCACGCTTGGGTTGCCGCACGGGTTCCGCATGAGCCCGTTCATGGTCGCGTCTTCCGGCTCTCCGTTCAATATCACGACGCCGGCAGACCTCAACAAGGATACGATCTTCAACGACCGTCCAGCGTTTGCGCCTGCGGGCGCTACCTGCGGCTCTTCCATTATTTGCACACCGCTGGGAAACTTTGACGCCAACCCGGTCCCTGGGGAACGCATCGTTCCCATCAACTACGCCACTGGGCCTGCTCATTTCACTTTGAACATGCGCCTCACCAAGTCCATCGGCTTCGGACCCAAAGTAGCCGGCAGCAATGCGGCGCCAGGCCAGGGTGGGCCTCCGGGCGGCGGTGGTGGACGCGGTGGCGGTGGGTTCCGCGGTCCTCTGTTTGGTGGCGGTGGCATGCCCGGCCAAATGCCGTCCGGCGACAATCACCGCTATAGCCTGACGTTTGGTGTGTTCGCGCGCAACGTCTTCAACCACGTGAACTTGAACAACCCTACCGGAGTTCTGGGGTCTACGAATTTCGATAGTTCGAACGGAATCCTGGGTTTCCCGTTCTCCACCAACTCTTCCAATCGGAGGATTGATCTGCAAGTCACGTTTGGCTTCTAGGTTCCGCATGCATTGGACGTGTTGCCGCGCGAGCAATTCAGGTTAAGCTCGAATAGTCCCGGCGCGCGGTTTTACGTTTCGATTGTGCCGGTGCCCAGGACGCTAGCGCCGCTTGTCAAAGATCCTCTCCACGCGAAGGCAGTTTCTGTTGCTGGCGTCTGCCGGGGCCGCCGCGATTGCCGCCGACGCGATTTTGCTCGAACCCAACCGCCCGTTGGTGGTGCGTCGCAACTTATTTCTGGCCCGCTGGCCCGAGAGATTGAACGGCTTTAAGATCGCTCTCCTCAGCGACTTTCACTATGACCCGCGCTTTTCTGTTCACCCTATTCATTCCTCTGTCGGCTTCGTGAACGGTCTCACTCCGGACTTGATCGCTCTGACCGGTGACTTCGTGAGCATTCCGTTCTCCCAGAGTCACAACCGAATCGCCGCACGCTCAGCCGAACCGTGCGCCCAAATTCTGAAAGGCATGAAGGCTCCATTCGGACGGTGGGCGGTGACCGGCAACCACGACCATTTCACCAACAGCCAGATCGTGACCGCCGCTCTCGAGGAGCAGGCGATCGGCGTCCTCGGCAATCGCTCCATCCCGATCGAACGCGACGGCGCTCGCTTCTGGCTGGCCGGAGTGAACGATGTGCTAGGCGGTACCGCAGATCCCGGCAAGGCCCTCACCCCGGTTCCAGCGGACGAGGCTGTCGTACTTCTTGCCCACGAACCCGACTTCGCCGACTACGTCGCCCCGCAGTTTCCTGTGGATCTCCAATTGTCCGGCCACTCCCACGGCGGGCAGGTGCGTTTCCCATTCGCCGGGCCGATGTTCCTCCCGGATTTGGGCAGGAAATATGTGCGCGGGCAGTACGAGATTGGCAGAACCACCCTCTACGTAAACGTGGGACTAGGCACGGTGGGCTTGCCGGTCCGCTGGAACTGCCCTCCGGAAATTACTCTGCTGACGCTCTTCCGGAGAGCGTAAAAGTGAAAG
>Ga0075021_10000349_pt1 | contig 25352 bp, 25 predicted proteins | sample ColStrG_CSR_2012_FD_72749 | JGI IMG/M metagenome (GOLD analysis project Ga0075021, IMG submission 72749) | Freshwater sediment microbial communities in response to fracking from Pennsylvania, USA - Cold Stream Run_MetaG_CSR_2012 | ecosystem: Environmental > Aquatic > Freshwater > Creek >...
CTCGCGGCGCTTGGTGGCGGCCAAGGAACTCTCTATGACCAGGCCGTCGAGTCCCAACCGGTGGGACGAATCGGTCTGCCCGACGAGATCGCGGCGGTCGCGGTATGGCTCGCCAGCGACGAGGCGTCCTATCTCACGGGCCAGAACATCGTCGTGGACGGGGGCCTCACGTCGGAGTCGCAGTTCTCCCGGCTCCTACGTATGCAGTGAACGCGACTCGGTTCACCCATCGCGAGGCTTGCGGAGCTGGCGGTTCACATCCTCGGGGTCGAAGTATTCACGCCAGGCCGTGATCTTGCCGTGATCGTCGACTTCGAACACGGCGACGAGGTGGTGGGCCACCGTGCGGTCACGCGACCGGAACTGGTCTGTGCGTTCCGTGAACACAACTCCGCCACTCGAGGCGATATGCGCCGGGCCGCACCGCATGAACGTCGCGAACCCGAGCTGCCGGTCGATGTCGGCGCGGATTGCTTCGCGACCCCGCAACGTCGGACCGCCAGGTACCCACAGCTGCCACACGATGTCATCGCTGAGCATCGACAAGATCTTCTCGACATCCGGGTCGCGTTGGGAGCCGTCGCCCCACGCGTCCATGAATTCCCGGACGATCGCTTCTTCTGCGGCTCCCACGGTCTGACAGTGTGCCAAACCGTCGTCTTGGGCCCCAGCGGACCCTCAGCACACGGGATCCGAGCACATATCGGCGCCCCGAACGTTCACCGAATCACCGCGGTGAGCCGCCCCGAACGGCACATCACGCGCACGCGCCGCTGGTCCTGAGCGCGCCGATCACGTCGCGGGTGGCGCAGGTCGACACATCACGCGATCTCGAAACGGTTTGATCGCTTGCAGGCCCCGTTCGACCTTCTCTACACTTGCGGTTGGTATCCGCGCGCATGCGGACCGGCGGGAGTCACCCCCGCAGCAGCCAGGACTGAGGACACAGAGGAGGCTCTCATGGAACGCACCCTAGATATGCACGCGCCCAGCGGGCGCTTCGAGGAACGTCGGCTGGTCATCGTCTTGGTCGACCTTGCGGGCTTCACCCGCGCCGTCGGCCACCTGCCGGTGCTCGCGATCGCTGAGATCGTTGACTGGTTGTACACGCTGTGCGGCGACCGGGTGCCGCTCTACGGCGGTCGCATCGTCCACTTCATGGGCGACGGCTTCCTGGCGGTGTTCGAATCGGAGAGCGCCGCCGATGCCGTCGCGTGTGTCGTGTCTCTCCGTGACGATGTCCAGACGATGGCGGTGGCGTCAGGGCTCGCGGTCGAGATGGGCGCGAACGTGCACCTCGCAACCGTCGCCACGGGCGTCTTCGGCGCCATGTCGGTACCGACCGACGACGTCATCGGGATGGGCGTGATCCACACCAACCGGATGGGGGGCGGGGCGGGCATCCGCATCAGCGAACCGGTGTACCGCAAGCTCCCCAGCGACCAGCGGACACCGTGGCGCAAGCATCAGCCACCCGCGACCTACACCCTCGAGCCATGAACCGTCGAGACGTCGTGGTCTCGCGGGACACGGGAGCAGCTATCGGTGCTGTTCCTCACCGACATCGAAGCAGTACTGAATGTTGGCGTCGAGACCCGCGCCACATGTCGGCGGCAATGGACATACTGGACGCGGCGGTGGAGGCCGCGCCGACGTTCACCGGCTGACCGTCACGCCACGCGTCGTTGCGGAATCGATGGCCATGGGCGGCCTGAAGCTGCCGGAGTCGACGTTGTTCTGTGCGCCTTCGCCGGACAGGTGACGCTCGGCCGGTTTGTCTGGTTGACTTGCCGCTCGGGAACGGTCGGTGAAGGGGGTCGGAGTGAGCGCGCTGCCGTCGGGGACGGTCACGTTCCTGTTCACCGACATCGAGGGCTCGACACGGCTCTGGGATGAGCACCCCGAGGCGATGCGACCAGCGTTGGCGCGGCACGACGAGCTCGCGCGCACGGCGATCGAGTCCCACGGTGGCATCGTCGTGAAGACGACCGGCGATGGCTTCCACGCAGCATTCGGCACCGCGCACGATGGGATCGACGCTGCCATCAACGCTCAACTGGCACTCGGTGCCGAGCGCTGGGATGCGACCGGACCACTCCGGGTGCGGATGGGCCTGCACACCTGCGAGGCCGAGGTGCGCGACGGCGACTACTACGGCAGCGGGGTGAATCGCGCGGCCCGGCTGATGAGCGTCGCCCACGGCGGGCAGATCGTCGTGTCGGCGGTCACGAGCGAGCTTGTCCGCGGTAGCTCGGTCGAGTTCGTCGACCTCGGTGAACATCGGTTGCGCGACCTGGCGAACTCCGAGCGTGTCTTCGAGGTGCGCGCACCTGGCCTCGCGACGGCGTTTCCGCCCTTGTTGTCGCTCGATGCGTTTCCCGGAAACCTGCCGGCACGCCAGACGTCGTTCGTGGGTCGAGTCAAGGAGCTCGACAAGATCGCGGACGCGCTCCGGGTGTCGCCGCTCGTCACGCTCACCGGCGTCGGTGGCGTCGGCAAGACTCGCCTCGCCCTCCAGGTCGCGGCGCAGGTGCTCCCGCAGTACCCCGAGGGTGCGTGGTTCTGCGAGCTCGCCGCCGCCAGCGACCCCGAGTCGCTGGTGGAGATCGTCGCCGCGACCTTCGGTGTGCCGCTCCGCACCGGGATGGACCTTGCCCAGAGCGTCGTCGAATATCTGCGATCGAAGCGTCTGCTGCTCGTCCTCGACAACTGCGAGCACCTCCTCGACGCCGCGGGCGACCTGGCTGAGGCGATCGTCGAGTCGTGTCCGCTCGTGCGCGTGTTGGCCACGAGCCGCGAAGGTCTCGCCGTCGACGGCGAGCAGGTGATCCCGCTCCGATCGCTCGGACTCCCCGGCGCCGCCGGCGACTCGGTCGGCGTGGAGTCCAGCGACGCGGCGCGCCTCTTCCTGGACCGGGCCCAGTCGAGCCAGGCCGACTTCTCGCTGACGGCGGGCGACGCCGCGGCGGTCGCCGAGATCTGTCGCCGCCTCGACGGCATTCCGCTGGCGATCGAACTCGCGGCCGCGCGCGCGGTCGCCATGAGTCCTTCGGAGATCGCCGAGCTGCTCGACGAACGGTTCCGGCTCCTCGCGGGCGGCCGCCGGAGCGCGGTCGAACGGCACCAGACCCTGCGCGCAACCGTCGACTGGTCCTACGCCCTGCTCGACGCAGGCGAGCGCCTCGTCTTCGATCGGCTCGGAGTGTTCAGCGGGAGCTTCGACGGTGCCGACGCCACCGCGGTCGTGAGTGGTGAGGGAGTCGAACGCTTCGACGTGCTCGACGCCCTCACCGGGCTGGTGTCGAAATCGATGTTGACCGCCGAGCGTACGGACGCGGGAACGACGCGGTACCAGCTGCTCGAGACGTTGCGGCACTACGCGCGCGAGCGCCTCGACGAGGCGCAGTCCATCGACCACTGGCGCCGCAGCCACGCGCAGCACTTTGCCGTGTTCGCGGAGCGTGCGGCACCCGAGCTCCTGGGTCCCGACGAGTTCGCGGCGCGAGCCCGGATCATCGATGCCACCGACAATCTGCGTGCGGCGTTCACCTGGGCGATGGATCGAACCGAACCCGCCGATGTCGACGTCGCGTTCCGCATCGTCAGCGCCCTCTGCGTCGAGGCGGCCTTGCGGCGATCGACGGGCGTCGGCGCATGGGCGGAACGAGCGCTGGAACGCGGCGAGCTCATGACCGAATCGGAGCGCTTCAGCGCGCGGAGCGCTCTGTGCTGGGACCTCTTCCAGCGCGGGGAGCTGGTGAGCGCCAAGGCGCTGGCGCTCGAGACGATCGACGCCGGACTACCCCCCGGTGTCGACGGCCCGCTGCAGGCGTACCAGTGCGCGGCGACGTGTGCTGCGCAACTCGGCGAGCTGGACGAGGCGCTCGCGCTCCTCGCCGAGGCGATCGACCTCGCTTCCGACCTACCTGCGGCGCAGTTTTTGCTTGCCGCGGTGCTCGGGGTGCGGTCGATGGCCTTCTCGACCCATGGCCGGACCGACGAGGCCGGCGACGACGCGGACGCGGCGCTCGCGATCGCCCGGCGAATCAGGAATCCGACCGTGCAATGTCTGGCGCTTCAGGCCCTCGGATGGGCATCGTGGGCGATCGACCCCGAGCGGGCGAGGAACGCGTTCGAGGAGGCGGTCACGCTCATGGAGTCCGGTGCGATCGAGGGTGGCATCGACGCGACGCGTGCCCGCCTCGCACCGCTGCGCCTCGGCGCAGGTGACGAGTCCGGCGCCGTCGACGCACTGCTGGAGACGTTCTCGCACATGCGTGCGATCGGCGAGCGACTGAGCGTCGTGACCACCCTCGACTCCAGCCTGATCGTGCTCACCGCACTGGGCGAAGACCAGCCGGCCGCGATGCTGGCGGGAGTGATGCGCGCGGAGTCGTTCGGCCCGCTGACCGCCGGCATGCTCACGGGCGGCGACTTCGAGCGTCACGAAGCGGCGCTCGAGACCTTGCGCGGTCGGCTGGGAGACGATGCGTTGCACGCGTTCCTCGACCAGGGCGCTGCCATGGACGACAACGAGGCGATCGCGTACGCGCTCGCCGAGTTGATGCGCGTGCGCGCCACCCTCGACGTCTCCCAGTAGATCACCGCCGCTTCAGACGTTTGTATCGTCATCTACGCCGGCTCGCGAAGTCTCGAGTGTGGTTGATCCTCGTCGTCGGTCCGGGCGACGCGCATCGTCTTGGTCGACGACGTGTCGAGCGTCATCAGGTCGATGCGACGCGCGTCGTCGCGCAGACGCACGCGGCCGGCCCCGGCGTCGTCGATGTCCACGATGGTGCGAAGCTGGTCGAGGCGGACGGTGTCGCCGGTCGCCGCCGCGAGCGTGATCGCGCGCCCGAGATGCCGCGTGGCGCCGGCGGTGTCGCCCGCGTGCCACGCCTCGATGCCTCGCGCGATTGCGCTCGCGAGATCGGCCTGGCCCCTGGCGTGCGCGACCTCGGGGCTCAGCCGGGTGCTCAGCGCCTCGTCGTCGGTCCATTCGGCGAGGACCTTGCCCTCGGCCACCGCGTTGCCGTTGACGACGACCGCCACCCGACCGGCGAGCATGTACTCGCCGGCCTCGCGGTCCGGGACGCGGATGCGGACGTGGTAGTCGCGCGTTTCCTCACCCCACGCGCCGGTCGGGTACTCGCTCACGAGGTCGTCGACGGCGGTGCGCCGATCGGTGAGGTCGTCCAGGTACGGCGCGACCTGCTTGACGAAGAGCACCTCGGCACCGCGGGGTGCCCATACTCGCAGGGCCACTTCGTCCACCGACTTGCTCATGGCGGTTTCCATCATGGCGGTGAACTCGGCCAGAAGCTCCTCGGGTTCGCGCACGATGTCGACCGTACCGAGCAGAGAAGACGCGATGCGCCGCAGCTCCTCGACGTTCCAGTCGTCACCGACGCCGCGGCAGTCGCACTGGAAGCTTCCTAAGCATCGTTCGATCGCGGCGGCAAGCTCGTCGGACGTCTCGGTTTCGTTGTGGCCGTCGGTCAGCAGCGTCGCGTGCGCAATCGCATCGGGCCGGAGCGCGAACAGCTGGCGCGCCGCGAGGAGCCAACGACCCATCGCGGTGCCACCCTCGGGCCATAGGAGGCGCAGCGCCCGGTGCACCGCGGCCATTGTCTCCGGTGTCTTGCGCGCGAGACCGCCGTGGCGTGGGTACACGACCTCGGCATCGTGGTTCGCCCGCACGATCGCGAACCAGGTGCCGTCGGGCAGCGCGTCGACCGCCGCCGCGGTGGCGATGCGCGCGTGGCGGATCTTGCGCCACGGTGTGCCCATCGACCCCGAGCAGTCGACCAGGATCACTTCGGCGCGTTCCGGCGCCGCGTCCGGTGTCGCTCCGGCGGATCGCCCCGCGCTGACCGCGACGATGGCATCGACGGTGGTTGCACCACTGGCCAGGTACGGGTTGTGGAACACCTCGATCGCGCACGGCATGGCGCCGCTCCCGGTGCGCGGCGCGGGCAGGTCTTCCGCGTGGGTCGCGTCTTCGATGCCCACGGTGTGCTGCGCGCGAGCCCGGGCGGTCGCCACGCGGACCCGGTACAGCACGCGCACCGCGCGAGCACCGATCCACGTGCCGATCGACCTCCCGACGCGCGCGAACCGCGCCGCGATCTGCCAGATCCTCCGACCGCTCGACGTCGCCGATCGTCGGAGCCAGCGTGCGCCGCTCCCCAGCAGTCGCGTCATCCAGCCGGCGATTGGTCGGCAAAGCGGCGTCAGGACGTGGACGACCCACCCGACCGCGACCTCGGTCATCTCGGCCACCAGCGCTCCCGCGGCGCGGAGCCAGTGGGCGATGGGCCCGAGCACCGCCTCCACCATGAGCATCAACACCTGCCCGATCGCGACCACGCGCCGAGCGATCCGTCCACCGACGGAGCAGACGATCCCGGTCACGAGTCGCGCCACGGCACGCGCGACGCGTCCGATGGGTCGGAGGAACGCTTCGATCGCCCGGATGAGCAGGTGCATCCCCCGGCCCAGCATCTCGGCGAGGAAGCCCACGACGCGGCCGACGACGCGGCCGATGATGCTCGAACACCGCGCGCACCACCGGATGATGGCAACGACGTGGGGCGTCACCCGCAAGAGCGCGCGGCCGACCGGTCGACCGATGGCGACCATGATGCGAACGGCCCACCGCGCCGCGCGCCCAACTGGCCGCGCCGCGGCCCGCGAGATCTGGCCGAGCCACCGGACGATCTGCATCGGCATCGCGACCACGACGGTGAGCACTCGGGTGCCCGCACCCAGGCGGGTGTGCCGGTCGACCGCGCGCTTCGGACTGGAGGGGTTGGCCATGGAGCGAGCGTCGCATCACCGCGTCATGCTTGCGACGGCCGGCGCGAGCGTTTCGTGTCGCGAGTGGGTGAGCCCGTTCTCGCCCCGGGGTCAGGTGGCTTCGATAGTCTCGCCGTCATGGTCGCCCCGAACATCTTGCTGATCATGACGGACGAGGAGCGGTACCCGCCCCCGTACGAGGCCGATGCGGTGAGGGCGTTCCGCCGGGAGCAACTCCCGGCGCGCGAGTCGTTGCGCGACGGTGGCCTGGAGTTCCATCGGCACTACGCGGGATCGACCGCGTGTGTGCCGAGTCGGGCCACGTTGTTCACCGGGCAGTACCCGTCGTTGCACGGCGTGTCGCAGACCGACGGCATCGCCAAGAAGGCCAACGATCCGGGGATGCGCTGGCTGGATCCCGACTCCGTACCGACCCTCGGCGATTGGTTCCGGGCCGGCGGCTACCGCACGCACTACCGCGGCAAGTGGCACGTCTCCAACGCCGATCTCGTGATTCCCGGCACCGTCGAGACGCTGATGGCTTCGGACGACGACGGCCAGCCGATCGCAGACGCGGTCGCGGCGTACCGGAAGGCTGATCGCCTCGACCCGTTCGGGTTCTCGGGCTGGATCGGTCGGGAGCCGCACGGCGCCGCGAAGTCGGACTCGGGCAAGGTGCGTGACGGCGTGTTCGCCGAGCAGGTGATCGAGATGTTCGCCGACCTGGCCGCGGCGCGCGCGGATGGGCCGTGGCTCGCGGTGGCGTCGTTCGTCAATCCTCACGACATCGCGTTCGCGGGCGGTCTGTGGGAACTCCTGCTCAACGGCCCCGCGCCCGATGACACGGTGCCCGAGATCCCCGAGGCGCCGTCGCAATCGGATTCCTTCGTCGGCCGCCCGCCGTGTCAGCAACAGTTCACGGCGCTGTGGCCGAAGATGCTCGCCGACCAGCCGCCCGACCTCGCGTACCGTCGCCTCTACTACTACCTCCACAAGCTGGTCGACGAGGCCATCGGTCGGATCCTCGAAGGGTTGCAGCAGTCGGGGATGGCCGACGACACGATCATCGCGTTCACGTCCGACCACGGTGACCTGCTCGGTGCGCACGGCGGGATGCTGCAGAAGTGGTACAACGCGTTCGACGAGGCGATCCGCGTGCCGCTGGTCGTGAAGGGCCCGGACGTGGTCGCCGACGCCGGCGGCGTCGCGATCCCCACGAGTCACGTCGACCTCATCCCCACCCTGATGGGCCTGGCCGGGATCGACGTGGAACGAGCTACGGCCGGCGTGGCCGAGCACCACGGCGAGGCGCATCCGTTGCCCGGCCGCGACCTGAGCGGAGTGATCCGGGGTGCGGCACCGAGCGCGGATCTCGCGGCGCCGGTGTACTTCATGACCGACGACGACGTGGCGCGCGGCACGACGCAGAACAACCTCCTCACCGGCGAGGCCTTCGGCGCGATCGAGCAGCCGAAACGCGTGGAGTGCGTGGTCGCCGCGCTGCCCACCGGCGTCGACGATGCACATGAGCTCTGGAAGCTCAACCACTACTACGAGCGGCTCGACGACTGGGATGCGGCCCACGGAATCCCGAAGAACCCGTTCGCCGGCCCTCCGGCCGATCCGCGCTTCGAGTTGCACAACCTCACCGCCGATCCCGAGGAGCGCCAGAACCGCGCCGACGATGCCACCGACGTCCTGCGCCGGATGCAGGCAGTCCTCGACGCTCAGCGCGACGCGAAGCGACTCGTTCCGCGGCTCCGCAATCCGACCCGCTGACCTGCCTTCGAGGATCCATGACGAAAGAGTTCGACGTCGTTGTCGTAGGTGGCGGGTCGGCGGGTGCGGTCGTCGCGGCGCGGCTCTCCGAGGATCCGACGTGCCGGGTGGCGCTGATCGAAGCCGGGGGAACGCCCCCTCCGGAGGAGCTGATGCCGGTGGCGTGCGCGGCGCTGCAGTGCAACCCCGAGACGGACTGGATGTACACCGCCGATGCCGGCGGCGCGGGGCTTGGTCTGGCCGAGGGCCGGATGATGGTCCCGCGCGGCAAGATGCTCGGCGGCTCGTCCGGGATCAACTACATGGCGTACGTCCGCGGGCATCCGGGCGACTTCGACTCGTGGGCGGCCGATGGTGCGACGGGGTGGAGCTACGAGGAGCTGCTGCCCTACTTCAAGAAGAGTGAAGGTCTGGCTCCGAGCGGTGACATCGTCGTCGACGGTGACGCGCACAACACGGAAGGACCGCTCGGCGTGTCGGTGCGCGCGCCCGTCCTGCGCGGCGCGCAGGAGTTCGTGGACGCGGCCGCGGCCGCGGGCATCCCGGTCGGTGACTACAACGGTCGCGACCGCGGTGGGCCCGACGGTGTCGTGTCGCTGCTGCAGACGACCACGCGCGACGGGAAGCGCGCGAGCACCTACCACGCGTTCCTGGAAGGTGAGGTCGAGCAGCGACCCAACCTCGAGATCATCCAGCACGCGCAGGCGACGCGCGTGGTGCTCGAAGACGGTCCCGGTGGGCTGACCGCGCGCGGAGTCGAGTACCGCACCCGTGACGGTGAGGTGGCCTTCGCGTCGGCCGACAAGGAGATCGTGCTCAGCGCCGGCGCGGTGGGGTCGCCGCAGATTCTCCTGCTCTCGGGGATCGGCCCGCGAGCGGAGCTCGAAGCGGTCGGCGTGCCGTGTCACCTCGACGCGCCCGACGTCGGGAAGCACCTCCAGGATCATCTGCAGGTCGGCCTCTTCTTCCCGGCGCCGGGAGCCGGGGTCTCGATGCTCGACGTTGCCCTGTCGATGGGTCCCGACGTGCTTCGAGCTCCGGCGGGACCGCTACCCGCCGATCCGGCCGACGACGGCGACATGCCCGCCGACCTCCAGGCCCTCAAGGCGGAAGCCGAGCGGCGCGTGACGGAATGGGCGACGACCGGAAGCGGCGTCGCGTCGTCGTCGCTCTACGACGCGTCTGCGTGGTTCTCCACCGGGTTGGGCGACGAGCACACGCACGACGCGCAGCTCGCAATGTTCGCGTGCGGTTACAACGAGGATCTGTGGCGCCGTTGTCTCCGGGTCGACCCCGACGAGTGCTTCGACGACCCCGCCGAACGCCTCGGTCTGTTCGCCGAGAGCATCATCGTGCTCGCAAATCCTGTGCAGCCGCACAGCGAAGGGGAGATCGTCCTGGTCGATGCCGATCCGCTCACGCACCCCGACATTCGCATGAACTACTTCGGGGACCCCCACGACATGCAGGTGATGCTCGCGGTCATTCGCCGCGCGCTCGACGTCGTCGCGCACTGGCCGTCGGACCGCCAGATCGGTCCGTTGCTCGTACCGCCGTTCCTCGCCGCCAAGCACGATCACGTCGCCGGCGCGGAGCCGACCGATGGGCTGCTCGAGGACATGGCCCGGCACTACTCGTCGACGGTGTACCACCTGACGTCGACGTGTCGGATGGGAAGCGTCGTCGATCCCAGGCTGCGCGTGAATGGCGTCGCCAAGCTCCGCGTCGCCGACGCCAGCATCATGCCGAGGGTGGTCAGCGGCAACACCAACGCCGCCGCGATCATGATCGGCGAGAAGGCTGCCGAGATGATCGCGGCCGACCACGCGATCAAGCTCGACGAAGTGGTCGGCGCCACCGCCGGGCCCGGGTCGTCGCCATCATGACCAGCCCCACGGTGCAAGTCCCCGACTCGCTCGATGTGTTGTTGACGCCCGAATGGTTGACGGCCGCGCTGTCAGCGCGGTTTCCCGGCGTGCAGGTCACCGCGGTCACCCGGGGCCCCGTGGTTGAGCGGCTGTCGACCAACGCGCGATTCCGCATCGAGTGCGCACCCGAGCTGCCCGCCGGACTGTCGCCCACCTTGTGCGCCAAGGGATACTTCTCCGAGGTGGGGCGGTCGATGGGCTACGTCGGCGAGCCCGAGGCCGGCTTCTATCGCGACCTCGCCGACCCCGTCGGCGTGCGCACGCTGCGCGGCGTCTGGGCCGACGTGCACCCGGAAACGCGCCATGGCGTCGTGATCACCGAGGACGTCATCGCCGCGGGCGGCGAGTTCCTCGACGCGCTGAGCCCGTATTCGGTCGAGCAGACCGCGGGAACGCTGGAGCAGCTCGCCCGCCTGCACGCGTACGCGTGGGACGACCTGGCGCGCGTCGACGCGCCCTGGCTCGAGCCGCGCGTCGCGCACACGCTGGGCGTGCGCGGGATACGCGAGATCACCGGAAATTTCGAGGGACCGAACGGCGTCGGCGTCCCGGTCGAGGTGCGCGACGCACAGAAGCTCGTCGACGCGTTCGCGGTGTTGGCCCGGCGCGTGCCGGGCCCGGGCTGGACGGTGATCCACGGTGACATGCACGTCGGCAACGTGTTCCTCGATGCCGAGGGACGACCCGGCCTGGTCGACTGGCAGCTCGTCCAGCGGGGGCACTGGGGCCTCGACGTCGCCTACCAGATCGCCTCGGGGCTCGAGCCGCCCGAGCGCGCCACCGCCGAGCGCGACCTGCTCACCCACTACCTCGACCGGTTGCGCGCCGAGGGCGTCGTGAACCCGCCGTCGTTCGACGACGCGTGGACCGACTACCGCTGCGCCGTCGCCTACGGGTTCTTCCTCTGGGGCATCACGCTCTACGTGAAGCCCGACATCATCGCCGCGTTGCTCCGCCGGCTCGGCACCGCGGTGCTCGAGCTCGACTGCTACACCGCGCTGCAGTGAAGATCGGTTTCCTTCGTCGTTCGACGTGCGTGATGACCGCGGTCGCGTTCGCGGTCGCGTGCCTGGTCGCGGTCGCGTCACCTGCGTCGGCCGCCCCGCCGTCGGCCGTCACGCTCGTCGCCGGGTTGAACGATCCGAAGGATCCGAACGTCGCGGTGCTCGAGTTCCTGCCCGCGTCGATCAAGGTGGCGACGGGCGCCACCGTCACCTGGGAGATCGCGGGGCCCGAGCCGCACTCCGTCACCTTCCTCCCGCCGGGCAGCGCCGTCCCGCCCAGCATCGACAAGACCCCGCCGCTCACGTTCCCGACCGCGCCGACCGGACCGTACGACGGCTCGACGCTCGTCAACTCGGGCGTGCAGCCGCTCGGGGCGGTGAAGACCACCCCGAAGTTCTCGATGTCGTTCGGGAGGGCGGGCACCTACACCTACTACTGCGTGCTCCACCCGAACATGATCGGCACGGTGCAGGTCGCGGACGGCACGGGACAGTCGCAGCAGGCGATCACCGCCGTCGCCCGTGCGCAGACCAAGAAGTACCTCGCCGAAGGAAGGGCGGCGAAGAAGAAGCTCGTGTCCGCGAAGCCGAAGCCGGTGAAGAACGCGGATGGGTCCACGACCTACAGCGTCGAGATGGGTGTCACGACCGCGCACACCGACGTCCTCGCGTTCTCACCGACACCGCGCACCGTGAAGACGGGTGACCACGTCACGTTCGTCAACAATTCCGGAGCGCCGCACACTGCGAGCTTCGGCGGCGCGCTCGTGCCGCCGATCCCGACCGCCCCCAACGTGGTGAACCCGGTTCCCGGACCATCACCGCAGACGTTGGCGCAGAACACCTACCTCAACACGGGGTGGTTGCCACCGAAGAGCAAGGGCGGCCCGCCCGCGTCGTCGCGCAGCTACACCTACGACGTCCCCGCGCCCGGGACCTACACCTACGCCTGCGCGTTGCACCTGCCGAGCGGGATGGCGGGCGTGATCAACGCCGCGTGAGCGCGAGAACCGGCGCTCGGACACAGCGCCGGGCGCGGACGGGTGTTTTGGGGCAGACTGCACACCGGAACGAGGAGGAGTCGTCATGGACCGCCACGAACGGATCGACCAGCAGCTCGGAAAAGTTCCACTGTTCTCCGGGCTCTCGAAGAAGGAGCTGCGGCTGATCTCGCAATTGGCGACCTACCTCGAGGAGCCGGCGGGGACGGTGCTCACCGAGGAGGGGAAGGTCGGGCACGAGTTCATCATCGTGCTCGACGGCGAGATCGAGATCCGCCAGGGCGGCCAGGTCGTCGCCGAGCGCGGCGCGGGGTCCTACGTCGGCGAGATCGCGCTGCTCGACCACCGGCCTCGCACCGCCACGGTCATCGCCAAGACTCCAGTCGCCATCGAGGTCATCGGCCAGCGAGAGTTCGCCGGCCTCCTGGCGGAGATGCCCGAGCTCTCCCAGCAGCTGCTGGCGACGGTCGCGCGCCGCCTGGCCGATCTGGACGCCAACAAAGACGCACCGCCCGCTCAAGCCACGAGCTGACGCGGCCGATCTTCTCCCACCGGGGGAGGGGCAGCCCGGTCGGAGGGTCTGCCGTGAGTCGCGTCGATCACACCGCGAGCACCGAGTCGGCGCTGCAGCGCGCGCTCGACTGCGGCGAGCTCATCCGCCTGTATCAGCCCATCGTCGACCTCGCCACCGAAGAGCCCGCGTACGTCGAGGCGCTCCTGCGCTGGGACCATCCCGGCCGCGGGCTCCTCGAGCCCCGTGACTTCCTCATCGGGGAAGACGACGGCGCGCTGCTCGTGCGCATCGGATGGTCAGTGGTCATCGAGGCCGCTCGGCGCGCCGGCTACTGGCGACGCACGTTCCCCAACCGGCCGATCACGGTGTCGGTCAACCTCTCACCGAGCCAGATCGCGGCCCGTGACCTCTCGTCACGCGTCGAGCACCTCTTGTTCGACAACGAGGTGCCCGGCCCGCGGGCACTCGCCTTCGAGATCGGTGAGCGCGAGCTGTTCGCCCAGCGTGGGCGCACCCGTGACCGCCTGACCGCGTTGCGGAACGTCGACGTCGAGATCGTCGTCGACGACTTCGGCGTCGCGGCCTCGGCGACCGACCTCGGCCCCGATGAGCTGCGCGACTCCACCATCGAGGTTTTCGAAGCGCTCGCTTCGTTCCCGCTCGACGTCGTGAAGCTCGATCGCCGCTTCGTCGAACGGCTCGACGCCGAGACGCGCGTCGCGGCCGTCGTCGCCGCCGCGCACGCTGCGGGCCTGCGGGTCGTCGCGCTGGCGGTCGAGCAAGAGGACGATGTCCATCGAGCGCGCGATGCCGGTTTCGACCTGGCCCAAGGCTTCTTCTTCTTCCGGCCCGAACGACCCGACGACGTGGACCGACTGCTCTCGGTTCGATGAACGGGTCGCGGCCGGGGTGGGTAGCCTGGCCGAATGGCCGATCAAGCTCGGTTCGCCGAGCTCGCGATGCCCTACATGTCGGCGCTGTACTCCGCGGCGCTGCGGATGACGCGCAATCCGTCCGACGCCGAGGACCTCGTGCAGGAGACGTACCTGCGCGCCTACCGCGGCTTCGGCGGGTTCAAGGACGGCACGAATCTCAAGGCCTGGCTCTACAAGATCCTCACGAACACGTTCATCAACTCGTACCGGGCCAAGAAGCGACGCCCCGACGAGGTCGATCTCGACGACACCGAGGACTTCTTCCTCTTCCGGCGCCTCGGCGGGCTCGAGGCGGCGGCGGCGGGCCGTACCCCCGAGACCGAAGTGCTCGACAGCATGCCCGACGAGGTCGTGAAGGCGGCGCTCGAAGCGCTGCCCGAGCAGTTCCGGATGGCCGTGCTGCTGGCCGATGTCGAAGGGTTCTCCTACAAGGAGATCGCCGAGATCATGGATGTGCCCATCGGCACGGTCATGAGCCGGCTGCATCGAGGAAGAAAGCAGCTTCAGGAGCGGTTGTGGGACTTCGGTCGCGAGCGCGGCCTGATTCCCGACATCCCGCCGGCGCCCGAGCCGGCGCCCGAAGCCGCTGGTCACGCGGGGGGTTAGAGCACCACCATGGACTGCGACAAGGCGATCTACCGGGTGTACGGCTATCTCGACGGGGAGATCACCGTCTGGCGGCGCTGGACCATCCGTCGCCACCTGCACAAGTGCCCACCGTGCGCGCAGGGCTTCGACTTCGAGATCGAACTGCGCCAGGTGATCTCCACCAAGTGCCGAGACGATGTACCTCCCGAGCTCGCGGCGCGGATCGCGCAGGCGCTCGGAGTGCCGTCCCCTCCCGACGGCGCCGGGCCGGAGTCGCGCTCCGTGTAGCTGTCGGCGTGACCGCGGGAACTAGGGTCGGGGCGTCCCGATCCGGAGACCTCCCCTCACCTGGAGCTGCTCGTGAAATCGGCTCGTGCCCGCTTCACCTACATCGCGACGCTGTCGTTCGTGGCGCTCATGAGCCTGGCGACGCCGGCGGGCGCGGCGACGCCGGTCCTCGCCAACAACGAGTTCAAGTGGTTCTACTGGATCGGCTTCGTGCTCGCGGCCAGCATGGTCCTGTGGCTCCTCGCCACCCTGGTGGGTTACTACGTCCGGGTGATCCGGCCGAAGCACCGGGGTCGCCCGTCCTCATGACCCACTGCCCGGCACGCGCGACGGTGCGCCGCGGGGTGAGCTGGTGACGCAGGTGCCCGCGATCGCCGTGGCGGAGGTTTCGGCCGCTCCCGCTCCGGGTCCCGCGCTTCACGAACCGATCGACTGGGCCCTGGCGGAGAAGGTGGCGTGCCGCTTCAGCGGTCGCGAACCGTTGGCCGCATCGTACCTGGCCGGTTCCATGCGTCGCGACTTCGAGGAGGTCACGCTCGAAGCCGAGGCGCTGGTCGCGGAGTACACCGGGCTGCGGGCTCCCGGTCCGGCGCGCGCCCAGGTCGTCGATCGCAGCTCGTGGGTGTCGGCCAACGTGTCCTCGATGCGCCGCTTGCTCGAGCCACTGACCACTCGCGTCGGCGAACGCATGGCGTCGAGCCGCGTCGCGCCGATCGGGCGACGGGTCGCCGGCACCGAGACCGGTGTGCTGCTCGGCTACCTCGCGCAGCGCGTGCTGGGTCAGTACGACCTGCTCGTGCTCGACGACGACGCTGCAGCCGACGCGGTCTACTACGTCGGCGGCAACATCCTCGCGTTGGAGAAGCGCTTCGCGTTCCGTCCGCGCGACTTCCGGCTCTGGATCGCGATCCACGAAGTGACGCACCGGGCGCAGTTCACCGGCGTGCCCTGGATGAAGGGCTACTACCTGTCGCTGGTGGAGAGCACGTTGTCGTCGATCGATCCCGACCCGCGCCGGTTGGTGCAGGCGCTGGCGCGTGCGGCCGACGAGTTTCGCAACGGTCGCAATCCGCTCGACGAGGGCGGACTCGTCGCCTTGATCGCGAGCGACGAACAGCGCGGTGCCCTCGCCAACGTGCAGGCGCTCATGTCGCTGCTCGAAGGCCACGGCAACGCGGTGATGAACCAACTCGGACGCGAACACGTCGCGGGCCAGGCTCGCATGGCCCGCGTGCTCCACGCGCGACGCCAGAGCACGGGGATGACAGCACTGCTGCAGAAGCTCGTCGGTCTCGAGTCGAAGATGCGGCAGTACGAGGTGGGCGAGGCGTTCGTCGCCGCCGTCGAACGCGAGGCCGGCCCGCGAGGCATCGACGCCGCGTGGCGAGGCCCCGAGTTCCTGCCGACGGTCGACGAGCTGAGCCGCCCGACCGACTGGCTCGCCCGGGTCGACGGCGCAGCCTGATGTCGGCCGCCGTACCGGCGGTGGATCGGCTCGCCCGCTGGCGCGGCCCGTTCGGTGACGGTGTACGCGAGCTCGCGGCGCCGGTGGTGGTGGGGTGCTCCGGAGGTGCCGACTCGGTCGCGTTGCTCGCGCTCGCCCTCGACGCCGGCCTCGCGCCCGTGGCCGTGCACGTCGACCACGGAGTGCGGGTGGGCAGCGCCGACGACGCCGACGCGGTTCGGGACATCGCGGCTGGTCTGGGTGCGCCCGCGCGCACGACGCGCGTCGACGTCGAGCTCGGCTCCAACCTCGAAGCGCGGGCGCGCGACGCGCGCTACGCGGCGCTCGAGGACGCGCGCGTCGCCGTCGGGGCCGAAGTCGTCCTGGTCGGTCACACCGCGGACGACCAGGCTGAGACCGTCCTGCTCAACCTCTTGCGCGGCGCGGCGGCGTCGGGACTGGCCGGTATGGCGCATCGTCACGACCGGATCGTGCGCCCGCTCCTCGGGTTCCGCCGGTCCGAGACGCAGGCGATCTGCGAGGTGCTCGGCGTGAGCACATTGTGCGACCCCATGAACGACGAACGGTCGTTCCGCCGTGTGGCCATTCGCCGCGACGTGTTGCCGATGCTGTCCGAGCTCGCCGAACGCGATCTCGTTCCGGTGCTCGCGCGTCAGGCGGAGATCCTGCGCTCCGAATCCGAGTTCCTCGCCGCGCTCGCCGCCGACGAGTGGCCCGATGACGATCCGCCCCGCGCCGACACCCTCGCCGCGTTGCCGCTCGTGCTCGCGCGGCGAGCGGTACGGCACTGGGTCGGCGCACCGCCGCCGTCGGCCGCGGAGGTCGAGCGGGTCCTCGCCGTCGCCCGCGGCGACGCGCGTGCCACCGAGCTCGCGGGCGGACGCGCCGTGCGGCGCTCGGGGGGTCGGCTCTCGCTGACGTTCGGCTAGCTTCACGCCGTGGACGGGAACGCGATCGGTCGTATCGTCGTCAGCGAAGACCAGTTGCAGAACCGCATCCGCGAGCTGGGCAAAGAGCTCACCGCCGACTACCAGGGACGCCCTCCGCTGCTCGTCGGTGTGCTCAAGGGCGCGTTCGTGTTCATGGCCGACCTGTCGCGCGCCGTCGATCTCCCGGTGGAGTTCGACTTCATGGCGGTCTCGTCGTACGGATCAGCCACGCGCTCGAGCGGGGTCGTGCGCATCCTGAAAGACCTCGACCTCGATCTCACCGATCGCCACGTCGTCATCGTCGAGGACATCGTCGACTCCGGGCTCACGCTCGCGTACCTACGCAAGAATCTCAACGCTCGTGGTCCCGCGTCGATGGAAGTGTGCGCGTTGCTCGTGAAGGAAGGTCTGCAACGCGTCGAGCTCGACCTCAAGTACGTCGGGTTCACGATTCCCCCCACGTTCGTCGTGGGCTACGGGCTCGACGTCGGCGAGCGCTACCGCAACCTGCCCTTCATCGCCGAGTACGCAGGGTCCGAGCCCGTCTGACCGCCGTCGCGACGCCGGGAAGGGCGGTGCGGACGAGCCACTAGATTGGTGCGGCCACCACCTCGTTTCTCGGAGCTGCTGTGTCCAAGCCGCGTCGCCGCGCCGTAGTGGCCGTCGTCATCCTTGCGGTTCTTGCCTTCCTTGGTTCACGCGCGCTCCTGCAAGGCGACAGCCCGAAGGCGATCCCGCTCGACCGGTACACGCGCGACCTCCACGACGGGAAGGTCGCGACGGCGACGATCCACGACAAGGACCACACCGTCACCGGCAAGCTGACGAACGGTACCGACTACAAGGTCAACTTCCCGGCGCAGTACACGGCCCATCTCACCCAGGATGTGGTCGACGCCGGCGTCGACAAGTTCGACACCGATCACCAGAACGAGAGCGCGTGGTTGGCGCTGCTCTACGGGCTGCTCCCGTTCGTGCTCCTCGCGCTCGTGCTCATGTGGGTGCTGGGCCAGGTGCAGGGTGGCGGCAGCCGGGTCATGGGCTTCGGCAAGGCCAAGGCCAAGATGCTCACCAAGGACCAGCCCAAGGTCACCTTCGCCGACGTCGCGGGCCTCGACGAAGCAGTCGAGGAGCTCGAGGAGATCAAGGAGTTCCTCGAGTCGCCGGCCAAGTTCCAGAAGATGGGCGCCAAGATCCCGAAGGGTGTGCTCCTGTACGGGCCGCCCGGCACGGGCAAGACGCTCCTGGCCAAAGCCGTCGCCGGCGAGGCGGGCGTCCCCTTCTTCTCGATCAGCGGCTCCGACTTCGTCGAGATGTTCGTCGGGGTCGGCGCGTCGCGGGTGCGGGACCTCTTCGAGCAGGCCAAGAGCGCCGCGCCGGCGATCGTGTTCGTCGACGAGATCGACGCGGTGGGTCGTCACCGCGGGGCCGGGCTCGGCGGTGGGCACGACGAGCGCGAACAGACGCTCAACCAGTTGTTGGTGGAGATGGACGGCTTCGACCAGACGCAGGGCGTGATCCTGCTCGCGTCGACGAACCGTCCCGACATCCTCGACCCCGCGCTGCTGCGCCCCGGGCGCTTCGACCGCCAGATCGTCGTCGACCGGCCGGATCTCGAAGGCCGCAAGGCCATCCTGGCGGTGCACGCCAAGGAGAAGCCGCTCGCGCCGGGGGTCGACCTCGACGTCATCGCCCGGCGTACGCCCGGGTTCACCGGTGCGGATCTCGCCAACCTGATGAACGAGGCCGCGCTGTTGTCGGCGCGCCACAACCTGAAGCTGATCGGCTTGCCGCAACTCGAGGAGGCCATCGACCGGGTCATGGCGGGGCCGGAGCGCAAGAGCCGCCTCATCTCGGATCGTGAGAAGCGCGTCATCGCCTACCACGAAGGTGGCCACGCGATCGTCGCGCACGCGCTACCCAACACCGATCCAGTGCACAAGATCTCGATCATCCCGCGTGGTCGCGCGCTCGGATACACGCTGACCCTGCCGACCGAGGACAAGTTCCTCGTGACCCGCAGCGAGCTCATCGACGAGCTCGCGATGCTGCTCGGTGGGCGGACCGCCGAGGAGCTGATCTTCGAGGATCCCACCACGGGCGCGCAGAACGACATCGACCGCGCCACCACCATCGCCCGGCAGATGGTCACCGAATACGGCATGAGCGAGTCGCTCGGGCCGATGCGGTTCGGTCACCCGCAAGGTGAGGTGTTCCTGGGTCGCGACTTCACGAGCACCCCCGACTACTCCGATGCCGTGGCGGCCACGATCGACGGCGAAGTGCGCATCCTCATCGACGACGCACACGATGCGGCGCGTCAGGTCCTGGCCGACAATCGCGACGTCCTCGACCGCCTGGCGCGGGAGCTGATCCTGCACGAGACGCTGGAGGCCGAACGCGTCCAGGAACTCTTCGTCGACGTTCGAATGTGGCAGGGCGCGGCCGCCACCGAGGCGCGGGCGAACGTGCGGTCTGAAGGTGCGTCGCCGCCACCGAACCGCAACCCCGCCGCCGCCGCGACACAATCCGATCCGACCCGCCGTTCTGGAGGCTCCGCGTGACCGACCCGAGCCCGTTGCATTCGGTCGCGCCCGGCGAGGTGCCCCCAGTGGATCACGAGCGCATCGAGCGTGCGGTGCGCGAGATCCTCGAGGCCATCGGCGAGGATCCCGAACGTGACGGCCTGCTCCGTACGCCCACGCGGATCGCCAGGATGTACGAGGAGATCTTCTCCGGATTGCGCGAAGATCCGTCGCATCACCTCACCGTCACGTTCGAGGCGGATCACGACGAGATGGTGATGGTGCGCGACATCCCCATGCATTCTGTCTGTGAGCATCATCTCGTCCCGTTCGCGGGACGCGCGCACGTGGCCTACATCCCCGGCGAAGACGGCCGCATCACGGGGCTCTCGAAGATCGCGCGCCTGGTTGACGGCTTTGCCAAGCGGCCGCAGGTGCAGGAGCGTCTCACCACGCAGATCGCCGACGCGCTGGCCGACGTGCTCGCGCCCAGCGGCGTGCTCGTGATGATCGAGGCCGAGCACTTCTGCATGTCGATGCGGGGGGTCAAGAAGCCGGGCTCGCTCACGATCACGTCGGCGGTCCGGGGCCTGTTCAAGACCAACGCGGCCACCCGCGCCGAGGCGATGAGCCTCATCACCTATCCCGGAAACCGCCTGTAAGGCACAAATCTTCGACGCGGTACGTCCATACCGGCGCCGGACGGCCGATAACCTGCGTCACGATGTTCGCCTGGTCGTCCCTCGCTGGTGAACGCCCGGCCGTGATGGGCATCGTCAACGTCACCCCCGACTCGTTCTCCGACGGTGGTCGCTACCTCGACCCCGACGCGGCGGTGGCCCACGGGCTCGCACTGGTCGTGGCCGGTGCCGACGTGCTCGACGTCGGTGGCGAATCGACTCGCCCCGGTGCGGAGCCGGTGGCGGAGGCCGAGGAACGCCGCCGGGTGCTGCCGGTCATCGAGCGTCTTGCCGCCGACGCGGGCGTGCCGGTCAGCGTCGACACCCGCAAGGCGTCGGTGGCCGCCGCCGCGCTCGTCGCCGGCGCGACGATCGTCAACGACGTCGCCGCCGGCACCGACCCCGAGATGTTCGGTGTCGTCGCCGACGCGGGTGCCGGACTCGTCGTGATGCACATGCAAGGCGAACCGGTCACGATGCAGCAGTCACCGCACTACGACGACGTCGTCGCGGAGGTCGGCGACTTCCTCCTGGCGCGGCTCGAACGAGCGCGTTCGGCGGGTGTCGCCGACTCGGCGCTGTGCGTCGATCCCGGGCTCGGATTCGGCAAGACCGCGGAGCACAACCTCACGTTGTTGGCGCGACTGCGCGAGCTCGTGGCGCGTGTCGAAGTGCCCGTGCTCGTCGGCCCGTCGCGCAAGTCGTTCATCGCCAATTCGCTCGGTGACGACCTGCTCGCGCGTGACGACGGCACGCTGGCGACCTCGGTTTGGGCCGTCGACCACGGCGCGCGGATTGTGCGCGTGCACGAAGTGCGCCCGATCGCCGACGCGCTTCGGCTCCTCGACGTGATGCACGAGCTCGACGCGGCGGCGGTCGCGTGAAGGGGCGCTGGGCCCAGGGCCTCGAACCGCGCGCGTTCTGCTGGATCATCAAAGACCGGCTCGCGGCGTCGGAACGGCCGGGAGGGTTCGCCCGCAACCATCGCAAGGTCCGCCGGCAAGAGGAGCTGATCTGGCTGATCGGCCACGGCTTCACGCACATCCTCTCCTTGCTCGACTCCCCGCACAACCTCCACGCCTACGACGAAGCCGGCATTCCGCACGCGCACGTGCCGATCGGCCGTCACGACGAGTGGAGTGAGCGGCTCCCGGTGCTCTACGCCACGCTCGCGTCGTGGCTGGGTGATCCTGAGGAGCGCGTCCTCATCCACCACGAGGAGTTCGGCGACCGCCTGCTCGGGGTCCTCGCCGGGTATCTGCTCTACGCCGGGTTGGTCGCCGAGGGTCCGCACGCGGTGGTGGTGATCGAGAAGATCACCGAGCGCCAACTCGGGTCGGTGGCGCGCGAGATCGTGGCGGTGACCGTGAACGAAGGCATGCCGCAATCGAAATCTCTCCCTCGTCGCACCGCGCGGAGCTGACGTGGGAACGATCATCATCAAGGGATTGCGCGAGCTGGGCGTGCACGGGGTGCTGCCCGAGGAGCAGAGCCGGCCGCAGCCGTTCGAGGTCGACGTCGAGCTCACGGTCGACCTCATCGCGGCCGGTGTCAGTGACGCGCTCGACGACACCGTCGACTACTCGGCGGTGTCGGAGGCGGTGAGCCGGGTCGTGACGTCGGAGCGCTACTACCTCCTGGAGCGGCTGGCGGCCCGTATCGCCGAGGTGTGCCGCGTCGACGAGCGCGTCACCGGGGTGACCGTCACCGTGCGCAAGCTCCATCCGCCGGTGCGGGCGATGGTCGATCACGTCGCGGTACGCATCGAGCAGTGACTGCGAGCACCGAGTCGCGCCGCGCCTATTTCGGGATCGGTTCGAACCTCGGCGATCGACTCTCCTACCTCCAGCTCGCGGTGGACGCCATCGCCGCGGCCGCCGGGGTTCGGGTCGTCGCGGTGTCGCCGGTGTACGAGACCGCACCGGTCGGCGGACCGCAGCAACCCGACTACCTCAACGCGGTCGTCGCGGTCGAGACCACGAGCTCTGCCCGTGACCTGCTCGACCTCGCGCGGCGCGTGGAGGCCGCCGCAGAACGCGTCCGCACGGTTCGTTGGGGCCCGCGCACCCTCGATGTGGACGTGCTCCTCGTCGGGGACGAGCGCGTCGACGAGGAGGATCTCGTCGTCCCCCATCCTCGGATGGCGGAGCGCGCCTTCGTGATGGTGCCCTTGGCCGATCTCGACCCCGCATGGCGCGTGCGCTTGCCGCCCGACGCCGCGTCGGTTCGGGCGATCGGTCTAGCATTGACCCTGCCCGAGTAGACCGGCACCCGCACCGGGGCTGGAACGAAGGGGCGAGGAACCGAGTGGTGCACGAGCGCAGTCGATCACAGCGGACGTTCGCCGTCGTGGGCCCCGGCCGCGCCGGGACGACCCTCGCGGTCGCGCTCGCCGCGCGCGGCTGGTCGGCGGCGGCGGTCGCCGGCCGCAGCATCGACGCGCCGTCGACCGTCCGCGTCGCCCAGTTGCTGGACGCGGCGGCGGTCGAGGTCGCCGACGCCGGGCGCGACGCCGAGCTCGTCGTCGTGGCCACTCCCGACGCCGTCATCGCGGAAGCCGCGGCCGCGCTCGCACCCGGCGCGCGCTCCGGTGCGTTGGTGATCCACCTGTCGGGCGCATGCGGGCTCGAGGAGCTCGACAAACTGCGCACGACCCGGCCCGACGTCGAGATCGGATCACTCCACCCGTTGCAGTCACTGCCCACCGTCGAGCTCGGGGTCGAGCGTCTGGCGGGGTCGTGGTGCGCGATCGACGGCCCGCTCGCAGTGGAGCGCCTGGCGGTGAGCCTCGGTCTGCGGCCCATCCGCGTCGATGCTTCGCAGCGCGCGCAGTACCACGCCGCCGCCACCGTCGCCGCGAACCATCTCGTCGCGCTGCTCGCGCAGGCGATGCGGCTGGCCGACGCGGTCGGCGTACCGCCGGCCGCGTTGCTGCCACTGGTGCGCGCGACCGTCGACAACGTCGAAGCACTCGGAGCACGCGAGGCGCTCACCGGTCCGGTCGCGCGCGGCGATGCCGACACCGTCGCCCGCCATCTCGACGCCCTCGCGCCCGAGGAACGCGTGGCGTACCGCGCGCTGGCGGCCGAGGCACTTCGCCTCACGGGTCGCGACGACTCCGAGTTGCGAGCGCTTCTCGAGGGCGCACCGTGATCACCGTCACCACCGTCGACGACGTTCGCGCCGCGTGCGGCACCGCGCGCGCTCAGGGCCGTCGTGTTGGCTTGGTGCCGACCATGGGTTTCTTCCACGAAGGCCACCGTTCGCTGATGCGCGCCGCCCGCGCAGACACGGATCTCGTCGTCGTGAGCCTCTTCGTGAACCCAACGCAGTTCGGGCCGACCGAGGACCTGGCCGGGTACCCCCGCGACCTGGTCGGCGACGCCGCCGTCACCGAGTCCGAGGGCGTCGACGTGTTGTTCGCCCCCGAGGTCGCAGAGATGTATCCGGCCGGTGCCCGCACCACCGTGCATGTCGACGGTCTCACCGCCGGTCTGTGCGGTGCGACGCGCGCCGGTCATTTCGACGGCGTCACCACGATCGTGGCCAAGCTGTTCTCGATCGTCGGGCCTTGCCGCGCCTACTTCGGTCGGAAGGACGCGCAGCAGCTGGCGGTGATCCGGCGCATGACGGCCGATCTCGATCTCCCGGTCGAGGTGGTCGGCTGCGCGTTGGTGCGCGAGCACGACGGGCTGGCGATGTCGAGCCGCAACTCCTACCTCGACGCGGAGGAGCGCAACGCCGCGACCATCCTCGCGGCGTCGCTGTACCTGGCGTCGGAATCGATCGTCGCCGGCCAGCGCGACGCCGAGGCCATCCGCGGGCTGATCGTCGACACCGTGAGCCGATCACCACTCGTACGGCTCGAGTACGCCGAGGTCGTCGACGCGGCGACCCTCGTGCCCGTCGACCGGATCGTCGGCGACACATTGGTTGCGCTGGCTGCCCACGTGGGCAAGGCTCGCCTGATCGACAACGTCACGATCTCCTTTCCGGGCGGCGTTGCCACCCCCGATCTCGGCGTGCTCACCGCATCGTCCGGCATGCAGGAGGTAGACCACTGATGCAACGGATCATGATGAAGTCGAAGATCCATCGGGCCACGATCACCGGCGCCGACCTCAACTACATCGGATCGATCACCCTCGACACGCGTCTCATGGAGCTGGCCGACATCCACGAGCACGAGCAGGTGCACGTGCTCGACATCGACAACGGCGCCCGGTTCGAGACCTATGTGATCGCGGGCGGACCGGGCGACGTGATCCTCAATGGTGCGGCGGCCCGGCTGGTGCATCCCGGCGACAAGGTCATCGTGATCACCTACGCGCAGTACGACGAAGCCGAACTGGCCGCCTACGAACCCGTCGTCGTACACGTCGACGAGCACAACCAGCCGATCATGCACGCGGTGCGCGACGTGGCGCCGTAACGCGCCGCGTTCGCGCCGAGTCCTACCACCCCTATGTCCGACCCGATCTCCGACCTCCTCGTTCTCGGCAGCGGCGTCGCGGGCCTCTCCGCCGCGGTGCGGGCTCGACGCGCGGGATTGTCGGTCGCGGTGCTCACCAAGGGTGAGCTCGGCTGGTCGGCGACGCGATACGCGCAGGGCGGCGTCGCGGCTGCGCTCGACCCCGCCGACGATTCTCCGGAGCTGCACGGTTCTGACACCCTGGCCGCCGGCGGCGGCTTGTGTGATCCGGACGCGGTCCGGGTGCTCGCGGGCGAGGGGGCCAGTCGAGTTCGTGAGCTCATGGCCCTCGGCGCGCACTTCGACGAGCTCGACGGCGGTGGCGAGCTCGCGCGCGCTCGCGAAGGAGGACACTCGGTCGCGCGCGTCGTCCACGCCGGGGGCGATGCCACCGGGGCCGAGATCGAACGCGCGCTGGTCGCGGCGGTGCAGGGATCGGGTGCCGAC
>Ga0075021_10000351_pt1 | contig 25267 bp, 19 predicted proteins | sample ColStrG_CSR_2012_FD_72749 | JGI IMG/M metagenome (GOLD analysis project Ga0075021, IMG submission 72749) | Freshwater sediment microbial communities in response to fracking from Pennsylvania, USA - Cold Stream Run_MetaG_CSR_2012 | ecosystem: Environmental > Aquatic > Freshwater > Creek >...
GCTCTTGCCTCCGCTCTCGAGTGGGCTGGATGCGATGCGGGCCAGTGGTGCGCTGGTGTGTGGTTATATCGACAAACCCAATAGCAATGCGCTGGCCCGGGCATGTGCGCTTGACGGCATGCCGTTTAACGCGGTCGACGAACACATGTTACGCACCAGCGATGCTCGCCTGACCGGCATCGTCGACCGGCATTTGCTTGAACTGTCGCTTGGGGCCGCTTTCCGCACGGCGCTATTTGACCCACACTGGGAAGTAAACGACCGGCTCGGCCAGCACGCCATGCGCGCGTGCTATGTCAATTTTGGTCTGGGTCAGGGGGTGTCCTCGATTATTGGCCGGCTCGAGATGCCCGAGTGGTGCAGCGGTGAGGCCAGCGTCCTGGCGGCCGTGCTGCACCGCCATGCCCATTTGGGCGACGGTTATCCGCTCATCCTCAAAGCCGCGCATCAGACGAGCGTCGTGAGCAAAGACGACGCGCGCGACATCGAACAGGCCATCCAGTTGGAACTCTTAAAGCGTGGCATCGTGCCCCGTGGGTCGTTGAAACAGGATGCGAAGGATAGGAGCTGAGGGGTCTTTACCCGTCTGTGCGCCAGCCAAACGTTGCCCACAAGAGTAGCGCGAGCGTGAGGGCGCCGATGACCGAGCGTCCCAGACCGATGACAGCTAGTGCGGCCCCAATCGTTGCGATACTTTGGCCTGTCTGTTGCATCTGCATCGGCAGCACGAACTGTAGCGCGGTGCCCGTGACGATCAGTAGAAACTCGATCAAGGCGTAAACAAGCACGATGATCGAGACCTGCGGATGGCGCTTGTGGCGCACCATAGCGATCGCCGCGGCGACGGCCAGCACCAGCAAGCTCGGCAACTGGGTCAACAGGGCTGCGCCGATACCCACGATGATGTTCATCGTGTTTGCTCCTGATTTGTCATGATCACTCGTGCCCGCTCCAGACGCACATTCCGCTCGGCCACCAGTTGTGCGGCGATGCGTTCAATCTGCTCGCCGGTCGCACCAGCCGCGGCGGCGATCTGGCGGGCATGCAGCGCCATGTGGCCGGCCTGTATGCCTTCCGTTGCCAAAGCGCGGATGGCGGCAAAGTTCTGAGCCAAGCCGACGCAGGCGATGATCTCAGCCAGTTCGCGGGCCGTTTTGACCCCCAGCAGCTTTAGCGCGACCTGGGCCCCCGGGTGCACCCGTGTCGCCCCGCCGACAATGCCGACGGCCAGTGGCAGCGCGATCTGGCCCACCAGATCACCGGCGTCGTTTGCGCGCCAGGTGGTGAGCGAGGTATAGCGTCCAGTGCGGGCGGCATAGGCGTGGGCGCCGGCTTCCACTGCGCGCCAATCATTGCCGGTGGCAATGACCACGGCGTCGATGCCGTTCATGACGCCCTTATTACTCGTGGCGGCCCGGTATGGGTCGAGTTCGGCAAAGCGCGAGGCCGCGACGATTGATTGGATGGTCATGTTACGGACCGTGTCACTGGCTATATTCCCGGCCGCGTGGCCAGAAGCGGGGTCGCTATCGCCCCGCGGGGCATGCGCGTTCCCGGGGCTGTATGCGTCGACTACGCTTGCGTCAGCGGTCACCCCGCTGGTCAGGCGCGGTTGATTCTCCAGGCTTGCGCCGGAAATCCGGCACTCCGCCCAGGCTAAACGCTCGTCGCTCAGGTTTGAGAGGATGCGCAGGTTGACTCTGCCCTGCGTGAGTTGTGCGATGCGTGGTGCCAATGCTTCGCAAGCGGTGTTGACCAAGTTGGCACCCATCGCATCACCACAGTCGTATAGCACATGCACGACGAGAAATTGGGACGCTAGAGCCGACTCTGTCAGGATACGGATCTCCAGCCCCACGGCCCTCGCGTGCGCGCTGATGGTCGATTTGTTCTCGCGATTGAGCCACTCAAGCAGGGTGCTCGACTCGGCCAAAATCCGCGCCCGTGCGGCCTCGATGTCCGGCACATCAAGCACCTGTATCTGCCCGATCATGACCGGCGCGCTGCTGCCGGCTTTGAATCCGCCCGTCTCGCGCGCCAGCTTGGCCGCAAAGCTGCAGGCGGCTACGACGCTGGCTTCTTCGATCACCATCGGTATCGCTGGGACGGGACGGCCATTGACCACAAAGTTCTGGGCAACACCCATCGGCAAGGCATAGGTGCCGATGACGTTCTCGATCATTTGATCGGCCGTGTCGAGCGCTAGGCCTGCGCGCAGGTCCTTGAGGGCTTTCTCCCCAAGGCCGAGCGTCGAAGCCCGGTCACTGATGGGCAGGTCGCGGAGCTTTTTAGCGGGCTGCATAGCGGGCTTCATGATAGCTGACGCAGGGCTGCCAGCAGACGATGCTGGAAGGTCGCGATTGCCACATCCTCATTTGCCAAGCGCCATATCTCACCCGGCTTGCAAGACGCGCTCATACACGTCCAGCAACTGCGCCGCAGCCCTTGTCCAGGTGTATTGGGTCGCGCGTTCCTGTCCCCGTTGGATGGCCTCGCTACGCCAGGTCTCGTCGTAGAGCGCCGTGTCGAGCGCACGGGCGAGCGCATCGACATCGAGCGGATCGACTTGCAGTCCAGCATCGCCGGTCACCTCGGGCAGCGACGACACGTTGGACGACATGACTGGCACACCACTTGCCATGGCTTCTAGCAGCGGCAAACCGAAGCCTTCATAGAGCGATGGGAAGGCGAAGGCGCGGGCGGCGCGGTATATGTGCGGCAGTTCGACATCGTCGATGAAGCCAGTAAAGCGCACGCGGTCTTCAAGACCCGAACGCGCTACCGCAGCGTGCACCTCGTCGTAAAGCCAGCCCTTGCCCCCGGCGATGACCAGTGCCGGATGATGTGTGCTGAGCGGGGCGAGCTGATTCGTCCGCCGCCACGCGTCATCCGTGAGCCTGGCAAACGCTTGCACCAGCCTTAAATGGTTCTTGCGGGGCTGCAGGGTTCCGACGGTCAACACAAATGGTGCGTCCCCGATGTTGTATTTCTTGAGCACATACGCGCGCCGGCGTTCCTCATAAAGCGTGCCCTTGTAGGGCGCGAAGCGTGGGCTCACGCCGCTATGGATCGTGGTCACCTTACTGGGGGCAATGTCATACAACTCGTTCAAATCGCGGGCGGTGGCGTGCGAGTCGGCGATGATGTGTGTGGCTCGCCTGGCCGATTCAGGCACGACACGCTTCAAAAACGGGATGAGGCGGGCCGGCGCGCTGGCGGGGTCGCGCTCGAATGACAGATCATGCACGGTGAGCACGCTCTTCGTGCCGGCGCTGAGCGGCGGCAGGACAAAGTCGGTGGCGTGATACAGGTCGCACGGGCCGCTCCATGTTTGCACCGGCACGGGTATGTTGGCCTTGAACCACAACCGGTATAGCCAGCGGTCGGTGGGTTTGGCGACATGCAGCGGCAGATGGGCCGTATGCATGATGTTTGAGAGCGGCACATCATCCACCGGCCGGCCCATGACAAAGAAGGACAGGGCATGCGGCGCGCGCAGCCTGAGCAGCGCTTGCGCGAGTTCACGCGTCAGCCGGCCAATACCCGCGCCTTGATGGATGGCAGGGGTGTAGTCAAGGGTGATCCGGCCCACGGGTTGTCACAACGGGCTCTCGAGTTCAACTGCGGAGTGCGTATCCGCAGCCACCGCATTTTGCCACTTGATGTTCCGGAATGTCACGAACCGGTTGACGAAAAAGTTCCACAACATCACGATCACAGCCGCGATCAGCTTGGTCACGTTGAGGCCGATCCCGCGATAGTGCGCTTGCACGAACGCTACCTGAACAAAGGCGATGAGCGCCGTGATCGGCGTCTGAAACATGAGGAAGATCAACTCATTGATGAGTAGCCCAGCGGTGGTGACCGCTAGAAACAGCGGCAGTTGCTTGCGCTTTGGCGTAGTGCGTGATTCGGGATATACCCACAGGCGCGTCCAAGTGAAATTATTGACGGCTGCGAAGGCAAACGCGCAAGCCACGGCCACCGGCACGCCCATTTTCAGGGTGCGCTCAAAGACATTCAGCAGCACGATGTCGATGAATAGGCCGCTAAAGCCGACCACAGCAAATCTGCCGAAGCGTGCGACTTCGCGCTTGTTCTCACGGGCGACGCCATATAGTCTCAGACTCTTGAACGCGTCTGGGATGAATCTGCCGATCGTCATCGGCCGCTTGTCCTTACTTACCACGGGTTGTCCTAGTATGCTCATTAAACCACTCGATGATGCGCCGGATCCGTTCGACGCGATGTTTTGGCTCACCAGCGCGTGACAGCTCATGCCCTTCGCGCGGCCAGCGCACAAGCTGGACCGGCTTCTTCATCAGCTTCAGGGCTTGAAACAACTGCTCGGCCTGCTCGATCGGCACGCGAAAGTCCTGCTCGCTGTGTTCAATCAAGAGCGGTGTTTTGATGTTTGGCACTAGCGAGATTGGCGACATCCGCCATAGGGTCTCGACATCATCCCACGGTGTCATGCCACCCGACTCGCGGTCATTGAAGAACGGGATATCGGTCGTGTTGCGCATGCTGACCAGGTTGTAGACCCCGCGCTGTGCACAGGCCGCCGCAAAGCGCTGATCTTTACCGATGATCCAAGCCGTGAGGAAGCCAGCGTAGCTGCCACCCGTCAGGCACAGACGCCCAGCGTCAATATAGTCGCGCCCGGCGACCAAATCCACACCAGCGAGCACATCGCTCATCGGCCCGTCACCCCAATCGCTCTGGTTACTGTGCCAAAATTCGCGGCCATAGCCGTCGCTGCCGCGCGGATTGCACCAAAATACGCAATATCCCGCGCTTGCCATCGCCTGAGACTCATGCCATAACGAGCGGGTCGCGGCACCCCACATGACGTGCGGCCCACCATGCATCTGCACGATGAGCGGATACGGCTTGCGCGGGTCGAAGTCCACAGGCCTCAGGAGCCAGCCCTGTAACGCACGGCCGTCGTGATTAAATCGAACCACTTCTACCTGACCAACTTGATGTTTGTCCAGGAATGCTGTGTTGGGGGTGTATAGCGCCCGAATACGCCGGGTATCTATCACATACAGCGCGCTGGGATCGGCTGGGGTACTGGCTGAGAAGACGACGCGAGGACCGGACGCTAGGTCAAATGAATCGATCTCGTGCGCTGCGTGTGTCACGTGCTCGACCTGAACGCTCGCGTGCGCCGCGCGTCTGGCGCGGGTGCGGGGGTTGATATCGGCGCGATATAGAGTCGTGGTGCCCCGATCGTGCAGGGTGAAATATAGCGCCTGTCCGTCCCGGCGCCACCGGTAACTGCCCAGGCTACGGTCGTGTGGGGCGGTGATGTCGATCAGTTCAGGCTTGGGCGCTTGGCCGCTTTTGCCCGGCTGGCCTGATGGGCGCAGCGCCATAATCGTGAGTGTGCTTGGTTCATACCGATCAGGGTTGTCGAATGCGCGGTTGAAGGCCAGCCATTTGCCATCGGGTGACGGCAGGGCATCAAAGCAGGTGTAGCCAGCAACCGTCAAACGCTCGAAAGCCTCCCCCTTGGATTTCTGTACCGAAGCCTTTTGCCGAGCGGCTTCCGGCTGCGTAGATGAGGGGACCCTTAGGCGCACGATATCCGCGAAGCGGAACAGTTCGCCACTGTCGGGATCGCGGGTGTAGGTGCTGTAGATGAAATTGCCATCAAGCGACCATGATAGGCCTGAAAACGACGCGCGTGTATCGCTGGGCGTGATGCGGTCTGGCTTGGTGCTATCGGGTTCAGCGAACGACGCCGGTACGTCGATGACATAGATATGGGTAAAACGATCTTCGGTGAAGGACGTGCCCGTTCGGTAGGGGAAACGGTCGATCACGCGTGGGTCGAGCCGGAGTTCCTCGTCGTGCTGCTTCTGGTCTTTGTCGCGCTTCACCAGCCAGGCGTCTTTTGCCTCCGAGCCTTCAGCGTTTGGTATATCACTGGCGCGTTCGCTAGCCGCCTTGACCCGCGCCTTTTCGTTTGCCTCATCTTCGGCGGCGCACTCATCGCTCCGCATACTCGCGCTATAGGCGACCCGGGTCCCATCCGGTGACCACTCAAAGCCCGCAACGCCATTGGGGTGGGTGGCAATGGTGTGGGCTTCGCCGCCGCGCAGCGATAGGACCAGCAGCGCCGGTTTGTCACCGCGGCCGGAGATAAAGGCCAAGCGGGTGCCGTCAGGTGACCAACGAGGCACGCTATCTTTTGTGCTACCGGTCAATGGCTCAGCTTGTGTGCGGGGGTTGGTCAGGTCTTGCAGCCAAATTGTGCGGTTGTAGCTGTTACCGCCTTTGTCGATGCTTGTACGGACGAATGCGGCCCGCGTTCCATCCGGTGAAACGCGCACATCGTCGACATGAACGATGTCGCACAGGCTGTCGGGTGTGATCGGGTTATTTTGCTGGGCGTTGATCATGGGTGATCATGAGGGAGGTTAGATGCCTGCTAAACTGCATACAATGATGCCACATTGTCCGTACGGTCAGTCAACGGCGGCTGGCCCGTCGTTTGGGCTGATGACACTCAAATGGCGTATGGAGACTATCGTGTTAATGTCTATAACGCGATTGAGTGTAGAACGCGAATGATGTCGCCGTTCTGACGCAAAACACCCTGTCACTTAGAACCGGTCATGGGGAAGTCGCCAAGCGACCATCAAGCCCCCTTGTGAAGACATCGTTAAAATGACGCGATGCCTACGCAAGAGCATTACTCCACGACCGAGCACATCGCCCCACAGGACGGACGCGCGCCACAGATACAAAACTTACGCGCATTGTGCGTCGAAATCTATGGCGAGGACGTTGGTCAGGCAACATTCGAGCGCTGCATGAATGTCATTCAGGCTTATGGTGCCATCAAATCGCACGGACGCACCGATTTGACCCAAGCGGACAGCCTGCTGATTACCTATGGCGACCAGCTGCGCGCTGGCGGCGAAGCGCCGCTGCACACGCTGGCGAGCTTTGCCGCCAAGCACCTGCAAGGTGTCGTTGGGGGCGTGCACATCTTGCCGTTCTATCCGTATACCTCGGATGATGGCTTCTCGGTCGTGGACTACCGTCGTGTCAATCCTGACCTTGGGTCGTGGGCCGATGTGGCGCAACTTGGTAGCCGCTTCCGCATGATGTTCGATGCGGTGATCAATCACATTTCGTCCAAGAGCACCTGGTTCCAGGGCTTCTTGCGTGATGACCCGGTCTACTCGAACTACTTTGTCACCGTGTCTGGCTCACCTGACCTATCACAGGTCGTCCGCCCGCGGGCGCTGCCGCTGCTGACGATGTTTGGCACGCCAACGGGGGAGAAAGCAGTCTGGACGACATTTAGCGCTGACCAGATCGACCTGAACTATGGCAGCCCCGATGTGCTGATCGAGATCGTCGATCTGATGCTGTTTTACGCCCAGAAGGGCGCAGACTTTATCCGGCTGGATGCGATTGCCTATATGTGGAAGGAGATCGGCACAACCTGTATCCATCTGCATCAGACCCACGCCATCATTCAGCTATTACGGGCCGCGCTTGATGCCTGCGCGCCGCATGTGCGGATCATCACCGAGACCAATGTGCCCCATGCCGATAATATTTCTTACTTTGGTGACGGCACAAACGAGGCCCAACTGGTCTACAACTTCGCCCTGCCCCCGCTCACCTTGCATACCCTGCACACCGGTGATGCGCGTGCCCTATCGCAATGGGCCAGCACCCTGACCCTGCCCAGCAAGACCACCACCTTCTTCAACTTTCTGGCCTCGCACGATGGCGTTGGCCTGAACCCGGCCCGCGGCATCTTGAGTTCGAGCGAGATCGAGGCCATGCTCACCCGGGTGCAAGCCGGTGGCGGGTTGGTGTCGTATAAGAATATGCCCGATGGCTCGCGCCTGCCCTATGAGATGAACGTGAATTACTTCGATGCCCTCGCCGCCGGCGGGGAGGCGGGGAGCAACGCCGGAAGCGCGGACGAAGACCGCTTTATCGCCGCCCATGCCATCATGTTGTCGCTGGTTGGTATGCCCGGCATTTACTTTCATAGCCTGTTCGGTTCGCGTGGCTGGCCCGAGGGTGTGGCGCAACTTGGTTACAATCGGGCCATCAACCGCGAGAAGTCCCAGCGCACAGCGCTTGAGGCGGAACTGGCCGATGCCAGTTCGCTGCGGTCACGCATATTCGGACGGCTGTCGCGACTATTACGTGTGCGTAGCGCTCAGGCCGCATTTCATCCGCTCGGCACACAACGTGTGGTCGACTGTGGCGCGGGGGTGTTTGGCCTTATGCGTGAGAGCCCCGATGGTGCGTCGCGGACGTTGTGCCTGGTCAACTGCGCCAGCCGCGAACAGTTGGTGTCGCTGCCGTGGCGCAATCTGCTCGGCACGAACAACGCGGTGCAGGATCTGGTGAATGGCACACGCATCAACGTGCACGGCCCCTCGCTCGCACTCGCGCCGTACGACGTGCGTTGGCTTACGGTCTGATACGGGCCGAGCTTGGCGCATCTTGATATGTTTATGAGGGTCTTGTCTTGACTCTTTTTTCGACACACCTTTTACAACGATCTACATCATGACAAACACGCAACCATCACAACTTTCACGTCCACCACGACACGTCGGCTTCATCTCGGTGCGATTCGCGGGCACAGACGGGGTATCGCTTGAAACCGAAAAGTGGGCGCAAGTGCTGGAGGATATGGGGCATACCTGCTTCTACTTCGCCGGTCAGTGCGATCGCGCGCCAGAGCGCAGCATGGTCGTGCCGCATGCTTTCTACCGCCACCCCGATGTCGATGCGATCAATCGCATTGCATATCAGGGCAACTGGTCGCTGCGACCCCATCCCGAAATCGAAGGCCTGTTCAAGGATCATTTCTCGATATACACCCGGCCGCCGAGCGTCTCGCGCCGGGTGCAGGAGATGAAAGACGACCTAAAGCAGCGATTGTATGAGTTTGTACGCAAATTTGAGCTAGGGCTGCTCATCGTCGAAAATGCCCTGGCTATCCCGATTCACCTGCCGCTTGGTCTAGCCATCACCGAGTTCATTGCCGAGACGGGCTTTCCCACCATCGCCCACCATCACGACTTTGCCTGGGAGCGCCAACGCTTTACGGTCAATTGCGTCGCCGACTACATCGCGACCGCCTTCCCCCCCCGGTTGCCGTCGATCCGGCATGTCGTCATCAACACTGTCCAGGCTGGCGATCTTGGCCGCCGGGTGGGTGTGCCCTCACGGGTGGTGCCAAATGTCATGGATTTCGATCATCCGCCGCCGCCACTCGATGCGTATGCGCTGAGTGCCCGCACCGATCTGGGGATCGGTCCGCATGAGTATTTCTTCCTGCAACCTACCCGGATCATCCAGCGCAAGGGTATCGAACACGCCATCGAGCTGACCAAGCGGCTTGGGTTGCCGGCCAAGCTCGTCATCTCGCATGCCTCAGGTGACGAAGGCGATGCCTATGAAAAGCGCGTGCGTGAATACGCCGCCTTGCTCGATGTGGACGTGTGCTTCGAGTCGAGCATCGTAGATGAACATCGGGGCACGACGAGCGATGGCCGCAAAATCTACACGCTCGGCGACGTCTACCCCCATGCCGATTTGGTGACATATCCGTCAACCATTGAAGGGTTTGGCAATGCCTTTCTTGAAGCGGTGTATTACAAGCGCCCGATCATCGTCAACAATTACTCGATTTACGAAACCGACATCAAACCCAAAGGGTTCAAAGTGGTCGAGTTCGACGGCTTTATCAGCGACGCGACTTTGAGCAAAACGCGCGAGATATTGGCCAACAAGACCATGACCGTCGAATGGGGTGAGGCGAATTATGAACTGGCCAAGCGCTACTTTTCAATGTCAGTGCTTCGCCTACGCCTAGACGCGCTACTGGCGGACTGCTTTGGACAGCAAATGTGAGCTGTCCCCTATATCGCTCAAAACGAACACGCTGTGAAGCGATCACTGCCCCTAGGCCTTCAGCCTGGGGCAGCGGGCAGGCGAGGCACGTGGCGGGGGCGTGCCTCGTGCCTCGCTCGGACTTGCTCGTCCCCAAACGGTCCAGGCTATCCGCACGCCTATCTGCCCCACCTCGTCTGCTCACTCTTGTCTGCGCCACCTTGCCGGTCACTTGCGCACAATACAATTGCGCCTTGGGGGACTGATGGGATATGCTCCTATGCCGTGCGGCCCACGGCCTCTCAGGGCAGGCTAGACATCACCAGCCCTTGGGCTAACATGGACCGCAACCCAAAGGAACAGTCGGTCTCTACCCCCGTATCGGTTACACCGGGCACGAGACCGCTTAAATGCTATGAACATCGCACTCGTGCATTATTCCGCGCCGCCGGTTGTTGGCGGTGTGGAAAGCGTGATCGCCCACCACGCCCGGCTGATGGCCGACGCAGGGCATGCCGTGCGCATCATCGCCGCCCGGGGTGAACAGACCGATCCACGCATCCCGTTTATCCCCGTGCCCCTGGCCGATTCGCGCAATGTCCGTATCGATCAGATGAAACATGTGCTTGACCGGGGCGAGGTGCCTGGTGATTTTGCGGGGATTACCGAAGACATCGCACATGCCCTGACCGAGCCGCTCGCGAGCGTCGATGTGGTAATCGCGCACAACGTGTGTTCGCTCAACAAGAATCTGGCCCTCACCGCCGCGCTCCACAACTGGGTCGAGACAAGCCACCCCACAACCCCTTCCCGCCGTCTGATTGTGTGGCATCACGATCTGGCCTGGACGACGCCCCGCTATCGCAGCGAGTTGCACGACGGTTACCCTTGGGATTTGCTCCGCACCGCTTGGCCCAATGTCAAACAGGTCGTGATTTCGAATGCACGCCGCGATGAGTTGGCGGATTTAATGCAGATTTCGCACAGTTCGATTAGCGTTGTCCCCAACGGCATTGACGTGGCAGGATTCCTAAAGCTCGAAGCACAGACGCAGGTGTTGTTGGAAGCAATTGGCGCGCTCAGTTCCGACTTGGTGTTGCTTTTGCCCGTGCGCATCACCCCGCGCAAGAACATCGAACTGGCCCTGCGCGTGTTGGCCCAGTTGCGCAATTCGTTCGCCGACCCGATGCTGATCGTCACCGGCCCGCTTGGCGCGCACAATGCTGCCAACGAAGCCTACTTCGCCAAGCTCAAGGCACTCCGCAGCACGCTGGCGTTATCGGGCGCGGCACACTTCCTGGCCGAGTTGAGTAGCACCCCCATGCCTGATGCTGTCATCGCCGATCTATATCGCGCCGCCGACGCCTTGTTCCTACCAAGCCGGGAAGAAGGTTTTGGCCTACCCTTGCTCGAAGCTGGGCTGACGCGCCTGCCCATCTTTGCGACCGATATCCCCGCCTTGCGGGCTCTGGCGAGTGGCGACGTGCACCTGTTCTCGCCCGACGAAGACCCGGCCATGCTTGCACGGGTGGTCGCCTCGCGCATGGGCCAGAACGCGCAATACCGCTTTGCAGGCCGGGTGCGCTCGCAGTTTGCCTGGCCGCGTGTGTATCGCCGCCACATCGCACCACTGGTGGAGGCGCAGCCGGGCAAACAGCCCAGTGCATAACCGTTGCAACTCTTGGCAGCCCTTCTGGCGGGGCTGTCCGCACGCTGAGGCGGAGAACTGTGGGGGCCAAATCGCAGACGGGCATGACGATTGCCTGATGCTGCCGGTCATCAGGTGGCGTTCGGCTTGCCAACTTAGAATATCGCTTAGATGTCACATAGAACGGGATGAGATGGAGACGGTTATGCTTGCGGGTCGTTGCGACTCGTAACCACCCGGGCGCGCAAACCACCCATGAAAAAGAAATCATTGTTCGCCTCCCTTCGACGCGTGTTATTACCCATCGTGCATGGTTGTGCCGATGATTCCGCACTCGACCTGGCGCTACGTCTTGCCCCGGAAGTGGTGTTGGTCGGCATTGTGCCGCTGATGGACGGCGAAGCGATGAGCGCTGGCGCGGCCAAAGCCCAGGAATTGCGTAACCACATGCGCCCGCTGGGTAAAGGCGAGCAAGTGCGGGTGCGGGCCCAGGTGCTGGTCACTGCCGACTCGTGGAAGGAACTGCAGGCCGTGGTGCAGGCCGAGCAACCGGATTTGCTCGTGCTGGACCTTTCTCATATGTTGCCAGCGATGAAGTTGTCGCCGTCTACGGCGCTGAGCGGGCCGCCGTGCGATGTGGCCTTACTGCGTGGGAGCATTGTGCCGCACCCGCGTGTATTTGTGCCTGTGCGTGGCGGCCCGTTTTCGGAACTGGCAGTGCGCTTGGGACTCGCGTTGCACGCGCCTCAACTGCAATGCGTCACGATGCAGTTGCGCGGAGATGAAAACCCCAGTGCGCCGCTCATGGCGCTGCAGCGTGTATTGCAAAGCATGCCGGAAGTGACCCAACGCGCCATTGTGACCGACGACGTGGCTAAGACGATTGTGGCAGAGTCTCTGGCCGTGGATCTGGTAGTGCTGGGCGCAACGGCCAAGGCGCACAATAGCAAGAACGGCATTACGCTCGGCCCGGTCGCACAGCGCGTGCTGGATGAGTCCAAGACCCCGGTGATCATCGTCGGCACGCAGCGGCCTGTGCCCATATCTTTTACCGATGCGACCGCGGGTGCGCAGGCCATCTCAATCCTAGTCGACAAGTGGTTCGCCGAGAACACCTTTCACGCCAATGAGTTTGACGATATCGAGCAACTCATCGCGCTCAAACATGAACAAGGCGTGACGATCAGCCTGGCGCTGCCCGCCCTCAACGAAGAAGAGAGCGTTGGCAGGGTGATCAGCACCGTCAAAGACGCGCTGATGGACCGTGCGCCGCTCTTAGACGAGATCGTGCTGATTGACTCGAATTCCGAAGACCGCACCCGTGAGATCGCGCGCGAGTTGGGCGTGCCGGTCTATATTCATCAAGAGTTGCTGCCGGAACTCGGCCCGCGGCGCGGTAAGGGCGAAGCCCTGTGGAAAAGCTTGCTGGTGACCAAAGGCGACATCATCGCCTGGATCGACACCGATATTGCCAACATCCACCCGCGCTTCGTGTATGGCATCGTCGGCCCGATGCTGATGAGCCCACATGTGCAATTTGTCAAAGGGTTTTACCGGCGGCCGCTCAAGACCGATGAGGGCATGCAGACCAGCGGCGGCGGGCGGGTGACCGAACTGGCCGCGCGGCCCCTGCTCAACCTGTTTTACCCCGAACTCTCGGGCGTGATCCAGCCGCTGAGCGGCGAATACGCGGGCCGGCGGGCCGCGCTCGAGCAGTGCTCATTTTTTAGCGGATACGGCGTCGAAACGGGTCTGTTGATCGATATCTTTGACAAGTTCGGCTTAAACGCGATTGCCCAGGTCGATTTACTCGAGCGTGTGCATCATAACCAGGACCTGGAAGCGCTCAGCAAGATGTCGTTCGCGATCATTCAGACCGTGATGCGCAAGTTGGAACAACGCTACGAACGCGCCTTTATTGCCGATGTGAATAAGAGCATGAAACTCATCCGCAGCACGGCTGGCGGGTATTACCTGCATGTCGAGGAGATCGTCGAGCGCGACCGCCCGCCGATGATAGAAGTCGAGGCGTATCAGAAGTGGCGCGAGCGTGAAAGCGTGCTGGGTTAATCGCGCCGGGTGGGTCCTCGGCCGGGCCTTTCAACGGGGGTCTTGTCCGGCGGCCGGTGTGTCTACAATCGGCTCATTATGACCAAACCTGTGCGCTTAGCTGTCATCGGTGTGGGCGGCATCGGCCGGTCGCACATGGCCGGATGGCTCAATACCGAATATGCCGAATGTGTCGCGGGCGCTGACATCAACCCAAGTGTTTTGGCCGCGTGGGGTGCGAAACACAAGATCACCAAGCTCTCGACTGACCCGACCGATATTCTCCATGATCCTGATATCGATGCGGTTGACTTGTGCGTGCCAAACATGCATCATGCACCGCTGGCGATCGCTGCCCTGAATGCTGGCAAGCATGTGTTATGCGAGAAGCCGCTCGCGCCCACGCCGGAGTTGGTGCGGCAGATGATTGCCTCTCGTGATCGCAACAAAAAACTGTTGATGACGGCCCAGCATTTCCGCTTCGCAGGTCCGTCACAGGCCATGAAGCGCGAGATCGAACGCGGGGTAATGGGCAACATCTATCATGCCCGGAGTTGGATGTTGCGGCGCAGCGGCATGGCGCCGCTGGCAACCTTCACAACCAAGGCCCTGAGCGGTGGCGGTGCGTGTATCGACATCGGCGTGCACGTGCTCGATCTGACGTTGTGGTTGATGGGCCATCCCAAGCCAGTCGCTGTGAGCGGCGTGGCCAAGACGATGTTCGGTCACCGCGAAGGTCTGTGGTCACACTGGCGGCCAAATACACCAATGCCGCAGGTATTTGATGTGGAGGATTTTGCCGCCGCGTTCGTGCGCTTCGAGACAGGTGCGACGCTGTTGTTAGAGGTGGCCTGGTGGATGCATCACGACAACCTGGATGAGGACATCCAGATTTGGCTATATGGCACCGACGCTGGCGCACATTGGCCGTCGTGCACATTCCTGAGCACGGACTACAAGACCAGGCAGTTTCACAATACGACCCTGAAGGCCACCGCCGATAAAATGGAACCGCATGCGCTCGAGTGCGTCGAGTTCGCGCGCGCCATTGCCGAGGGGTTGCCCTCACCTGTGCCCGCCGAGGAGTCGCTCCAGGTGATGGGCATCCTGGATGCGATTTATCAAAGCCAGCGTGAGAATCGCGAAGTGCGCGTGGTGTTGTGAGGGTGTGAGGGCGAAGCTCGTCAAGGCGCAGGACAGCGCTAGTCTAGCCCATAGCGACCCGGCGCGTCTCTTGGCTGGTATACCTGTTTTCGAATTTGTATGCGAACGATCCGGCTTGTTCTGGCTGGCCTCGGTCATGTCGGCAGCAACTTCCTGCAGCTGATGCACACCCAACGCGCAGTGCTACGCGAGGTGCATGGACTCGAGTTTGTGCTCGTTGGTGCTGCGGATTCACGGCACGTGATTGCCCACCCCGATGGGCTCGACCCCCTCGAGGTGCAAAAGGCCAAACGGCGGCCAGAGGGGTTGTCCACATTCGTGGCGAGACGACAGGCCACGCCCCTGTTGGAAGTTAGCGCGTTGGTCGAACAGACCGATGCCGATATCTTGCTCGAAGCGACCCCGGTGAATTTGCAACACGGCCAGCCCGGCCTCGACCTGGTGCGCTCGGCGCTCCGACGTGGTGTGCATGCCGTGCTCGCGAATAAGGGGCCGTTGGCGCTGGCTTACAGCGAGCTAGCGGCTGCCGCCCACTTCCCGTGGGGCAAAGCCCCGTGGGACAAAGACGCGCTTGAGGGAGCGCACCCGCAAGACCCTACCGCAAAACAAAGCAAACTGCGCTTTAGCGCCTGCGTCGGCGGGGCGCTGCCGACGATCAATATCGGCCTGCGTGATCTGGCCGGGACGCGCATCACCAAGGTCGAGGCGGCGGTGAACGGCACCTGTCAGGGGATCGTGCGCATGATGGAACGTGATATATCCTTCGGCGATGCGCTGGCCGAAATGCAGCGCCGGGGTGTCGTCGAAAAAGACCCGGCCCTGGACATCGACGGCTGGGACGAAGCAGTCAAGCTGGTCATCATCGCCAACGCCGTGCTGCGCCAGCCGACGACGCTGGCTGACGTCACCGTCGAAGGTATACGCGCCCTGACCCCACAGCACCTGCAAAATGTGCTTGGTTGGGAAGAACGCATCACGCTCGTGGGTAGCGCCGAATGGAATGGCGAGCGTTATGACCTCAGTGTGCAGCCGACGGCTTTACCGATAGATCACCCGATCAGCCGTATGGATGATGATGAGATGGGCGTGGTGTATCACACCGACGTCAGCGGCCGTATCAGCGCGTTCTCCGCGGAGACGAGTGCTGTGCCAACTGCCGCTGCGATGGTGCGGGATGTGATCGATATTGCCGCCGGCGGGTGATAACCCTGGGTCTGGGGTGATATCCACGCGGTATGGTCTCGGCCGCGACATGAGCCGTGGCGTTCGTGTTACCCGTGGTGCGTCGTGCCCGTCAGGCCTCATCATCACGGTTGTCGCGCGGGGCCGGTCTTGCGCATTGCGCGTTAAACCGTTTGTTTATGCATCGCATTGCATGACCGGGATCAGGTGACGAGTCCTAACCTGGCGATCAAGCGCGCCAAACGGGCAGGACTGGGCTGTGAGTGGTGCGGGTCTAGGCGGATCATCACGGGCCAAACCTGTCACGCTGGTCAGCGCGTGCCTCGCGCAAGAGAGGTGTGACTTGGCCTGACGAACTGTGTTTGGCCTGCCCACGACGTTCATTAACATGCGCCTTACCCGCCAAATTTGGCCCGAGTGTGTGACCGCTCAACAGACGGCACAAGCCGGCATGTATACAACCGGCAAGCATGATGCAGCCCGGTATCGTGTTCCCAGCCACCACCCCACCGTCGCAAGCCCGCCCCAGTCCTAAACGCGTAGCACCCTGCGGGGCGCCCTTAAACAGCGACCCGTTTGCCGGTCTCAAATGATTCGATGGCGGCGTAGGCTAGGGTCAATGCCCGCTGACCGGCCCGCGCGTGAATGGGCGGCGGCTGGCCCGCTTTGAACGCCGCCAGAATAGCGTCTAAATGGGCGTCGAACGTGCGGTGAAATTCGCGATCCCGGTCGTTGAAGTAGCCCGCTTGCCACACCTCAGCCATCTCGTTGCCAAGCGCTTGGTAACTGAAGCGCCGCACCGTGTCCTCGACCAGGATGCGCCCACGCGTGCCGTTTATTTCCAACAGGTGTGTGCTGGGATAGGCATACGACGAATCGTAGCTACCGAGCAAGCTGCCGATAGCTCCGTTTGCAAAGCGCAGGGCGAGCGCGAGCGTGCGGAAGCCGCCACCGGTCAGGTCGGTCATCTGACAAGCCACCGATGCAATCGGTCCACACAAATGCTCCAGCATATCGAACCCATGACACTGCGTTTCGATGAGGTTGGCATGCGGGTGATTGCTCTTGCCTTCGCCGCCAAACCGCCACGTAGCAAAGACAACCTCGCCCACCCGCCCGGACAAGATCGCCTGGTGCGCCAGCTGCACCGGCTTCGCATACCGGTGGTTGAAGTTGATAGCGAAGAACAGGCCCCGCTTTTCGGCGGCGTTGATCAACGTATCGGCCTGAGCGAGGTCGAACACGAGCGGTTTTTCCACGAGCAGGGCGAACCCTTCGTCGATGACCGCTAGCGTTGGGGCAAAATGCTCCTGGTTGGCCAGCGACAGACTGACCAGATCGGGCTGCTCTTTGGCGAGCATCTGGGCAATGTCAAAGTAAGCTTTGGTGCCAAATGCCTCGGCTCGGGCCCGGGTTTTGGCTTCGGTGCGGCCAACGATGGCGCACAAGCTCACATCGGGGTGCTGGGAGAAGACGCGTGCGTGCTCTAGCCCCCAGCCGCCAGCGCCGACAATGGCTACCTTGATTTTGCTCACGGTTTTCACAGGTCTATTGCTCAATAACGACTTTGCCGGTGTCCCCTTTGAAGAACAGTTCAAAGGCGGTTTGGATATCCGCTAGGCCAAAGCGATGGGTGATGATTTGTGCGAGATAGCTGCGATGCTCGCGCAAACGTTCCAGATTGTCGACCAGCTCGCGATAACAAAAGTATTCGCTGCCCAGCACAGCCCGCTCGGGCGCAATCAATTGGCTGGACACGTCCAACTCGAGGCCTTGGCCGTGCCCGACGCACACCAGCACACCGTGTTTGTTGAGTGCATTCAGGCTGTCCTGGCGCGCCGTTTTGCGCCCGCTGGTGTCGATGGCCATATCGACCTGTGGCAGGCCATGCCTTCTCAGGCCATCTGCGACGGTTCCGGCATTCAAGTCGATGGGTAAGCCGCCCAGGTGCTCGGCAAGCTGCAAGCGATAGCGCACAAGGTCTGTGATCGCGACCGGCACGGTGCCCAGGAGGAGCTTGACCATGGCCAGCACACCTAGGCCAATCGGACCCGCACCTGCCACCAGCACCGCGGTGATGTCGGGCTGGACAAGTCTGGCGCGGCCGATGGCATGTCCGCCTGTGCCCATGATGTCGAGCAGGAGCGTCGCTTCCGTTGCTGACAATCCCTCGCCCACCGGGAAGAAGATGTGTTCGGACACGAGTTCGTAGGGGCCGTAGCCGCCATCCCGGTTGAAGCCCATGTCCCCGCGCTTACTCAAACACTGATTGGTAAACCCAAGCTTGCAGTAGCGGCACTCGCCGCAAAAGTCCATCAGGAAGATGGCGCCGCTTGCGCCCACGGGTGTGTGGGTGCCAGGGCCGGCCAAGATCACGACGCCTGAGGACTCGTGCCCGGGTGTGGTGGTCGTGCCGTTATAGAACTGACCGCGCTCGGAGCCGCATAAGGCATTCGCCCCGACTTTTACCAAGAGTTGCCCAGGCCCGGGTCGGGGCACACGCCTTTCCTCAAACACAATCCGACCACTGCCGAGGAAGCGCGGGACGCGCATGTTGTCTGGGACCATGTCATGCCTCTTGCTCGATCATCCGCAGCGCCGCGCGCATATACCCAAGCGCGAACGCCATACCCGCATGCCACGGCGCAGCGCACTCGATCTGTGGCGTATGGTCGGGGATGAGCACACCCTCAAATTTGTTCTTCCTCAGCACACGCAGCGCCTGAACCATGTCCACGTCACCCTCATCGACAAATACTTCCTCGTAGTGCGGCACCTGACCTTTGACGTTGCGGAAGTGGATGTAGCCGATGCGGCCGGTGGCGCTGTAGTGGTCGATCATGTCGTAGATATCCTTAAAGCCAGCGCGCCCGCCATCCGCGGCGCTCATCTCGCTGAGCGTGCCGATACAAAACTCCAGGCCGTTATGAGCGCTCGGAAAGGCGTCGAGCACGCGCTGATAGAGGTCCCAGCGATACACCAGGCGCGGCGTGCCGCGCAGCGTCGCTAGGGGTGGATCGTCCGGGTGCACCACCAGCTTGACGTTTGCCTCCTCGGCCACCGGCACCATCTCAGCCAAAAAGCGCGTGTAACGCTCCCAAAATTGCTCATGCGACACGAGCGCAAGAGTGCCGCGCTTGCCGTCGGGGTCGAACGTGGCCGTGTCGTAGACCATGTTCCACACCATGCCGTGCGGGATCGGGTGTTGCACGGGGTCGTGATAGCCAACGGACACGGCGCCGCCGCGTGCGAATGGGCCGTGATCGCGGCCCCAGACCCCGGCCAGGCTAAAGTTGTAGCCCATCTGGCGGATGCCCGCCCGGCCCATGGCGCGGATGATCTGCTTGAGGTGGGCCATCTGTGCCGATCTGTGTGGGCCGTCGAGCAGCACGTCATACCAGTGGGCGGGCTCAAAGTTCTCAATCGCCTCGAGTTCTAGGCCTTCCGCGTTGATGCGGGCTTTTAGGTCACGGAACCAGTCATAGGTCCAGGTGCCGTCCATCGGGTCGCTGATGCCAAAGCCATAGGCGTTTGAGCCTTCGGTGGTTATGGCGACACGATTTGGTTTCTTGAAGTGGCCGACGATATGGGCAACGATGTGCGTCGCACCAGCTTGTTTGGCGAAGCGGAAGTTTTCCGCGTTGAGCATGTCGCCGTAGAGTCCGAGTCCCAGTTTCATCCTGTTTGCGGTAAATCAGTGTTCGCCCAAATACGCAGCCTTGACCAATGGGTCGTCGAGCAATTGTTTGCCTGGTCCCGTGAGCGCGATCTCACCGGTTTCGAGCACATACCCGCGGGTGGCGATGTTGAGGGCTAGCCGCGCATTTTGCTCAACCAGCAAGATAGTCGTGCCCTCGTTGTTGAGCGTCTTGATGATATTGAATATCTGGTCAACTAGGATCGGCGCTAGGCCCATTGATGGCTCGTCGAGCAACATAATCTTTGGTCGGGCCATGAGCGCCCGGCCCATTGACAACATCTGCTGCTCACCGCCGGATAATGTGCCGCCGCGCTGGCCTATGCGTTCCTTCAGGCGCGGGAACAGACTGAATACGTGCTCCATGTCCCGGCCGATGCCGTCTTTGTCGCGGCGCTGATAGGCCCCCATTTCTAGGTTCTCACGCACGGTCATACTGGCGAAGATCAAGCGGCCCTCGGGTGACTGGCTGATGCCACGCTGCACGATGTCATGGGCCGGGATTTTGGTCAATTCTTCGCCACGCAGGGTGATGCTGCCTTCGCGTGGGTGTAACAAGCCTTGGATCGTGCGTAGCGTCGTCGTTTTGCCTGCGCCGTTGCTGCCGATCAAGGTGACGATCTCGCCCTCGTTCACCACGATGCTGATGCCTTTGAGCGCATGGATGTTGCCGTAGTAGGTATGGACGTTCTTTAACTCGAGCATGTTGTATTGTTCACCAGTGGATGCATGGCAGCGGGCCCTTACTGACACGGCGGCCGAGTGAGGCGGCAGTTGACAGGCATAGCACCTGACAGGGCTGGCAGGTTGTCCGCGCGAGTGGCTGCACAAGTCCTTTCGCTCTGGCCGGAAATCTGCGGCCTGAGGCGCCGTTTCGAAGGCATACGGCCAAGTCTGCACCGGCCCTATGGACGCGTCAAGTGTGCCACCGGTCGCGGCTACGCCCCTTCGGCGGCCGCACCCTGACCCAGATAGGCCTCGATGACCTGCGGATTGTTCTGCACCTCATTTGGCAGGCCTTCGGCAATCTTCTCGCCGTGGTCCAGCACCGTCACGCGGTCGCTGATGCCCATGACCACCCGCATGTCGTGTTCGATCAAGAGCACAGTCACACCCAACTCGTGTCGGACCTGATCGACCAGCCGGGTCAGGTCAGACTTTTCCTGCGGATTCATGCCGGCCGTCGGCTCGTCAAGGAGCAGCAACTTCGGATCGCTGACCAAGGCCCGCGCGATTTCGAGCCGGCGTTGATAACCATAGGGCAGGTTGCTGGCGGCAGTGTCAGCTACCTTGCGCCCCAACCCGACGAAGTCAAGGATTTGTAGTGACTTATCGACCGCTTGTCGTTCTTCGTGTATCACGCGCGGTGGGCGCATGAATGCCTCGATCACTGTGCCGTGCAGGCGTGAGTGCAGGCCGACCAGCACATTCTCAAGCGCACTGAGCTGGGCAAACAGACGGATGTTCTGAAAGGTGCGGCTGATGCCACGGGCCTGCACCAAATCAGGCCGCATACCAGTGATGTTTTCCCCAGCAAATGAGATCGAGCCTTCCGTCGGCTTATACACCCCGGTAATCATATTAAAGAAGGTCGTCTTGCCCGCGCCGTTTGGGCCGATCAGACCCGCGACCATGCCCTGCTCGATATGGAATCCGACGTTGTTCACGGCTACCAACCCGCCGAAGCGCTTGGTCACGCCGGTTGCTGCCAGTAATGTTTCTGCCATAGCGTATCCACTTCCAGTCCAGCTGCTTACCTGCCGAGCCAGTTGGGCCAGGCACTAGCTCTTTGTGTCATATTTCACGATACCGGCTGGAATCAACCCTTGTGGCCGCACCAGCATCATCGTGACCAAGGCCAAGCCGAACAACAGCAGCTTGTATTGGGTGATGTCGAACAGGCTGCTCAGGAACAGCGCCAAGCCGTCCGGCGCATTCTTGAGTATCGTCGCCTTCAATAAGCCGCCGAACACCAGTTGCACCTTGTCCAGAATGAGCAGGTCCACTAGCTTGACAACAAAGCCACCCAGGATGACGCCGGGGATGCTGGCCTGACCGCCAAGGATGACCATGACAAGCACGATGACCGAGATCGAAAAGTCGAATGCATCAGGCGAGATGAACGACACATAGCTGGCATAAAACGCACCAGCAAAGCCAGAGAACATCGCCCCAAGCATGAATGCGGTCAGCTTGGTGCGCACCAGCGGCACGCCCATCGCATTCGCGGCCAGTTCGTTATCGCGCTGGGATACGAAGGCCCGGCCTGTCCGGCTCTGGCGTAAGCGATGAATGAAAAACGCCGCTATAGCGACGAAGATCAAGATCAGGAAATACCACGGGATATATTCACCGGTCTGGAAGGTATAGTTCACAGGGATACCGATACCGGTCAGGTTAATAATCGGCCGGTCAATCGGATTAACCCCTTGCGTGCCGTTGGTGATGTTGAGGGCCTTTTCGCCACAGCCAATCAAACAGCGGGCGATGGCTGGATTGCCCGTGATATAAGCGATCATTTCGCTGATCGGCTCATAAATCTTCACCGCTTCCAGATTCTTGAACACAATCGGCACGATCTCGCCAAAGCCAAGGGTGACAATGGCCAAATAATCACCACGCAGCGGGATGACTGGCGCGCCTAAGAGCAAGCCAAACAAGGCAGCCAGTGCCGCGGCGATGAAGATGACGATCCAAAACGACCATCTTAGGGCATACACCTCGGGTAATTGTGGCGATAGCAATAATCCGGCCGTGTAGCCGCCGATGGCAAAAAAGGCCACATACCCTAGGTCGAGCATACCCGAATAACCGGCCACAATGTTTAGGCCAAGCGCCTGCAAGGTGTAGAACAGGGCCACAATGATGGCGCTGGCCCACAACAGCTGGGTGCCTTGCTCATAGAATGGGAAAATCACGGCGCAGATGGCGATAAAGCCGAGTAAGCTATACCGGCGCACCCGGTCGTTTGGATGCCCATTGAAGAAAGCCACCAAGGGCGCCACGAGCGCCCCGAGCACGATGACCCCCGCATATACCACGACTGTTGTCGATTCAACAGGGATAGCGTCCACATCCGGCAGACTGACGATCAGGGTGTTGTGAATCACGGCGCCGATAACCACGACAAGCGCTCCGATGGCGCCCACAAGCGCCGCTCGCCCCAGACCTTGATTGTTGTTTCGTGCGCCGAGACCCACCAGGGTCGCTGCCAACACCACCAGCACGGGTAGTGACCAACCCCCCATCACCAGCGCCAGCACCGCCGCCAAAATGATGCCGAGTAGGGCGAGATTAGAAAAGAGCTTGCTCTTCATGGTTATGCCTTTTCACCGCTTTCCGAACTGAGCAACCCGGTTGGCCGGAATAACAAGACGAGGACCAAAATCAAGAACACCCAGGCGTTCGTCCAGCGCACACTCAAGAACTGATCGCTAAACGCAGCCAGGACGCCGATGAGCACGCCACCCAGCGCCGCGCCGGTGATGTTTCCGATGCCACCCAGAACTGCCGCAGTAAACGATCGTAAACCGGCGGTGAATCCCATCGTGAACACGGCTGTGCCGTTATATAGGCCGGTCATCATGCCCGCCGCGCCGGCGAGCGCCCCGCCGATCGCAAAGGTCAGCGCGATGATCTGGTCGATGTTGATGCCCATGATCTGGGCCGCATCGCGGTTGCTGGCGGTAGCACGCATGGCTTTGCCCAGCCGTGTGTTCTGAACAAACCAGCGTAGACTGAGCATCAATATCAAGGCCACTACGATCACAAGCACATCTTTGATCGTGATGCGGACTTTGTTGACCGAAACCGTCTCGACCGTTGAGCCCGTGTTCTGCCCGCTGGACGAAGATGTGGCATTGCCGCTTGCGCCCGTGTTTCCGCTGGCGCTCGAATTCGTGTTGCCGCTAGCGGCGTTCTCGGCCGCGATGGTCGCGCCAAGATCGGGCGTAGCTTCGTCCGTGGCGGTTGCTTCTTGTGCCCCCGAGGCGGCGACGTCTGGTGTGCCCGTCGCATTTTGATCGGGTGTCGGTGCTTGCGTTCCAGCCATACCCGACACTCCCGCTACAGCTTCTGGCGTTCCCGTCGCTTCTGACACGGGGGTCGCGCCCTCAGTGCTACCCGCGCTGGCCGTGACTTCTTCGGTGGGTGTGCCAGCCCCGGCATCAGCCGTCGATTGCGCGTCGAGTGTAGCCTGAATGCTGGCATCGACCGTGGCTTGCGTGTCCTCTGACCCAGCAGGGCCGGCAGGACCAGCAGGACCGGTCGTGCTTGGGGCAGTGGTGGCCCCGGGTGCGGATGTCGCGCCTGTTTTAGTTTGGTCGGTGGCCGGAGTGGCTTCAGGCGTGCGCACCACTTGCACCGGTGGGAAGATTAAGTCGAGCAGATTGTCGTTGTTGAGCACCACTGGAAAGCTTTTGGGTGCGGCGTTGTTGGTACCCATGACCTGCAAGAATGACAAACTAGGACTGACGTTTGCCAGCTTGCCGATAGAGCCTAATTGCAAGCCGATGTTTTGCAGGATAAACGACAGGCCGATGGCACTGATGAGTGCCACGATCTTAGGTGCACGACGTAATCGGCGGTAGGCGACGCGCTCGATAAAGACGTTGATGCTGGCGCACACGATCATGGCCGGGATAAAGCCGAGCAAAGCCGCCCACCACGGCGCGTGTTGACTCCCATCGTTATTGATGACGATGAAGGGCGATAGCGCTAGTAGGGCCGTGAACGTGCCAAGCATGAATAAATCGCCGTGGGCGAAATTCACAAGCTCGATGATGCCGTAGACCAGCGTATAGCCGAGCGCGATGATGACGATGATCGCGCCATTGGCCAGACCGGTGATCAATTGCTGCAGGACGATCGTCGGGTCGTTGCGAATGATGTCGACGATCTTGGGTAGATCCAATCCAGCTGGTTGACCCAGCAGCAGGGCCAAATAAATGACTGGAAGGGCAAGCAGGAGGCGCAGCCAGGGCGGGCGAGACCTACTTGGTAGCGGTGTAGAGGTCAGCGAAGTCTGCATAGTTGCCAACAATCAAATAAAGTTGCAATGCGCCTTGAGGAAGAGCTTGGTAGCTAACGGTGGCGATTGACTGCTGCCAATTCTATAAGCGCCAGGCTTTGGCGGCATTCAGCATGGGTCTTGACGCAATCAGGCTGACCATGGCTGCGACATAATAATCGGTGCGTGTGCGATTCTGCTTGCGCCACTGATCCCTCCGATCCGATGCCTATCGGCATTGCCGCCAGGGGTCCAGGGGCCTATAGCCGGATTCACGGCGCCCTCGGCGATGTCGTCCTTATGTAATAAATGGGCTGCTTTAGCGGTATGGTCCGTTCAACCAGTCACCAGCCCGATAACGTGCGACATCCGATGAGCACCAACCGACAAAATAAGGGCGCAGCGGATGATGCTGCGCCCCTTTCACGCTTGGACGAATGAACTTGGAAATGCGCGACATGCCCAGGAGCAAAACGCGCATTCACCCTCGACTTACGGGAACTTCAACACGCCGGTCTCGGTCCAGGCACCCTTTACGACACGGTTGCCCTTCATGTCCGTCAAGGATATGTCGCCGTCAGCATTGAATGTCCATGTGCCGAGCACGCCCTTGAAGTTCTTGGTCGCAAAA
>Ga0075021_10000354_pt1 | contig 24958 bp, 18 predicted proteins | sample ColStrG_CSR_2012_FD_72749 | JGI IMG/M metagenome (GOLD analysis project Ga0075021, IMG submission 72749) | Freshwater sediment microbial communities in response to fracking from Pennsylvania, USA - Cold Stream Run_MetaG_CSR_2012 | ecosystem: Environmental > Aquatic > Freshwater > Creek >...
TCCAGGTGCTCCAGCGACCCAGCCGATAATATCTGTAAGATATTTATTTGTAGCTTGTTGATTTCTATGTCCGAGTGCTAAGTCACCGTCAGGGTTTCATTTTTTCCAGTGTCTCCAAGTCATCTTTCAATCCCAGATACTCCCACCGTTGTAGCGCGATGGGCACGTTGCCGTTGACCCACAGGAAATCGTGGAAGGCTTGAAGATCGAACTTGTCACCCTGCTCTCTCCGGGCTTCCGCCAGGAAACGCAGGATCTGCGTCTTGCCGATCTGGTAGGAGATCGCCTGTCCCGGAGACGACGCGAAGAACTTGGCCTCGCTGTGGGCGGTCTTCGAATCCATCGGAACGGTTTTCTTTAGGTACTCAGCCGCTTGCTCAATGGTGAATTCGCCGAGCGCCAGTTCTACATCCACTTCGACGCGCAGCGCGCGCAGGCGCACCATGGTGTCGATGATCTCGCGCGAGCGCGGGCTATCGTCGAACAGCCCGGCTTCGAGCAGCATCTCTTCGGAATAGAAACCGATGCCCTCGTTCGCGCCCGAGTCATAGTAGTGGCGGCGGATGACATCCGGGTGCGCCCAGGACAGAGAAAGCTGGAGATAGTGCCCTGGCACACCCTCGTGCACGATGCCGGTGCGCGGATCTTTCGCATCCGCCAGCGCGAAATAACCGAGATCTGCGCTGGGCGGATTCATGTAGCGCACACAATTCCGATCGAGCCGGGCAAGAGAAGTGAAATCATCGGCCTCTGCAACTCCCTCCAACGGTTTCATGTAAGCGGGCATCGGTTGCCACGTGTAGTGCTGCACCCATGAGGGGACGGTCAGAATGCGCTTTTCCTGCAAATACTTCCGTATAGCAAGTTCGTCATCTCGCTCGCGCGCAATTTCCGCTGCGAGAGATTTCGGAATTGGCAACTGGGGGGCGCCTACGTTCCGATGTTCTTCGTAAGTCTGAAAAGCGACGGAGCGCGCCCACTCCTGACGGCCGATTTCGAGCAGTTGCGTGGTCGAATAGGGCAGAAGGGCAACATTCCTGAGAAAGTATACGTAGCCCGGCGCTCCGATGGCGGTTTGAGAGGACATCGAAGGGAGTTTTTCCGTGAGCCACTGCCGATAAGCATCGAGCGCCTGTGCCGCGGACTCGGCGGCGGCATCCATCCGTTTCTGGGCGCTGGCATCGAACAGGGGTTTCAGTTCTTGCACGGAAGCGAGCAGGCGCGGGTGCGCGTCGTTTAACTGAGCGAGCGCGAGGTCGGCAAATGGACGCACGGGGACGGTTAGGTTGGCGCGGGCATCGGCAAGAATTTTCTGAAACGCATTCAGGGTCGCAACGACGTTTGCCGCGCGCGACTCGGCAAACGGTGGCGGTTCGAGCAACAGGTGAAAATATGCGCCCAGGGTTTGGTCGAGATAGAAATTCGGATTCTTTTGCCACGCGCCGAGAGAGTCCAGTTCCCAGCGCGCGCGGGCGATAGCCGATCCGATCAGGCGATAGTCGACCTGGCGCGGCACCGACCACTTCGCAGCGTCGATGGCGCTCCAACGCTCCTCAAATTCTCCTACACTTCTGCGATACGACTGTACCGCTGCGGGGGACCAATCCGGCACCCAGCCTGCGGGACGGTCGAGGCGAGGGATATCGTCGGTAGACACGGGCATTTCGGCGGCGCGCCACGCCCAGAAATCGCGAGAGAGATCGTCGAGCGCGTCGGCGTGCAGCACAGGCACAAAGAAACCCGCAAGCAACACGGCATAGATCCAGCGAAAGGGCCTTGTCGATCTCACCATATCTCCTTGATCAGGGTGCAGTGGGTTCTGCGTTGTGAAGGGCTTCTTCCAGCGACTGGTTGGTTTTGGGGGTTTCGTTCACCACGTGCCACCCATCGTCGAACTTACGGAAACCGACCGTGGAGCGATAGTAGACGCCACCGTCATAAAGAGCCGCGCCGACCGGATTCGAGGCAACCCAGCGCCAGGTGAACTCGACGTCGGCAAATGTGCCGGCTTTGCTGATGCCAGTGACATTCACAAGCTCCCGGTGTGCGACGTGAACCGAGGCGGGTCCTGGTGAGAGGTCGGAGAGCAGGGGCCGGAACGCATCCACTCCGAGCGGGGACAGAACCACGTCCCAGCAGGGTGGAGGGTCCATGCCAGGAGGACATTTTTTTTGCTCGGCCCCGATAATCCACCCTCGGTGCTGAAGGACCATTGAGTCGGGAGAATTGAATTCGCGGTTGGAAACCATTCCGGTCTTGAGCCAGAAGACTTGCTGGGCTTTGAAAATATCGGAGGCGGAGATGAGGTCCGCAGCCAGGCGGCGCGTGAGGAAGTCGCGTGGAGAGCAGGCAAGGCCGGAACAGAGCAACATGGCCAGCAGGAGCGGGACCGATTTTGGAAATCGAATGAGGCGGCCCCCAGGGGCTAAAGCCCCAATTGAAATGCCGCTTATCGCAGCGGCGAAGCGACGCGCTACCCAAAGGCGGATTTTTTCCGTAGGCTGCGAAGCCGTACCCTTCCCAAACCCTATTCTCGAAGGTTCGATTGGTGCGATACGCATGAAGGCTGATTATGGTTGCGAGAGGATTCTAACTAATTGGGGACGACTGCGGGGCAGAAAAGGCCGGGCGGCGATCTGGCCATCGAATCTTTGGGACCAGCGACCGGGGATGGCCGCATGGCAAGCTGGGCAATGGCCTTCCGGAGTCAGCTTGTAGGCTTCGATGGCGTATCCGGAGCGACGAATCAGCGTTTCGCCGCATTGGTGACAGCGCGTGTGTTCGAAATCGCCCACAGATCCGGGGAGGTTCCCGGCATAGACGTAGCGCAGACCGGCTTCGCGTCCAATCGCAGCCGCACGCAGCAGATCCTCGGGACGTGTATCGTCGGGCGAAGTCATCTTGTAGTCCTGATGGAACGCGGTGACGTGCCACGGAATGTCGCGCGAAACGCCAGCCAGGAACGCAGTCAGCTTGCGCAGCTCGCCGTCGCTGTCGTTGAAGCCGGGAATGAGTAGAGTCACGATTTCAAGCCACACACCCATCTGGTACAGGCTGCGGATGGTATGCAGGATGGGTTCGAGGCGTCCGCCCAGTTGGCGGTAGTGGCGGTCGTCGAAGCTCTTGAGGTCAACTTTGTAGAGATCGATCCAGGGGCGGAGATAATCGAGGACCTGCGGAGTGCCGTTGCCGTTAGAGACGAAGGCGGTGAGCAGGCCGGCTTGACGGGCCTGGCGGAAAACAGCGACCGCCCACTCGCTGGTGATCAGCGGTTCGTTGTAAGTGCTGACCAGGATTTTCGCCCCCTGCGCAACAGCCTCCTGAACGAGCAGCTCGGGATCAGCCTCCAGCGGCGGCGAGATGGCGTTGGGGTCGCGCAGCGCCTGCGACGTGACCCAGTTCTGGCAATACGCGCAGTGCAGATCGCATCCCAGCATTCCAAAGCTGTAGGCGAGGGCTCCGGGATAGGCGTGGAAAAACGGTTTCTTCTCGATGGGATCGCATTGCACTCCAGCGACGTATCCGTAGGGAACGTAGAGCTTGCCGCCGCAATTGAAGCGGACTTTGCAGACTCCGGGTTGTCCTTCGGGGATGGGGCAGCAGTGGCCGCAGGCATAGCAGCGCACACGATTGCGGTCAAGCGTTTCCCAGAGCTCACCGGCACCCTCGCGGACCCGGTCGGGCGTAGTCAGAATGTCGCGCAGCGTGGCCACTAACCTATTTTACGGCTCGGTTAGAAGGCGTGTCATTGCCTAACCGAATTGGCTAACCGAGGGCAGGGCGCTCTCGGTCCAGCCGACGAGACGCCGGCGCTACAAAAGGCTCTGGGTCAGTTCTTCGCGGCGGGTCTGGAGTTGTGCTGGCGCAGCCAGATCTCGGCTTGCTGACGAGCGGCGACGATTTGCGATCCAGTCATCTGCGAAGCGAGGCCTTCCACGCGGGACTTGCTGTTCTCGTCCCCCTGGGCAAAGGCCAATGCGGACCAGAAGTAGGCACGGGTGAGATCTTGCGGAACTCCGCGACCCGCCCAGTAGTAAGCGCCAAGCGTGCCCTGGGCGGTAACGTGGCCTTGCTCGGCGGCACGGAGGAACCACTGCACCGCTTGCGTGTCGTCCTGAACCACGCCGGCGCCGGTATGGTAGCGGACGCCCATCCGCCATTGCGCGTCCGCATCTCCGGCGTCGGCCAGCTTGCGGACTGCTTGGGGCGAATCTTCGTCCGTGCTGCGGCTGGCTACGTTTTGTGCGGAGACGCCCTTAGCGACAGGTTGCGCAGTGGCCGGCGCGGGTGGGCTCGACCAGGTTCTCTTGAATGCCGGGGCCAGCAAATATCCGACGGCCGTGGCTGCGATCCCAACCGCTAGCGCCATGATTCCCAAGTAAAGGACACCGGCGGGCACGCGCGCCAAGCGGTCCAACACTCGCGCAATGGACAAAGTTTCGGGTTCGGGTTCGGTTTCGGGCTCCGGCACAGGCTCGGGCAGAACTTCGCGCACTGCTTGGATCGAGGGCTCCGTTTCCGCGGAAGGCGGCAACAACTCGCCGGTCGAAGCGTCCTGGCGCATGGGCGGCGCCGGGAGTTCCTTGGGAAGCGCTTCCACCAGGCGATCAAGAACCGTCTCATGGATCTTGGTGAACCGGCGCGGCTGAGGGGAGAAGACCTCGAGCAGGCCAACCACGCGAAAATCCGTAGCGATGGGAGCGGCAAGCATGGAGCCAATTCCGAGCGCGCGGCACATTTCCGGATCGACGCGGGCGTCATTTTCCGTGTCGAGACACGAGACGGTGAGCCCGCTGCGAACGCACTCACCGGAGAATCCTTGCTTTACATCGAGCGGAGCCAGCAGCGGCGGGGCCAGCTCACCAGCACGAGCGCGGCAGAGCATCTTGCCGTCGGTGAGAAACGCCAGCGCTGCGCCACGGGCACCGGTGAGGCGCAAGGCGCCTTCCGTGATGAGCTGGAAAACGCCTTCGCGATTCGCAGCGGCCTCGCGGACTTCGCGGCACAGCACATTCACTTCCCAGAGCATGTCGCCTAAATCGGGCACGGGTGCGCTGGACTCGGCGGAGGATAGCGGTTCGGCCGGGATTTGATCTTTCTCTTCCACCTGATGGGACAACTGCTCGCTGCGCGCGGCGTGGTTGGAGCAGGCGATCAGAAGATTGGCAAACAGCCATTCCTTCAACAGGCGCTGGGAACTTTCTGGCAGCGCGGAAAAACGTATACCTCCTCGACCTGAGGAGTCACTCCATATCACCTGGCCACTGCCATGGATAAACTCTCTCGTCTCGGGCAGATCGAGGGTCAGGGCTACGGGACGGTTCACCTCGAGCATCTCGCCGGTCTGGACGGCAAAACCTTCTTCGTGCAGATCCAGCAGTTCACTTAGGTCCACCACCATGCTCGGATGGGGGCCATTGAAGGTGGCGTACACCGGCGAATGAAGCTTCTGGCGGACGCGGCTGCGGCGCTCTCCCCTAAGCTCGGGTGCTGGGACCGGATTTGGATCTGGCAGTCTGAGAATGCTCTGATCCATGGGCGCTCTTCCATATTAACTCAGGGCACAAAATGAAGCCGAAAGATCGAGGCCGGGGATCAGAGATTGGCAGCCAAATACCGGTTGTCGCTTTGGACGTTAGGCACCAGAGCTGTGGGGAGGGCGAGAGCTCGATCCAGCGCATCCGCCAGGGCGACGGGGAACTCTGAAGTCAAAAGGTTTACGTCAAGCTGCAAATCGCGCTGGTTGTAGGCACGGTAGACAACGAGCGATCCGCGCCGGCGATTGGCAGAGGTCACCAATTCGAGAATCAGTTTCCAGGAAGGCTCGGCGGAGATTGCGACCAGGTGCGGGCGCTTGCTCCAGTGGAAGAGACGGGCTGGCTCCTCGTGCTCTGGCGATTGGCCGTGCGCCGCCTCGGCATGCAGCTCAAAGGCGTCGAAATCATTTGTTTCGAAAGCGGCGGTGAGGATGCTACGCAACTGTTCAACGTCGCGCGCCACTTTGAGCTCTTCCACCGCGCGGCGCAGCGAAAGATTGTTGATGACGATCTGGCGCTGCTCGATCGTGCGCTGGGCCACTCTTCGCAACTCGCCAAATTCCAGGTAGTTCAGATGCTGAACACCCAGCCAGATGCCGGTACCGACCACAGCGAGCACCAGTCCCAGCGTACTTCCAGTTGGCCAAAGCAGAAACAGACTGAGAAGGGCAAACAGAGCGGAGACGGCATAAAGAACGATGACGACCTGGCGATGCGAGAAACCCATCGCCAGCAGCTTGTGGTGAATGTGCTCTCGGTCGGCAGTGAAGATGGGGCGGCCGGAGATGAGGCGGCGTAAGATGGAGAGCCCGGTCTCCAGAATGGGGAGGCCAAACGAAACGACCGGGATGGCCACGGCGACGAAGGTGGGAGCTTTCTGGGCGCCTGCAAGCGCAAGGGCGCTTAAGACAAAACCGATGAAGAGGCTGCCGGAATCGCCCAGGAAAATCGTCGCCGGGTTGAAGTTGAAGCGCAGGAATCCGAGAATCGCTCCGGCGAGCGCGACGCTCATCAGCGAACCGAGCCAGGAATGGTTCACCAGTGCGACGATGAAGAACACCATGGTGGAAAACAGGGCAGCCCCGGCGGCCAAGCCATCCAGACCATCAATCAGGTTAAACGCATTGGTGATCGCGACCACCCAGAGGATGGTCAGGGGCAACCCGAGAAACCACGGGAGGGTATGTTGGCCGAATAGTACCGGCAGGTCGAGAATGCGCATGCCGCCGGCGAACAGCATGGAGGCGGCAATCGCCTGCACAGAAAACTTGAGGTAGGGGCCAGCGCCATGGAGATCGTCGTAGATGCCGAGACAAAAAATCAGGCAGGCCGGAACATAGATGCGGAGAAGAGTGGTTGGAGCAAAGCCTTCAAGCAACCGTGGGAAAACGAGCGCGAGGAGTAACCACAAGCTCAGACTGAGCGAGAAGGACAGAAAAATAGCAACGCCGCCGAGCCGGGGGAGAGGACACTCGTGGACATGGCGGCCGTCCTGTGGAAGAGAAACCCATCCCCTGCGCGTGGCCATGTCCCGCACCTGGCGGGTGGCTGCGAACGACACAGCCAGCGAAAATGCGAACACTCCAAAGAACAGAATCGTCAAAGCCCGACGGCCCTCCCGGCTGAAACACCCAGCATCTCAAACCAAGGCTGCAAGACGAAGTCTACGCCTCTGCGATCTGGTCGCAGTTTTCTTGACAGGCTTGGGAAATTTCGAATACTTGGTTGCGTGAAACTATACAACTTCCGGCTCGCCGCGAGCAAACACGATGCGGTGGCAAAGGCGGCACCTGGCGTCAGGTTTGCGCCGGTTGGCTCGTGCTAAACTTTAGCAATACAGAGTTGACCCAGGAGTCGTGGTATGTCCCGGCGGAGCCGCTGTTTGCTAATGCGCAGTGTGTGTTTTTGGGTTGGCGTGAGCCTGACGTCGTTTGCCCAAACGGCGGTGCCGGGGAATACGTCTGCCACGTCGTCCACGCCTGCCGCGAATGACCCGGCAGCACCGAAATCACCACGGCTCCTGGCGAACTCGAACATCAAGCTGGGCGTAGGCGATCTGATTGAAATCAGCGTTTTTGGTGTGCCGGACCTGGGCACCAAGGCGCGCGTCAGCAGCAGCGGAGATATCTATCTTCCTCTGATTGATTACATCCATGTGGGCGACCTGACAACGGATGAGGCGCAGGATGTGATTCAGAAGCGGCTCGAGGATGGGGGGTTTGTCCGCAACCCGCACGTAACCATCTTCGTGGATGAATCGGCGTCACAAGCGATCACGGTGGCCGGAGAAGTGGCACACCCGGGAACGTACCCGGCGATCGGAGAGCGCCGCTTGTATGACCTACTGTCGGTAGCCGGTGGTCTGACTGAGAAGGCCGGGCGGAGTGTCATCATCACGCACCGGGGCGATTCCGGCGAGAAGGTCGAGCTTCAGCTGCCACAAAACCTTGCCGAGGACACGAAGAACAACATCGAGGTTTTACCGGGAGACACGATCATTGTTTCGCGCGCGGGAATCGTCTATGTCGTAGGGGATGTGACACGCCCGAGCGGATTCCTGATTGAAGACAGTTCCCTCACCGTGTTAAAGGCGCTGGCACTGGCGGGCGGGAGCACCCGGACGTCGTCGTTGAATGGGACGAGGATTTTGCGGCAGACGCCTAACGGAGTGCAGGAGATCCCCGTTCGTCTCAAGCAGGTGATGCACGCCAAGGCGCCCGACATCGCGATGGTGAAGGGGGACGTGTTGTTCGTGCCCGGAAGCGCGGCCAAGGCTGCTGCGTACCGCACGGCGGATGCGGCGATGAGCCTGACCACCTCTTTGGGTATTCTTGCGGTTCGTCCCTGAGAAGGGATTACCTTCCCTGGCGCTTCTCGGCGCCGATTAGCTTATCCAGCACCATGAGGTAGGTCTGCGCGGTCTGCTCGCGCGAGAGCCGTTTGACGATGTACTGGCGGCCGCTGACGCCCATGCGATGACGCAGCTCGGGGTCGGCAGCGAGGTTGAGAATCGCCTGGACGAGCGCATCGGGATTCTCGGGCTCAACGAACACTCCGGCGCCGGCCTCTTCCACGATTTGCCGAGCCTGACCATCGACGGCAACAATCACAGGCCGTTCGCAGGCCATGTACTCCAGCAGTTTGGTGGGAATCACGGTCTTGAACAGGTCCGTTTTCTTGAGCATCACGAGGCAGGTGTCGGCAGAGGAGATGTAGGCTGGGATGCGTTCGCGGGGCTGTTGACCAAGAAACTGGATGTTGGTGAGGCCGCGGGCGGCGGCGCGATCCAGGAGGCGCTGCTTCTCGGCTCCCTCGCCAATGAACAGGAAGGCCGCTGCGGGAAGAGCGGCTTGCAAGCGTTCTGCTGCGGCGATCAGAGTCTCAAGGCCGTGCGCCATGCCCATGGTGCCGATGTAGCAGATCAGGAAGCGGTTCTGGAGATGGAGCTCGGCTCGAACCGTTGTCGCCGCAGGATCAGGGCGGAAGAGATCTGTTTCCACACCGTTTTCAACGATCGAGACCCTGGCTTCGGCAACATGCCAGTGTCGGATCAGATGGTCTTTGAACGCTGGGGTGACAACGACGATCTGACTCGCGCGGCGATAGAGGAATCCTGCGATCGCTCCGAGAGTACGATGCAGAGCACTTCCCTCTCCGCCTGCGCCGACGGCGGCCAGCGATTCCGGCCAGAGGTCGCGTACTTCGAAAACAAAGGGCACGCGCTTCCACCATGCCAGCCACCATCCGGAAAGTGCGACGAGCAGTTGCGGAGAAGTGCCGACGACGACATCGGGCCTTGCGAGATTGAGGCCGCTGATGGCGGACGAAAAACAAAATGAGGCGTAATTGCGGATGCGCTCGTGGGCTTTGCGGTTGGGCAAGGGCCACAGCCAGGTGCGGACGACTCGCACGCCGTCGATTTTTTCTTTGTAAACGAGACCGCGGAGGCGGGAACGCCACCCTTCGGGCACTACGCCGGTGGGGTGATTGGGAAATCCGGTGAGTACGGTAACGTCGTGGCCCATGCGCGCCCAGTGGCGGGACAACTCGGCGGCGCGAGCGGCGGGCGCTCCCATTTCCGGCGGGAAGTATTGCGATACGTAGAGAATCTTCACGATCAGTAGTAGAGCAGCTTAAAAGCGCTTTTCTCAATCAGGGCACGGGTACGGTTGGTGCGATGCTTCGCGTAATTATCCCAGCGCTCGGCGCCTCTCGCGAACTCAGCCTCGCCGGTCAGCTTCGCCATGATCTGCAATTGGACAATGTGTAAGCGGTGGTAGAACGGGCTGGCCAGCATTTGCAGGCGAGTTCCCGACTGCTCGTAGAGAGACCAGTATCCGGTATCGAAGCGGGCGAGGTTGCGGACCAGCGTATCGACTCCGCGGTCGAAGATTTCCTTCGCTGATGAATCGGCGCGCGCGCGCCAGAAATCGAATACTCCCCAGAGCGCCCACATAAAACCGTTCAGGATATGAGTGGGCGGACTCACGAGGTATTCCTCGATCCATAGATTTTTATCTTCGTCTTCGAACAGGACGCCGCCTTCGGCGATGGGGCGAGTCAGCGCGACGAATGCTTGATTGGCCGCATGCAGATATCTATTGTCTCCCGAGTGAGCATGGGCGCGAAGAAGCAGCGAGACGCCATGTCCCTGGGCTAGTCCAGAATACCAGGGCGCCTTCAGCGTATCGCGATAGTCCCAGTTGAAATGGTGATTCCAGACCCACAAGCCGTGCGGATTTTTCTCCAGATGGTCGCAAAGCCAGTCGGCGGCCTTGAGAGTCTTGAAGCTGCGGATTTCATCGCCGGTTGCACAGAACTGGTTGTAGTTCGAGAGACCCCATTGGGCAATGGCGATCGGATTGTACTGGAGGCCGATCGCGCCGCGATAGTCGAGCATCGGAATGCCGTCGGAGTCGTGGTGGCCCGCGTAGTCTGCTTTTTCGCGAAAGAGCATGTAGTACGCGCCAAGTCCGTCTGGACGGGCGGGAGCGCCCGTCGCTCCATTTTGTTGTTGGAATGCGCGTGGATTGATGGCGGGGGTCTCGTGCCAGAAGGTGAGCTGGCTTCGTCCGGAGCCAAGATAGGCGCTGAAGATGCGACGGTAATAGTGCCAACGCGTGGCTGGGCTCATGGGGGTTATTCGATCTCCCACAGCGTCGTGGCCTGATCGTCTTGTTCCACGGCCACGGTCGTTGCCGCGAGATGGCGGGTGGCGTTTTCGCCGTCGGGCAGAAAAGCGTTGCCGTATTGAAAGTACTTCATCGAAAGGCTGTCTTTCTTCCAGCAGGCGACCGTTTGCCAGTCTGTGCCATTTCGTGATCCGACCAGTTGGACTTCACGATCCATATTGACCGTGCTGGGCTCGGCCATGGTCGAAAAGAAGAGAGCCTGACCTACCTGACAAGCATAGATCGAGGATGCGTTGAGACGGCCAACTCGTCCGAGGCGGCCACCGCGATCCAGCCGATAGATATGGTTTTGTTCGAAGGGAGTGTCGGTCGAGAGATACAGGCAATCTGGCGTTGGAATGGCGGCGACGGCGCGGGCTTGCTGGTTCCCGCTTAACACAGATTCAATCGAGCGAAGGTCGCAGGACGCGCGCAGAACTTTGCACTCGGAACCCTCGTCTCCGGTCAGGATCCAGAGGCAATCGAACCAGCGGTCGTAAACGATGTTGTGCACGTGCCGGACACTTCCGGCAGGGAACGTGTGGGCCACCTGCCAGGTACGGCCTAGATCTTCTGAGGCGTAAATGTGAACCTCGGCGCGAACTCGATTATCGAAGTATTCTCCCCAGTAGATCGTACCCGAAGCCGTGGGCGTGATGTGCAGGGGGCGCGTGCCACGGAGCATTTTGTGACTGACTTGGAATTCATCGCTGCCCGACGGGCGCGTTACGATTGCTCCGGGTGTGGCTCCGATCATACTGCCGTCATCGAGCACGGCAAGGGCGTGGAAGCCGTCACGCACGAGGCGAGAGGTGAGCGCGGAGCCTGAGGTTACAGTTCGCCACCAAACCGAGCGAAAGCGCGCGACGAACTCCCAACTGGCGCCAGGTCCCTCGGGCCGAAGTCGAACGATCTCATAGCCCCGGCACCCGTAAAGAACATCGCCGTGCCATGCAAGCACGCGGAGGCTGCGATAGGCCGCGACTCGCCGAAGTTTCAGAGCCGGAGAGGCGGCGGTGTCGACTGGGCTTCCATCCATGGGGCGACCTCAGTTCTCGGTCTTGCGGGCGAAGAACGGGCCGATAGCGATCACGTCCATTTTCGTGCGCTGGAAACAATCGATCGCTTCGCTGGGCGTGCACACGATGGGTTCGTTCTCATTGAAACTCGTATTCAGAATGACGGGAATGCCGGTTTTCTTGCCAAACGTTTTGATCAAGTCGTAGTAGAGCGCGTTCTCTTCGCGGGTGACGGTCTGCAAACGGCCGGTGCTATCGACGTGATTCACGGCGCTAAGGCTTTCCCTTTTCTCGGGTCGAATTTTGTAGACGTGCAGCATGTAGGGCGAAGGATGATCGTGCTCGAAATACTCGTTCTGCGCATCAGCCAGGATGGCGGGCGCGAAGGGACGGAACCATTCGCGATGCTTGATGCGCGCATTGAGCACGTCTTTCATGTCGGGCAGCCCGGGATGCGTGACGATGGAGCGGTTGCCGAGCGCGCGCGGGCCCCACTCCATGCGTCCCTGAAACCACCCGACGACATTGCCCTTGACCATTTCGCTCGAGACCGCGTCCAGCAAGGGTTCGCGGCCGAGGCGACGATATTTCACGCCCGCACTCTTCAAATCCGACTCGATGCGCGACTCGGAGAATTCGGGGCCGAGATAAGCGTGATCCATCTGGGTGCGGCGCGACTGCTTCAGGACTGAATGATACGTGTGCAGGGCGGCGCCGATCGCCAGACCTTCGTCGCCGGCAGCGGGCTGGATCCAGGTGCGGCGGAACGGAGTTCGGGTGAACAACTTTCCGTTGGCTACGCTATTGAGGGCGCAGCCACCGGCCATGGCAAGATTCTCATCGGGTACACGCTTGTGCAGTTCCTTCATCAGATGGAAGAAGACTTCTTCGAAGCAATGCTGCATGGCGTAGGCAAGATCCATATCACGCTGTGTAATTTCACTGTGCGGCTCGCGTGGCGCTCCGAAAAGCTTTTCCATCTTGTCGCTGAAATGCCGTGCCAGGCGCACAGTTCCGTCGGGCAGCACCTGCATTCCCTGACTGCTGCCGAGCGGCTTGAAGTAGCTCATGTTGAGCTGAAAGCTGCCGTTCTTCAGCGCGAGAATCTTCTGGATTTGCTCGACGTAGGTGTCTTTGCCGTAGGGCGCCAGGCCCATGACCTTCCCTTCATCGCCATATTTCTTGTAGCCGATGAACTCACAGATCATGGTGTAGAAGCTGCCCAGCGAGTGCGGCAAGAAGACGCGGTCGAGCACTTCAATGTCGTTGCCCTCACACCGCGCCATCATCGTGGAGACAAAATCGCCCGAGCCGTCATAGCTGAAGCCCGCTGCCTTTTCCCAAGGCGAGCAGTAGTAGGAACTGGCGATGTGGGCGATGTGATGTTCGAGATGATGCTCCCGAAACTTCATCTTTGCGGGATCGACGTCGAGCGCATGGGCCAACAGCGAACGCACCTCGCGCATGGATTCTTTGCGCTGCCGCATCTTGATGAAGTTCAAGACCTTCGCGGGATTCTGGAGCGCGTACCGAACTTTTTTTGTGAGATTGGCGTCGCTGTCCTGACCGACGGCAACGTGGGCGATGTCCGTGATCTTCGCGCCCACTGCGTCGAGGCACGCCTTCACCGCCAGGGATGGAAAACCGCCGTAGTGTTTGTGCCGGTTGAGGCGCTCTTCCGCAACTGCAAAAACAATCTTTCCGCCTTCGACGATCGCCGCCGACGCGTCAGCGTGGAACATATTCAGGCCCAAAATCAACATGTACCGGTGGTCCCCTTCTCTATGAAAGCGCGGGTTCTTCTCGCAAGGCAGACGCTACGAATTCGCCGAACTGCGCGGGCAAAGGCTGTCCGGTCTGGCAGGAGTTCTGCAGACGCAGCGTTGCGAGAGTCGAGCCGACGATCTGTTCGAACGAAATTGGAGGCGCAACTTTGCCGCGCGCAGCGTCCACGAACGCCTGTATCTCGGCCTTGTGCCCTTTGTCCTGCCCCGCCCGAGCGCGCGTCACGTGCTTTTTACCCTGCCGGATGAGTTCGAGATGGCGAAAATCCTCGAGAATTGCGGCCGAGCCGCCGCCGAACACTTCTATTCGTTCTTTCGACGCGGACTTGTCGCCGTTCGCCAGATAGCTGATCGTGCCGATGGTGCCGTCGCCGAATTTCAGGGTGGCAATCATGTTGTCCATGCTGTACTGGCCGGGATTGCCAACCGTTTGTCCTTGCACTTCGATGGGACATGCGTCCGCGAGAAAGCAGAGGAAGTCGACGAAGTGACAGGCCTCACCGAGAATGCGCCCACCCCCTTGCTCGGGATCGTTGACCCAGTGATCGGCGGGAATGTAGCCAGCGTTGACGCGGTAGTGGATGGCCAGCGGCTCCTGGATCTGCGATAAAAACTGCTTTAGTTGCACGGCCATGGGTGCAAATCGGCGGTTGAACCCGACCATCAGCAGAGGCGGGTTTTCGAGCGAGGAAGTGACGCGCACGATCGCGGCCAGATCGTCTTCGGTCAGGCATAGTGGCTTCTCGCAGAAAACGGACTTGCCGGCGGTCAAGGCGGCGAGCACTTGGCCGGCGTGCAAATGGTGACGGGTAGAAATGAGGACGGCTTTCACGCTGGGGTCCCGCAGAATCTCTTCTTCTGAGCCCGCACAATAGGCAAAGCAAAATTTTTCGGCGGCATGGCGGCTGCGGAGACCGGTGGCATTGCAGACGCCGATGAACGATACGGCTGGGTTAGCCTTCAATGCTGGCAGCAGCGTGTTCTGCGCGAAATTGCCCGCTCCGAAAACGCCGATACCGAGCGACGACGCCGACGGCATCACGGTGGTGACTGCGATCTTGCGATTGAAATGCGCGCTCGCTTTCCGTCCCGCCTCTGGGTACTGAATGAGTACGCCGAGGGACGGGTCGTCCGATCTGCCCGTGATCAAATCGTAGGCACGCGGCGACTGATCAAGCGGGAAGCGATGCGTGACCAGCGAAGGTAAATTCAGTTTCCGTTCTGCCAGCAATTGCAGGAACGCTTCCAGGTTGCGTGTCTCGGTCCAGCGCACGTGGCCGATGGGATAGTCGCGTCCTTTTTGTTCGTAGGCGGCATCGTAGCGGCCCGGGCCGTACGAACGCGAGACGCGGAAATCCAGTTCCTTTTCGTAGTAGAGCTTGCGCTGAATCTCCATGCCCACGGTGCCGACGGCGACCACGATGGCGCGGTCGCGGGCCAATTCCGCAGCGAGATTCACGGGCTCGCTGCTGGGAGTCTCAGCGGTGATCAGAACGGAATCGACGCCACGGCCACCTGTTTTCTGGAAGCAGAGGTTGCGAAACTCGGCCGCACTTACGCACGCGGCTGCCGCTCCGCTGGCCAGGGCAAGGTTGGCGCGGGCCTGCAACAAGTCCATGCCGAAAACGCGGCACCCGGCGGCTTTCAGTAACTGGACCGTGATCTGACCGAGCAGTCCGAGACCAATGACAGCAACGGTGTCGCCCAGACAGATCTCCGCGGTTCGAATTCCGTGGAGGCAGATGGCACCGACAGTTCCAAAAGCGGCCTCCTCGAACGACACGTGTTCGTCCGGAACCTTCGCGACGAGAAGCCGAGGAACACAGGCTAGTTCGGCGTGCACGGCGTATCCGGCACCCGCACAGGCGACACGATCGCCAGCGGAAATATCGGTCACTCCGTCTCCAACGCTAACCACGATGCCCGCGCTGCTGTAGCCGACGGCTTGGGGTTGGTCCAGACGGGTACGTACTGTCTGCATGGTCGAGAGCAAGCCGTCGCGGCGCAACTTAGCCATCACGTCCCGGACCAGGTCGGGACGGGCTTTTGCTTTGGCGAAAAGATTCTTGCTGGCGAACTCGGACGACGCTCGCTCGGTGCCCGCCGACACCAGCGATGCGGCGACGCGCACCAGTACGCAGCCCGGCAACAGTTGCGGGGCGGGAACCTCGGCTACGGTGAGATCGCCGGTGCGGGCGTATTGTAGGAGTTGCTTCATGCGATGGTTGCTAACGTTTGCCGCGACTCGATCTGGCGCTGCGCACAGGAGCGCGCTCCGCCGTCCAGAAAGAGTTGCATCCAAATCTCGAGTGTCAGTAGCTGCCAGATCTGCATCGACCAATCTTCTGTGCCGCGGCGGTGTTCGTCCACGTAGCGGCGCACGACTTCCGGGCGAAACAACTTCCGTTTCTGAACCTGACTTTCCGAAAGCAGATCGTCGACCATGGGACGCAAATCGTGCGCCAGCCAATAGTCTACCGGTGCGGCAAAACCAGCCTTGGGCTGATGCAGGACCTCGTCAGGCAGCATACTACGCATGGCTTCACGGAAAATGTACTTCGTGACTGGACGCCATTTGCCTTTCAGCTTCCACGCCGGACGAACGTTCCATGCAACGAATTCAGCTAGTTCGCGATCGAGAAACGGCACGCGCACCTCGACCGACGACGCCATACTCATCTTATCGTTGTACGTGAGATTCAGGGTGGCCATGAAAATCTTGGTGTCGAGATAGAGCATCTGGTTGAGAAAATCCGAGTGCTGGACACGATCGAATGCCGCCAGGTGCTGGCCGGCGGGATTGTGGCTTGCCAACCACTGAAAAGCGGGAGCGTACAAATCAGCTTTTTGTTGCGCGTCGAGGTAAGTACAATTCCTGATGAACGCTTCAGCGGGATTGAGCGCGGCGCTGCGGGCCATTTTCTTCCCCAGACGGACCGAGCCTTTTATGCGCGAGCCGCGCAGGCTAGGTAGCGCTAGCATCGCCCTTTCGGCGACGGTGCGCGCAATTCCCGGAACTCGCCGGTATTCTTCCGCCCAGGCGTGCGCGACGTGCTTGCGGTATCCGGCAAACAGTTCGTCTCCGCCGACACCGGAGAGCAGGACGGTAGCCTGCTTTCGCGCCTCGCGACAGACCAGATACGCCGTGATCAGCGCAGGATCAGCCGTGGGTTCGTCCATGTGCCAGGTTAGGTTAGGCAAGAGGCCGGCCACATCCGGTTCGACGACAATCTCGTGATGCTCACAGCCCAAACTCCGCGCCAGGCGGGATGGGACAGCGGGATCGTCGATCGTCGTTTCACCGACGCGGTATTTTTCGGGGAACGTGATGGTGTAAGTCCGCACAGATTGTTTGCGCGCCATGGCGGCGACGATGCTTGACGAATCGAGACCCGCGCTCAGGAAGGCGCCGATCGGGACATCGCTCACCATCTGCTGCTCGACCGACGCGCAGAACCGGTCGCGAATTTCGCGGACAAGATCCGCTTGTCTGCTTTCGAAATGGTGTTCCGCAGGCGGGAATGTCAGATCCCAATACTGTTTGATGTCGAGTTTGTCGGCCTGCCACAAGGCGTAGTGCCCGGCGGGAAGCTTGCGAATGCCCTCGAACATGGTCAGCGGATCGGGCACCCAGAGGAACGTCAGGTACTGATGTAGCGCCTCCAAGCTCATGCTGGCTTCGATTCCCGGCACTTCGAGCAAGGCTTTGATTTCGGAAGCGAACGCGAGCTTGGCGCCGCGATCGCTGTAGTAGAGCGGCTTGATTCCGAAATGATCGCGAGCAAGCAGAAGTTTGGGCGAGGAGCCGCGCAGGTCACAGATAGCGAAGGCGAACATGCCATTCAGGCGATTGAGGCACTCGACGCCGTACTCTTCGTAGAGATGGACGATGGCTTCGGTGTCGGCGTGCGAGCGGAAGCGATGTCCCTTGCCTTCGAGTTCACGGCGAAGGTCGGCGAAGTTGTAGATCTCGCCGTTGTAGGTGATCCACACGGACCCGTCTTCGTTCGACATGGGCATGTGGCCGTCGGGAGAAAGATCGAGAATGGCGAGGCGCCGGCTGCCTAGGCCGATGTAGCTTCCGTCCGGGAAACGCCGCTCCCAGAGCCCGGAGTCGTCGGGACCGCGATGCAATTGAACGCTCGTCATGCGAGCGAGGGTTTCCGCATCTCCGCAATTCACGAGGCCGCTGATGCCGCACATGCTAGGCCGAGGTCCTTGCTGTCCGCAGCTCGTACACTTTGGCTTTGATATGGAAGAACTGAATGCCTTGCATCGCGCAGTAGATCAGACCGGGGACGCCATCGAGAAATCCCAGGCTCAACAGGTACTTGTAGAAGAAGAATAAGACCGGCGACCCCGGCAACCCCAGAAAACGGCGGCGCAACCACCGGCGGCGCTGCGCTTGTGTTCCCCATAGCGAGGGCTGAATGTCTTCTTCGCCGCGGTTGCCATCGAGCCACACACGCGCCTCCCAATTCGAGTATTCGTTGTGCTTCTGGATGTAACGCGACAAGGACTCGACGTTGTGATGGATGAGCGGATGAGCGAGCTTGCGCGTTGCTCCGGATACCACGACGTGCTCATGCACTTCCATGTCGGCCATACTGGCGTCCTGATCTTGAAGGCGGCATTCGTAACGGCCGCGTCCCTTGCGGAACAAAGACAGCTTCCAAAAGCTGGCTCCGCTGTGGCGCAGGCGCCGTCCCAGGAAATACATCTGCAAGGCAATGTAGAAACCGTCGGTGTGCTGATCCTGAATTGCCTTTTGGATCTCGTCCGCGAGTTCTGGGGTAAGGACTTCGTCGGCATCGAGCAGCAAGATCCAGTCGTAGGCCAAGGGCAGAGTATCCATCGCCCACTGGCGCTTCTTAGGCCAGCCTCCGGCGTAGTGGAACTGGATCACCTTGGCGCCGTAAGACTGGGCAATGGAATCGGTGTCGTCGGTGCTCTGAGAATCGACGACGCATACTTCCCCGACGTGCTGCAGCGATTCAAGGCAGCGCAGAAGGTTATGCGCTTCGTTGCGAACCGGGATGATCACGGTCACGGGGAGTATGGGCGAAGAGTTCCCCAAACGCGATACCTCAGTTTCTGATGTCGTTTCGATCACGTCTGTCCCGGTAGAAGGTTCTACTATCTTAGCCTCCGGGGCCCGGTTTTCACAAAGAACGCTGTGCTAGTATCGCACTCGGAACTATGCCACAAGCCTCGTCAGTCCCCGATTTAAATCATGGTCGCGAAGGTGAACCTGGGCTAAAAAAAGAAGTCCGAGATTTCTGGAACGCCGATCCCTGCGGCTCGCGCTATCTAGGCAGCCGCGCTGACTTCGAGGCACATGCCCGGGCGCGCTACCAACTGGAACCCTACATTCATGAATTTGCCGGCTTCGCGCGGTCGGCGGGCCGACGCGTGCTCGAAGTTGGAGTGGGCATGGGCGCCGACTATCTGGAATGGCTGAAGGCCGGAGCGCAAGCCACCGGCGTCGATCTTTCAAGCGCTTCGCTGGAGCAAGCGAAGCGGCGCTGTGAAATGGCTGGCTACGCGCCGGATCTCAGCGTTTCCGATGCTGAGCACCTCCCGTTTGCGGACAGTACCTTCGACATCGTTTACTCGTACGGTGTGATGCACCACAGTCCCGACACGCCGCAGTGTGTCCGCGAGGCGTGGCGGGTTCTCAGGCCGGGTGGTGCGCTGCGAATCATGATTTACAAACACCCGTCGCTCACCGGATTCATGCTCTGGCTACGTTACGGATGGCTGCGGGGCAAATCGCTGCGGCAGTCGGTTCATGATCATCTGGAGAGTCCGGGCACCAAGTCCTACACGCAGGAAGAGGCGCGTGGCATGTTGGCTGGTTTCGAGCACATTGAATTGCGGCAGGCGTTCAGTCCGGGAGATCTGCTTTTGAACGAACCTTCGGCACGGTTTCAAGGACGGGCGTACCGGATGATCTGGCGCTCGTTTCCGCGTTTTCTGGTGCGCAGGTTCGGAGCGAAACTGGGACTATTCCTTCTGATTTCCGCGCGCAAACCGGCTGCGGACTAAGGCCACTCACAGATTCTGTTCGCACCATCGGGCGAGCACAAACAGCGACCACGGGCGGGACCATGCAGTCTCCCCGGCCAGAAACCGAATCCACACGTTGCGCACTGTGTCCGGATTCAGCGAGCTTTGCATGGGGCCGCTCCCGAGCAGCACAGTCTCGACCGGCTGGCGCATTTCCTCATGCAGCCATCGCTCGAACGGCAGAGTAAATCCGCGCTTGGGACGATTCACAACCTCCATCGGCAATTCCACACCAAGACTGGCGAGCAGCAGGCCCTTTGGCGAATTTCCTTCCAGCTTCCGCGCTCCGGGAATGCCGAAGCAGGCTTCGACAAGGTTTCGATCCAAGAACGGCACGCGCAGTTCTAGGCCGTGCGCCATGCTCATGAAATCCGAATCGCGCAGCAACGTGTTTCGCATGTAGAAGTGCGATTCGAGATACGAGACGCGGTTGACTGGGTCGAGAGACTGGCTCTCCGTGACCGACTCTTGCAGCATTCGATCAAAAGACTGCTGGGAAGCTTGGCGGTCTGGCGCCGAGAATAACGCTTCACGTTCGGCGAGCCCAAACAACGTGCGGGCAAGGAAGTAGGGATGGACGATCGCATCGTGGCCTCGCGTCATTTCAGCCAGCTTGCGGCTGCGGTCGCTCTTGCCCGCAAGCAGCGCAAGAGAGGCGGAGAGTTGCCCCTGCGCGAATCGGGGCAGTCGGCCGAAGCGCCACATAAAGCGTTCCATTCTCGGGACGCGCCGAAAATTCGAGTAGCCCGCAAACATCTCGTCTGCGCCAAGGCCGGTGAGGGCAACCTTCACGCCCGCAGCCCGCGCCTGAGCAGAAACCACGTACGTGTTGATTCCGTCGATGGTGGGCTGGTCCATCGCGCGCAAGGCTTCTGGCAACACCCTCAGCGCGTCATTCACCGAGACCGGGATCTCGTGGTGCTCGGTACCAAAACGACGCGCCACTTCGCGCGAGTAGGGTCCTTCGTCGAACTCCTCTTCGCGGAAAACCAGAGAGAACGTGTTGGCGCGTACACCGTTGCGGCTCAGCACTGCGACCAAAGCGCTGGAATCGATTCCGCCGGAAAGAAAAACTCCGACCGGCACGTCGCTAACCAGGTGGGACACAACCGCATCCCTTAGAGCCGCGGGCAACTGGACAATGGTTGCGGCTTCGTCGCGCCGCTGCTGTTCCGAATTGTCCGCCGCGGAAAACGAGCGCAGAGGATTCCAGTATTGCCGGCTGGTTACGGCTTGGTTCTCCACTCGGACAAGATGCCCCGGCGGAATCGCGGAAATTCCTTCGACCATGGTCCAAGGCTCGTAAACGGAGCCGAAGGCCAGGTAGCTCAAGATGCCCGTGGGATCGGCTCTTCGCGATACCAATCCGGTCTGGAGCAGGGATCGAACTTCCGATGCAAACAGAAAATTTGTGGCGGAATGGAAGTAGTAAAGTGGCTTGATCCCCATCGGATCGCGCGCGAGCAGCAGCAGCTTTCGTGGCGCATCCCAGAGGCCGAATGCGAACATGCCCGCCAGCCGCGACAAACAGTCTTCGCCCCATGTGCGATAGGCCGCTAGAACCACTTCTGTGTCGGAGTGGCTGTGGAATTCGGCGCCTGCTGACTCCAGCTCTTTTCGCAGCTGGCGGAAGTTATAGATCTCGCCGTTGAAGACAATCCAATTTCCGGTGAGCGGATCGTGCATGGGCTGGTGGCCAAGGGGAGACAGGTCGATGATCGAAAGGCGGGTGTGAGCGAATCCGATCTGCTGGTCAGGTGCGTTTAGAAGGACGGTGCCCGAGTCATCCGGGCCGCGATGGGCGAGGTTCTGCGCGGCTTTTTCCAGCAGGTCCGGAGAAAGTGAGTTGCCGCGAGAAACGATGCCGAAGATTCCACACATTCGCTTGGAGTGCACATGATAGCGTACGAGCGCATCGCAGAGAGAACGAGCTGGACCCAGGAGTCCAAGGCATCTCTCACTCCACTGCACGGCAATGGGACGTTAGTTATGCCCACACTCCGGGTCCATAGCCCTCAGGCTGAGGCCTCCTGCGGTGAGGCATCTTCCTTGGTCCGAGAAGCCAGCAATAGCTCGGGATGCTTTGCACCGGCAAACCGGTCCTTTAGTTTTAGGAATCTTTCTTCGAAATATTTCCGCGAGAGATACGCAATGCCGATGGCGGCTGTTCCCGCGAGGAAAAACCTCAGCACGATGAGGCCGAAGTGACCAGGTGTCGGCTGCAACGAAGGCCAAAAATTACGACATAGCCTGTCGTACATCCGAAAAACCAACAGATGGACCAGGTAAAGCCCGTAGCTGATGTAGCCCAAGAATCGGAGACCGGAATAATTCACATAGCGGCGGCGGGCACTCGTTCCCAGGAGCATTACGAGCAACAAAAATCCCGCAAAAACCATGTCGATGACCGTCCCCTGTAATGCTGCGCCAAGCACACGCTCCCGAGTCAATATTCCGAATGGCCAACCAACGCCAGCCAAAGTGAACCCACCCACCAGCAGTGTCGCGCAAAGAACAGAGACCGTTTTTCGCGAGGCCGGCGTTCGCAGAAGGATGGCGAGCAGGCTGCCTGTTGCGAGCCCATCAGCTACGAACCACGTGTACCAGCCAAGTCCGGCAGTGTATCCCATGCGGAAAGAGACCGCCCTCAGGACCGGTATCAGTAGGCAGATGCTTGCTGTGACGATGGCCAAGTGCCTTCGTGTCAGCTTGTAAATGACCGCCGGCCAGAGAATGTAGTAGTGCTCCTCGACAGCAAGCGACCAGAGCGGCCCATAGTCGGCGGGGACGCCGAACAACCCGGTGACATTCGCAAGGTACACGCAGCTCAGTCCGAGAAAGCTCGCGGAAGCCGAATGAAGCACGGCGAGAAGAATCAGCAGCAGGTAATAAGCCGGCAAGATTCGCAACGCACGCCGAGTGTAGAAGCGGCGGAAGTACTGTGGCTTTTCCTTGGAGTCGATGAGGATGCCGGTAATCAGAAATCCCGAAAGAACGAAAAACAGGTTCACGCCCAATCCGCCGGGTTGGGTTGCCAGCATGAAAAGTCGCGGCAAGCCGCTGAAGGGGAAACTGCCGTATTGCCAAAAGAATGCGTGCAACAGCAGTACGCCGGTTATCGCGATACCGCGCACGGAGTCCAACTCCGGCATCGCTGGCCGGATGAGCGGATCGGGCTTAACCGGCAAGAATTTCATGGGCCTGAAAGCTCTTCAGCGCTACACAAACTAAGTTGTCCAGAGAGAGCGTTATTATCCGACCCCCTTCGCTCTTCACTTCGAAAACTGAAAGCAGTATACACAGGTTCCAAGCTCCGGCGCGGGTTGAAGCGAGTTCCATCTGGCAGTGGTCGATCACCAAGAAGGAGGGTTGGTCGAAAGCCGATGAGGGCTGCTTTTGCTTCTCAACAATGAGTTTCACTCGCTCTCCGGCCCGCCACCAATTCCTTAGCCAGCATGACTAGCTGATCAACATGATCGCTCCAACTGAAGGCGCGCGCCCGCTGCAAGCCATTGTGCGAGAGCCTTTCCGCTAGCTCCGGCGATTCCTCAACCTCTAGTACTCTTTCCGCCAGCGCCTCGGGCGAGAAACGCGAGAAGTAAACTCCGGCATCGCCACAGATTTCGCGATGCACCGACAAATCCGAGGCCACCACCGGCAAACCACTCGACATCGATTCGATCAGCGGATGAGCAAAGGACTCGGCATAAGCCGGGGTTACATAGACGTGGCACGCACGATAGAGGTGATGCAACGAGCGATAGGGAATCGCGCCGAGCTCAATGATATTGCCGCTTCCCCGAAGTTCTGTTGCCAGAGTGGCTGCAGCCTCAGCGCGATACGTCCCCGGATTTTCGTCCGAATTCAGCCGACAGGTAAGAAACAGCTTCACCTTCTTTCCCTTGAGACGGCTACTCAAGATCGGCATTGCCCGGAATAACGTTTCGAAATTCCTGTAATAGTTGTAGTGACTTACAAAGAGAAGGCGGAACGCGTCTTTCCCTTGCTCAAGCTGGATTTGCGCGGCCTTCGGCAACGGCGCCGGATCGCTGGCGAAAGTATCCGCGTCAAATCCATGGTGCAGCGAAAGTACCTTGCTGCCGCTCCAATCGCTCAGTTCCCGGGCGAACGCAGCACTGGGAGCGATAGTGATATCGGCGCGGCTTATGGATCGCCGTGCGAGCCAACCTTTTGCCAAAGTGTCGGCCCAGATCGCGTAGTCCCCTCGGGCACGAACATCGCGCCGGAAGTCGGTGGAAGTGTAGAGCGAGTTACGGGACAGGAGTATCTGCGGGACAGGAGAGCGCCAAAGCGCGAAGTTGCCGGTGGAAATCAAGACATGTGCACCGCTTTGCCGGATGAGTTTCGGCAGCGCCATCTGCTCGCGAATAAAACGTCGGCCGGCGCCCCCAACCTCTGAGTCCAGAGCCAAGCAAACGTTCGGCAACTTCCCAAACTCACCGCGTAGCGCAGGGTTCAGCAGCACCGTGGTTTCCGTACCTGGCTTGCGAGCAAGATGGGGGATCACATTGCGCAGGTAGGTAAGTCCTCCGCCCGCGCTCGCGGCCAGACCGTTGATGAACAGGCGCATCATCGGCCTGGTGCAACGGCTCGCACCCTCGCTACAGTTGGGCGGGAGACGTGGGACAGAATATCCGAAACCAGAGCCTTGTCGCTCGCAGGGACAAGGTCCGCAAGTACGAACGCGAACACCCAGAAATACACACAGGGGTAAGCCCCCACTGCAAACAGCCAATCCTCGAAGCCGGCGTGGACAAGTCCCGCCAGCAACACCATCGCCAACGGCACGGAGTAGTGATAGGGATTGGAAGTCTTGCGCATCCAAAGGCACACTCTAAGCACATTGAGTACCGTGAGTCCCAAGAGCAACAGGAAGGGCAACACTCCCAACAAGCCCACCCACTCCGCGATCGTGATGTAGCTGCTGCCGTGCTCGCGAGATGTCTCAGCACTGGAGGCAAACCTGCCGAAAATGAAGCCGGGGTCTTCACCCGTCGGGCTTGTGCCATATCCGGTTCCGAACAGCGGGTGTTCCTTAATAATGGCGACCGATTTTTCCCATGGAGCTCGGCGGGAACCCAGCACGCCCTCTTCCTTGTGCCCCTTGTAAAGAACCGCATCCTTTAGGTTGTCGTAGGACTCGCTCAGAACAGTCGGGGTCACCATCCCAGTGACCGCGATCAGAAACAGAACGATTCCTGCCGCCTTAAGCAGCAGCTTGTATTGGCGCAAGGCAAAGCAAAACACGAAGGTGACCAAAATCGCTGAGGCCATCCCGGCGCGCGCCAGGCTGAAAAAAACAAGGTAGGTGCAAAGGAGCAGCACTGCCAGTCGACGCCACCGAGCTACTCCCGGCT